>JAEEGF010237816.1_pt1 | contig 16506 bp, 9 predicted proteins | sample 9134171 | NCBI WGS metagenome assembly JAEEGF01 (sample SAMN16246542, study PRJNA631951) | gut metagenome | biome: gut microbiome; feature: rumen; material: AP-attached | host: Bos | place: Iran: Karaj | collected 2018-10
GAGATTTGGTGAAGGCAGTTGTGCCTGCTTGGGATTGCGGATGACGAAGAGATCCTTCGAGTCGTAGCCCAGATTCTTGCCCAGTTTGTAGCGCAGGTTGGTATTTGTGTTGCGGTCGCCTATAATCTTTACAGGCTTTGTGCAGCGTATGGAACCGTGGTCGGTAGTGACGATGACCCTATAGTCGGTCTGAGCCAGCATGCGGAAGAAGTCGGCTATGACTGAGTGACGGAACCATGAGAGCGTGATACTGCGGTAGGCTGATTCATTGTTGGCCAGTTCACGCACCATGCGGCTCTCTGTACGGGCATGCGACAGCATGTCGATGAAGTTGAACACCACTACGTTGAGTCCGTTCTTCTCAAGCTCGTTCAGCTGCCCGATCAGTTTGTCGGCATCATAGGAATTGTTGATCTTGTGATAGGAGAAAGACTCGTGTCTCCTGTATCGGTCTAATTGTGTCTGGATGAGTGGCGCTTCGTTGAGGTTCTTGCCCTCTTCCTCGTCTTCATCGACCCAAAGGTCTGGGAACATTTCTGCAATCTTGTTGGGCATAAGGCCTGAGAAGATGGCGTTGCGAGCATACTGTGTAGCTGTGGGGAGAATGGAACAGTAAAGGTCTTCCTCGATGTCGAACTGATCGGCTAGTTCATGTGACAGCATGCGCCACTGGTCATAACGGAAATTGTCGAGCACAACAAGGAATACCTTCTGTTTCTGGTCAAGAAGAGGGAAGATGCGCTCTTTGAAGATGCGGTGTGACAACAGGGGGGCTCCCTCAGGAGCTGGTGATGACACCCAGTCCAGATAGTTGGCCTTAACGAATTTAGCGAATCCCAGATTGGCTTCTTCTTTCTGCATTTGCAACATCTCGGTCATCTGAGAATCGGTGGAACTCAGCTCCAGTTCCCAGTGAATGAGTCGCTTGTATGCATCCATCCAGTCTTTGTAGGTACGGCAGTCTTGTATCTGCATGGCTATTTGTTGAAACTGCTGTTGATACTGGTTCTGTGTAACCTCGGTCTCCAACTCGCGGCGGTGAATGTTTTTCTTCAGCGTGAGCAGTATCTGGTTGGGGTTTACAGGCTTGATCAGGTAGTCGGCAATCTTTTGTCCGATAGCTTGGTTCATGATGTTCTCCTCCTCACTCTTGGTGACCATCACCACGGGCGTGGAAGGCGATATTTCCTTGATGCGTTGCAGCGTTTCCAGTCCGCTCAGACCAGGCATTTGCTCATCGAGTAGCACAAGGTCGAACGAGCGCTCTTGGCATAGGTCGATGGCATCGGTGCCATTCGATACGGTGGTCACTTCATAGCCTTTCTTTTCCAGAAAAATAAGATGGGCACGAAGAAGTTCCATTTCATCGTCGACCCAGAGTAGTTGACCATTAATCATTCTTTCTTTATGAGTTGGTGTTAGGAGTTATAGGTACAGAAAAGGGGAAGATGGTTTTTTACCAGAAATCTTCGTCGAAGATGTCGCCATTGTTGGCAGGTTGCTGCCTGACAGGGGCGTTGTCGTTTTCTTCGTCAGTGTCGTCTGACTGGTCCTCGCCTTCTTCCTGCTCGATGGATTCAGGGATTTCCAATAAGTCCTCATTGCTGATTTGCAGTGGGGCAAAGGTGCGCTCATAGAACTCATCGTAGTCCTTATAGCTAAAACGGGTTCCAATGAGTCTGAGGTTATGGTCGCTGATAATCAGGCTGCGGCACTGGAGCACAAACGATGCCATCGTCTCGTCAGCATAGAGACGGCGGGCATATTGCAAGGCTTCATCATAATTAAGGAAACCGCTGACGAGCATACGAGTGATGCCAGGTTGTCGGTCGACTGTGAGATCGAAGTTACGCACCATGAAGTTGGTGAAGTTATAGCGTGCCATCTCGTAGAGCAACTGGTTCTCGGCTGCTGCTATTCGTTCTTCAAGACTGAGAAGTCGTCCGTTGGTGGCACGTTCGGGACCCAGTTTCAGTGAGTCAGGCTGATAAGCAAGTATGAAAAGGAATGGCAGGTTTCTGTCATCTGAAAGCGTGTCGGTTGTGGCGCTATCTTCTTCAAGGCTGATGCTGCGTCGCGACCAGATGTCGTTCAGGTCAAACGTACCACCATAGAGCGTGCGCCCTTCCTGCACGCCTTTGATAATCATGCCTGCCAACTCGCTCACCTCGCTCTGAGGATATTTGTCAACCACTTGTTTCAACTGTGTAAGGCAGCCCTTGGCATCGCCCTCGTTCAGAAGACTCAGACCTTCGATGAACAGGAACTTAGGACGGTTCACGCCCAAGGGGAATCGTTCGGCAGAGAGTGCTGAGTTGGTCTTCACTTCGTTGTATCTGTTCTCTTTGAAAGCTTCATAGGTAGATGTGTAGAGTGAGTCCTCGATGTGTACGCCGAAGCGCGCGTTCTCGGCAAATAGCGGATCACTGAGCAGAATGGTCCAGTCGCTTTCGGGGTAGTTGTCCTTCAGTTTCTGAAGACATTCGGAAGCTTTATCGTTCTCGCCCAGTCGTGAGTAGAGCAGGAACAGGTGATACCATGCTTCGTCGTTGTGCTCATAGTCAGGGAACTGGAAGGTGAGTCGCGTCAGCTGTTTCTCTGACAGACGCAGTGGTTTGCTCTTATAGGCATCTTCAAGTGTCGAATTGTCGAGTTTGTCCTTGAAGATAATGCCTGAGTGGAACAGACCATCCATGATGAGGGCATTACTGGCCTGTATCTGTTCCTCGGTGAAAGGAATCTGTGCCAGATAATACTCACGGTTGTGAGGGTCGTTCTTGGCGCTGTCAGGTGCTTGTTTGTTATCCAGACTGTCGAGTGCGTTCAGCTCGCCCAAGTCACCCAGTTCGCCAAACTGATTGGCTCTGCGCAAGCTGTCGGCCAGTTCAGGGTTGTCAAAGTCAGTCGAAGCCACCACAGTACGGTTCACACGCTGCCAGTTATCGGTGTTCTCACGCTTACCCCACAACTTCTCAAACTGCTGCTTACCCTGATTCACGGCCTGCTGATTGTAGAAGTACCAAAGAGCGTTCCTCTGATTGTTGGCTTGAGGTGCTGTCGGAGTGGGCTGATTTCGGTTGCCAGAGGTGGCACCACGCTTTTCCAGTACTTTCTCCACAGCTTCTTCAAGTGCTTTGTCGCGTTCTTCTTTCTCTTTCTTCTTCAGAGCGTCTATCACACGATCGATAGCTGCATTGCGGTCGGCTTCCGACATCTGGGCAAGCTCTTGCAGAGAGTCCTGCAGATGAACGGCATCGGTGTGAGGCACCAGCTCGTCGAGCACTTTGGAGCGGCGCGACAACTCTGCATAGTCAGGGCGATCCTTGTCTAATAGTCCGATGGCCTCGCCATAACAGCGCTGCGCATCGTTGTATCTTTCCATATCCCAATAAAGATCGCCCAGTCGGAGCAACAGCACACCTTTCTCAATACCATTGCGCGTAGCCTTCTCGTTGCCGGTTTCGTATGCTCCGACGGCCTTGGTGGTATCGCGCTGGTTGAGGTAGATGTTACCAATGGCGTAATACACCTGATCCAGATAGTCTTTGTTGTTATCAGACCGGGCCATGCGCTTCAGTCGGGCTATCATCTTCTTCCAGTTGCCTGCAGCCATCACTTCGGTCTGAGCAATGCGAGCATTGAATTCTGTCTCGTAGGCCGGGTTTTGCCTGATGACGCGCTGGTAGGCCTCGTATGCTTCCTGCCGATGTCCGAGGGCTACCTCCATCTGAGCAATGAGGAACCACATGCGTGCTTTTTGTTTCTTGCGCTTCTCGTGCTTGATTGACTTACGCAGATAGGGAATGGCTTTCTCATAGTCACCTGTTTTTGCATAGTAATTGGCATAGGTAAAATCCCAGTCTTTCTGTGCGCGGAAGTGTATGGAGTCGCGCGCCATGTTGCGAATCACATCCTCGGCATCGTAGAGCCAGTTGAGTTCCATGTAGGAACGAGCCAGCCATGAGCGGGCAATGCCGTTGATGGCGGGCTGAGTCTGATATAGGCGTGACATGTAAGAGAAGGTGGCAGCCGACTCGTCGAAGTCGCCTTTCTGGAACTGCGATTTGCCCAGCATGAGCCAAGCCTTCCAGATGAACGGGTTATACTCTCGGCGCGAAAGCCACTCCTTGTCTTTATCGGTCTTGCGGCGCGACTTAGTCCATTTGGGCTTCGCTTTAATACTGTGCTGCTTGATGGCCTTTTCGCTCTTCTCAATGGCACGGTCGAAGTTGCCTTTTCCCAAGTCTCGACTGGTCTTGTTGCCTACGGTGTAGAGCGGCAACATCTCGGTGAAGTTGTCCTTATTTCCTTTTTCCTTCTCCAGAGCGCCGTCCTCGTAGGCTTGCGAGCCGTTGAAATAGGTGTTGTAGCGTGCGTTGAAAGAGTGCCACCAGCGGCGTGCGCCTGTATTTTTTTGCGTAGAGCAACCTGTCATTACCATGAGGGCAATGAACAAGAATGGAAGAATGATGGTGGTTCTACGCATACACAAAGGATGCGGGCATGCGCCAAAAGACGAGTCCCCGCTACGATTCTAAAACGGAAGAGTCAGTTTGTTTATTGTCTTGAAGCTTCTTTTTCTCTTCCATCAGGCAGGCTATCTTGCACGACCCATCGGCCATACTGCTACAAGTGGAGCAATCCTTACCTTGTACGATGGGGTCTTCTTTGCTTCCCAAAGAGAAAAGGGCGGCCAGGATGCCGAGTATGACAATGGAAACGATGCAGATGAGGGCAAATGACATGTGTCTTTATACTTCTTCTTTAGTGATGATGAAGCCGGCTTTTTCCAGGTCGTTCCAGAAGTTTGGATAAGACTTGGTTACTACTTGTGGATTGTTAATGATGATGGGCCGTATGAGTGCCACAGGACTGAAAGCCATAGCCATACGGTGGTCTTCGTATGTGTCGATGACAGGCAGCTCATCGGCCTCACAGCGCTCCCCGTCCCATTTCAGTTCGTTTCCGTTCACATCGTTGATCACATAGCCCAGTTTGCGCATTTCTGTCTTCAAGGCTTTGATACGATCAGTCTCTTTGATCTTGAGGGTCTGTAGTCCAGTGAAGTGGAATGGAATGTCCATCATTGCGCACAGCACGACAAAGGTCTGAGCCAGGTCAGGCGAGTTCACGAAGTCGTAGTCCAGCCGTCGGATGCAATGTCCGTTCTTGCGCAGGGTGACGGTAGTGGGCTTTCCTAACTCTTTCGATTCGAAAGCGGTTTTCACCCCCAGCAGGCTGAAAATGTAGCGCACGCTTGAGTCACCTTGTTTTGAACCGTCCATCAGTCCGTCGAGTCTCACCTCGGCGTCGGGCTGTGTTGTGAGTGCCATCATCTCGTACCAGTAGGAGGCTGCACTCCAGTCGTTCTCGATGTAGTAGTGACGCGGAACATAGGGCTTGGGATGCACGGTGATGGTGTCAACCGATGTCCATTCGGCATCAGCCCCGAATTCGCGCATGGTCCAGAGTGTCAGGTCAATATAAGGGCGCGAGATGATTTCGCCCGTAAGCCGCAGCTCCAGTCCGTTCTCCAGCATCGGACCGATGAGCAGTAGGGCCGAGATGTATTGCGAGCTTACGTTGCCGGCTATCTCCAGTGTTCCGCCTTTCAGCTTTTTTCCGCGAATGTGCAAGGGGGGGAATCCCTCTTCGCCTGCATATTCGATGTCGGCTCCCAACAGTCTGAGGGCATCGACCAGAATCTTGATGGGTCTGTGCTTCATGCGCTCAGTGCCGGTGATGAGTCGCGCGTCGTGGTCCGACTGCACGGTGGCAGCCAGATAGGCCGTCATGAAACGCATAGATGTTCCTGCGGCCTTGATGTCGATGGTCTCCGGACGGTCGCTTAGTGCGCGCAGGGTCACATCGGTGTCGTCGCAGTCGCTCAGGTTCTCAGGCATGCATATTCCGCCTGAGAGTGCGCATATAATAAGAGCTCTGTTTGAAATGCTTTTCGAGGCGGGCAACTTTACTGTTGCGTTGAGTGTGGTTGGAGCCGTGATGGCATATCGAGTCATGTTGTTCTAAAGTGCTGTTTTAGTTGTTGCAAAAATACAAAGAATAATCTGTCTTGCCAAAATTCATGTGTAAAAAAGCCTAAAAAGAAGATAAATGTTGAATATTATAGGCATCGATGATTTCTTTGAACAGCGGAACGTGGCTGAGCAGGTCGGCTCGTCCCGTCATGATGAGCTGTCGGCGGGCGCGTGTCATGGCCACGTTCAGTTTTCGGTCAATCGTCTGTCCGTTCTCGCTGATGGTGCTGGCTGTGAGGAAGTCGAGCTGATAGCGGTGGCTGACGGTGAAGGAATAGATGATGACATCGCGTTGCGAACCCTGATAGCGCTCCACTGTGTCGATGCTCACGTCGAACAGACAGGGAGTGTCGTATTGTTCCAGTTCCTGTCGGATGAGGCCTATCTGGTGGCGATAGGGAACAATGACCCCCAGGGTGGTGTCGGGATTGAAGTGGTGGCCATAGAACCGGTAGATGCGGCTGATGAGCTTGGCCACCAGTGCGGCCTCCTGCTGCTCCTTCGTGTCTAAGAAGATGATGCGTTGCTGTTTGAGCACGTCATCGAGGGGTTCTTCTGATGGCAGGTCGTAGGCGAGCCGTTCTTCCAGCTGGTGGGGCAGTGGAACGGGTTTCAGTTGCTCGTGGGCATAGAAGTGGGTGCAGGGAAACTGCGCCACTTCGGGGTGCATGCGTCCCTGATGGTCGAGCGTGCCGATGAACTGTGTTCGTCCGCATTGCCGTTCCCAGTTCAGCAGGCGCTCGAAGAGCGACTGTCGGCAGTCGGTCAGTCCGATGGCGCGCAGGCAGGGCTCGTCAATGGTGGTCATACTGGCCTCCTGCTGCACCACGGCAGGCAGTTGCTTGTGGTCGCCTACCAGAATGAATCGTTCTATCTGAGGGTGAGCCAGCAGTCCTATGATGTTGGGTTCCAGAATCTGCGAGGCTTCATCGACAATGGCGAGGGTGAAGTGCTTCAGCAGGAACAGTTCCTGTCGGGACTGTAGCATCGAGGTGGTACCCACGATGATGGGAGCCGAGCTGATGTGCTCACGAATGTCGTTGAGCCGGAGCGTGCCAGTGAGCGATTCCTCCAGCAGGTGACTGCGGAAGCGCGGATCGCACACAGCCTCGTTGCCGATACGCAGATAGGGCAAGTCCTCTGAGGACAGCATGGCGCAAATCTCATCGACGGCCCGATTGGTGTAGGCGGTGAGCAGAATGGAGGCCTGTGCAGCCTCTGGGCCTCGGCCTCTCGCCAGCTCCTCGGCAACGATGAAGCGCAGGGCCTGCGAGGTCTTTCCCGTTCCCGGCGGACCTACGAGCAGGAAGTAGTCTCGGGCCTGCATGGCTTTCTCTATGAGTGCATCGTAGGTGTCGCTGTACGTGCGACTGAGATGCAGGGCAGTGTCGGCCTCAGGCTGCCGCTGTCCTAAGAGCAGGGCTTTCTTGTCGCGCTGGCCGTGGAGTGGGGCAGGAGCGGTGATGAACTTGTGCAGACTGCGCAGGCATGACGATGTGGTGAGGTCGCTGCCTCCGTGCTCCACTGCCCAGAAGCGCCCGTCGCGCGGCTGGAATATGTCGTCGTTCTGCTGTCCGTCGTTCAGCCGTACCACCAGCTGTCGGTTGCTGATTTCATCGAGTGTTCCCTTGTAGAGTATGCTGGTTCTCACGTCGGGCGCACCTCTCCTCTCATGATATGCATAGAGGTAGATCATGTCGCCCCGTCTGAAGTTCTTCACGTCGTTGTCGGAGGGCTCAGTCGATAGTGTGATGCGGTCGTAGCCGCCGTTGCTCACGCTGCGCTCCTGCTTCACGATGCTCAGTCTTGCATAGATGTTGCCTGTCTCCTGCTTCAGTGTGATGGGCTGTTGCCAGAGGTCGGCTGACGAACCGCTGTTGTGCTGTAGCCACTGGTCGGGCGTGCTCAGTTTCTGGCACACCTGTTCGCGATACACAAACGTCATCATGCGTTCATAGTAGGCGCGCTCCACAGGGCTCAGTGCCGCCAGTTCCTTTTGCATTGTCAGCATGTCGGGCAGCACGTATTGATTGAAATAGCCGTCGGGCTTCACATCTTTATATATAATAGAGGGACTGAGCAGGGGGATGATTCGTCCGAACCCTTCGCGGGCCGTGAGCAGTTCGGTGGCCACAATCTGATTGCGCACCTTCAGTGCCTCGGCAAAGAGCTGGCGGTAGTAGTTCACGGAGAGCAGCCCCTGACTGACGGGATAGCGGGAGTAGAGCAGTCGGATATCGACCGATTGGTCGGTTCGTCCGAAGTTGTAGCGCAGGATACCGTAGTAGAGCAACAGCTGCACGTAGTGGTCTTCGCGCTGCATGCCGTGTGGGTCGTGGCTCTGTCGCTCTATCTTCATGTTGCGCCCCGACTTCTGCTCCACCAGCAGTCGCAGGTCGCTCGTCATCAAGTCCACTCGTCCCTGCAGTCCCAGTTGCTCGCACACGAACGAAGGTTCGAGCAGTGCCTTCCTGCGGTCGAATCCTTCCTTCTCGAACAGTTCGCTCACCGTCTCGCGCAGGTTCCTCACCTGCATCTCGGCATCGGCCTTGAACTGCTGGGCCTTGAATCCCTGACAAGTGCTGAAGCGCAGTGCCTGTTCGCGGAACGAGCGTTTCAGCGACTTGGCGGTGGTGGCCCCTTTCAGGTCGTTGATGAGGTCGTCGAGTGCTGTTCCGGCAAAGTTACCCAGCAGGATGGCCTGCGTGTTGGGGCGTTCCTTCAGTCGGTTGACGGTGTAGATGAGTGGATGGTGGCCGTAGTTGGTGAAACAAGCTGCTACGGATGAGATGTCGAGCAGGAAGTCGGGCTCCACGATGATGAACCTGGGTACCAGCGTGCCGTCGCTCTCTCTCACGTGACTGTCGAGCAGGTTCACCTGCATGTCTTCGCGCAGCATGCGCCGCAGATAACTCAGGTCGCGCCCGCTGTCGGTCGAACCGTAGTCCACGCTGAGCTCGCCCTCTTCGGTGCTCACGCTGATCACCTCGTCGTTCCAGCTGCGCACAATGCAGCGCAGGTATTTCCTGTCCACGTGGAAGTCCTTCTTCAGCGGTCGGTCGATGGAGGGAAGGAGCTTCCGCAGTTCGTGGGGAACATCGGCTTTGAACGTGGCCGAGACGAAGTTGGTGAGTGCGCGCAGGTCGTAGTGCCAGTCTTCTGTGCTGGGCAGCGGCTCGTTGCCTGCCTGTCGGGTGTGTCGTCGGGCTGTCTGTATAGCCACGCGCTCAGCCGTGCTCAGCCCGTACTGCTTGCACAGAAAATCCACCTGTGAGAACAGATTGCCAAAGGCACCGCCATGATGGCGCGTGCCCTCACTACAGCACAGCATGAGTAGTTCGTGCATGCGTTGCAGTCCTTTGGCCGACGGCTCTTCATGAGCCAGTTCCTTGCAGATGTCGAATAGTTCTCTTGCTTCCATACGTTTTTCGTGACCGCGCTTTTGTCACGCTATGACCGATGCTTGGTCATCGCATGACCGATACTTGGTCATCACATGACCGATACTAAGTCATCCCCTGACCAGTGCTTTGTCGCTTGACGACCGCGTTGCAGTCTTTTTTTGAAGAATTCATTTATCACCACACGGAGAATTTTAATCGTTGGCAGCGGGATCCCACTTCTCCTTATGCCCGTTGGGGAAGGTTACCTCAAAGAGCGACTCTTCAGTGAAGCGTATGACAGTTCCGTCGTCCATGATGCGGCAGTCTTTGGCTCCCTCGTAGGGCTTGCCTAATTGCAACATGAAGTTGCAGCGGCGCAGGTATTTAACCAGTGGCTTCAGGTCGGCGGCATGACGGCTGCGTCGGTCGAAGTAGGTGCCGAACCAGGGGCGCACGGCCGGTTGACGGTCGTCGCCTGGCTGTGAGATGATGACATGGAGGATGGTGGCGTTGATGCCGGCATGGAAGTAGCGGTCGGCAATGGGTTTCAGCTTCTCAAAGCTCCAGTCGTCTTTGGCCAGCTCTGGCCACCCGTCGGTGAAACTCTCGGCCCACACACGATTCTTACCGCTACGTCGGGCGGCACCAAGAGCAGCATCCATCTCCTTCTGGCGGAATTTTCTGTCGCCCACCCAGAACTCAGCAGCCACCTCGTCAGCAGCACTGCCGTAGGTGATGCTGTTGCCAGGGAAGGGGCTGTGGGCATAAGGCTCGCACCAGGTGCGCAGGCCGTATTCATGAGCTTTCTCCGTCAGTCCGCCCATATACTCAGAAGCCACCAACTCAGCAATGAGACGGTTGAGGTCTTTCTTGCAGGCTTCATTCTGATAATCGAGCGGATAGCCGAAGCGTTGCTGGAATTTTTCAAAGATGGAGTCAGTATAGTTTTGCTTGCCTCGTTCCCAGCTATCTACCACAACGGTGGTCAGAGTCTTGCGCTCTTCAGCAGGGATGCGGCGCAATATCTCACCGATAAATGCTTCGAAGTGCTTCTGGACGTGGCGCTTCGACAGTTTGTCAACTTCCAGGCCTTCTGCCTCTGGCGAACAGGGGCTGCATACGACATCAGTACCCCGATTGGTCTTGCACACCTCAATGCCATTGGGTGTCCAGTTGCGCATGGCCTCTTCAGGCTTCACCCACGGACCTCCTGACTGGCTCCAGCCCGGACAGTTGAAGATGCCCATTTCAATGCCCAGTTCTCCGGCAGTCTTTAAGGCAGTGCGCAGGTTCTTCCACCACAGTTTGCTTTGGAACTTGTTTTTGCCGAATGTCTGCCCTTCCCAGGGATTCTCCCAGTTTGTGCGATTGCGTATGTCTGTTGCCAGGAAGGCCAGCGTGATGCCGTTGTCCTTCATCCATTTGAGGTCGGCCACTACGCCTTTTGGATCCACCTGTTCGTTCACCCAGTAATAGTAGCAGCCCACGCGTATGCTGTCGGGGGGATTGAGGAAAGACTCGTGCAGACTTGTAGAGACCTGTGCAAAGCCCGATAATGAAAGCATGAGCATAGCGCAGCAAAGGATTTGTTTTGTTTTCATCATTCATTCTTTTTTCTTCGGTGACAAAGTTATACAAAATCCCGCGAATTATTATCTCTTTGCCATAAAAAAAGTGCGAAAAGGTGGGCGAAGTCCCTTTCAATTTATGTTAAATTGACTTTTGAAATTTGGTTGGACCGCATGGAATGTTTACTTTTGCACCCTATGAAAGCTTTTCGAATATTTTTTATAATGGTTTTTGCCGCTATTGCAACATCGGTTTCGGCACAGCGACGGCTCGTGGTGGCCGATGTGGAGACACTTCTTCCTATTGGCGGCGCTAATGTGGTGTGCAAGGACAGTTCTGTAGTGGCCGATTCACTCGGATGGTTCGCAGTGTCGGACAGTACGAAGACAATGGTGCTCTCGCATGTGAATTATGAAAGCCGCATTGTTAATCTCTCTGAAGTGCGCGATACCGTCTATCTCATCTCTAAGCTGCTGAGTGTGGAAGGCGTTGTGGTGTTCGGACACGGCAAACAAGCTGACAAGTTGAAAGAACTGAAGAAACGTCTGAGTATCGACAAGACGGAGCGCCAGCTGATGACGGCTGATCCCAGTAAGGGAACAGATTTGCTGAAACTGCTCAACTATGTGACTCCACGGAAGTGGCGCAAGAAGAGCAAGCAGCAAAAGAAGGCTGAACTGAGAGAGAAGCTCGATGAATATTGAAAATGATGATTTGACTACTCGGTCACACGGACACTGAGTGATTGCGCATCAAACGTGATGCCTTCACGCTCAACAAAACGTGACAGAGTTCCGGCATCGGCCAGCTGGCGCGGGGTTCCCACGCTGAGCTGGCCTTTTTCCATGAGCCAAAGCGTGTCGGCCACTTGCAGGGCCAGTTCCAGGTCGTGGGTTGACATGAAGATGGTCTTCTGCATGCTTCGGGCCAGTCGGCGCAACAGTTGCATGACCTCCACCTTCGACGGGAAATCAAGAAAGGCCGTCGGTTCGTCAAGAAAGATGACGGGCGTTTGCTGAGCCAGGGCCTTGGCTATCATCACTTTTTGACGTTCACCATCGCTTAGCGTGTCAATCAGTCGCTCACTGAGTTCACTCACTCCTACCAGTGCTATGCTCTCATCCACAATTTTCAGGTCGTTCTCCGAGAGCATGCCCCAGAATCCTGTGTAGGGTGAGCGGCCCAGTCCCACGAGCTCGCGCACGGTCATGTTCTTTACGTCGGGCTTTTCTGTGAGCACTACGCCTATGAGTCGGCTCAGTTGCTTGTCGGTATAGGAGCTGAGGGAGAGGTGTTTTCCGTCGTTGTCTATCCATACTTCACCCTCCAGTTTCGGCTGAAAGGCGGCCAGAGTGCGTAGCAGGGTCGATTTGCCCACGCCGTTAGAACCCAGCAGGCAGGTCAGCTCGCCCTCTCGGATTTCGGCATTCAGCTGGCTGGCCACAACCTTGGTGTTGCCTTTCTGCAAATAGCCTATGCTCAGCTGTTCAAGAGTGATGGTGGGATGGTTCATCTTTTCTTTAATACTGATTTTTGTATGCAAAGATAGCAATTACTTATCGATTTGTTAAAGATTTTGTGTATTTTTGCATCTGAAAACCGAAAACTATCATGGAGTTCAACAGAGAACAGCAGGAAGTGATTCAGGCATCGGGTGGGTATCATCTGGTGCTGGCTCCTCCTGGATGTGGCAAGACGGCAGTACTGGCTGAGCGAATTGTGTGGGCACGCAGGCAGGGTGTTGCCTTTCACGACATGGCCTGTCTTACGTTTACCAACCGTGCAGCGCGTGGCATGCGCGACCGCATCATCGAGCGGATGGCTCAGTTTGAGACGGGCGAGGCTGACAGCGGATTGCTTACCGAATCACTTGGTGAGCTCTTCGTGGGCAATGTGCATCGTTTCTGTTCACAATTCCTGTTTCAGCAGAACATTGTGCCAGAGCAGTCAGCCGTCATAGACACTGATACCAGCATCAGCATCTTGGCCGATTATTTGGGCGAGGATGAACTCACCGTTCTGGGCGACAACAAGCAGCGGCAACGCTATTCGCAGATGATCAATCTTCAGCACCTCATGTACCAGTGCGAGCACCATCATCCGCATGCGCTCATTGTTCATCGTGATGCTTTGCCTCCACGCCTGCTGAAGGAGCTATGCTTGGCCTTCCATTTGGACTATTCACAGGAAGCTGCCATCGAGCTCTACCGTCATGCCGACCACTATCGCTCCGTGTCTCCCCAAACGAGCGAGGAGGCATCCTTCTTGAGTCCAGAAGCCTTCCGTCTGCTCAACTCTCTTTATGCCGCCTCTCAGTACGAGGCTTACAAGCAGCGCAACGACCTGCTCGATTTCGAGGACCTGCTCCTCCTCACCTACGACGCTCTTTCCTCATCAGTCCCCTCCCCCTCTTCGTCTCCTTCCCTGTACGATGCGACATTGTCGCATCCCCAATACTCCTGGATTCAGGTCGATGAGGTGCAGGACCTCAACCCCTTGCAGTTAGCTATTATCGACCTTTTCACTGCCCCTGGAGCCACCGTTGTCTATCTTGGCGATCCTCAGCAGGCCATCTTCTCCTTCATGGGAGCCAAGACCGACACTCTGGAGCTGCTTCGCCAGCGGGCCGGTGCGCAGGGCTTCCATAACTTCTATCATAACTATCGTTCCCCCAAATACTTGCTTGATGTGTTCAACGTCTATGCCGAGCGCCAGCTGGGCATAGCGCCTGAGCTGTTGCCATCAACGCAGAATTTTACTGAGAAACGAGCAGGCGACCTGCTTCTGTCCGACAGCCATAGTAGTGTTGACGAGCTGAACCTTGTGGCACGCATGGTGTGCCGCCTCTACGAAGCCTATCCTGACGAGTCGGTTGCCGTTGTCGTGGCATTCAATAGCGATGCCGATGAGCTGAGTAACGCTCTGACCGACGTGCCTCACTTCAAGGTCTCTGGCACTGACCTCTTCTCTACGCCTGATGTGCGCCTATTGCTGGCTCACCTCTCTGTTGTGGCAATGGAGCACAACTTCATAGCCTGGTCGCAGTTGTTTGTTGGGTTGCGTGTGTATAGCTCACAGTCATCGGCCCGTCAGTTCGTGCGCCAGCTCATGCAGCGCTCCATCTCGCCTGTCGATTTCCTCTGTTACGAGAACTCCACCTATCTGGCTGAGTTCGCGACGGCATATACGCAGCGCGATTTTGTCATCTTCGATACCGAGACCACGGGGCTCAGTGTGTTCGAGGATGATGTGGTACAGATAGCAGCCATTCGCGTTCGCAATGGAAAGGTGATCGATGAGCTCAACCTCTTCATCGAGACCGACCGCGAGATTCCTGCCATGCTGGGCGACGTGCCGAATCCGCTCATTGAGGAGTATGCCCGCCAGCCTCATTTCACTCATGCTGAGGCAATGCAGCGATTTGTCTGTTTTGCGCGCGATTGTGATATATTGGGCCACAATGCCACTTACGACTATCAGATCATGGAGCACAACATGCTTCGCTATGCGCCCCAACTATCTATGAAGACGTTGTGGCCTGTCTATTACGACTCGCTGAAGCTCATCCGACTGTTGCGGCCTCGTTTGCGTAGCTATAAGCTGAAGTTCCTGTTGGACGAACTGAAGCTGGAGGGACAGAACTCCCACTTGGCCAACGACGATATCATGGCTACGCTGAGTCTGGTAGATTACTGTTATCGGCTGGGCAGTCAGCGGCTTGACGAGCAGCGCACCTTTATAGCACATCATCGCACCACCATCGAGAAGTTCCGCAGCCTATATGCCGACCTGTACACCCAAGCCGTGGAACAGCTCTATGAACCTACTGCCGAGCCAGCCCTTGTCGTGGCGCTGAATAATGCTTATAACAGTCTGCGTGAGGTGCACCGAATGGGCGACATACCAAAGTTCAGATATATCAAGAGCTATATAGAAATGGATATGCTTACGCCTGAGAGCGGACACTCGTTGGCCGAACAACTGGGGCGTCACCTGCAAGACCTCACTACGCTGAAGGAGGCCGACCTCTGCGGAGCTGTGAGCATGCAGGACCGCGTGTTTATCTCCACCGTCCACAAGGCGAAGGGACTGGAGTTCGACAATGTCATTGTGTTCGATGCCGTCGAAGGAAAATATCCCAGCGCCTTTGCCGATACCACGGAGAAAAACGATGAGGAGGCCCGCAAGTTCTATGTGGCCATATCGCGAGCACGTCGCCGGCTCATCGTCACTTATTGCCATAACAGCTTGAGCAGTTGGGGGCGTTGGTATCCTAAGCAACTGACTCCCTACATGCAGTCGGTAGCTCAATTCTTCCGATAAAACTCAAATGAAAAAAATCACTGATAACTAAACAATGTCGATTATGAAAGTATTATTGATTAATGGAAGCCCGAAAGAGAACGGCAACACTTTCCTCTCACTGAGTGAAGTGGCCAAGACCCTGAACGAAGAAGACATCGACACCGAGATTGTCAGCATTGGCAAGAAGGCGGTGCAGGGATGTATTGCCTGCGGTATGTGTGGCAGACTGGGGAAGTGTACCTTCCGCGATGACCTATATACCAAGATTTGGAGCATCGTCAAGGATGGCATCGATGGTCTGGTCATTGGGTCGCCCGTCTATTATGGTGGCCCCAACGGTTCGCTTTGTGCTCTGCTCGACCGCGTGTTCTATTCGCTTGGCCCCGACCTTCAGTTCAAGCCCGGTGCCAGCGTTGTGGTCTGTCGTCGTGGCGGTGCCTCTGCCGCCTTCGACCGTTTGAACAAGTATTTCACGATGATGAACATGCCGCTTGTCTCCTCTCAGTATTGGAACATGGCTTACGGTCAGACACCAGGACAAGTGCTGCAAGACGAGGAAGGCATGCAGACCATGCGCACGATGGCTCGCAACATGGCGTGGATGATTAAGAAACTGAATGCCCGTGAGGAGGGACATCCTCAGCTGGAGCAGCGCGCTTGGACCAACTTCATCCATTGAGGCATCAGCACCAGTCAGAAGAAACCATCAAGTGTGCTATCCGGAAAACTGTTTTCAAGTTTTCCGGATAGCACACTCTTTTCATGGGAACAATCTTATTCCAACAGGATAATCTTCGCCGTCTGATTGTCCATGTTGGGCATCGTCATACCTACAGGAGCATTGATATAGGTGGGGTCACAAACTACATAGCGTTTCCCGTCTAATAGGATATAGTCGCCTTCCACATTCTCGTTGAAGCCGACGGCCATCGCCAAGTGTCCTGGGTAATAGACCAGAATCACCTTCAGCCCAAGCAGGTCACGCACCAGTCGGGACAGCAGGATACTGCGGTCTTCACAGTCGCAATAGGGATAGAAGAGCGTTTCTTCGGCAAAGAAGGCTCGGTCATGCCCCCACACGTTTTCGTCGTAATCATACTGGAAGGCTGTCTGCACCCAGTTCAGCAGTCTCTCAACGGCGTCTTTCTCGGAAAGGCCTGTCAGTTTTCCTTTCAAGGATCCTTCCAACTTCTCTTTCTGTTCTGGATGAA
>JAEEGF010430413.1_pt1 | contig 16506 bp, 10 predicted proteins | sample 9134171 | NCBI WGS metagenome assembly JAEEGF01 (sample SAMN16246542, study PRJNA631951) | gut metagenome | biome: gut microbiome; feature: rumen; material: AP-attached | host: Bos | place: Iran: Karaj | collected 2018-10
GAGTACATTCCTCAGACGCTTTCGACGATCGCCAAGGAGCCAAGGCCTGATTATGTCCGCGCGCATCCAGGCACGTCCGATGGACCACTTGTCGTGGAAGGCGATGGATGGGTGGCGGCGCTGGGCGACGCGGGCGTACTCGACTATTCGCGCATCCGCTTTGCGAGCGGTACACGGAAGGGGCAGGTGAAGACAATACTGGAAGGCGCGGCCACGGTCGCGCCGCCATACGTCACACCGTGGCGGTACGTCCGCGTGGCGAAGGACTGCGTGGAGCTCGCGAACGGGCAGCCTGCGTTCATGGACGCGCTGAACGAGCCTTCCAGAATCGCCGACACGTCGTGGATCAGGCCAGGCAAGGTGCTGCGCGTCGCCAAGCTCGGCGAGGAGAGCGGCAAGGCGTGCGTGGATTTCGTTCTGCGCAACAACTTCCAGTACATCGAACTTGACGCGGGCTGGTATGGTCCGGAGCGCACTGGCGATCCGCTGAAGCCGAACGACTACGTGAAGCCCGTCATCGACTACGCAAAATCCAAAGGCGTGGGCGTGCTCCTCTATGTGAACGACATCCCGCTCCACAAGAACCGCGATGCCATACTCGATCTTCTAGTCTCGTGGGGCGTGAAGGGCGTCAAGTACGGGTTCGTGAAGGTGGGCGGGCAGAGGGAGCGAAAATGGGTGCTCGATTCGATAAAGGCCGCTGCGGAACGTCGTCTGCTCGTGGACATCCACGACGAGTACCGTCTCACCGGCATCCAGAAGACATATCCCAACGTGCTGACGGTCGAGGGCATCTACGGCAACGAGGAGATGCCCAACGCCTCGCACAACGCCGCGCTGCCTTTCACGCGCTTCCTCGACGGGCCTGGAGACTACACCCCATGCTGGAACTACAGCCGCGTCAAGAACACGCTCGCCCACCAGCTGGCGCTGCCCTGCGTCTATTCGAGCGGCTTGCAGTTTCTCTTCTGGTACCAGCAGCCCGGCCAGATCAAGGAGCAGGATCCCGCGCTCGACTTCTGGCGCGAGATGCCGACGACGTTCGACGAGACGCGCTTCCTCCAGGGGAAGATCGGCGAGTTCGCCGTCGTGGCGCGCCGCGTAGGGAAACGCTGGTACGTCGGCGCTCTGAACGCCAACGAGAAGCGGCTCTTCTCGGTGCCGCTCGCTTTCGCCGGGAAGGGCGTGCTGAAGGTGAGGCTGTTCCGCGACGCCGATCCCGACAACGCTAAACCGTGTGCGGAAGTGGCGTGCGAGACGCTCAAGCGCGACGCATCGGATTCGCTCACGGTTCATGCCGCCGCAAACGGCGGTTTCGCCGCGATCATCGAATCTGCGTCTGCCGAGACCAGCGTTGCGCACGGCAACTGAAGGCAATCGGGACGATTGGCGGTGACGTTGACTGAGGGAATGGGGTTTGATAAAATGTCCGCGATGTTACGATAACACGATTACGTGAGCTCCCTGAAGAAAAGCACAGAAAGGAATGATGACATGAGAAAGTCAGGAATGGTATTCTGCGCCGTCTGCGCGACGGTCGGCGCGGCGCTGGCCGACTTTACGCCCGACTGCTCCGTGATGAGCGATGCGTACTGGAAGATCTGGACGCCCGAGGCGCTGGCGAAGATGGACGCCGACATCGAGAAGTACCGCAAGGCCGACGCCTCCGTCGATGTCGCCGCGCCAGACGGGACCGATGTGGCGGTGGAGCAGATGACGCATGCCTTCTTCTTCGGCGCCCACATCTTCAACTTCAACCAGCTTGGCACGAGCGAGCGCAACGCCCGCTACAAGGAGCTGTACGCATCTCAGATCGCGCCCGGCAAGTCGCTCTTCAACTCCGCCACCGTCGCGTTCTACTGGCGCACTTTCGAGCGAGAGCCGCTGAAGCCGCGCTTCGAGGAGGCGGCCGAGGACACGGAGGCGTTCTGGAACGAATGCAAGAGCCCTAAGACGCAGCCGCACTGGAGGCGTCCGCCAACCGATCCCGTGATCGCGTACCTCGAGTCGCGCGGCGTGCGCATCCACGGCCATCCGCTGGTGTGGGGCAACAACGCGTGGATGACGCCGAACTGGCTGTGGGACACGTTCTGCCCCGAATCCGAGAAGCGCGCGCTCGAGGCGGCGACTGGCGTGAAGGTGCCGGTGTGGGACGCGAAACTGCCCGCCGGCCTGAAGAACGTCAAGGAAAAGGAATGGTGCAAGGCGTGGAGCGACATCTACGGCAAACTCAAGGGCGAGGAGATCGCGCGTCTCGTGCCCAGCTTCCTAAAGGCGCAGAACGACTTCTACGAGAAGCGCATCCGCGACATCGCGGCGCGCTACGGCAGCCGCGTGGACTCATGGGACGTCGTGAACGAGAGCGCCACAGACTTCCACAGATTCGGCGACAAGGCCGTGCGCAATCGTCCGTTCGACGGCAGCCACTACGGTCCCATGCCCACGGACTACGCCTTCAAGGCGTTCCAGTGGGCGGGGAAGTACATGCCGAAGACGGCGTGGTTCAACCTGAACGACTACGCTTCTAGCGCCATCGTGGCCAGCCAGGCGAAGGACCTTATGGCGCACGGCGCGCGCGTCAACTCGATCGGCTCGCAGATGCATCTCTTCGACCCGAAGGAGAGCCTGAAGATCATGGCGGGGAAGGGGCCGGCCCATCTCACGCCCGAGGGCGTGGCCAAGCGCTTCCGCAACGCCTCTGCGGCTGGCCTGCCGATAATACTCTCCGAGATCACCATCACCGCGCCCGACCTCACGCCTAAGGGACAGATGGCGCAGGCGATTATCACACGCAACATGTACCGCGCATGGTTCTCGGTGGAGAAGATGATCGGCATCACTTGGTGGAACGTCGTGGACGACTGCGGTGCGCCCGGCGAGCCTTCCATGAGCGGACTCTTCACGCGCGACATGAAGCCGAAGACCGCATACTACGCGATGGACGACCTCCTGAACCGCGAGTGGAGAACCAAGACCTCGGTGAAGGCGCAGGGCGGCAAGGTGGCGTTCCGCGGCTTCCGCGGCAAATACCGCATCACATGGAAAGACGCCGACGGCAGGGAGCACGCGAAGATTGTCGATGTGAAGTGAACGGAATAGGAAAGGAATGTTCTTATGGCGACGGAGGGAAAGTTCAGCGGAGAGATGAATGCGGAGAATCATCCACCCCGCATTGCGTCCATAGACGCGCTGAGGGGATTCAACATGTTTTTCATCACAGGCGGATCGATGCTCATAACCGGAATATGCACGGCGTTGGACCGTTCAGATGCATTGATCGCCACCCAGATGAAGCACGTGGACTGGATAGGCTTTGCGCATCACGACACGATTTTCCCTCTGTTCCTCTTCCTTGCAGGCGTTTCATGGCCTTTCTCTCTCGCTTCTCAGCTTAACCGCGGGCGATCCGTGTGGAGCATACAGCTCAAGGTCCTCGCCAGAGTCGTAGCGCTTTTTCTCATAGGACTTTCATTCGGCGGGATACTGAAATTCAATCCTAACTTCCGCCTCATGAGCGTTCTTGGCTTCATCGGGCTTTCATGGGGCATGGCCGCCACTCTTTCACTTTACATAAAAAAGGTGTGGAAGTTGTTCGCGATTGCCGTTGCGTTCCTTGTGGGGTACTATTTGCTGTTGCACTTCTGCATGGCACCAGGCGCACCGGAGGGGGCGAGTTCGTATTCTCTGCAATGGAACTTTCCCGCGTTTCTTGACCGATCGGTGTGGCCAAATCATCTGTTGTCAAAGGGACGATACGATCCTGAATCATTCTTCTCCGTCCCGGGAGGAATTGCGCTTGCCATGTTCGGCGTTCTTGCCGGCCGGCTCCTTAGATGGCAGAACGGTCCATCGTCCGCGCGCAAGTCGATTCTTCTCGCAGCATGGGCTGGTGGTGCTGCCGTTGCGGCATGCGTGTTCGAGTTCGTCCTCGGCGATCCGTCGATCAAAAAGCTCTGGACTCCGACGTTCGTTCTCTACTCGGCAACCTATGCGCTCGCGATGCTAGCTTTGTTCCACTGGATTGTGGATGTGCTAGGATGGAGGCGATGGACCATAGTCTTTGATCCCGTGGGCAAGAACTCACTGCTTGCATATATTCTCTCCATGGTCAGGATATCCGCAACAATCCAGGGATTTCTCTTCGCCGGGCTTTGCAAATGGGCTGACAAATGGGGCTCGGCGTTGACGGGACTGACCTCGTATCTTGTGGTATGGTCAATACTCTATTTCTTCAAGCAGAAGAAGATATTCCTGAAGGTTTGAGGAGCGCGCATCTCCGAGACATACGGTAAGCCCGCCTATTGCGTTGTGTGCGACATTCTCATTGCGGCGCGGGCTGTTATATGCTATACTCAATGCCATGAAATACACATTGAATTTCTTTCTTGCCGCCGCAGTCGCGTTGCCACTTGCATGCGCCGCCGCGGGAGGTCCCTCTGTGCCTGTCGCGAGGCTCGAGGCCGAGAATGGCGAGATGCTGCCGGACGGCCGGGGCGCGAAGGCCGGTCCGTACGACAAGATACCGGGCACGTCCGGCGGCAGCATCCTCGCCTTCTTCAGCGGCGGCCGGGGCGTCAGGTACGGCAAGACGTCCGTCGCCGCGAAATGGGTGGCCGTGGCATTTTCCACGGACAACGGCGGCAAGGACGCCAAGCTGCAGTTCTTCGACGGCGCGAAGCACCTTGGCGACATCATGTTCCCCGACACCGGCGACTTCCACCAGATCCGTGACGTGGAGACCGCGCGCATCGACATCCCGAAGGGCGCGGACCTGCGCATCGTCGCCCCAGAACTCCCGGTTAACATCGACTACATCGACTTCTACGACACGGACGAGAAGCCATCCGTTCCCGGTCTGCGTCCGCCCGCGCCGTCCGTCGCGGAGCTGCGCGAGAAGCTGTTCGCCGGGGAGTTTGGCGACGTCGAGGAAATCCTCTTCGCCACGCGCACGCACCGTCCCGAGCACTGGTACGCCAACTTCGGCTACTACTGCTACGGCTCCAGCCACACGATCCTCAACCGGCAGGGGCGGCTCGTTGCGTACAACCTCCGCACCAAGTCGTTCCGCACGATCCTCGAGGATGTCGCGGGCGCGGTGCGCGACCCGTGCGTCCACTACGACGGCAGGCAGATCGTGTTCTCGTACCGTCCCGGCAACGAGCAGCGCTACCACCTCTTCACCATCAACTCGGACGGCACCGGCCTCAAGCAGCTCACGTTCGGCGAATACGACGACATCGAGCCCGCGTGGCTCCCGGACGGCGACATCATCTTCGTCTCGGGCCGCGCGCGCCGCTGGGTGAACTGCTGGCTCACCCAGGTGGCCACCATCTACCGCATGAAGCCGGACGGCTCCGGAATCCGCATGCTCTCCGCCAACATCGAGCACGACAACACGCCCTGGCCGCTTCACGACGGCCGCATCGCCTACATGCGCTGGGAGTACGTCGATCGCCGCCAGGTTACGTTCCACCACCTCTGGACGATGAATCCCGACGGCACGCAGCACCAGATTCTGCAGGGCAACACGTACCCCAACAGCGTGTACATCGACGCAAAGCCCATTCCTGGCTCGGAGGACATCGTTCTCATCGACTCTCCCGGCCACGGTATGATGGAACACGGCGGATTCCTAAGCATCCTCTCCGCGAAGTCAGGTCCCGACAACCGCTCCAACATCCGCCACGTTTCGAACGTGAGGTGCTTCGATCCGTGGGCGTTCTCGCCGGAGCTCTTCATGGCGACTAACGGCGGCGAGGTGTTCCTCATGAACAGGCGCGGCAAGAAGGAGTCGCTGTTCAGCCTTCCGGCCGAGTTCACCACGTTCGAGGGGGCGAGCGATGGGGGTTCGCGCATAAGCGAGCCGCGTCCGCTGATGCCGCACAAGCGCGAGCGCATCCTCGCCGACCGTACGGACCTTTCGTCCAAGACTGGCGAGTTCTACCTCGAGAACGTGATGATCAGCCGCAGCATGGACGGCGTGAAGCCCGGCACGATCAAAAAGCTGATGGTCATGGAGTCGCTTCCGAAGCCGATCAACTACACGGGCGGCATGGACCCCCTCACCTACGGCGGCACGTTCACGCTTACGCGCTATCTCGGTACCGTGCCGGTGGAGGACGACGGCAGCGCCTACTTCAAGGCGCCCGCTCTGAAGTCGCTCTTCTTTGTGGCGATGGATGCGGAGGGCCGCGCCGTGAAGCGCATGCAGAGCTTCACGCAGGTCATGCCAGGCGAGAAGCAGGGGTGCGTGGGCTGCCACGAGAAGAAGACGGAAAACACCGTGCGCCGCGCGGCCACGGTCTCGAAGGCCATATCGCGCGGGCCATCCGAGATCGACCCGTCCGGACTCGTCTTTGACGTTCCCGACTTCCCGCGCGACGTGCAGCCCGTTCTCGACCGCGCATGCGTCAGATGCCACAATCCCGACAAGCGCTGCGCGAACGTCGACCTCTCCGGCGACCATGGCGTGATGTTCTCGATGGCCTACTACAACCTCATCGCGCACAACCAGGTGCTCGACGGACGCAACTCTGAGCGCAGCGACTGGCCTCCCTACGAGCGCGGCAGCGGCGGCAGCCCGCTCATGGAGAAGATCTCCGGCAAGCACCACGGCGCCACGGTGACGCCCGCCGAGCGCAAGGTGATAATGATGTGGCTCGACGGCTCCGCGCCGTATCCCGGCACGTACGCCGCACTTGGCTGTGGCTCCATCGGCGGCTATTTCCAGAACAAGCAGGTGATGAACAACGACCGCAAACGCGCGAAGTCCATGGCCGCGCAGGCCGTGATCGCGAAGCGCTGCGACTCGTGCCACTCGGGCGGGATGCGTCTGCCGCACTACCTTTCGGACGAAAACGGCATCAGCTTCTGGACCCCGAACTGGAACGACCCTCGCCTCAAGAAGTGGCACCGCCATCTGCTCTTCAACCTATCGCGTCCCGAGAAGTCGCTCTTCCTCAAGGCGCCCCTTGCGAAGGAGGCGGGTGGGTTCGGCATGGGCAAGGACGGCAAGGCCGTGTTCAAGTCCACGGACGATCCAGACTACAAGATACTCCTTGCTATGATACAGGACGGCAAGGACGTTCTCGAGAAGGTGAAGCGCTTCGACATGAAGGGGTTCCGTCCTCCCAAGCCCTACTTGCGAGAGATGATGCGCTACGGAGTTCTTCCCGCTACATTCGACATCGACAACGAACCCGTTGATCCATACGCGCTCGACCGCCGCTACTGGGCGCTCGACTGGACTCAGCTGAAATAGTTCATTGGTGGCATGTCCGCTAAGCACTAGGCACTAGGCTCTAGGCTATGATATAATATCCGCGACGGCATGGGGCGTCATGTTCGTGCAGCACCAAGTCAAAGCAAATGAAACCAATGAAACAGGCATCGACAATGATACTCGCAGCCGCGCTCGCGGCCACGTCGGCGTTCGGCGTGGCGGCGTTCGGCGCGGAGACCGCGTTTGCCCCCGCTGACGAAATGGAGGCCGACTGGCTTGAACAGGGAGGCGCCGTGCCCACGGGCATGACGCACGGCGCATGGCGCGCGAAGATGCTCAAGCGCCGAGCCGCGCGTCTCGCGTCCGTCGTGAAGTTCGCGAAGAGGTGGGTGTACTGCCGCCACTGGGTTATGGGCGGCTCGCACTACGCCTACACCGAGGCCGTTTCGGACGCGCACGCCGAGCGCACGTTCCTAAAGATCGGCTCGTCCCTCTGCATGGCCGAATACACTCCGTCGGGACTCTGGAAGGAGACCGTGCTGCTCGAGACGAAGGAAGGCTGCTTCCGCGACGTGGACGTCTCCCCCGACGGCAGGCGCATCCTCTACTCCTTCAAGGCAAGCGACCGCGGCGACGACTTCCACCTCTACGAGATGAACCTCGCCACGCGCAAGGTGCGCCAGCTCACCGACGGCAAGGGCGTGGCCGACTACGAGGGATGCTATCTGCCCGACGGGCGCATCCTCTTCAACTCGACGCGCTGCATGCAGATCGTGGACTGCTGGTGGACCGAGGTGAGCAACCTCTACCGCTGCGAGGCCGACGGCTCGAACATCACCCGCATCACCTACGACCAGGTGCACGACAACTACCCCTCCCTCACATGGGACGGCCGTATCCTCTACACTCGCTGGGAGTACAACGACCGCTCGCAGATGTATCCGCAGCCGCTCTTCTCGATGAATGTCGACGGCACGAACCAGCGCGCCTACTACGGCGGCAACTCGTGGTTCCCCACCACGCTCATCCATGCGCGCGCCGTGCCTGGAAGCCCGCTCTTCTTCGGCATCTGCACGGGTCACCATTCCCTCCAGCCGGGCGAGCTCATGCGCTTCGACCCGCGCGAGGGGCGCGAGGAGGCACAGGGCGCATGGCAGCTCGAGCCGCTCCGCCGCGCCAAGGCGCGCAAGGTCGATGCCGACGGCCAGCAGGGCCGCGTGGCCGCCTATCCGTATCCGGTGGACGAAAAGAACGTGGTGCTTTCGTTCCTTCCGCAGGGGTGGACTCGCAATCCGAATGGCCATCCGAACTACCGCGACCACCGGGCGCCGTTCGCGCTGTACTGGACCGACGTGAACGGCGCGCGCGAGCTTCTTGTGGCGCAGAAGGGGAAGACGCCATGCGGGCGCCCCGTGCCTGTGCGCGCACGCCGTCTGCCGTCGCGTCCCTCCGTGATGCCGAACGAGAAGCTCACGACCGGCGTGGTGGCGATACGCGACGTGTATGTGGGCGACGCGATGAAGGGCGTGCCGCGCGGAACGGTGAAGTCGCTGCGCGTAGTCTCGATCGACTACCGCGCGGCGGGCATCGGCCACAACGGCAACGGCGGACCCGGCGGCGGCGGGCTCTCCTGCTCGCCGCCCGCGCTTGGAAACGGCACGTGGGGCGTGAAGCGCGTTCTGGGCGAAGTGCCGGTGGCGCAGGACGGCTCGGTGGCGTTCGAGGTGCCGGCGCGCACGCCGCTCTACTTCATGCTGCTCGACGAGAAGGGCAGGATGGTGCAGTCCATGCGCAGCTGGACTACGCTCCAGCCCGGAGAGACCGCGAGCTGCGTGGGCTGCCACGAGCCGCTCAACCTTGCGCCAAGCTTCAAGAACGGCACCGTGGAGACGGGGCGCGCTCTCGCCTCGCTGAAGAAGCCGCCGCGCGGCTTCAGCTTCACGAAGGATGTCCAGCCGATCCTCGACAGACGCTGCGTCGCCTGCCACAATCCTCAGAAGAACGCAAACATTCCCGACCTCACCGACGCGACGGTGCTGGACGTGCGTTCCAAGCGCAGATGGTCGAAGGCGTACGTCTCGCTCACGCGCGCCGCCGAACATGGCGAGGGAGAAAACCGCGTCTGGACCGCCAATCCCGATTCGCATAAAGGCTACATAAACTGGATACACTCCGCCTCGGTGCCCACGCCTATTCCTCCGCTCGTGAACGGTTCGCGTGTGAGCCGGCTCTTCACCGAGAAGCTCGACAAGGGCCACGCCAAGGGCATCACCGACGACGAGAAGCGCACCATCGCCTGCTGGGTCGACCTCGGCATTCCGTTCTGCGGTGACTATTTCGAGGCCAATGCCTGGAATGATAAGGAGCTTGAGCGCTGGGACTACTTCTCGTGCAAGCGCGAGAAGTTCGCCACTGTCGACGAGCGCCGCCGTGCCGGGAAGGAGAAGCCGAATGCCGCGCGTCGTTGAGCCCTGCGTTCTCACGATAGCGGGCAGCGACTCCGGCGGAAATGCCGGCGTGCAGGCCGACCTGCGCGCATTCCACTGCTACGGGCTGCACGGCTGCACCGCGTTCGCGGCGCTCACCGCGCAGAACCCGGACGGCGTAAGGGCCATAATGCCGGTGCCGCCAGACTTCATCGCCGCGCAGCTCGACGCTATATTCGAGATGTATGCGGTGCGTGCGCTGAAGACGGGCATGCTAGGCACGGCGGAGGCGATTGAGGCCGTGGCGTTGCGTCTGCGTACGCGTCCGCGCGTCAAGAAGGTGATCGACCCGGTGATGGTGGCGACGAGCGGCGCGAGGCTGCTTGCGGAGGACGCCGTCGAAGCGATGAAACAACTGCTCCTTCCGCTTGCGACCATCATCACGCCGAATCTTCCGGAGGCCGAGGTGCTGCTCGGGCGGCCGATTGAGAGCGCGGCGGACGTTCCCGCCGCCGCGAAGGAGCTTTCGCGGATGTTCGGCTGCGCCGTGCTGGTGAAGGGCGGGCACGCGGTTGAACGAGGCGCCGCGAGGCGCGGCGAGGGGGAGCGCGCAGCGGTGGACGTGCTCTTCGACGGGAGGCGCGTGCACGCTTTCTCCCGCCCTGTGATCAAGCGCCCCGTCTCCACTCACGGCACCGGATGCACGCTTGCGGCGGCGCTCGCGGCGGAGCTTGCGCGTGGCGCGCCGCTTGCGAAAGCAGTGGATGGGGCGAAGAATTTCGTTTACGAATCAATCAGATTATCGTATTATATCGGCAGACGTTGCGGCGTACTGGGAATGCCGCGGAAGGAGGATTGAGAGATGGCAGAGGAAATTTGCAGAGTGAGCGACGACATCGACGGAGATGAGATCATCATCCGGAAGAAGAAGGCGCCCGAGCAGAGAGCGGGGGTCACGGCGGCGTCTGTGCTGAAGACGGCGGCGGAAGCCCTCGAAGCTCTGCGCGCGAAGCGTCCGCTCGTGCAGTGCATGACGAACACGGTGTCGTCCAACTTCACCGCCAACGCGCTTCTGGCGCTGGGCGCGACGAGCGTGGTGGTGGAGGACATGGGCGAGGCGTCGCAGTTCACGTCGTCGGCCGATTCGATCCTCGTCAACGTGGGCACGGTGACCAAGCCGCAGGCTGACGCGATGCGCGCGGCGGTGTCGCACGCGAACTCGCTCGGCCGCCCCTGGGCTCTCGACCCCGCGGGAGTAGGGGCGCTGCCGCTGCGCACCTTCACGGTGAAGGAGCTCATGCGCCGCTTCCCGTCGATCATCCGCGGAAACGCCTCCGAGATCGCATTTCTCGCGGGCGCCGAGACTGCGGGCCGCGGCGTCGAGTCCACGATCTCAAGCGACGAGGTGATGCAGGCCGCGCCGCGTCTCGCGGGAGTGACGCGCGCCGCGGTGCTGGTGACCGGCGCGGTGGACTACGTTGCCGCCGAAGGCGCGCCGCTCGTGGCCGTGTGCAACGGTTCGCCTCTGATGGCGCGCGTGAACGGCGTGGGAAGCGTGCAGGGCGCAGTGGCCGCGGCGTTTCTGGGGACGCTCGGCGGACGCGCCCGCTGGGAGAGCGCGCTTGCGGCGTCGCTCGTCGTGTCGGTGGCGGGAGAGATGGCGGTCGCGAAGGGCAAGACGCTCGGCGCGTTCCCTGTCGCGTTCATCGACGCGCTGGACGCAATCACTTCCGACGATCTCGCGAAACGCGGAAAGGTAAAGGTGGGATGATGATGAAGACTAGACTCGCTGCATTCACGATCGCGGCGCTTGCGGCGTCGCTCGCATTCGCCGAGACGGCAGGAACGTCGCTCTGCAACGTCATCGCCAAGGACCACAAGGTGCTTGGCCAGGACATGTGGTACGGCCACAAGCGCACGAAGTTCTCGTTCAAGGGGCGCACCGCCTGGGTGGTGGAGCCATCCGTGGCGCCGCTAGCCGGAAAGCCCTGGACGTGGACGATGCAGTGGGCCGATGCGTTCGTGCCCCGCACCGGCGTGCCCGACCTTCTGAAGCGCGGCTTTCACCACGTGACGATCGACCTCTATCCCACGCGCATGGACGAAAAGGGCATCGCGGATGCGGCCGAGTTCCAGAACTATCTCGTGAAGACGCTCGGCTTCGCGCCGAAGGCAAACCTCATCGGCATGAGCTGGGGCGGCTTCTTTTCGGTGCGCTACGCGGCGGCGCATCCCGAGAACGTGGGGAAGATATACCTCGACGCGCCGCTCCTGTCGTTCACTAAATTCAGGGCGGCCAAGTCGGCGGCAGGCATTGGATCGTGGTTCGCCACCAGGCCCAAGGACGACAATTGGAGCGGAGACAAGCGCATGCCCGTGAACATGGCGGAAGCGGTGGCGCGTGCGGGAATTCCCGTGCTGCTGCTCTACGGCGGCAAGGACGACGTCGTTCCGCCTGACCACAACTGCAGGCCGTTCGCCGCGGCGTTCAAGGCCGCGAATGGCAAGATCGAGGTGCATGAGCGCGCCGCGTATGGACATCACCCGCACGGGGCCGATCCCGGCCAGACCATGATAATCGACTTCTTCACAAAGTGAAGCCGAAGGAGAGCATTGGAAAAATGAAGAGAATCTTGTTGATTGCCGCAGTGGCGCTCTGCGCACTAGCGCAGGCCCAGCAGCAGAGGACTATGGCCGGTGCGTCGCCGGGGGGCAATTCGCCATACGCCACAGACGCGTATCCGGGCTTCGACGATCTCGACGAGATGAAGTCGCCCCAGCGCCACGAGCCGAGCTGGTTGTGGTGGAGGCGCGCGAAGAAGGATACTCCCGCCGAGCAGTACGCATACGCTAAGGAGCTTGAGGCGGCAGAGGACTTCTCAGCCGCAGTGAGGGCGTGCGACGCGCTCGTGCGCGAATGGCCGTCCTCCGTGGAGGCGCCGCAGGCGCAGCTGCGCATGGCATTGATGCTGGCGAATAAACAGGAGGACTACGAGGAGGCGTTCGAGCAGCTTGAGTACCTGTTTGACTTCTACGCGCGGGACTGTCCGTACCTCGAGCTGGTGGAGTACGGCTACAAGCTCGTGAATACGATGCGCGACAAGAGGAAGACCTGGTTTGGGTTCTCGTTCCTCTCGAACACGCAGATACGCCGGAACTACGAGTCCATCGTGCGCCGCGCTCCTGGCGCCGCGTACGTGCCCGAGGCCATGCTGAAGATCGCCGAAATCCGAGAGGAGGATCTCCAGTACGAGGAGGCCGTGAAGGTGTACGAGGCGATTGCCACCAAATACCCGCTGCGCATCGAGACGCGCACTGCGGCATACCGCGAGGCGCGCGCGCGCATGTGGCTGTGCAGGCGCCTCGCCTACAACATGGTGCGCTGCAACGAGACGAGGGGTTTCCTGCGTCAGACCATGAAGCGATATCCCGACATCGAGCAGATGGATGAGCTCAAGGCTTGGCTCGAGGAGCTTGAGAAGTACATGGACGAGGCCGCATACAAGAACGCGAAGTCGTACGACTCCCGCCGTCGCACGCCGCACGCCGCTCTTGCCGCGTGGGAGCTCTTCCTGAAGGAGCATCCCGCTTCGCCCCATGCCGACGAGGCTCGCGCGCGCATCGCCGAGCTCTCCGCCGCCCCCAGGAAGGAAACGAGCAAATGAAGGTCTTCACGATGAAACATCTTGCGTTCATTGCCGCGGCAGCCGCGCTTCTTGCGGCGGGCTGCGCGAACTACCGCTGGACGTCGCGCGTGCCGGAGGAGATCCGCACCGTGGCGGTGCCAGAGTTCCAGAACTCCACCAACCTCGCAGAGCTCGGCCCGATCACCACGCAGTACACGCTGCGCGAATTCCAGCGCGAGGGCACGTTCTCCATCCGCCGCTCCGGCGATTCGTCGATAGAGGTGCAGGGGCGCGTGACGAAGGTCGACTTCCGCCCAATCGCATTTGACCGCGGGCACGGAATGCGCGCGGGCGAGTACAGGTGCTTCGCCACGATTGAGGTGACGGTGCTGGACAAGGACCGCAGCAAGGTCCTGCTCGCCAAGCGCGTCCATAAGGCCGAGACCACGATCACCGTCCAGGGCGACCTGCTCACCGCGCGCCGCAACTGCGTGCCGCGCCTCGCCGCCGAGTTCGCCCGCCAGATCGTGGACGACGTGCTGAGCTATCCCTACAACCGCAAGCAGTGACCTGCTGCGGAGGATCCGTGCATTTCACAGAAGATGACATCGTAGTGGCGCTGCAGCGCGGGCTGCCGCTCTGCGCGCGTCCGTTCGAGGCGCTGGCCGACGACGTCGGCTGCACCGAGGCGGACGTACTTGCATGCCTTGCGCGCGCCCGCGAAGAAGGGCGCGTGCGCCGCTTTGGCGCCGTGTTCGACACGCGCCGCCTCGGCTACCGCTCGGCGCTCTGCGCCGCCGCCATCCCCCCTTCCGAGCTGGACGCCGTCGCCGCCCGCCTCACCCCCCTCACCGGCGTCACACACTGCTACGAACGTATCGAGCGTGCGTTGCATCAAGCACCGAGCACCAAGCACCAAGCACCCAACCTCTGGTTCACCCTCAGCTATCCGGCGGACATCTTCGCGGCGATGGCGGACGAGGTGGCGGCGCGCCTGAAGCCGTATGCGGTCCACGTGCTGCCGGCCACGAGGCGCTACAAGGTGGACGTCGTCTTTGGCGCGGCGACGCGCGCGCGCGATGAGTCGGTGGAAGACGACATGCCCGTCACGGCGCGCGACCGCGCTATCATCGGCGCCTTGCAAGGCGACACCGAGGCGCGCCCCGACTACTTCGCCGTCCTTGCGGACTCGCTCGGCATGAAAGAGTGGGACCTGCTTGCGACGCTGGAGCTGTGGCGCCGGCGCGGCCGCCTGAAGCGCATCGGCCTGCTTCTCTCCCACCGCAACGCGGGCTGGACGGCGAACGGCATGTGCTGCTGGCGCATTGAGGGCGATACCACGGAGGCCGGCCGCGCGCTCGCCGCCTGCGATGAGGTGACGCACTGCTACGAGCGCCCGGAGGCGCCAGGCTTTCCCTTCAATCTCTTCGCGATGATCCACACCCGCTCGCCCGAAGAGGCCTCCGCCACCTTCGCGCGGCTGGAGGAGACCTGCCGGCTCTCCGCCGGCACGATGCTCCTTTCTACCCGCGAGTACAAGAAGACGTCCATGACCTTCTTCGCCGGCTGATATTCAACTAAGGAAGAAATCCATGCGCATGCAATTCGCACTCGTAGTGGCATCGCTCGCTGCCTTGCATTATGTTTCCGCCACGCAGGAGACCACCATGCGCGACGTGGAGGTGGAGAACGCGAAGTTCTCGCTCTCGTTCAAGCAAAAGCCCGGCGCGCCGGCGCGGACGGTACGGTCGGCTGATGCGGACAGCATCCGCGTGAAAAAACTGCCGGACGGCGACGAGGAAATCCTCTATTTGTATCCCGACCCGGCGGCACCTGCCTGCGAAGTGCGCGTCACGATCCGCCGGGAGGCGGACGGCGCGGTGCGCCGCAAGCTTTCCTGCGACTTGAGGCCGGGATGGTTCTTGGAACGCGCTTCGTTCCCAGAGATCGATATTCCCTGCGACAAGGCGAAGCATCTCGTGTTCGGCAGCAACAAGGGTGGCGTGTTCCACGATCCGGCCAAGTGGCCGGTGGGCCGGTGGCAGGGCTGCGCGTCGCCCGGAAGCTGTTGCGCGCCGTTCGCTGCCGCGTGGAACGACGAGTCGGGGCGTTACTTCGGCATCGAGGACGCAAAGGGATACATGAAGTCGTTCGGTTTCAACCGTACCGAGAGGGGTGTCCGGTTCTCCCTGCATGAGCTGGTGTGGACAGCGGGCTCGTACACGCAGGACTACTGGGTGGTGACGCGGCGCGTCGCGAAGGGCGCGGAGCCGCTCAGGTGGTATGACTTCGCGGACATCTACAAGGCATGGGACCGCCAGCAGGCGTGGAGCCGAATGCCGCTCCTCGCCCGCACCGACATCCCCGCGTGGATGAAGGACGCGCCCGCGTTCACGCGCTTCTCGCGCCAGTGGTTGGGCCGGCCCGACGCGATCAGGAAGTTCGTGGACTGGTGGAAGCGCGACATCGGCGACAAGCCCGTGGTGGCGGCGCTCTGGGGCTGGGAGAAGGTCGGCACGTGGTGGGGGCCGGACTACTTCCCGTGCCACCCCTCAGACGAAGTGTTTACCGCCACGATGAAGGAACTGCGCGGCAAGAACTTCCACCCGTTCGCGTGGCCGAGCGGCTACAACTGGTCCAAGGTGATCGGCGACAAGGGCGACGGCACGTACGAGTGGGACGGCCGCGAAAAGTTCATCAAGCCCGTGGAGAGCCATCTTGTCGTGTACGAGGACGGGTCCCTGTGCCATGTCCCCGCGTTCTGGCTCCGGAACGGCGCGCTGACGACGCTGTGCGGCGGCGATCCGTGGGCGCACGACTGGTGGAACAACCTCACGAAGGAACTCGCGCGGCGGCACTGCGACATCGTGCAGGTCGATCAGGTCGTGGGCGGAAAACTTCGCACGTGCTGGTCGCCCGCGCACGGCCATCCTGTCGGAAACGGCCTTTGGATGTGGCAGACGTTCCGTCGCCAGATGGAGGAGATGCATGCGGCGATCAAGTCCGTCGAGCCGAACGGCCTCATCGGCGTGGAGGAGCCGAACATGATGTACAACGACCTCGTGGGCATTCAGGACTACCGCGACCTGGAATCTCCCGCGGACGAATTCGCGGGCGTCTACACCTATCTCTACCACGGCTACGTCCCGACGTTCCAGTCCAACCCGTTCCGCGACGAGTTCTTCTCGCTCGCCTTCGCGGCGGCGGAAGGGCAGATGCCGTTCTACAAACC
>JAEEGF011816255.1_pt1 | contig 16506 bp, 9 predicted proteins | sample 9134171 | NCBI WGS metagenome assembly JAEEGF01 (sample SAMN16246542, study PRJNA631951) | gut metagenome | biome: gut microbiome; feature: rumen; material: AP-attached | host: Bos | place: Iran: Karaj | collected 2018-10
GTCACATACAATGCAGAATCAACTCTTGAGCGCACTTTAAGGAGTGTTGCTTCGCAGGATTATGCCCGCATTGAGCATTTAATTATCGACGGATGCTCCAAAGATCACACGCTTTCCCTTGTACAACGCTATGTAGAGGAGAACCAAGCTCGTCACAACATACGCCTCATCTGCGAACCAGACAACGGGCTATATGATGCGATGAACAAGGCTTTATTAAATGCGACAGGCGACTATATCGTATTCCTCAATGCTGGCGACTGCTTGCACAGCAGTGATACCATCTCTTCCATTTCCAATCTAGCTCAATGGAGAAAGGGAAGTCACAGCCATCCTGCCATTCTCTATGGAGACACGCACTTGGTTGATGGCGAAGGAAACTTCCTCCGTCGCCGCAGACTCACGCCCCCAGAAACGCTCACACCTGACAGTTTCCGCAATGGTATGCTCGTCTGTCACCAGTCTTTCTATGTTAGGACAGACCTTGCAAAACAGGAACTCTACGACCTCCAGTATCGATATTCGGCCGACTTCGATTGGTGTATTCGTCTCGTTCAACGTGCAAAGCGTCGTCGCCTCAGGATTGTCAACACACAACTTGTGCTTACAGACTATTTAAATGAAGGCCTCACAACGCGCAACCATCGCGCTTCTCTCATCGAACGGCTGCACATCATGGCACATTACTATGGTTGGCCAGCAACTATCATCCGACATTTCTGGTTCATCATCAGAGCCATCATCAAGAGATAAGACTACATGTTAGAGCTCTACTACCATAAAGATGTCATCGAAGCAGGTTGCGACGAAGCCGGAAGAGGCTGCCTTGCAGGACCTGTCTATGCTGCTGCCGTCATCTTGCCGCCTGACTTCAAGAGTGAACTTCTGAACGACTCGAAGCAACTCAGCGAACATAAACGATACATGCTTCGTGAAGTCATAGAGCGCGAGGCATTGGCCTGGGCAGTAGGAATTGTCAGTAACAAAGAGATAGACCGTATCAACATCCTGCGGGCAAGCATCCTTGCCATGCATCGTGCCCTTGACGGCCTGAAGATTCGACCTGAGGAAATCATCGTCGACGGCAACCGTTTCAAACCATATAAAAATCTGCCCTACACGACAATCGTCAAAGGAGACGGCAAATACATGAGCATCGCAGCTGCAAGCATACTGGCAAAGACATACAGAGACGACTGCATGCAGGAACTACACAAAGAGTTTCCCGCCTATCATTGGGACAGTAACAAAGGTTATCCTGCACCTGCACATCGTCAGGCAATACGTGAGCATGGCACGACTCCTTACCATCGTATGACCTTCAACCTGCTTGGCTCACCTCAATTGGAATTCAACTTCGAACAATAACTACATAATCTTCTAATGAAACGACAACTATTAAATTTGCTTTTTGCACTACTTGGCATTATTGCAGTAAACGCTCAAGACCTGTGTATATGTACCTACAACGTCAGGTACAAGAACAGCGGTGACACAGATGCAGGCAATGGCTGGGACGCCAGAAAAGCTTATCTCATCAACTTCGTCAACTTCCAGCAACCAGACTTGCTTGGCGTACAGGAAGCAACGAATGCACAGATGAATGATATGGCGAACGGGCTAAGCGGCTATGCCTATGTTGGTGTAGGGCGCAACGACGGCAAGACAAGCGGCGAGTACTCCGCCATCTTCTATCGCAAGGAACGCATGGTGCTCCTCGACAATGGAGACTTCTGGTTGAGCGACACTCCTTACAAGCCCTCGAAGGGTTTCCCAAGCAAAGGTGGCAGCACCACATACTACCGCATTTGCTCTTGGGGCAAGTTCTATGACAAGGCAACTGGTGTTACCCTCTTTCACTTTAACACACACCTTGACCTTGATGAGACGAACCGGCAGCAGTCGTTCTATCTCATAAAGCAGAAGATTCAGGAGCTTGCCAGCACGACAGCCCCCGTTATTATAACAGGCGACTACAATGCCGTGCAAACAGGGGAAGCCTATAAGTTGTTCCTCAACTCTGGCTTTCTTCTTGACAGCTATGTTAGTGCCAAGCAGAAATTCATATCGAACGGCACTTGTCCCGGCTTCAATGCAAACAACTACTCTACAGTATCGAGTGAACTGAGACGCATTGATCACATTTTTGTTACGCAGAGAGCATTCAACATCACGCATTATGCTGTACTCAATCCCTGTTATTATTCCACTTCAGGTACAGCAGATTACAATGAAAGGGCGTATTCCGACCACAGCCCCGTGTTGGCAAAGCTTACTTACAAGAACGCCGTATCATCAACTGAACTTCCCACAACTGCTCCTCCCATCGTTGACGGCATCTACCAAATCTCTACTCCAGAAGAACTTCAGGCCTTCTCGTTTATCGTTAATGGTGTAGCGGGCTTCGCACAGAGAACTACTGCCAAAGCAGTCCTGCTGAACGACATCGACATGACAGGAATGACCAGCTGGTTGCCTATGGGAACAAATAACAAGCCTTTCACAGGCACATTCGACGGTCAGGGATATTCCATTAAGAACATTGCCATTAAAACGAGCAAGTCTTATTCCGGATTCTTCGGCAAGGTTATGGGTGCTACCATCAAGAATTTCCACATCAGCGGCACACTTACCGTTTCTGAGGGCTATACTGAACATGGTGTTGTGGGATATGCCGATGGCTCAACCATCACAGATGTTCACTCTTCTTTGAAAATCACAGCCAACAAAGCAAACAATGACACACAACACATTGGAGGCATTGTCGGCTCGATGTTCAACAGTTCAACCGTCACCAGATGCTCGTTTGATGGGACGATTTCTGATGCTGGAACCAATACTGTGGGCGGCATCGTTGGCTATGCTGACGGAACAAACAACAACATTTCATACTGCATCAACTATGGAACGGTCAAGTCCAACGGGTCCTCAACCAATACTGGTGGCATCCTGGGATACGTCAACTATGCCGGATTCAAGATTTCTTTCTGTGCAAACACAGGTTCTGTTACAGCCAATACGAGTAATGGCGGACAGATTGTAGGCAGACAAGTGAAAGCTATGACCACGCCTCCTTCCGACCTCTACTACATTGGCGGAACAAGTTTGGCTGCTTTCGGTTCTGCCACAAACGAGACTTCTGCAACAGGTGCTACTGTTGTTTCAGCAAACGACGTGACGAGTGGCGAACTAACTTACCTCCTTAACGAAGGAAGGGAAGACGAAGATGTTGTCTTCCTCCAAAACCTGGACGAGGGAGAACTAACTGATCCCCACCCCATCATCGGCGGCTATCCTGAACATAAGGTTGTCCACAAAGGTGTGTTTGGCAAGCAAAAGAACCTGAGCGACAATACCAACTATAGTTTCTATGTTAATGAAAACGGACGTTTGGCAAGCCTTCCTCTCGTCAACTACTTCTCGACGCCAGTTGATTTTACTGCGGATTATGCCAGCTATACAGGTGAATCGATTGCAAAATGGGGCGCCATCTATCTGCCTTTTGCAGCAGAGTCGAGCGAAAACGTACAGCTTTATGAGCTCGTACCAGAGCTGACCGAAGGTTCCGTCCTTGCGATTGTTCCCTGTCCTACCATTCCTGCTTACACTCCAGGTCTCTATCAAATCCTTGGAGGCGCATTCGAAGTGGAGGCTTACAACACTCCTGTCACCGTTCCGCCAACTGACGTTTCTGTTTCTGCAGGCAACTTCCTGCTCAAGGGAACACTCGACAAGTTGACTGTTTCTGGCGGTTATGTATATAATAATGGTGCATTCAGATACACACCTGACAATATTGCGGTAAATGCTTTCGAAGCGCATCTGACGGCAAACGGAGAGCAACCAGAGGAAATTACCCTGCTCATCGTCGATGCGACAGGCATCCATGAGGTCCAAGGTTCGCAACTTGCAGAACAAAGCAACAACGCCATCTACAACCTTTCAGGACAGCGCTTGAACAAGATACTGAAGGGTGTCAACATTATTAACGGCAAGAAATACATCATCAAATGAAAAGGCTTTTATCATTCATCACAATAACATTGATGACATTCTGTGTTTACGCGCAGAATCTTTACATAGGTAGTTTCTACGTCACAACACCTGAAGAGGAGACGCTCTACGGTGATGGAGGTGACAAATGGACGACTCGACGGACCTATATCTGCGACTTGTTCGGCTTTGAACAACCTGATGTGCTTGGTTTACAGTCATATACAGACGTCCAACTCTCTTTCCTGAAAACTCGTATGACAGGCTACAATGCTGCGGAAGACATTCTTTACAACAGAGCGCTCGAGCTCGACACTTGCGGCATCGTTAGCGATATGCCAGAAGGCAGCACTTGTTCTTGGGCAAGACTCAGAAAGGAAGGAAAGACCTTCTACGTCTTCAACATCTGTTTCTCAACAGAAGTTTCTGTCGCTTACAGTTCCGCAACCCGACTTCGAACAGCTATAGAAGAGATTAATACTGAGGGGCTTCCGTGCTTCATCACAGGCAATCTGGGTGTCGACTCAGCAAAGACTGCGTACAGTAGGATAACTGGGAAATACAACGACTGCTACTCGAAAGCCAGCGTTAAGAGCGCAGAGTACGGCACAAGGAACAACTTCGACCTCGCCAACAATCACGGCAACGAGCGTTACGACTTTGTCTTTGCCTCCAGGAACATAGTCGTCAATTCCTACGGACAACTTCAATCCACCTATTTCGCCAAGGAGTCTAACGGCTCGTACAAGCGTCGGCATTTCTCCACACACTTCCCCGTTATGGCGAAAGTGAAGCTGCCCTGAGTGAAGCAACACATTCATGTCAGTTAGGGCGGATTGCATATCCGCCCTAACTTTTTGGGAAAATTGTTTACAAAACGAGGTTCGCGTTTCGGCACAAAATAATGTAAAGATTTTTCCGAAACACCTACTTCCCCCGTTCGAAACAGGGAAAAACCAAACGACAAGTGTGACGTTTGCAAACGTCAAACGTCAAGTTTGGCAACGACACACGCCAAAATTGCAATTTTCAAAGGTTCCATCGAGCAAATAAACACGCCTTTTTCGCCACTTTTCCGCGCCAAATCACAATCCTTGACATTGCAACATTCTGACTGACAAGCACATAACTTACCCCCAAAAACTGCGTTCTTTTCGCCCTCGGCATCGTTTGGCCTCAAACAAGCCAAGGAAAACGAGGCAAAACTACGAATTTCCTTGACAAAACAGGAATTCCTACGGACTTGAGTTCCCTCGTTAAAAGCCTGAACTTTTAACATCAAAATAACATTTCTCTGCAGATTTAACAATATTTAACGATGCTCTAAAACATATTTCCACCATTATTCTGTAACTTTACACCTGATTTTCATGTGTGCGCGTCCGTGCGCATATATAAATAGGTATTTCTGAGAAGAGACCAAGCTGACACGAGCTAACAACTTTTTTATCATTTTTTATAAACTAAACTAACTAACATGAAACGAACATTCTACTCATTGTTCATGGCATTCCTTTTGGGAATGGCAGGAACGCAAGCGTGGGCTGACGACTTGACCACAACGGAGATTGACGGCGTCACCTACTACGTAATCAACAATGGCGAGGAGTTCAAGATGTTTGCCGACTTGGTAAGCAACGGCGAATTGGGAGCCAATGCTGTGCTCAGAGCAGACATCAGCCTTGCCGATGTCATTACAGAAGGAAGTCCATGGAATCCCATCGGAACCAGTGGCGGCATTTACACTGGTACCTTCGACGGACAAGGACACAGCATTACGGGTTTCAACGCAACTAGCGAAGCTGACGGCGGCGGCCTCTTCGGCTTTGCAACTGGCGCAACCATCAAGGACTTCAGCATTGCCGGAACACTCACGGCAACAGCCGGAACCGGTACTGGCGTCGTAGGTTATCCTTCGAACTGTACCATCACCAACATCCATTCCTCTCTGACAATCATAGTTCCAGTAGCTGGCGTGCATCATGTAGGTGGTGTCGTAGGCTCTGGTCGTGGTGGCAACACCATTAGTGGTTGCACATTCCGCGGCACAATGGATGTGGCTGCAGGCAGTACTGACAACTTTGCCGGCATTGTGGCTTACCTGGGAGGCGACAGCGTATCGTTCTGTGCCAACTATGGCACCATCACTTTCGACGATGCAGCTTGTGCCGCAGGCGGTGTTGCAGGTTATCTCAACAACGCCGGTTCGTATGTACAGAACTGCCTCAACATGGGCAAAGTCACCTTTAGCGAAAGCGAGGGAACACCCACTTATGGCGGTGCCATCGTAGGTCGTCTGAGGACTCACGACGTCAACAAACTGACAGGAAACTGCTGGCTCGAAGGAAGCGCCACTGGAGCAGGTAAAGACGGAGGCAATCCTAACCTGACAACAGCATTCTGCTTCAACCCGGACATGCTTCCTACGGGCGAGGTTTGCTACAAGCTCAACGGCGACCAATCAACGATAGGTTGGTATCAGACTCTGGGAACAGACGAACAGCCTGTACTCGACGCCACTCATGCACAAGTTTACATGAACGGACGACTCCACTGTAATGGCGACGTCTACGAAGGTTCCACCTACTCCAACGAAAATACAGAGGTCATTCAGGACGAGCATAACATTGTGGATGGCTTCTGCTCTTATTGCAATCTCTTCGATAAGAACTACCTGGCACCCAACGCCGACGGTTTCTACGAGATTGGCAACGCAAAGCAACTCGTATGGTTCGAGCAACTGGTGAACACAGGCGAACTCAGTGCCAACGCCGTACTTACTGCCGACATTGACTTTGCAGACCTTATGCCAGAAGGTGCAGATCCTGAAGAAACAGAAGTCGCTTGGACACCAATTGGCGACTGGGGCGCTACAAGAGGCGTTTCCAGCGCAGGCTACAAGGGCCACTTCAATGGCCAGGGCCACACCATTAAGCACCTCAATGCAACATCCAAGCAGAACTACTTCGGCGTATTTGGTGTCATCTCGACAGACTGTCTCATCGAGAACTTCGACATCTATGGAACATATCACACCACATTCCAATATGCAGGTAGTGTCGCTGCTTATGCTCGCGACGACCGTCCCACAATCCGCAACATCCACAGCTATGTGGACATCTACAACTCTTCAGCAGGTGGCAGACAAGGCGGTATCCTCGGTGGTGTCCTGACAACAACCTTCCAGACCGTCATTGAGAACTGTACCTACTCTGGCACACTCGATGGCAACGATGCAGGTGGAAGCGGCAACTATGGTGGCATCGTAGGTTATGTGAACAACAACTCCAAGACCGTAGCCGACATTACCAACTGTTTGTTCGACGGTAACGTAGTCAACAATAACGCTGCTCCAGGCGGCTGTACCTTTGGTGGCTTTGTGGGTTACAGCAATGGTGGTGCCGTAACTATCAAGAACAGTTTGTCTATCGGCCATGTAGAGTCTGCCGTATGGGGTCAGTTCTTCGGCGCTGTCAAGAGCACTCGCTCTTCTCTCCCCAACAGCTACTATATTGGCGAGATACTAAACGGCTCCGCAAGCACCGTTACTCTGACGGCAACCGAAACTGATACAGACGAACTTGCAAGCGGTGAGATTGCCTGGAAGCTGAACGAAGAGACATTCGTTGACGTTGTATGGCATCAGGCTCTCGGCGACCAAGCATATCCAGTTCCTTATGGCAACGGTGCGATTGTCTATCATACTCCTAGCGGATATGAATGCATTTCTCCCGACGATCCTGATTCGTTCGCAGACTTCCTCAACAATGTCATTGCCAATGAGAAAGAGTTCCTTCAGGATATAGTCGCTTACCAAGCATCAGTCAACGCATACGAAACAGAGATTGATTCTTGGGAAGACATTGAGACACTCGAGGAGTTCCTTGAGAATTACAAGGCTGCTGCTGAACTGAAGGAAGCAGTCAAGACTTCTGCAGCTAATTATGCTGCTTACCAGCAAGCCTGCGAAGCCGCTGCAACCTACATGGAAGAGAACAACCTCCAAGGTGAGACAACAGACATCCTGAAATCCTATCTCGAAGATAATGTTGAGCCAAGCGAAGAAGGTTATCCAAACGGCAGCTATGCCTACATTATGGAAACCCTCAATTTGGACGACGAAGCGCTTGCTGCCGAGGTTACTTACCTGAACCAATTGCTCGAAGCTGCCATTGCTGCTGACGGTATTGTTCCTGGCAACGAAATTACCCGTTTGGTAACCAACCCAACCTTCACCGAAGGCGATGGCTTCGAAGGATGGACTACTGAGGTTGCCGACGGAGGTGCACTTGCTACTGGTGGCGTTGCAGAGATTATGAAGATTGCTCGCGGCAAGAACGGCACTTTCGATATCAAGCAGACTGTAAGCAACCTGCCAAACGGTATCTATCTGATGGCACTGAACGGCATGTTCCTTGCTGGTGGCGACATCTACTCTCAGTACTATGCAGGTCAACTCTACTTGAACAACACCTACAACTACTTCATGTCTCCCAGCGAGGACCTCATCGAAGTTGACGCTGCCGAAGATGGCGTGAACTGCCTCATCAGCGAGGATGATCCGTTTATGGAAGGCTCTGATGTATTAGGATATGTACCTTCAACATTCAAGGGCTGCTCTTATGCTTACAATGCAGGACGCTATCAGAACTTCGTAGCTGCAGAAGTTACCGACGAAACTCTGACTGTTGGTATGCGCAGTCTTGGTACTGGCATTGATGGCGACTGGATGCCATTCGGCAATCTCCACGTCATATATCTTGGTACAGCCGACGAAGCTAATGAAAAATTAGCAGAGGTTTTGGAAGGCTACTCCACACGAGCACAAGTTATTGTAGACTTTAACTGGGAATCTGATGGCGAATATGTCATGCAATATCCTAACATATCTGAGGACTTGAAAGGTCAACTCATGGAAGCCATTGGTGCTGTCAACGACGCAACTACTGGCGAATCCAAGATGGAACTCATCAACATCTTCTCCGATCTCTTCAATAAAGTTCATGCTTGCCGCAAGGCATACATCGCTATGCAAACAGCTGCCAATGAACTGTTCGAGTACCTCGGCACTTTGGATGCTTACGGCATGATTTCCGAAGAAGAATATACCGAATGGGAAGCCATCGTGCTTGAGGCACAGGATCACTACACGAATGGTGACGTCACAGCAGAGGAAGCTCTCCAGATAGCAGAGAAACTTAACAACTGTGAACTTGTCCAGAAGCCCGTTGACGGAGTATATCAGTTGGCTACAGTTGACGACGTGAAGCTCTTCTCTATATTGGTGAACAATGGTAAGAGTGATGCCAAGGCAGCCCTGACAAGCGATATCGACATGAGCGAAGTCGAGATATTTGACCCGATAGGAACCTCCGACCATCCCTTCCAAGGCGAGTTCGACGGCCAAGGCCACAAGATCTCGAACTTCGGTAAGTACGACGCCGAGGAAGGCATCTACTCTTTGGCTTTCGCAGGTGACCGCCAGGGATTCTTCGGTTATGTGAAGAACGCTACCATCAAGAACTTCAGCATCGACGGCACCTTCACCTACGAGGGTGGCACTGGCTACGGTGCTATCGGTTGGGCTGAAGGCAGTACCCTCCAGAACATCCACTCTGCACTCAACATCGCATCCGTATCGACGTCGCACCACATCGGAGGTGTCTGCGGCGATATGCGTGCAGGAAGTAAGGCCATTGGCTGCTCCTTCAGTGGAACGATTACCGACAACCACAACTCGCACGACTGTCTTGGCGGCATTGGTGGATATTCTAACGAGAACTGCCTCTACGAGAACTGTGCGAACTACGGCACTGTCACTTACACTGCTGCCAATGCTTATGCTGGTGGCATCTGTGGCTATGTCAACAATAGTAGTTTCGTTGGTGTCATCAATTGCCTTAATGTCGGAACCGTTGCAATGGCTGATGGTGCCACACCTTCTTACGGCGGTGCCTTCGTTGGACGTCTGCGTGACCATGCAAACTCTAAGTTCGAGAACAACCATATGCTTGAGGGTAGTGCTCCCAACACTAGCGGCGAGAACAAGATTACAGCTAATATCTGCAATGCAGAACAGCTTGCCAGCGGCGAGATTTGCTACAAGTTGAATGGCGACCAGACTGAAATCAACTGGTACCAGACCCTTGGTGCTGATGAGTTCCCGATGCTTTACGACACGCACAAGGTTGTCTATATTGACTCAAATGGTAACTACACCAATGAAGAGACGCATACCGGAACAGGCACTCAAGACGATCCGTTTGTTGTGAAGTCGGCTGCTGACCTCTCTAACCTGATTAACCTGCTTGTTTCAGGTCGTATGAACTATGTGGTTATGGAAGAAGATGTCGATATGGCTGGCGTAACAGATTGGACACCTCTCTTTAACATTGCCGACCAATCGAATGGCTATCCATTCATCGACTTCGATGGTAAGGGTCATGTCATCAGCAACCTCACCTCCAACACTGAAGGAGCATATGACTACTGCGGCCTGTTTGGTATACTCTGTGGCAATGTTCGCAACCTGGGTGTAGAGAATGCTGATGTAACTTGTGCCGGCGGCACAGGTATCTTGGCAGGCTATCTGGGCCACTCTACCTTCGGCCAGCCCTGCTATGTTGAGAACGTTTGGGTAACAGGTAAGGTAACTGCAAACGGCTACTGCGGTGGTATGTTTGGCAACGTTGCCTGCGAGAGCCATATCAAGAACTGCTATGCCAACGTGGAAGTGAACGGTTCAGGTGATCTTACAGGCGGCATCATCGGTCGAGTTCGTGCAAAGATTGACATGACTCAAGTCTATGCTGCTGGTTCCATCAACCGTGGTGGTGGCATCATCGGCGGTGGCTTCCAAGATGCAACTCCTGCTGGTACCTACAATCGTGTAGCTGTATGGAACAACACAAACAACAACTTCGGTCCCGCTCGTGAAAGCGAAGAGTTGAGTTCTATCATCTATTACGACGGCACGAACTTTGCAGACATGCAGACCCAAGTCGTAGCATGGGATCCCACAGTATGGTCCTGCGATATGGAACCGGGCAGCTATCCTGTATTGGCAGCCTTCGATCCCGATGGCATCAAGGGAGTGACTGCAGACTACAGCAAGCAGTCTACCGAGATATACAACCTTTCTGGTCAACGCTTGAGCAAGATGCAGAAGGGCATCAACATCGTGAACGGCAAGAAGATTATGGTTAAGTAATGTGCATCATTATATAGTAATAGATGTTCCATAAAGAAAGGGGGCTCAAGTCCGAGAAGGCTGAGCCCCCTTACTTTTTCCTGTGGGATTAAAAATATTCGATGAAATGGTGAACTATTCAAAGAATTGTATTATCTTTGCACCAACAACAACCAATTTTGTATTATAAGATGAAAAGATTGTCACTTTCGCTCCTGCTTCTATGCTTGACAGCCGGAGCTTGGGCTCTGCCCAGGGCTGAGTACCCACGTCCACAATTCGAACGCCAAGACTGGCTTAACCTCAATGGTGACTGGACCTACACTTTTGATTTTGTAGGCTCCGGCATGGAGAAGAAACTCTTCGAGAGTAAGGGCTTCCAGGGAAAGATTACCGTACCGTTCTGTCCCGAGAGCAAACTCAGCGGCGTAGGCTACACAGACTTTATTAACAACATTTGGTACCAGCGCAACATCCAAATGCCTCAGGACTGGACAGGACGCAACATTATGCTCAACTTCTGTGCAGTCTATTTCAACAGCGAAGTCTTCATCGACGGACGTCTTGCTGGACGGCACTTCGGCGGCAGCACTTCCTTTGCCATAGATGTGACGAAGTTCATCGCTGACGGGAAAGAGCACTCGCTAGTCGTACATGCCTACAGCGACACGCGGACAACTAAGCAGCCCGCCGGCAAGCAGAACGTTCGCCTCAACCAGTTCGAGTGTATGTACACCCGCACCACAGGCATCTGGCAGACAGTTTGGATGGAGCCGGTTGATGAGAATGCACTCCTTCGTGCCCAAGTCATCACGGACATCGACCAGAGCCAAGTTATCCTGCATCCCACATTCTACCGAGAGTCAGCAGGAACATTGACGGTTACCTTGAAGGACGGAAAGAAGGTGATCGCCACGAAGACTGTACGTGCTCAGAACAACTCCACCATCGTGCTGCCTGTCAAGGCGCAGAAGCTGTGGAGCCCCGAGAATCCGTTCCTCTACGATCTCACATACGAGATGAAGGATGCCAGCGGCAAGGTCATCGACCGCGTCCAGAGCTATCTCGGAATGAGGAAGATACACGTTGAGGGCAACAAGACCTACCTCAATAACGAGCCCTTCTACCAGCGTCTCGTTCTCGACCAAGGGTTCTATCCCGACGGCATCTGGACTGCTCCGACCGATGAGGCCTTGCGTCGTGACATCGAACTCTCGATGGCTGCAGGCTTCAACGGTGCTCGCCTGCATCAGAAGGTCTTCGAGGAACGCTTCCACTATTGGGCCGACAAACTTGGATACATCACTTGGGGCGAGGCTCCCTCGTGGGGCATGGATGCCAACGACCCGGAGGTGGCGCGCAACTTCCTCAGCGAATGGACTGAGGAGATAGTGCGAGACCGCAACCATCCCAGCATTGTGACGTGGACTCCGATGAACGAAGAGTGGTGGCCAGACCGCGTGCAGTTCCCACGTTTCGTTGCCGACGTCTATGACCTCAGCAAAGCGCTCGACCCCACTCGCCCCGTCTGCGACGTCAGCGGAGGCGTGCACATCAAGACCGACATCTGGACGACACACAACTACGAACAAGATCCGAAGCGACTCAAGGAAGCAATCTACAACGGACAGCGCTGGTTCCAGACGCCCAACAACTATCCTGGCATCCCACGCACAAACACCGGTTTCAACCGCCCAACCGACAATGAAGTGTACGACTTCCCTCGCTACGAGAAGGCCGACAAACCCTATCTCCTCGATGAATTCGGGGGTATTAAGTGGGTTAAGGGTCAAGACACAGCCACAGGAAACTCGAATGCCAGCTGGGGTTACGGCGAGCCTCCCCACTCGCTCGAGGAGTTTTATGCCCGTCTGGAAGGTCAGGTCGACGCCTTGATGGAGATTGCCGACAATGTATGGGGTTACACATACACCCAGCTCACCGACGTCGAGCAGGAACAGAACGGCATTTATTTCTACGACCGCACAGAGAAGTTCGACATGGCACGCATCAAAGCCATTTTCTCCAAGAAGCCTGCTTCGAGCAAGTAACACACCACGTTGCCAAACTAGGCACGGCAAATTGTAAAACTAAACTAGGCGCGTCGTTCTACACGGCACGCCTAGTTTTCGAATGACACTAGAGGTCTGTTTTCAGTTGTGCACCAAAGTGCCTATTTCTTCACCGTCGAGGACGCGTTTGAGGTTGCCCACTACGTCCATGTTGAAGACGTAAATGGGCAGATTGTTTTGCTGACACATCGCAGTTGCTGTGATGTCCATCACTTTCAAGCCACGTGAAATGACCTCATCATAAGTGATGTCGTGGAACTTGGTGGCAGTCGGATCTTTCTCAGGATCAGCCGTATAGATACCGTCAACACGGGTTCCCTTGAGCATCACGTCTGCTTCGATCTCGATGCCACGCAGAGACGAGCCCGTATCTGTCGTGAAGTAAGGGCTTCCAGTACCGCCACTAAAGATAGCTATCTCACCCCGTTCCATCGCCTCGATTGCTTTCCATTTGCCGTAGAATTCGCCGATGGGTTCCATTCTGAAAGCCGTCATCACACGGTTTTTCTGTCCAATTGCATCGAGAGCGCTACTCAGAGCCAACGAGTTGATGACAGTTGCGCACATGCCCATCTGGTCGCCTTTGACGCGATCAAAGCCTTTGCCTGCTCCCGTCAAACCTCGAAAGATGTTGCCACCACCGATAACGATGCCGATCTGAACGCCCATATCGGCTATTTCCTTGATTTGCTTGGCATACTCATTCAGACGTTTCACGTCGATGCCATAGCCCTGTTCGCCTTGCAGACTTTCGCCTGAAAGCTTAAGTAGAATGCGTTTGAATCTTGCCATATTGTATAAATTATATAATGTATTTCACTTCTTTGAACTCGTAGCGACGTCGATTGCCCTCATTATCCAGCAGAATCAAGTGCCCAGACTGTTCCACATCGATGAGTTTGGCACGAAAAACGCCCATTTCATCGCTATATCTGTGCTCTTCGTCTCGACGATAAAGCCCTTCCTTATAGTGTTCATGCAAGGCATCAAGAGCGTCGTCTTTTCCGTCCTCGACTTGCTGAAGATAATGTGTGAAACGTTCCATAAACTGTTCCAACACATTACGTCGCTCCACATCATGCCCAACAATGTCTGCCAAAGAACGTGGATTGGGAGCATCACTCAGGAAACGTCGCTGGTTTATGTTGATGCCGATTCCAATCGTAGAACTCCTGATCTGCGACCCCTGCAAGTCGTTCTCGATGAGTATGCCTGCCACTTTGCTGTCTTCGAAGTAGATGTCGTTAGGCCACTTAATGTGAAAACCAGGAGCGAAGGCATTGAGAGCATCTCGAACGGCCAGGGCTGCAACTTCCGAAACTGCGAACATCCGTCGGGCAGGCAGGTTTGACGGCCTGACTCGTAGGCTGAACAAGAGATTCTTCCCCTTTTCCGACTCCCAACTATTCGTGGCAGCTCCCCTTCCAGCACTCTGGAACTCTGCCGTCACAAGAGTCATGCTTTGATTGTCTGGCATATCGAGATGGCGCAGAAAGTTGTTCGTAGAATCCACCTCATCGAGTTCTATCATGCGAAACATCGGCGAATCGTCCAGACAGAAATGCTTCTCCATCGTTTTTACTTTACGTTCTTCGTGCTCCCACGCCACCCTTTGTATGGAAGACAATGCAAAGATAGCAAACTTTTCCCTTTCGGAAACGAGAAGAAAGGAAAAAGAGCAAAATATAACAAGATTTTGGGCGTTATGCTTCATAATGTGCAAACTTTTAAGTATCTTTGCACGAAAAATACAGATTTAAAATTCAAATTTGGTTAATATGAAACGGCAACTTTTGACAATTGTGACGCTATTGTTTACTTTGACAAGTATGGCAAAGAATGATTTACTTCGCGACTTCCCTGCAGGAAGCACCCCTCAAGAAGTAGGGCGACGCCTTGCCTATCACTTCATCGACGGGAAACACGCTTGTTGGGGCGACACGAAGAACCTCGGCTATCACGAAGTTTGCACTTGGAACGGAGCCTTGATGTGGGGACGAGCCATGGGTGACGACGTCATCATTCAGAAGATGAAGGAACGCTTCGACGACCTCTTGGTAAACTACAAAGAGAATATTCCCGCCAAGAATCATGTCGATTTCAACATGTTCGGCTCCCTTCCGTTGAGCCTTTACGCGTCTTTCCCTACAGAAGAGAGTTACAAGACGATGGGGCTCTCGTATGCCGACACTCAATGGCAACTGCCTCCAAATGCAAAGGAGAGCGAGAAACGACTTGCCCGTCAAGGTTATACTTGGCAAACACGAATGTGGATTGACGACATGTATATGATTACGATTGTCCAAGCCTGGGCCTATCGAACGACTGGAGACCGCAAATACATAGACCGTGCCGCTCACGAAATGGTGAAATACCTTGATGAACTGCAACGGCCGAACGGGCTCTTCTATCACGCGCCAGACGTTCCTTTCTATTGGGGACGAGGCGACGGATGGATGGCAGTCGGGCTGACAGAAGTGCTGAAGGCGCTTCCGAAAGACAGTCCCTACTACAAACGCATCATGAAAGGTTACAAGAAGATGATGAAGAGCCTGCTTCAGTACAGAAACAACGAAGGCCTTTGGAACCAACTCATCGACCAGCCTGACTTCTGGACCGAAACGTCTGGTTCCGCCATGTTTACCTATGCTTTCATTCGTGGCGTGAAGGAAGGGTGGCTCTCGGCAAAGACCTATGCCCCAGCAGCACGGAAGGCTTGGCTCGCACTTATACCTTATATTAATAGTAACAACGACGTCACGAACATTTGTGTTGGCACAAGCAAGAAGAACGACTTCAATTATTACCTCGATCGGCCAAAGATGACTGGCGACTATCATGGTCAAGGCCCGTATCTTTGGTGTGCAGCAGCATTATTGGAAAACTAATAATCTGAAAACACGAAGAATAAAACCATGAAACGTCTCTTTCTTTCTCTTTTTGCATTATACGTTATGTTGCCCCTTTTGGCTGGCTACAGAAACAATTGTATCACGCTTGATTCGCGGCTTCAGCATGGTGGCAAGCAGACTTGGCACATGGTTCGAGCAGGGGAAACTCAGGCAACAGGCAGGGAGATTTCCATGCCTGGTTTCAACACGCAAGGTTGGGCAGAAGCCATCGTGCCTGCGACCGTCCTGACGAACCTCGTCGAACAGAAGCTCTATCCAGAGCCTTACTACGGACAGAACAACAAGCTCGCGAACAATCTTATCCCAGACTTGGCAAAGGTGGGACGTGAGTTCTATACCT
>JAEEGF010321192.1_pt1 | contig 16503 bp, 13 predicted proteins | sample 9134171 | NCBI WGS metagenome assembly JAEEGF01 (sample SAMN16246542, study PRJNA631951) | gut metagenome | biome: gut microbiome; feature: rumen; material: AP-attached | host: Bos | place: Iran: Karaj | collected 2018-10
AGCGTGAGGGCAAGGAAGAAATAATAGTGGAGGTTGATTCATTCTTATCACCAGAAACAATCGAAACAACTGGTGCAGGTGATACATTCTGCGGATGCATAATTCACTATTTATTGGAGTATGGTATATACGAATTAGATGAAAACAAATTAAAGGAAATGCTTACAGTTGCAAACGCTGCAGCATCTCTGATTACAAGAGTTAAAGGCGCACTTAGGGTAATGCCATCATTAGAAAAGGTTAATGAATTGGCTAAATCAAGGTGAGATAATGACTTATAAAATTGTGTTCTGTGATGTAGATGGAACATTACTTAATAAAGAACATAGATTATTGGATAGTACCTTAAAGTCCATAAAAGCTTTACAGGAAAAAAATCTGCCATTTGTTATTGTTACTGCTAGAGGACCTTCTGGTATTTATCCAATATTTAAAAGATACAAGTTTGTGTGTCCTATGGTTTGTTTTAGTGGTGGACTGATTATTGATTACAATGGTCAGGTGCTATACTCAAATGGATTTACAAAGGGCACAGCAAAAAAGCTTATTAACTTCATAGAAAAAGAGAATCTTGACTGTACATGGAATATTTATTCTATGGACAATTGGATTGTCAAAGACCGTGCTGACGAAAGGGTGGCAAGGGAAGAATCTATAGTTGAGGCAAAGGCTTCAGAAGGTAATGTGGATAACTTGCCTGAAGGTGCAGAAATAGGAAAAATCCTATGCATGTGCAACCCCGCTCATACTATAGAAATTGAAAATAGACTAAAAAAAGAATTTCCATGTCTATCTATAGTTCGTTCGTCAGATATTCTTATTGAAATTATGAATAAAAACATTTCTAAGGGAGAAAGTATTGAATTTCTCTGCAAGAAATGGGATATTGATATTAAGGAAACGGTAGCATTCGGAGATCATTTCAATGACCTTGAAATGCTTGAAAAGGTGGGGAAACCTTTCTTGATGGAGAATGCACCAAAGGAGCTAAAAGAGCGGATTGGAAATGTTACTTTTAGCAATAATGCTGATGGGATATATCATGGTTTGAAGCAAATAGGACTAGTTGATTAATCGACTAGAAAGGGGGATTTTGCATGGGACGATACGAACTTGATTCAGCTGAAAACAAAGCCTTTGTCAGAGAGATGAGGAATAGTCTGTTGTCATTTGGACACAGATTTCCTTCTCCTGGCGGAGGCTCTTATTATTTAGGGGATGACGGAACTCCTTGGAAGGACCGTCCAAGAGAAACCTGGATTACAAGTAGAATGTGCCATGTCTATAGTTTGGGGGCTATGCTTGGTCACGAAGGAAGTGAAGCCCTTGCTGATGCAGCTTTAAAGGGATTGAAGGGTGAATTGCATGATGATGAACATGGCGGCTGGTATGCAGGTCTGACCGCAGATGGAGAGATTCTTCCTAATAAGCAGTGCTATGCTCATGGTTTTGTAATACTTGCAGCAAGCAGTGCACTTTTGGCAAAGCGGCCGGGAGCAAAGGAACTTCTAGAGGATGCACTAGCTGTTTATGACAAATTCTTTTGGAATGAGGAATTGGGATTATCTGCAGATACCTGGAATACAGAGTTTACAGTCTGCGATGACTACAGGGGAATAAACGCAAATATGCACACAGTAGAAGCATTTCTTGCAGCAGCTGATGCATTGAAAAATGAGAACTATCGCGTTCGCGCAGGAAGAATTATCAATCATGTTGTGAATTGGGCAAGGGAAAACAACTGGAGAATCCCTGAACATTTTACAAGTGATTGGAAGCCTGATTTGGAATGTAACAAAGACAAGCCAGATGACCAGTTCAAACCATATGGTGCCACACCAGGCCATGGAATTGAATGGGCAAGGCTTATCACGCAGTGGGCAGTTTCTACTTATGGCAAATACGATAATGAAAATGCTAAGGACTATATCGTAATAGCGGAGAAGCTATATAACAGAGCTGTGGAAGATGGCTGGAATGCAGACGGCGCGCTAGGCATTTGCTACACCACCGATTGGGACGGCAAGCCTGTAGTTCACGACAGAATGCACTGGACGCTGGCAGAAGCAATAAACACATCGGCAGTTTTATACCGCGTCACAGGAAATGAAAAATACAAAGAAGATTACGCTGCATTCATGGAATACTTAGATGAAAAGGTATACGATTACGCCACAGGCTCATGGTTCCACCAGCTTGATGAGCACAACAATGTGATTGGAACAGTATGGCCTGGCAAATCCGACATCTACCACGCTTTGCAAGCCACAATGATTCCATACAATGACTTGGTAGGCGTGTCCATTGCCAGTGCTGTAGCCAGAGGCAATAGCTAGAGGCTGTTGGCTTGAGGTTATGGCTGTGGCTATGGGCTATGGCTAAGATTGGGGATATTTGAATTGGCTGACTACTGCCTAGATTCAGAAAATGAATCTAGGCAGTAGTTTTTGTGGGGGTAATGGGACGACTACTGCCTGAGAGTAGAAAATGAAACTAGGCAGTAGTGATCGTGAGGACTACTACTGCCTGAAAGCTGGAAATGAAATTAGGCAGTAGAGATTGTGAGGACTAGTACTGCCTGAAAGCTAAAAATGAATCTAGGCAGTAGAGATTGTGAGGATTACTACTGCCTGAGAGCAGAAACTGAAACTAGGCAGTAGAGATTGCTGGGACTACTACTGCCTGAGAGCAGAAAATGAAACTAGGCAGTAGTGATTGCTGGGACTACTACTGCCTGAGGGCAGAAAATGAAATTAGGTAGTAGTGTTGGTTGGAAATTTTACTATCTGGGAGAAAGAAATAAATCTAGATAGTAATGATAGAGCAGATTTTTACTATCTGTAAATAGAATTTGATTACAGATAGTAAGAAACAGGAGAAATCTTACTATCTAGAAACAGATAATGAATCTAGGTAGTAGTAATTGCAGAAAATCTTACTATCTGAGAGTAGGAAATGGTTAAGCCCTTATAATGGTGTAAAATTGATAATCAACTAAAAAGAGCCATGTGCTCTGCCTTTAGGTATAATGTAATTGCTACAAAACATAATACTAAGGAGGCTCACACAAATGGCTCAACTCAATATTACATTAAATCAAGAAGAAATCCTACAATTACTTTCAGCAGATCGGGATGAAGCATTTAAATCTTTGCTTCAAAATAGTCTTAATTCTATCTTAAAGGCTGAATCAACCGCCCAGCTAAAGGCTGAACCCTATGAAAGAACTGAGGCTCGCGAAGGAAGCCGAAACGGTTTCCGTGAGCGTCAATTAAGTACTCGTATAGGCACAATCACTTTATCTGTTCCAAAGCATAGAGATGGTGAACCATTCTCTACGTTGATTTTTGATAATTATTCGCGAAGCGAAGCTGCGCTAATCGCTTGCATGGCTGAAATGGTTGTTGAAGGTGTATCAACAAGAAAAGTATCAAATGTAATTGAAACACTTTGCGGTACATCATACTCAAAATCTACCGTTTCAGAAGCTTGCAAGGAACTCGATAAAGCGGTTGATGAATTTCGCAATCGCAAACTCGATGATAGCTATCCATTCCTTACCGTTGATGCAACATATTTCAAAGCTAGGGAAAATCATAGAGTTATTTCCAAAGCATTCATGGTTGCTTATGGCACTAATAGTACTGGGCTACGAGAAATAATAGGTTTCGGTGTTTATAAATGCGAATCATTTGAAACCTGGAAAGCTTTCCTTCAGAGCCTTAAAGATCGAGGCCTGAAAGATGTATTGATGATTACATCAGATGCTCATGAGGGCTTAAAGCAAGCATTAAATAAAGTCTTTCCTGATTCGCCATGGCAAAGGTGCCAGTTTCACTTTGCTAAAAATATTTCCGAACAAGCCCCTAAAAAATATCAGGCCGGTTTACGTTCAGAGCTAAGTCAAATGTTCAACTGTGAGACAATCGAAGATGCCCGTCGTAAGCGCGATGAAATAATCGCTGATTACCAAGACATAGCTGAAGCATCAATGAAGTGTCTTGATGAAGGCTTTGAAAGTGCCATGACAGTAATGACTTTGCCTAAACGACTTCGTCTTTATTTCAGGACTTCAAATCATCTTGAGCGTATTAACAAAGAGTTGAAGCGCCGTTCAAAAGTAATTGGAGTCTTTCCAAATGAAGACTCAATCATTAGATTAATGGGCTCGGTTCTAATTGAACTTAATGATTTAAGATCATCTCATCAATCAATTTTTACTAGCAAAGGCTATCAAAAACTTTTGAATTCTGACACTCCTAAAAAGCTAGTAAATATAGCAATAGAACAAAGAAATATGTTGGCTGCTTAATAAAAAGTTCTACAGACATCTTTTAATCAGTTATAGGGATAGTATGCGCTCTTTTAACTGCTAGACAATAATATAACTGGCATAAAGGATGTCACTTTATATTCATCAGCAACTACATCATCTTCCTAAAGGAATTTACACCTAAAATTGGACTTTACTTAGGAAATGTATACAGGTAGTAACTAAAGAAGAAAATCTTACTATCTGAGTAATCAAAATAAATATAGGTAGTAGGAGAACATCATAATATTCCAGATAAAACTTCCAATAGAGATTTGGCAAACTTTTTATGCCCATCAATTGAAAAATGAACTCCGTCGTAACCCATCTCTATATTCCACTTCCCAGCATCGATAGCATTTATGTTATGCTCTTTTGCTAGTTTCATATAGCCTTCATTAAGTCGTAAACTGCAGTCATGGTATAGTTCCATTTCAGAATCTGATGCGCTTATATATGGTGGGGCAATCAGGATAAATCTAGCCATGCAATTTTGATTCAAATAATCAAGAATGCTATCAAGTCTTTGAAGAGTAGCTTCAACATCTGGATGATTGGTTAACAAGATATCATTGGTACCAAGCATCATTACAAATACATCATCTTTGGTCAGATTTTGAATGGTTGTTGTGAAATAGCCATAGCCTAACTCAGGCAACATTCGGCCATTCATTCCTCCCTCAATGACTTCATAGTAATCTTTTAGGGCTTCTTTTATATGAGTAGTCCAACGAACTTCAGCAGGATATCTACCACCTAAGAAGCCTATTGGGTCATAACCATATGTATTTGAATCTCCGAAAAGGATCAGTTTATTCATAGACTCAACCTCATTTGATACCAAGTAACATTCCCGTGAACAGATTCACTTATACCTTCATTAACAAAACCAAATTTTGAATAGTAATGAATTAGCTTATCCTTGCATGTTAGAACAAGGCCTTTTCGGCCATTCGCTTTAGCATCTGAAATAGCCTGCTTGATAAGCTCGCCAGCGTAACCATGTTTCCTATATTCTGGAAGAGTATTTACGCCAAAAATCATTTGCCATGCACCTTCTTCACTATGCATATCAGCTTTAGCATACATTTCATCGGTAAGGTCAGGCTCATCAGTGCAAAAGCCATCTACGAAAGCTATAAGCTTGTCATCATCAAACATAAGCCAGAAGTGATTGGCATAATGCTCGAGTCTTTCTTTAAATTCATCTATAGTAGCTGCTTCTGCAAGTGGAAAGCATTCAGCTTCAACTGCAGAAATAGCAACTAAGTCATCTATTGTTGCCGTTCTAATTAACATTTTTAAATCCTCTCAATACACCAGGAAAAGCCTTTTGCTGTACGGATATCAGCCTCTTTAAAGTGATTGCCTTCATTCCATTCTAGGGTAGAATCTAATTCTGTTGATTGATAATAATCAATGAGCTCTCTAATACAGTTCCCAACAGTAGACATAATAGGGTTTTTAGCTTTCTCTTCTTTATCACCAAGACTTAGATAGACATGGTCAGTGCAAACTTCTTTGTCCTTAGCATAATCAAGAAAACTAGGGAACCATACTGAAGGAGAGGCCGCAGCTATTGCAGTAAAAGTAGTAGTTTGGTATGAACTCCAAAGAGCAAATAATCCTGCAAGAGAATAGCCACCCAGAATGATAGGGATATCTTGTGAAATATCATATTTTGTCTTCACTGCAGGAATGAGCTCTTTTATCACAAAGACAAGTGTTTCTTTAGCTCCATCACCGAAGCTTACCTTACCAAATACGGGTGGTGCTGGCCAAGGGGATAAATCTTTGTTCCAGTCATTGACTCTAAAGGCAACTAGCATAAAAGGTTTATCTGTATGTTCTGCTATATATTTGGTTTCAGAGTCTAGCATCTCGTAATCATGGGAGTCCACTGGCTGAACAAGTACAACCTCTGGGGCTTTATCCCAAAATGCTATGCAGTTTATGGTTTGTATTTGAAAAATATCTTTATTCATTTCATAACTCCATAAGAATTGTATTGGATAGATTGAGAATAGCCATTATTTTCAAAGTTTGCAAGACTATTATCTATAGTTTTTCTACTTGGTTACATATAACACATACTGGAAAACTTGCATGTAGAGTCATTTGAAAAGTCGTGCTAATATATCAAAGCTAATTTATAGGAGTAGAGGTAATAGTTTTTGATTATAGAGTACGACGTTGAAGTAGTGAGAAATGAAGAAGCTGAGGATGAGGAGTATTTCTTTGAGGCTGAGGCTTCCAGCATAGATGAATTGATTTCATTTAGCAGAACTATCAATATAAGTGATCCTGATGAAGCAGGGATTGGAGTATACAAAGATCATGCTTCAGGAAAATATGTTGTTCCTTTTGTTGCAGATGGACCGGGCTCTCCATTGAATTTTGGAGAATTTCTTGATGTAAAGTTAGTTGATGAGAAATACTGGAACATAGAAGAGAGAAGAACATACATAACAAATCTGGGAATGCTCGCGATGATATCGGTGATAGCATAAATAAAGGCTAGGAGTTTTGCTCCTAGCCTTTTCTGTATAGGTTTATGGCTCTTCAGCTTCAATCTGCTCTAGTACCTTCTGGCTTGCATCAATGGTGAAATGCTGCAAATTGTTATTAATTGTGTCAACAGCATTTGATACTGATGTGGCAGCCATAGCAACCTTTTCACTGGCAGTTGCAACTTCTTTGGAAGCCTCTGTGACTTTTTCTACGTTTGATGCAATCTCCTGAGTTGATGCTGATTGTTCTTCGGAAACAGAAGCCATATTTGTGGCAACATCGTTAACCTGGCGCATCTGTTCAGCCATATCATTAAGTGTTGCAGAGGCTGTGCCAAGCTCTGTAGTGATTTCCAAGAAAGTATCAGCAGCAGAATTGATAGATTCGGCACTGTTGTTGATGAGTTCAGTGTTGGCTTCTGATTTGTTAGAAAGATCTCGAACTCTATCTGACATTTCATGGATGATATCTGCAATTTGATTTGTGGCATCTGCAGAGTTGTTTGCCAATGCACCAATTTCAGTAGCAACAACAGCAAAGCCCTTGCCGGCTTCACCAGCTCTAGCAGCTTCAATACTTGCATTTAATGAAAGCAAGTTTGTCTGAGATGAAATGGAGTTAATCAAATCAACAATCTGTGTAATCTTTTGAGCAGCGTCATCTACGCTTGCTACAGCATCAGCCATATCGTTCATAGATGAAACGATGTGGTCCATACCTTCGGCAACTGACTTCATATCCTGCTGTCCAATATCGGCCTTTTCTACAAGGTCACGCATTGTAGTTTCAATCTGTTCTTCTTCAACTGTAACATCTGCAATTGTTTGAGCAAGTGTTGTTGCATTTTCAGCTACTTCAGTTACAGCATCAGCCATGTTATCGATATTTTCTCTTATTTGGTTCATAGATGCTGACTGATTGTTGGCAGCTGTTTCAAGGTTTTCAGCAGTATCTTTCGATGTTTGCGCATCTGAAAAAAGGTTGTGAGATACAGTCTTAATCTCGTTTAGACTGTCGCGCATTCCGTTAATAAAATCGCCCATAGCGGTATTCATAAACGCGATTTCATCATTGCCTGTTGATGAAATATCAATTGTAAAGTCACCATTTGCAATCTTCTCGATATTTTCTGTAAGGGCTGTAACTGGCTTTTTAATCATGTTAGAGAGAACTCTAATCATGACAAATACTACAATAAATACTGCGGCAATAGTAAATACAGCAAGTATAATCATAATCTTATATAAAGTAGCCAGTACTTCTGATACTTTTGCGTATGCGATGACCTGCCAGTCGGTTCCATCGACTGTATAAGAAACCATATAGTATCTAGAGCCGCCAGCACGAACCTTTTTTACAACACCATCCTCTTCTTGAAGAAATGCTTCTGTTCCAGTTAAGAAGGAGTTGTCAGGGGTATCTGCTATAGAAGTTCCACATACACTTGTATCTGAATATGTAAGAATCAGCCCCTCGCTGGTAATCATCATGACGCCGCCGGTCTGGTATAGTTTAACGCCGTTTAAAGTATCCTGGATGCTTCCCATAAATAAATCGCAGGCAAAACAGCCTTCACGACCATCTTTCATCTTTACGTGTCTGATAACTGTGGCACAAAGCTCTCCAGTAACTGTATCAAAATAAGGCTTATCGTAATAATAGAACCATGAATTGTCATAGCCCATTGCTTCGATATACCAAGGTTTTTCTGTGATTCCATCCATTTTAAAGGAAGGGTCAGAAGGATAGAAGAATGAACCGTCATTCAATGCCAGATATGCACCTGTAGGAATCATATCATAGCGACCAACGGTTTGAATTAGGTAATTCATGATTTCTGAATCATCTGCAAAAGATAATTGTTCAACAGAATCTGCAATACCATTGAGATAGTAGAATGTAGAATTTAGCTCTCTATTAACTAAACCAGCATCAGCTGAAACTTCATTTTTAAGCGAAGAATTGATTAAGTCGATTATCATGTTGTAACCGAAACCAGTAGCGATACCTTCAGCTAAAAGTGTACTTACTACAAGCATAAGAGCAAACACAAGTGTTAAACGTTTGCTGATAGCTTTTGGAGCTTGTTTTTTTGTTGCGGCCATATTTCATCCTCCATTTCATGAACTCAAATGAGCGTTTATAGGGTGAGTATACAACCATGAAATGAAAATACTGTGAAATAATTGTTCTTTTTATATGTAACAATCAAAGCTGCTACTTTTCCATACGGTAGATACTTTATTCATGCTACTGTTGTCTACATTGACCTTTTCAATTGTGGAACATTTTGGATTTGAAGCAGCCTTTTGATATGCTGACATAAATGAGGTGCCTGTGGTTATTTTTGAGCCATAGGCATCTTTTAATAAATAGATATTTGAAACATCCATAATTTAAATCCTTTGGTGCGATTGCTAAATACCATGGGATATTATGGATTCCTTGTCTGAAAGGCATATGCGAGTAAAGTGAAGATGAGCTGAATATTGGATGATTACTTCCTGAGCCTCAACATTTTACAAAACTAGAGAATCTCTGTTACAATGGGAAAAAATCTTCTGGGGATGGAATGAAAATGCGCATTGCGATTGTAGATGATCAAGAATCTGAATTAAATATGTTAGATGGCTATTTAAAGCAGTTTTCTATTGCAGAAAAAATGGAGTTTAACATAGCTAGATATTCCAGTGGTGAACAGTTTATAGCAGATTTTAAGGAGCAATATGACTTAATCCTCATGGATATTGATATGCCAACAATCAATGGTATTGATACAGCCAAGGTAATCCGAGCCAAGGATGAAAATGTAGTGCTAATGTTTGTAACTGCTATGCCGCAGTATGCTTTGGCAGGTTATGAAGTGGACGCTATTGACTATGTTATAAAACCAGTTGCATATCCGGATTTCTCTCTTAAATTAAAAAAGGCCCTGAGATTTGTAAAGCAAAATTATACTGATTCCAACATAATATTGCAGACAAAGGAAGGAATTGTAAACCTGAAAGTTAGTGATATTTATTATGTTGAATCAGCACTGCATTACTGCATTTATCATACTGCTGATGCTGAATATAAGGTGAGAGAAAGCATCTCTTCTGTAGAGCAGAGATTATCGGGATATTCTTTTGCTAGATGTAATGCTGGATATCTGGTTTCATTAAAGCATGTTAAAGCTATTATGAAAGATGATGTTCAGGTTGGAGACTATATACTAAAAATAAGTCGAAGTAAAAAAGCCAGTTTCACGGAACAGTTTACCAAAGCTTTAGGAGGTCTCTAATGAATATTACACCATATACAGCTTTTGAAGAATTGCGTTTTATATATGAATTATTGGCAGCAGAATTGGTATTTCTTATTCCATTTGTGCCAATGATGAAAAAATTTAAGTCTAATATTGTTATATTGTTTGTAATATATGGAATAGCTTCATTTATATATTTCCCGCTATTAAAAATACCTATGCTAGAGGAAATAAGACCATGGGCTTTCTCTGGATGGTATATTTTATTATCGCTGTCCACAATATTCTTTTGTAAGACATTATTTAGAATCGGATTAGCAGATTCCTTGTATGTTATTGCAGCAGCATATGCGCTCCAGCACGTGGTTTATGTAGTTGTGCATGAAGCATTAGCACTTTATTATTGGACATTTTTGCAAAATCATTTATTGGTATATGTTTTTGTCAGTGCAATGGTTTGTCTGGTTTGGTATTTAATAATATACTTATTGTTTACAAAAAAGCTTAGAGAATGCCAAGGTTCATTACATGAGGATTCAACCTTTATGATAATGTTTTACCTTGTATTTATTGCGGTTATGCTTACGTCAACTTTTTCTGCCCAGCATTTATTCCAGATAGGTGACGACATTAGAAATTTTGGAATTATATGGGGAGTCAGTACAAGTTTCTTGATATTGGGAATTCAGTATGCGAATTTTAAATCTACCCTGGCAAACCGTGAGCAAGCGATTATTTTACGAATGCTTCAAGATTCAGCAAGGCATTATACTTTCTCAAAAGAGCTTATTGATCTTGTTAATCGAAATGCTCATGACCTAAAGCATAAACTTAGACTTCTAAAAAATGCACCACAAGAACTTAGGGATGATTTTATTGAAGAGCAAATGAGTCACATAGAGGAATATCAGAATCTTGTATTTTGTGATAATGAGGTATTAAACACCATTCTCGCAGAAAAAAGTCTATATTGTAATTCTATGGATATTGTGTTCTCATGTTCTGTGAAAAAAGCAAATCTAGAATTCATTGATGTTATTGACTTGTATGCATTACTTGGAAATGCAATTGATAATGCTATTGAATGTGTTTCAAAGTTTCAGGAAAAGGACAAACGAGTTATCAGTTTAAATGTATCTTCGAAAGAAGCCTTTACAATTATACAGGTCGAGAATTACAGTAATGATATTACAGACATTGAACATGAGTTACCTGCTACATCAAAGCTTTCAACTGGCCACGGATTTGGGTTGAAAAGCATAAAATATATATCAAATAAATATGGTGGAAACATGTATTGGGCAAACAAAGATGGAATCTTTTCTTTGCAAGTCATGTTTCCTGTACCAGTTATGCCAGTATAGTGTCAAAGAGTGCCAAACCTCTTTCATTTATCTGCTAAAGAGCTTATTTTATCTACAAGATAAGCCGAAGGGCAGATATATGAAGGAGGTTTTTTTATGAAAAAGACAGGTCGCATTTTACGATGTGTCATGGCTTGTTTAGTTGCGATTGCAGTGTTAGCCAGCATGGTAATTGCTAATGCATATACTAACAAGTATTCAAGCCTGGTATCTGTGTACTTTAATGCAGAAACTCAAAAGATTATCACTGAGGAAGGAGAAAACTCTGATTATTTTACATCTGATTTCACTAATGAAAGTGAGATGAAACAACATCTAGAGGATGTGGGGGCGCAGATTGAAGCGGAGGGCGCTGTGTTGTTGGAAAATAATGGCGCCTTGCCACTGAAGAAGAATCTATCAATAACTTTGCTAGGTCAGGATTCCGTGGACTTGGTTTATGGAGGTGGCGGAGCTGGTTCTGTAGATACAGAAAAAGCCGTTGATTTATATACTGCACTTGAAGAAGCAGGGTATGAGTTGAATCCTGTCGTAAAAGACTTTTATGAAAATGGTGATGGTCAATCTTATAGAAAGACAGTGATTGATGCCTATGGCCAGGGAGAGTTTGCAGTAAACGAAGTACCTGTAAGCGAATACGATGACGAGGTAAGGGATAGTTTTGCTGATTATAATGATGCAGCTATTGTATTGATTGGTAGAAGTGGTGGTGAAAGCGCCGATTTGACTACCGGTCAATTAGCTAGCGGCTCAAAATATCTAGAGTTGGATGCTAACGAAATAGACTTAATCAACATGGCAAGTGCAAACTTTGATAAAGTTATCGTTCTTCTCAATACACAAAATCCTCTTGAGATGGGGGAATTAAAAGATTTAGATGTTGATGCAATTGCTTGGATAGGTGCACTTGGAGAAACAGGAGCATATGGTTTGACAGCTCTATTAGATGGAGATGAATCATTCTCCGGAAGACTAGTTGATACTTATGCATTTGATTCTGACAGTGCTCCAGCAATGGCAAATTTTGGCTCATATACCATAAATGGTTCTGAAGAAATGTGGGGAACAAATTACATGGTATATGCTGAGGGAATCTATGTAGGCTATAAATATTATGAAACTAGATATGAGGATGTTGTACTTGGAAATGAAGATGTTTCTAATTATGATTATCAGTCTAGTGTTCAATATCCATTTGGATATGGATTGTCCTACTCAAGCTTTGAGTATAGCAATTACAATGTAGAAGAGACAGAGAATACATTTGAAATATCAGTAGATGTAAAGAATACAGGAGATGTATCTTCAAAAGAAGTTGTACAGATATATATGCAGTCTCCATATACAGAGTATGACAAAGAGAACTCTATCGAAAAGTCAGCAGTAGAATTGGTAGGATATGGTAAAACTAGTGAGCTGGCCCCTGGTGATTTCGAGACTGTTGCGATTTCGATTCCAAAGGAAAGCATGAAGGCATATGACCAGTATGGATTTGGCACATATATTTTAGATGCTGGTGATTACTATTTTGCAGTTGGAAAGAATTCTCATGATGCATTAAACAATATCCTTTCAGCGAAGGGATATACAACAGATAATGGTATGGACTATGAGGGAAGTGCCAATCTTGCATTTATGAAAAATGTAGCAGAACTTGATAGCACTACATATTCAGAATCATCAACTACAAATGTGGAAGTATCTAATCAATTTGAAGATGTAGACATTAAAAAATATGATCAGGACTTTACATATCTTAGCCGTAGTGACTGGACAGGAACATGGCCAACAACATATGCGGATGGAGAATGGGCTGCCCCTCAAGAATTAATCGACGGGGAAGCTATCATCAATATAGAAGACACTGTCAGCGAAACACCAATCACTGACACTATCAACGATGAGTATGGTCAGCTTAATGTGGCTATGCTTAGAGATGTTGACTATGACGATCCTTTATGGGATGTGTTAATTCAGCAAATGTCTGTAGAAGAATTGGATGGGCTTATTAGAGTAGGTGGATATGGTACAGCTGCAGTGGATTCTATTCAGCTTCCTGCTACAGTTGATAAAGATGGTACAGCAGGTATATCTAGTACACTAGTAGGTGGAGAGAATGGTATGGCATATCCACCAGAAATTGTTCTTGCATCTACATGGAATAAAGAGTTAGCAGAAGAATTTGGTAAATGCATAGGCGAGGATAGTATTAATCTTTCTGTAGCTGGTTGGTATGCGCCTGCTATGAATATTCATAGAACACCATATTCTGGTAGAAACTTTGAATACTATTCTGAGGATGGATATTTATCAGGAGAAATGGGTGCAGCCACAGTAATTGGTGCACAGAGCAAGGGCGCGATTGTTACGATTAAGCATTTCGCATTAAATGATCAGGAAACTAATAGAATGGGGGTAAACATTTTTGCAAATGAACAGTCTATTAGAGAAATATATTTAAAAGCATTTGAAGCTGCTGTCACAGAAGCTGATGCCCACGGGGTGATGGCTAGTATGAACCGAATTGGTAATACCTGGACAGGCGGTCATGTAGGTTTGATGACAAATGTTCTTAGAAACGAATGGGGATATGAAGGCTTTGTTATAACAGACCAGGCATCCTATGCAGTATTTGCCTATGAGGATTTAAGAGAAGGTCTGGCTGCTGGAACTTCTATATGGTTAAATTCTGACACTGAGTTATGGAAACTTAGTGATGCAGACATGAATAATACTGTTATTAGTAATATGCAAAGAGCTGCAAAAGATGTTGTATTTGCTATTTCAAGAAGTAATGCAATGAATGGTTTGTCTGCTGGGGCAAAGATTGTTCAGATTACACCTTGGTGGAAGTATGCTTTATATGCATTGTTTGCAATTCTAACAATTGTTGTTTTGATACCAGTGGTATTTTTAGCAATGGGTATTAATAGAGAAATTAAAAAGAAGAGAACAACTGCATTTATCATAGATATCGTATATTCGGTATTACTATTTGGAGCAGGTTTATCTGTCATATTATTGACTTCAAATGATTCAGATTTATCAGCTGAGTTTATGCCTGTTGGACTTACAATAGGCATTATAGGATTAATTCTCACCATTTTGTTAATTCTAATTAATAAATTATTTAAGCAAGATGATCCTGAATTATTTGTAGAATAACATTTGCTTTAGGCCAATGACTATGTCATTGGCCCTCTCCTTTTTCTGTTACCAATAATTTACCAAAGCTATATATCATCTCTTCAGATAAAAAGAAAAGGAGTGTAGATATATGTTAGCTACAGTTTTATTTGAAACAGTAAAGTGCTTTGTTTTATTGGCTTTGCATTTTGCAGTATTAGCAGTAAGCGTAATATTGATTAACAAAAAAGTGGGATTACCAAAGGAACTATATAGAAAGCTTTTGCATTTGGTTTCGGTATTTTCCATAATGCCGATTGTTATACCTTCATCAAGTTGGATTGCTTCTATGTTGACATGTTTCATTTTTATGGGGCTCACATTTATGGGGGCTAAGAAGACTAATCTTGAAGATAGAGTTGGTATGAAGCAGAGAAGCTCTGGCGAACAACAAAGAAGTATGCTTCTTTTATATGGCACCTACGCGACAGTAATATTATTTGCATGGGGAGTATTCGGTCAGAAATGGGCTGTTGTACTTTCAGTAATAGCATGGGGACTTGGCGATTGTGTCGCTGCTTTAGTTGGAAAAAGATTTGGTAAGCACAAAGTGAGCGGAAGATTTATCGAAGGAAAAAAGAGTATTGAAGGAACACTTGGAATGTTTTTAACTACATTTGTTTCAGTGTTTCTTCTTTATTCCAGACATTCCGCTCTTGCAAATCCTTGGTTTGTAGTTTTGGTTTGTTTTTGGATAGCTGTATTTTCATCAGTTACAGAATTATTTACAAAAAATGGTCTTGATACAGTGGCTTGTCCATTGGTTTCAATGATAGGATTTATGATTCTTACTTTAGCAGCAGGTGGAATCTAAAAAGGAGTTTTAGCAATATGGATAAGCAAAAGAAATTAGAAGAGGGAAAAGTTTGGTCAGTGATCGCTTCCCTTGCTATACCGACAGTCATTATTACTCTTGTAATGGTTGTATATAATATGGCAGATGTCTTCTTTATTGGAAAAACAGGTGATGCAAGAATGATAAATGCAATTTCTGTATGTATGCCTATTTTCCCAATAATACAAGCATTTGGAACATTAATTGGAGCTGGTGGTTGTACAGCCATATCAGTTGCACTTGGTAAAAAAGATATAGAAAACAGTAAAAGAATTTCAAGCTATTGCTTTTGGTTTTGTGTAGTTATTGGTATTGCATTGATGTTGATACTAAATATTTTTACTGAACCAATTATGTCAATGCTTGGTGCATCAGACAGTTATAGAGAGTTTGCTACATTATATTTGAGATTTCTTGCTATTGGTTGTCCTTTTATGATGTTTTCTAACGGTTTTGTAAATATCATGAGAGCTGATGGTTCAATGAAGGAACCAATGATAGCAAATCTCTCAGGTACTATTACAAATATTATTTTGGATCCAATTTTTATCCTAGGATTTGGAATGGGAGTTACTGGTGCAGCAGTTGCAACAGTACTTGGAAATATTCTTTCTTCGGTTATTCTATTTAAACTTCTTATGGGAAAGAAGGAATATTTATCACTATCTCCAAAGAATGTGAGGCTTGATTATGAATCAGCAATTCATCCAATGATTTTAGGTCTTCCTATTGCATCAGGAACAGTATTAATGAGTGTTTCATATATGGTACTGAATAACTTGTTACTTTCAGTTGGGGCCGATGCACAAGGTGCTTTTGGAATAAGCAGATCCATAATGCTTCTTTCTACAACTACACAGCTAGGTATATGCATGGGAGTTCAGCCTGCGGTTTCTTACAATTTTGGTAGAAATAATATTTCAAGAGTAAAAGAATTCATTGGGAAAACAATGATTGCCTGCATGATTTTTGGTCTAGCGGTTGCTATTATGTGCATTGGTGGAAGAGATTTCTTAATGAAAGCATTTATTGATGATACGAATATTGC
>JAEEGF011183013.1_pt1 | contig 16503 bp, 8 predicted proteins | sample 9134171 | NCBI WGS metagenome assembly JAEEGF01 (sample SAMN16246542, study PRJNA631951) | gut metagenome | biome: gut microbiome; feature: rumen; material: AP-attached | host: Bos | place: Iran: Karaj | collected 2018-10
GTCAGCTCATCGACGGTTTCTCGGAAAAGACGGAGACGCTCAATGCCTACGACCTCTGCGAGTGCGTCATCAGGGAGAGCGGCATCAGTCAGGACCTGTACAGTGAGACCACCCAGGAGGCCATTTCTCGTCAGGAGAACCTTGAGGAGTTTCTTTCGGGTGTGCAGGAGTTCGTTGAGACACGCAAGGAGGAAGGCCGTGAGCAAGAGACGCGTTTGGTAGACTATCTGCAAGAGGTGTCGCTCCTGACCGACCTCGACAGCGATGACGGAAAAGACATACCGCGTGTGGTGCTGATGACCATTCATAGTGCCAAAGGCCTTGAGTTCCCCACGGTCTTCGTCGTTGGTCTCGAAGAGAACATCTTCCCGAGCCCTCTGAGCATGGGCAGCAAGCGCGAGCTGGAAGAAGAGCGCCGTCTGCTCTACGTGGCCATCACGCGTGCCGAGCGCCATTGCATCCTCACATGTGCGAAAAACCGCTGGCGATACGGCAAGATGGACTATGACACACCCAGCCGTTTCATCTACGACATCGACCCACAACTGCTCAAGGTGGATAACAGCATGGAGCAGGAGGGTGGGGGATTCTTCAATCCCCACACCGGCAACCGCTCTTCGTCTTACCAGAACTCACGTCCCGTGGCCACTCAGTTTCGCGCCGACCCCAAGCCGCGAGCCGTGCCCCATCGTGTGGAGAACCCCGCCGACCCCTTCTCGCCCGGCTTCCGTCGCACGTTGTCTGCCGCCAAAGGCAACCTCAGGCGCGTGTCCGACGTCGTCTCTCCAAATGCTGGCAAGTCCCCGTCGTCAGCCTCAGGCAAGCCTTCGCTCCAGGAGGGCAACGTCATTGAGCATGAACGCTTTGGCGTAGGTCGTGTGCTCAAGGTGGAGGGCAGCGGCGAGAACACCAAGGCCACCGTAGAGTTCCAGCACACCGGCACCAAGCAGCTCTTGCTGAAGTTCGCACGATTCAAGGTGATTGGTTAAAGTGATAAGTGATAAGTGAGAAGTGATAAGTGAGAGAGGAGGCGGAAGAAGTCTCCTCTCACCTCTTACCTCTTACCTCTTTATAGTGAGCTCAATCACGATAACGTTTGCGTATGATTATCAAGGTTCGTTGAATCGGTTATTGTAAATATTTCGTACATTTGCACCGAATTAACAAACAAACTATCAAATCCATAAAAATGAAAAGGAAAAGACTCTTTACCATTTTGTTGTCGTCTGCCCTCAGCCTGTGTGCCATGGCCGATGGCGGACAGCAGATAACAATCAATGGAAACCCCATCGACCGCACCGCTGTCAGCATCACGTTCGAAGGCAGTCAGCTGACGCTCCATTTCTCCGATGGCACCACCACCACTACCGACATGTCGTTTGTGAACATCATCTTCCCCGATGGCGTCTCAACGGTCATTGACTCCCCCCAGACCTTCGTGCTTGGCGCCGTGGTCGAAGGAAACCTGCTCCGTGTGGCCCAGCTCGACGAGAATGTGGCCTTGTCAGTGTTCAATTCCAATGGCCAGGAAGTGGCACGCACCATGTCGAAAGGACATGAGGTCACCATCGACATGAGCCATCAGCCTGCTGGCGTCTATCTGTTGCGTGCTGGCAAGAAAGTCGTTAAATTCATCAAGAAATAGGAAAGGAATACCGTTATGAAAAGAATTACGCTGTCACTGCTCTTCCTTGCCACATTGCTTGGCATCAAGGCCCAGAATATAGACCTCGACTTCACGACCGTCAGCTCTGCCGACCGCAGCCTGCTGAACGCCGACACTGAGACCTGGTATTACGAGAACACGGATAAGAACCAGCGCTACCACCTGCAGACCGCATGGCAGAATGCTGAGCTCACGGCCAACGGAAGCGTGCTCGATGTCACCAAAGGACTGCTCGTCACCTCTCCCGCAGCAACGGGAGCCAACGGCAATTTCCGCATCGACCCGAAGAACAAACGCCTCTGGGTGAATTCCTCGGTAACGATTGTCATACCCAACGTCGAGGCAGGCAAGGTCATCACCGTGAGTGCCAAGACATCATCATCATCGTCCGAGGCCCGCGCCATCAACGTGTCCGACAATGTAACGCCCAAGTCAGGTTCGTTCAATACCTTAGATGACGGTGCCGTTGAGAACGTCGGTGTCGTAACGACCGCCGGCGACATCACCCTCACCTTCACGGGTGGCATGTACCTCTATACCCTCAGCATCACCGACAACGAAAGTGAGGAAGGCGGCAACGAGGAAGAGCCCGAACTGCCCATCACGACCGACTATTCCACCGCACCCTCTTCGCTCCACAACCAGATGGTGATCACCACCGACGAAGGAACGAAGTACTACAACACCGAATCGCTCCGTAGCGTCGACATCAGCCACAACAAGCTCACGCTCCATCACGAGCAGGGCGACGTTATTGTCAAGGCCAGTGAGATGGCATTCACGAAGGCCGACACCGGTGGCAGTGCCGTCTATGAGAACGAAGACGCAAAGGTGCAGATCACCGAGGCCAAAGGATGGCTCGAGACCGCCTATGTCAAGTTCCTGCCCTTCAGCGGTGCCAGCTCCTATCATGTCTATGTGAAAGGTGGACAGTATGATGAGTTCACCCGCCTCGACGACCAGCTCGTTCGCAACTATGGCGACTACGGCCGTGCCGATGCCGTCGGCCTCACACCCGGCAATGCCTACATGATGCGCGTCGTGCCCGTCGATGCCGAGGGCAACGAGATGACCTCTGCCGAGAACACCGCCCGCACCATTGAGGTGAAAGCCTACGACCGTAGCGGCTACGCCCATTTCGGTGTGACCGAAGGCATTGGAGCCTACAACAACGACGGCACGCTCAAGGCCAACGCCCGCGTCATCTACGTCACCAAGAACACGGCCAAGACCGTTCAACTGTCCATCAAGACCAGCAGCAGCAAGGAAGAGACCTTCACCGGGCTGCAGAACATTATTTACGGCTTCCAGAAAGGATATGAGACACGCCCCCTTGCCATTCGCATCGTAGGCACCATTTCCGCTACCGACGTCGATAGCTTTGGAAGCTCAGCTGAAGGAATACAGATCAAGGGCAAGTCCGCCTACTCAAAAATGAACATCACGCTCGAGGGCATTGGCGACGATGCCACCATCACCGGATTCGGCTTCCTCATCCGCAACTGTGCCAGCGTAGAGCTGCGCAACTTCGCCAACATGCTCTGCATGGACGATGCCATCAGCATTGACACCGACAACGAACACCTGTGGGTGCACAACCTCGACCTCTTCTACGGCAAGCCCGGAAGCGACAAAGACCAGAAGAAGGGCGACGGAACTGTTGACGTGAAGGGCGACTCACGCTACATCACCATCAGCTACAACCACTTCTGGGACAGCGGAAAGTCCTCGCTCTGCGGCATGAAGAGCGAGTCTGGTCCCAACTGGATAACCTACCACCACAACTGGTTCGACCACTCCGACTCGCGCCATCCACGCATCCGCACCATGAGCGTGCACGTGTACAACAACTACTTCGACGGAGTGGCGAAATACGGTGTGGGCTCAGCCTACAAGAGCAATGCCTTCGTTGAGGGCAACTACTTCCGCAACTGCAAGTACCCCATGCTCATCTCCCAGCAAGGCTCCGACGTCTATTCCGACCCCGGTGGCACCTTCAGTGGCGAAGATGGCGGCATGATCAAGGCCTTCGCAAACTACATGGTGGGCCAGACCCGCTATGTCACCTATCAGCAGAACAAGACCCAGTTCGACGCCTACGAGGTGAGCTCGCGCGATGCACAGGTGCCTGCCGCCGTCGTGGCAGCAAAGGGAGGTCGCAGCTATGACAACTTCGACACCAATCCCAGTCTCATCTATTCCTACACCCCCGATGCCGCAGAAGACGTGCCCACGATAGTGACGGGCTGGCTCGGCGCAGGACGCATCAACCACGGCGACTTCCAGTGGACCTTCGACAACTCCGTCGACGATGTATCATACGCCGTCAATGAGCCCCTCAAGGCCGCCATCACCGGCTACACGACATCGCTCGTAGGCATCTTCGGCGACGAGAATGCCACCAGCGGCGAGAGCGGTTCTGGAACAGGCACAGGCGATGACCCCGGAGACAATCCAGGCGACAATCCTGGTGACAATCCCGGAGGCAACACCGGCGAAGACACAGGCACCACCATCACTGGCAGCGTCACCTGCCACTTCAATGACAAGCAACCGTCAAACGATGCCTTCGTCGTGTCGAAGACCGACGGGAGCAATCCCGCTTATTCCAATGGTAAGGGCACTGTCACTATCAACGGCGATGAATACGTATGGTGCCTCAAGGTTGAGAGCAAGACGCAGGTAGACTTCACCATCGACAAGACCATGACCATGACGCTCGTTCTCGGCCCGTCGAGTGCCACCCTCAAGGTGGATGGCAACAGCACCACCGCCACCACCCAGTCCGACGGCTCCCAGATAACCACCGTTGAGCTGGCCGAAGGCGAACACAAGATCACCCGCGGAAGCGCTGAAGGACACCTGTTCTTCATCTCTCTGGCATCAGCCAACTAACAACGTCCCCTATCAAACACAACGCACGACGCGCACCTCCATCGAACAGGGGGTGCGCGTCATTCATTCTAACTCGAAAACCATTCGTCGTCGCCTTATTCTATTACCGATAATCACACTAACAAAACTCGAAACGATAGAGCCGAAAAGAGGAAAAGAAGTGAATTTAGGGAAACAAAACGTATGATTATCAGAGAATTGCGCGGATTAAAAAAAAATCCCATTTTACTGATTTCCCATTTTACGTAAAACGTCACACGTCTCAACGTCCCATTAAGGTACTCTAATAAGAAGAAAAGGGGGAATTGAATTTTACTATACAATATATATAGTAATACAAGTTTCTCAAGCTTGCTTGTCCTATGTAGTTTGGGAGTTTGGGAGTTTAGGAGTGTGGACGATACTTTGTCATGCCCCATTCAGCCAAAACATCTATTGTCCAGACTCCAGCGGCTGTAAGCCGCGAAAACTCCTAAACTCCCAAACTCCTTAGACATGAGAAACTTGAGTAATTATATTAATTTCTGTTCAGCCCGTTCCTGTTCATGGAAATTTGGCACGAAAACATCAAAAAATGGCGGGATTATTTGGATAATTGGCGGAAAGCCATTATATTTGCAAAAAATTATTAACACGAAAAAACTTTAATCCTATGATGTACTCTTTACTTAGAAAGAATACGAGATTGTTGGCCATGGCCATCATGCTCGTTTGTTTTGGCACCCTGACAGTGCAGGGCGCGGATCTCAGCGATTGTCTTCTGAAGATTGCCGGTGTGGATGTGACCACCGACAACGCCGCCAACGTGACTGCCCCCGAAGGGTCGGGCTGCGAGATCTCTGGCGTTTCGTATGACGTGGCATCGCATACGCTCACGCTCGACAATGCCGTCATCAAGGCTCCGCGCACGGGCTCAGACTACGGCCCCAATGCTATCTGGTACATCAAGTTTTCTCCAGACGGCCCCGACCTGACCATCCGCCTTATCGGCAAGAGCTACATCGAGACCGCCTACGAAGCAATCTACGTGAGGGGCAACCTTATTATAAAGAGCGGCCACCCGGACTCGCGACACCGGCCGGTGCTGCAGGTCCGCGTGACCGACGAAAACCGCTTTCCTTTCAGCGGCATCGACTTAGGCACGCAGGACGATGAGTACCTGTACTCAACCCTTGATATCTATGATTGCGACGTGGACGTGGAGTCGCCCGCCCCCGCCATCCTGGGCTTCGACAACTACGGCGACGGCCGTTTCGTCAGCCTGAATGTGAACCTTCACGGCATTGCCACGCTGAGGGCCAAGACCCGCAGCACCAGTGAGACGGGGGGTGCGCTGAAGAACGTGGTCTCCATCGACTACGATGACAATACGGACGGCTCCAGATTCCAGATGCCGCGCAATGTGGGGTATAACTCTGACCTGATGAACTTCACCCTCGACGGCGAAACTCCCTATTATGCGAAAGAGGTGCGCGTGGCTTCGCATATCGACTTCGCAGACCCGGAGGTGGAGCGGCTCTGCGTGGAGAACTGGGACGAGAACGCTGACGGAAAGCTCGACAACATTGAGGCAAGCCGCGTGACCAACCTGGGCTACGTGTTCCAGGGCAATGAGGAAATCTGGTGCTTCGACGAGCTGGATGAATTCTATGGCCTTGAGAACATCGGCCAGGCATTCCAGGGATGTACGAACCTGAGCGGCGTGACGCTGCCCTACTATCTGAAGACCACTGGCCCTTGGGTGCTTCGGGATTCAAAGGTCGGCTACGTCTCCATTCCGCCCTATGTGGAGGAAGTCAGCAACTGGGCGTTCAACGACTGCAGCGAGCTGACCGATGTGGTCTTTGAAGGCGAAGGGCGACTCACCAACATCGGCGAGAGCGCATTTCGCGATGCTCCCCTCGGGCGCGTCGTGCTGCCACGCGGACTGAAGACCATCGGCTCGCTCGCATTCTGGGGAACCAACCTGGAGTATGTGGAAATACCGGCTTCGGTGACCTCCATCGGGGAGTCGGCTTTCATGCAGTACAACAACAACCCGTCGAGACTGCTGACGGTGAAGATGAACGGCACGGTGCCGCCGACGCTTGGGGAGATTGCCTTCGGCGATGTGGTAGTTGGAGGCGACGGAACGCTTGAGAGCACGTTCAGGATCAAGGTGCCCAGCAATCCCTACGGGGCAGCGTCGACAGCCACGGTCTACAAGAATGCATCCGAAAACTGGAACTACTACCGCGACTACATCGAGGAATGGAGCAGCTATGGCATCAGCGTGGCCGGCGTGGAACTCTGTGAAGACAACCTCGGCGCCAACGGAGAGCTGGTCTATTACAACGGATTCACAACGGTGGAAGGTGTGTTCTACGACCCGCAGACAGAGACGCTCACGCTCGACAATGCCTACATCCGTTCCTGTGTGCCCGGAGACTATGCCATCAAGAAAACCTCGCTCACCAACAAAGACCTGAACATCAGACTCAAAGGTGAAAGCAGTATAGAAAGCGACGGAGGAGCCATCTACAGCGAGGGAAGGGTGGAAATCAGAAGCCTGGACGACGTGTACTACACGAATCGCCCCAGTCTCTCCATCAATACCGGCCAGAGTTGCATCGTGTTCGACAACTCAGATTTCTCTTGCGAGCTCGGCCTTGAGATAAACAATGTGATCATGGTCATGGGGGTGAGATTCGGCCATTGCATCGACGGCGGTTCGGCAAAAGACAGCGATCCCAATTCAGACATGTACATCCAGGTGGGGCAAAAGGCCATGGCACACTTCACCAGTGCCAGCGTGCGCGCAACGTCGCCTGATTTCGTGGTGATGCAGAACCTCTCGGGCTTCTCGTGCGACAATTGCCACTTGATCTATCCTACTGACGTCAACGACCCGACCGATACCGCCATGGACCAAGTGCGCATAGGCAACGGCATCGTCTTCCAGGATGACAAGGTGAAGGCGCTCTGCGTGGCCAACTGGGACAGCAGTGAAGACGGAGAACTCGACGAGTGGGAGGCCGCCGACGTGTGGGACCTGGGCAGCGTGTTCACCGGCAACGAGGAGATAGAAGAGTTTAGCGAGCTGAGCTACTTCACAGGACTGTACGAGATTGGCGACGAAGCCTTCAAGGGCTGCACCTCGCTCCAGTGGGTGGAGATTCCCAAGGGCGTGACGCGCATCGGCAAGGATGCCTTCGCCGGATGCTGCATAATGACGTGGCCTGGCCTGCCCGACAAGGTGGAGGTGGTGGACGACCGCGACTTCGAAGGGGTCTTGAAGGAGAACATCTCGCTGCCCTACTCACTGTGGTGGGTGGGCGACGATGCCTTCAGCAGCTGCATGGGCGTCAACATCGATCGTGACAACCAGTACAAGTATCGGCTGGAGCACATCGGAGCGCGAGCCTTCCTTGGCTGCGGCTGGCTCGACGTGATACCAGAGAACGTGACCTACATCGGCGATGAGGCCTTTGCTCCGCTCTCCCAGCCGGATTATGAATTCCAGAATTCACTCTATCTCACCGTCTATGCCACCACGCCGCCCGTCATAGGCCAGCACATCTTCGGCACGCTGAACGAAGAGTCTGAGATCTATGTGCCCGAGGGCATGGAGCGCACCTACAAGCGCGAGTGGACTGAGTACAAGGACTACATCGTCGGCGGCGACATTGCCACAGCCATCAGCCAGACCAAGGCAGACCAGCAGCGACAGGGCGTCTACTCGATCGACGGACGACTGCTGCGACAGGGCACCAGCCTCGACGGACTGCCCAAGGGCATCTACGTGGTCAACGGAAAGAAGGTGATGAAATAAGCACACGTTGCTTGATGTCCAAGGAGTTTAGGTGTATGGAGTCTGGACACTCCATACTCCTAAACTCCAAAACAGCTTAAGACAACCGAAAATTCTATAAGGAGACCATATCATGAAAACAAAAGATTACAACCATGGTAAAAGGCTGTCGGCGGTGCTGACGGCGCTTTTGTTGGGCTGTGTGCTTGGCATGGCCCAGACCGATTATTATGTGAATGTTGGTGGCATTGAAGTGACTTCAGACAACTGCAATCTCATCAACTCAGAGCCCGGAGCTACGGACATTGTACAGGGCAATATCTCCTACGACCCGACAAGTCATACGCTGACTCTTGAGGATGCCTACATTGAAACGCATCGCAGGCCTTCAGAATGGGGGCCTTCTGGTATTTGGCATGTTCAGCAAGGTGAAACCGACCGTAGTGAACTCACTGTACGTCTGAAAGGTGTGAACCGAATCAAGACCGACTATTATGGCGTGTACGGTCTGAACCGCGTTACTTTTGTCAGTGGCGAGGAGTATTCCTTCAATCGTCCTGCTCTCTACATAGAGAGCGGCTCTGAAGAGTCAATGCCATCATCGGCCATTCTCATGCATCACACCCTTTCGTGGCCTTTCTCTGCAGAGGTGGTTGTGCAAGACTGTGATGTTGACATTGTTGGCTATGGTCCTGCGCTGGAAGGTAGCGACAATGTCAACGATGAAAACAAAGATGCCACCCACGTCTATCTGTCGGTGGGATGGCTGGGAACATTGCGCATGCGCACTTCGTCTCCGATGGCTAACCAGAAGATACTACATAATGTGACGGTTCTCGATTATGCATCCCGCGTCTATTCTCCTGGCGATGGCGATGTGTTCTTTAGGTTTCTGGACAGTGATAACAGCTGTTTCTATAGGTATAGTGGTGGCGGTGTATTTTATCCAAAGGAAGTACGCATCACGGGCAATATCTCTTTCGACGATACGGAATTCAAGCGTATTTGTCTGGAGAACTGGGACACCGACGCTAACGGTGAACTCGACTATATAGAAGCCCGCATGGTGACTTCAATCGGCGAGGTGTTCCGGAGGAATCAGAACATCCACCATGCTTCACAGCTCGTCTACTTCACGGGTCTGGAAGAAATCGATCCGTTTGCTTTCGAAAACTGCTCCAACCTCACGGCCATAGACCTGCCGCACACGGTGAAAACCATCGGCAATAATGCGTTTGACAATAACACTAGCTTGGGTGTAGTGACCATTCCCAAACGTGTGGAAATCATTGATAACTTCGCTTTCCACAACTGTGAAATCATGGACGGCGTTGCCATAGAAGAGGAAAGCCGCCTGAAGACTATTGGCGAATATGCTTTTTCGCTGACTCCGCTACAGACTTTCCAGCTGCCCAGCAGGTTGGAGACCATCGGTGAGAAAGCTTTCTTTAGCAACTGTTTCAGAAGGATTGATTTGCCTTCAAGTGTTACTTCCATTGGAAAAGAAGCTTTCGAACAGAGCAGTCCTTTCGTCTACGTCATCACAGTGTCAGGCTATACGCCAGCCACTATTGGTGCTGATGCCTTTGGCAGCACTGATAATAGTACTACTGGCTATCTGAGCCCGAACACCCGCATACTGGTGCGCTCTGGGCGCGAGAACACCTACAAGACGGCCTGGCCGCAGTATAAGAATTATATTGGTACGCGCAGGACCTACGGTATCAGCGTGGCTGGCGTGGAACTGGCTGAGGACAATCTGACGGTAGACGGACAGTTCGTTTACTACAACGGCATGACCGAGGCGCGCGGTGTGTACTATGACTCGTCGCACAACCGTCTGACGCTGAAAGACGCCTACATCAACTATCCGTCGGAGAAGGGCTATGCCATATCAGGAACCACCAACATCGAGCTGGAGGGCAACAGTACGATTAAGGCAGGATACGTCGGTATTGGTTCCGATATGTCGCTCTACATACAGAAAAGCGAGTACGGCTATGAACCGCCAAAGCTCACCATCGAGGCCAAACGGTATGGCATCAAGCTGGACAATTACATTGTTGGCCAGAACATTCTTAACATCACGAACATCCACATGGACATTACCACGACTGATGGCCCCGGCATCGATGGTGGCGACTCGCAGCCTTTCGAAGACCCCGAGAATGGAATCTATCTGCAGGTGGGCGACATGGCCTCGATGGAAGTGGAACAAAGCCAGATAAGGCTTGTGGCTCCCCAGCGTAATGTCATCCAGAATGTCAGCAACGTGAATCTGAGGAGTTGCCGCATCCTCTATCCAACCAACATCAACTATTCAGGTGAGATGGTTCAGAATACGCTTACCTGGATTCCTGTGCCCGTCTACGACGAGATGCGCATCGGCAGCTGGATAGAGTTCGTCGACAAAGAAGTCGAGAGGCTCTGTATGGGCTATGACAGCAACCGCGACGGCGGACTCGACGAATGGGAGCTTGCTGCCGTGAAGGGACTGACCAGGCAGTTTATGTACAACACTAGCATCACGCAGTTCCCCGAGTTGAAATACTTCACCGGACTTACAGAGATCAGCGACAATGTCTTCAATGGCTGTACCAATCTCTGGTGGGTAACCTTACCGCCCAATGTTACACGCATCGGCGTGAGCGCTTTCGAAAACACTGGCGTCTATCCCAGTTTCAACGATAAAGTGGTTGAAATTGCCGACCGTGCCTTCTATGGCTGCAACATGCAGTCGGTGATGATTCCTTTCTCGGTGAAGACCATCGGTAAGGAAGCCTTCTACGGCAGTCTGGGATTCTACTTCCCACGCACCGATGATCCAACCATGGTGCCACAGCTTGAGACAATTGGCGAGCGTGCTTTCTATGGCTGCGAATTGTCCATGATTGATAATCTGCCCGCGTCGCTGAAGGAAATCGGCGACGAAGCCTTTAGCGGACAAGGACAGCGCAGCGGCCAGATCTTTGTGTTAGGCGAGACTCCCGCCACTATCGGACAGCATGTCTTCGGCACACTTGACCAATTCTCGGTCATTTATGTTCCCGAAGGAACAGCCAGGACCTACAAGCGCAAGTGGGCTGAGTATAAGGACTATATCGCTGGCGACGACGATCCCATTGCCACAGGCATTCAGCAAGTAACCAGTGACAAGCAGCGGCAGGGCGTCTATTCCATCGACGGCCGACAGGTACGTCAGGGCAACAACACGGAGGGACTGCCCGCAGGCATCTACATCGTCAACGGAAAGAAAGTGAATGTTAGGTAAGCGGCTTTTGTTGCTGTGACACAGCAACATACAAAGACGGGGCGCTTGCAGAAAGCTTTCACGCAAATCGGAAAAAGTGCATCGGCCTGATGGTCGGTGCACTTTTTCGTTTCGTTCCTTTGCCCTTTCAGATATTATTGTTATTTTTGTAGCCGAAAACCAAAGGGACTCTGTAAAGATGCCCGAGAGCAATAGAACAAGTGGTCGGAAGACATGGAGCAGAAAGACAGGGAATTGTTTAGGAAAATCTTATTCGATGCTGTGGCCATTGTGGCCCTGGCCCTGTTGCTGATGCCCCTACACAGCTGGGTCTACGACACTCCTTTCCTGAATTATTCGGAGAATACACAGACCTCAGCCAGCGATCTGGCCTACAGTATCCAGCGTGAGCAGTTGGCGGCCCAGCCAAGCAGCGAGATTTCCATTGTTGACATCAGCGGCATCAGCGGGTCTGACACGCGTGGCGTGATAGCCGCCCTCCTCGACACCATCTACCAGATGCAGCCGCGTCGCATAGGCGTCGACATCATGTTTCCTGCGCCTTCCCACTTCTCTGTCTACGACTCCCTGCTGGTTGCCACGGTGGAGCGCATTGCCGACAAGACCGTTTTTATTTGCGAGCTCGACTCCTACAGTCCAAGGCAGAACCAGTTCCTCAGCTGCAGCCATTCCTTTTACCATCGCGTGAAAGGCATCAGCGAGGGCTATTCAAACCTGATGCAGGATGGCGACAACAAGCCCATCAGCCAGTATAGCCTGCGACAGATGGCGGTAGACTCCACCGTTGTCTATTCCTTCCCCGCGCAGATGGTCATCGACTATCTTGACGAGAGCGACTTTACCGACAACACGCCCATCATCCGTTTTGAGCCCACCGACTTTCCTTGCATGAGCCACAACCAGCTCGATGCCGACTCTATCCGAGACCGGTTCGTGCTTGTTGGCGATATGCGTGCGCAAAGCGACAGCCACAACACGCCACTGGGCTTCATGAAGGGACTTGAAATCCACGCCTACACCATGCAGACAATGCTCGAACACAACCCCATCGGGCACACCAATGTGCTGCTGTTGTTCGTCATTGCCATCATCATCGGCTTCCTCTACACCCTCTTTGTGGTGTTTGTGGACAAGAAACTGGCCGTGGATCCCACCAACATGATGAAGTTCATCTTGCAGCAAGGACTCCTCACAATGGGTGTCACCTACGTGCTGAACCTCATTCTCGAGTACATCGCCTACGTGTCGTTCACGGTGTTCGAGACCAATTTCGGCCTTCACGCCATGCTTCCTTCCATCATCAAGCTCATTGCCTTCACCAAGGTGGTCTACTGCATTGTGCTTCCGATGCTCAGCAAGCGCTTTGGCTGGCGATGGCTTCGTCTGTCTAACTATTCCGGTTTCAGCAATCCTGACGATAAAAACAAGAATTGAGATATGAAGAGACAAGTATTGATAACACTGTTCATGCTCAGCATGGCCATGGCTGCCACGGCTGGCAACTATGTGGTTTACTATGTAAAAGGCGAGGTGAAGTGTACGCAAGGCCGTGCCACCTTCGTGCTGAAAGAGCGCAACACCGTCACCGACAAAGACGTTTTCAACCTGCCCAATGGCGCGGTGCTCATCCTGAAGGACGAGGCCAACCACCGTCTGCCGGTGGTGAAGGGTCCCTGTCAGGGCAAGCTCAACAAGCTGGTGAAGCAGGGCAATGGCTCCATTCTGGAGCGCACGGCTGAGTTTTTTGCCCAGCTTGTCGGCAAGAGCCATTCAGACATGAAGGAGATAACTGACCACATGCGTGCCAGGGGAAGTGTGGAACGCAGGCAAACGGCCGAAGGCCAAACGCTCCACCGCGTGGAAAGAGTGCCTGCCATGCCTGAAGACCTGACACCAGAGGAAGGCAGAATCTTCGAGACCTACCTTGGTATGGAGCAACTTATCTCGGAGCTGGAAAACGAGCCCTGACGCCTTTTCCGTAGGCGAGCCTGTCTTATTTCGCCATCTTGCGGCCGTTCACGATGTAGATGCCACGGGGCAGTTCGCTGAATGATTGCCGCAGGCGCTGACCGTCTAAGGAATAGATGGCGGCGGGAGTCTTTGTGTAAAGCATTTCGCTGATGCCGGTCGTTTCTCCGGCATCAGCTTTTTTTATGAGGATATCGTCGATGAAGAACCGTCGCATGTTGGCATAGAGCTTCAGGCGGAATGTGCCCGAGCCTTCCAGATGGATGGCGTAGGTGTTCCATCGGTGCCCCGTCATATAGTCGCCTGTGGGATTGTCGAGCGTCAGTCCGGTTCCCTCTTCGCACTCCCACACCATGTAGGCCAGCTCGTTTCCCCACGGAGCAGCCTTGAAGGTGAGCACGTAGTTCCCGTCAAGTTGGAAGGCGGGTGTGAAGAGAACGCCGTCGTAGGTGGTGGTCCCCATCTTCAGGCATCTGTCGGCGGCGAAGGCGTTGTAGTTGATCCAGCCCTCCAGGTCGTAGACGATGTGGCCGCCTTTTCCTGCGCTGTTGCCGTCGAAGAGGCCGTCGTTGCCGCCGTAGCCGGTGGTTTGGTCGAAGGTCTCCTGCAGGGCGATAGGGGAGGAAGGGGCTTGCGGCGGTGCCGCAAGGTGTGCACAGCCCGGGGCAGAAGAGGGGGCGGGCTGGGCAGACGAAAGAGAGGCGACGGCAAAGGTCAGGGAGATGATGAGGGGGATTTTCATGGGAACAGGTGATAGATGGTGGTTTGGGGCGACAAGGGGTGAGCGATGGGTGGTGGTGGTTGAAAGGAGCGAAGCGGAAGGACTATACACCAACGGCCTGCTCCTGACCGCCAACAGCCATCACCCATCACCCGACGCCCGGGTTACTTTTTCTTCTTGAAGGCACCCTTCTTCTTGTAGAAGTCCTGCATCACGTAGAAAGCCTGCTTGGTCTGTCCACGGTCGGAAACGAGGCCTTTCCGGTTGAAGTACTGCTGTGTCTCGTGGTTCTGACGTCGCGGCGACCGGAAGTCCATGAGAATCCATGGCGAACAGCCGCTGAACCCTGGCACCTTTTCGTACATGGCCAGCGTCTTGCGGTACACCTCGGCCTGGTATTCCTCCGTCCATTTCTCGTCCTTGCTGCCAAAGCGTCCTGCCACGGCACCTGCTCCGAACTCACTTACGAAGAACGGTTTTTCCTGTGCAAAGAACCATCGCCGCTTATCGCAGTCGGCAGGCTTGCCGCCATACCAGCCCAGATAGCAGTTGAAGCTCAGGATGTCCACCAGTTCGCTCAGCGGGTCTTCCACGGTGGTGATGTCGTCGTGCGTCTCTGTCTCCATGGCCATCGACAGGAGTCGCTCGTCGTCGTTGTCGCGCACCACCTTGGCGAGTCCGCGCAGGAAGTGGTTTCGCGGTTCAGACTTGGGCGTCTCGTTGGCCACGCTCCAGATGATGATGGCGCAGCGGTTGTGGTCGCGCATGATGTTGTCGCGCAGCTGCCGTGCCGCGTTGTTGTAGGTGTCCTGATTGCTCCAGTCGATGGTCCAGTAGACGGGCACCTCGCTCCACACCATGATGCCCTCGCGCTCAGCCATGCGCACCATCTGTTCGTTGTGTGGATAGTGCGCCAGTCTTAGCATGTTGCAGCCCATGAACTTCGCCCATGAGATGAGTGTGGAGTCGTCCTGCTCGGTGTTGCACCGTCCTGTTCGGAAGGGTGCCTCCTCATGCACTGACACCCCTCTTAGGAACACCTGCTTGCCGTTGAGCAGCACTTTGCGTCCGTCGGTCTCAATGTGTCGGAAGCCAATCTGGTCTTTCATCTCCTCGCCGTTGCAGCGCACCACCACGTCATAGAGCTTGGGGTTGTCGGGACTCCACAGTTCGGGCTTGGCCGCCAGCCGAGCCTCGGCCACGCCCTGAGCGTTGGTGCGCAGCTGGGCCATCAGTCCGAGTTCCGGAATGCGCACATCCACCTTCACGTCGGCCATGGCCACGTTGAGCCTTGCCTTCACGAGCACCTCGTCGTAGGTGTGCTTCACGAGCCTTATCTCGTAGTCGTCCACATGGGCCATGGGCGTTTCCACCAGCATCACGTCGCGCGTCAGTCCGCCATAGTTCCACCAGTCGCTGTTCACCGTTGGCACACCGTCGGGCCGCCGTTGGTTGTTTACGCGCACCACGAGCGTGTTCTCGCCCTTGCGCAGATGGCTTGTCACGTCGAAGGCAAAGGGTGTGAAGCCGCCCACATGCTGGCCCACCCACTGCCCGTTGAGCCACACCTCGGTCTGGTAGTTGGACGCGCCGAAGTAGACATAGAGCACGCGGTCTTTCTTCAGTGAGTACTTGAAGTCCTTCTTATACCACATGCTGCCCTCGTAGAACAGCAGTTCGCGCCGCTGTGTGTTCCAGTCTCCCGGCACGCGCAGCGTCTCTTTGTCCGAAAAGTCATATTCCTTGTGGTCGCCCTTGGAGCGCGGTTTCTCGTTCATGAAGTAACCGTCTTTCATCGGGTTCATGCGGTAGTCGTAGAAGCCGGCGTCGTAGATGTCGATGATGGTCTGCCACCGTCCGTTCAGCGAGGTGGTCTGGCGGCCATACACGTTTTGGAGAACTGTCACGGCCTCTGCCTGCTGATGGCAGCAGCACAAGCCCACGAGAAGCAAGAGTAGTTGTCTCATTCCTATTTCTGTCTTTATTAGTGATTCGTTTTTACGGATAACCAGCGTGGCGGGGAGTGCAGGCGCCTCTCGCCACCGATGCGGACGAGTCGCCCGCGTTCCTTTTGTATGTTTCTATATAAATATGTTACAGACCCCGCCCCCTGGCCCCTCCCCTTGAAGGGAGGAGAGTGGCTACCGCCGGAAAGCAAGCCGCAGGGCGCTCCCCTCCCTACAAGGGGAGGG
>JAEEGF011105761.1_pt1 | contig 16502 bp, 12 predicted proteins | sample 9134171 | NCBI WGS metagenome assembly JAEEGF01 (sample SAMN16246542, study PRJNA631951) | gut metagenome | biome: gut microbiome; feature: rumen; material: AP-attached | host: Bos | place: Iran: Karaj | collected 2018-10
CATTGCGAGGAATGAAGCAGTCCAGAAAACCATCATTCTGGATTGCTTCGTCGTCCCTCCTCGCAATGACGCAAAGCGACCACAAATATGCGGAAAAAATATTTTTCCTCATTTTTGTTGACCGTATTGAAAAAATGTCTACTTTTGCACCCCGAAACGAGGCGGGATAGCTCAGCAGGTTAGAGCGTCGGATTCATAACCCGGAGGTCTCGAGTTCAATTCTCGATCCCGCTACTGAATGAGAGCAAGGCGAAAAATCAGTCTTGCTCTCTTTTTTTTCATCATTACAATCGCTTGATTTACAGGAGTTTTTAATAAAGAATGGATTGACTTCAGGAGTTAGAACCTCCCTGTTTTCGGGATTGATGAGAATACCCTGTGGAAACACCAATTCCTGTACCCTCTTTTTTGTTTCAAGGTCTTCTAACTTCCAATAAATGTGAGCATTACAAATTGTATCAATCGCATTTTCAACATCTGAAAAAGTGTTAGAACTCTTTTCGACCAAATCCTCCCTTTCCACCTGTAAACGCATCTTTTCAGCGTTTAACTGAGCCGCCCTTGCCTCGTACTTTTCCAATGGAAAGTGTTCAAATAAATACTTATCCTCCAATGCTGTTTCCTTTGCTTCTATGTCAGCAATTTGCTTGTCTAACGCCTTAATGCACTGCTCAACATTGTTACCACCACACAAGATTTCTTTCACCATATCCATCATAGGTGCTTTGAAACGCTCATCAAGGCTGTATTGGCTGAGCATATCTGAGAATACATCATTCAAGCCCTTATTCCTTGAATGTCTCAAAGTGTCAGCATTGTAGTTCTTCTTACAGGTCTTACATTTGTAGTAATAAATACCCTTCTTCTTATTAGGATAACCGACCAAAATATGACCACACTTGGAGCATATTGCAAAATGTGCCAATGGATATTCGGCCTTACCCTCTGTGTTGTATGCCCTTGCTTTAAACGGGTCATCCTTATAGTTTACTTTGAAGAAATCTTCCTCGCTGACAATGGCTTCCCAATTGCCCTTAACGGGATGGTCAAGCAAACCATTACGATTCACACCCGCATAGAACGGATTAGACCATATATATCCCAAACGGCAAATTGAAATCTTCATTCCATACCTATCCTTCAACTCCTTTTGGATTTGAGCATCCGACCAACCCAATACCTTCCATTTCCAAGCCTCTCTTAGGTGTTCGCCCTTTTCGTTCAACACTATCTTTTGCTTCCCACGCAACTTGTCATCATCAATGACACGTTTTCCATAGGTGTCATACCCAAACGGGGCTTTCCCAAGCCAATTACCCGCCTCCACGAATGACTTCATCCCCGGTAGCGTGCGTTCTAAACGTTCCTTGTTTTCTTTCGCCGCCTCCAACAACTTCTCATATATCCTTATCCTACCTTCTTCGTTATCAGTACAGAGACCCGTTGAAGTCTCTAACAAATGAACACCCTTGTTATTGACTAAGTTATCCACCAAACCTATTGCACCGCCACCTGTTCGTGAAAAACGGGAAATGAATTTGATTGCAATGGCATAGGGCTTAGGCTTCACCTTAGTAGCCGTTTCAATAAGAGCCTTAAACTCTTTACGGGTAAAATCGCCCTTGGCACTCTCATATTGACCACCTTTAATACCAATCAATTCACAATCGTGAGTCTTCGCAAATTCTCTAATGCTTCTCTCCTGCTCTTCTATGCTATAACCCTCTATTTGTCGCTTTGAACTCACGCGAGTATAGCCCAAAAGACGCTTTTTCTCAGGCTGTTTCATTTTCTGCTCAGCCTCTTTCGGCTTCATAAAGCCGTTAAACCTTTCTAAGTTTATCTCTTTCATATTCTTCAATTTTAATTCTATTCGTTAAATAAGCACCTGAAATTGTGTACATTAGCATCAATGCCTTTTCAAGTTCTTCATCGGTCATATCACCGAAACCATCATACTTCCTTAGTCGGTCTTTCGTGAAGACACATTCATCATACGGATTCATTCATACGGCATTGATACCCTTTATTCTTCAAGGTGTTCACACCGCTCATTGTTCTACTTCTGTTAAAATTCATTCTTACAATTTTATTCTAAATTATTATTCGTCAGTATATTGTGAAGCATTATCGACATAATGCATCATCTAACTAAGAGCTAATGTACAAAAAAAACCTGAGACAAACAAAAAAAATGATGCTAAACCCTTCATTATTTGGTTTTTCCGATTTTTGTTTGTATATTAGTAGAAACGACCTGAAATTTAGAATTATCATTTTTCACCTCGATGAGCAAGTAACACAGGCTCTCAGGTCGCCGTGTTATTCATTGAGGCAATAATAATGCGTATAAATTTATTAATATGGCGCAACAAAAGATTGACAAACAATCGTTTGTCGTTTATAATTCATTCTTTGAGGCAGCAAAAAACTTGAATGGGGACGACTTCAAGGAATGTTTTTTTAACCTCAGGGATTACGCCCTATTCGGTATTGACAAAGAAACCGATAATTGGGCAATTAACATTATCTTATCAATGGCAAAGCCCTTGGTGGCTTCGGCTCGTAAACGCTATGAGAACTGCGTTGAGAATGGCAATAAAGGCAAAGACTACGGGAAGAATGGAGGAAGACCCAAGAAAACGTTGGAAGAAAAACCCCAAGCGAAACCCCTTAATGTAAATGCTAATGTTTATGATTCTGAAAAGGAAAATTATAATGTAACTGAAAACTCTAATGTGTGTGTCGAAGCCAATAATTATGCTGAACACACCAATAATTCAGGAAACACAATTTGTAATCCTTCAAGTAATAATGTTGATAGTTTACAACTTAACGAGGAAACACAAAATGACTATAAACAAACCAAGAACTTCTTAAAGGAGGCTTACCGCAATCGAATAATGGATGAAATCATTGAATATACCAATGCTCATCAATGTAATAGTCAAGCACCCTTCAATGAAGCCGTAAACAACATACTAAACGCCCATAAAGACTTTCTAATGCGATGCTTGAAACAGGTTGATACACACGGAATGATGGAAAGTGTATCAAGGGAACATATATATAAAGCCATTAAAGAACAGGGTATAGACAATGACTACGACTTTGAACAGACCTTTAAAGACCTATTCCAATACTATGTTAAGTATAAGAATAGCGAGCAAGTTGCGTGATTACAAACAATGGCGGCTCTAAGTAGTCGCCATTTACTTTAATTCCAATGACTTAGTTCAAATATAGGCTGCGTTGGAATCCATAGAACGTGTTCTTTGCCACATCCAAGCCTCCAAGAGCCATTGTCCCGTCCCCGATTGAGCCGTACTTCATTTTCAGTATCTCAGGCAACTTACTTGTTCCAAGTTCTTCAATGCCTTCACGAATGTATAGGGTAATGACATACTTGACGAAATCTTGTTGTTGAGCGGTCAGGCTTGAAACAAATGGGTCGGTACGCTGCACACGCTCAGCCCTTTGGATGGGTTCAACGTTGAAGGATATGTATTCAAGCACATCCAACAGGTCGGAATCGTCAGCATCAATAAGTGTTCGTATGCGGTTGAGCGTTTCGATGTCATAGCCCGCTTCGCTCATCTTATCCAAGAGTTCTTCCCTCGTCTTGGGTGATGACCATTTTTCCCTGAGGTCTTCAATGGAGGTGTAGAACTCGGGCATTTGGCCGAACATCGCCTTCAAGAAATCCTCGGCACTCACGGGCTTTCCGTCTGCACCCCAAAACATATCCGACTTGATGAAACGGATTTTCCGTGTGCGGCCATCTGATAGGCGGATTTCAAGTCTTTCGGGCTTTTCCTGTTCTTCCTCTTCCTTGGGAGGTTTGGGTCTGTAATCGGGTCTTTCCCTGAACACACTATCTTCGCCGCCTTCCTCCTCCTGTTCGTATTCAACGGGTTCGGCCTCGCAAGTACAGGGGTTGTTCCCGCAAACGGGGCAAACGGGTTCACCATCCCAAGTGGGGTCTTGGAAATTCTCGTATGCCTTCACAAAGTCGTAGATGGTGAAGTAATACTTGCCCTCGTAAAGTCTCGTTCCCCTGCCTATGATTTGCTTGAACTCAATCATACTCTTGATGGGTCGGAGCAATACGATGTTGCGCACGTTCAAGGCATCAACGCCTGTGGATAGTTTCTGCGAAGTGGTCAGGATGGTTGGGATGGTCTTTTCGTTGTCCTGAAACTCCTTCAGGTATTGTTCGCCCATTTCCCCGTCATTGGCGGTGATGCGCACGGCATATTCGGGATTGCCTTTGTGGTACCGGTTTATCATATCACGGATTTGCGCTGCGTGGTTCTGCGTGGCGCAAAACACTATGGTCTTTTCGTCGGGCTTGATGTGCTGCATAAACTCTTTCACACGGGCTTCATCACGCTGCTTAATATAGATGTTGCCTGAATAGAAATCCTTCTCGGTATAGACCTTGGTTTCGTCCACTTCGCCTGACAGGATTTCGTCTTCGGGGCTGTAGATGTATTCGTCAATCGTGCCTTGCATCTTGCAATGCCTGAATGGGGTTAGGAAGCCATCTGCAATGCCTTGTTTCAATGAGTATTGGTAAACAGGTTCGCCAAAGTATTTGTAGGTATCGGCGTTGATTTCCCGTCTTGGTGTTGCGGTCAGACCGATTTGAACGGCGGGGCTAAAGTATTCAAGGATTGCCCGCCAATTGCTTTCGTCCTTTGCTCCACCTCTATGGCACTCGTCGATGATAACGAGGTCGAAGAAGTCCTTGGGGTAGTCGCCAAACACAAACTTGCCATCCTCGCCTGTCATAAAGGTTTGGAAGATGGTGAAGAACACAGAGCCGTTGGTAGGCACTTTGCCGTTCTTCCTGATGCTGTCGGGCTTGATGCGCACAAGGGCATCGGGGGCGAAGCCAAAGAATCCGTTGAAGGCTTGGTTGGCCAAAACGTTGCGGTCAGCCAAAAACAGGATGCGGGGGCGGTTGCCTGTCTTCTTCACGTTCCACTTGGTTTGGAAGAGTTTCCAAGCGATTTGGAACGCTATGTAGGTCTTTCCCGTTCCCGTGGCAAGGGTCAGCAAGATGCGGTCTTTGCCCGCTGCTATGGCCGCAAGGGTCTTGTTGATTGCGATTTCCTGATAGTAGCGTGGATTTTTCGTGCCGTTGTTGAACAAGGGCTGCTCGTTGAATTTGTCCCGCCATTCGTCAGCATCGCCGAAAGTCCAAGTCCATAGTTCATCGGGCGTGGGATAGGCCGAAACCTCGTCCTCGTCGCCCGTCTCCATATCCATAGCGTATATCTTATTGCCGTTGGTCGAGTATGTGAAGCGGATATTGAGCATTTTGGCGTATTGCTTGGCCTGGGCAACGCCGTCGCTCACATCCTTCTCGTCGCTCTTTGCCTCCACCACGGCCAACTTCACACCCTTGTACATCAGGATATAGTCGGCCTTCAGGGGCTTGGGCGCAACACTTTTGCTCACCCTGCCGTTGGTTATAGGATATTCCACGATGATATGGCTCTGCTCTGCCACATTCCACCCCGCCTTCTTCAATGCGGGGTCTATCTTGTTCAATCGGGTTTGGGCTTCGTTCATAACAGATAGAATTTATCCTCCTTCCATCTGGAGGGATTAGTGATGATATAATTGGCAATATTATTATACGACAATTCGCTGCGTATTATATGTTCATAATAGTTGCGTTGCCACAATCTGCCGTTGAATGGCAGCCATCCCATTTTGTTTACCCCACGGATATATTCGTTGGTGGTCATTGTTTTGAACCATTGCACCACGGTCGACAATTGCGTCCCACCCATCCGTAGGGGCGGACCCGCGTGTCCGCCCTCTCCCGCGTGTCCGCCCGAAACCGCATGTTCACCCGAAACCACAACATCTGGGCGGACACATGGGTCCGCCCCTACGTTTTGCCAAATGCAATGGAAATGGTTGGGCATGACAATCATTTCGTGGCACACAATGTCGGGATAATTGTCCTCTGTTTTGTCGTACCACCGTTCCACCATACGGCCCGCATCGTTCAACACCATCTCATCGTTGATGATATTACCGAACACCTTTTCGCGGCCTTCGACACAAATGGTGACGAAATACAATCCCGACGTGCCGTAATCATACCCTTTCAACCGGATAGAATGGCGATGGTGTTTGTTGGGGTCGTATTGGGTCATGGTTTATCGTGTTTTTATATTTCTCCGTTAAAAGCCTTCCTCAGCAAGGCTTGTTTCAGGTCGTCGCAAAGGCTCAGGGTCTTTTTATAGTTCGCTTGTAGGCTCTTGCATTTGTCGTTCAAGGCATCAAGACGATAAATGATTGTTGCTTGCTCATCGTAAGGAGCAACAACAATAGGAATATTCTTGACGTCAGCAATGTTTATCTGTTTTAGGGCAGTTCCATTTGTATATTCTGAAATATACTTTTGACACGCTTCAGAACGCAAAACATAATAAACGAATTTCCTTGTTTTATCATCTGAAATGCATAATGGAACAATGCCCCGTGTAGTATTGCATCCTTTTAATTCTATTGACGACAACGAAACAATTCCTGTTGTACCTCTAACGCACATTAAAATCTCTGAACCTTTTAATATGCTTCGTTGATACGCTTCGGAAATCGATTGTTTGGTTCTCTTCAAGTTCGTTGTAGATGTTAGAATCTCTGTAGTTAAATCCATTGGTCTAACAATGGGAACGCCATTAGGGATGTCTTCTTCGGGTTGAACAATGCCGTATGAAATATGGGTTCCTAAATCAACTACTTGACTTAATGACTTGGTCTTCCACCCCTCTTTCGGCTCCAATTCCTTCTTCAACGCCGCCTGAAACAAGTCCTTTGCATTCTGCAAGTTCTTTTCGGCATTGGCTTTCATGGCATCAATCTTGGCAAACTCGGCATCCAACAGGGCTACGATGCGCTGCTGCTCGGATATGGATGGAACAGGTATTTCAAACTCTTTGAGGTCGGCAAATTTCAGGTTGTTTATGTTCGCTCCATCGGATAAACTCTTAATGAAAGACTTGTATATCGGAGTGATTAAAGCATAGTAGAAATACCTTGGAAATACGGCATCTTCATCGGGAACAAGAAGACCCATAAAACCGCCAAAGGCATAATCTAAATCATCCTCTATGATGGCAACTTTACCAAGATGCGCCTTGCTACCATTTGACATGCACATTAAGATGCTGTTTCTTTTTACTTTCTTTGAAACAGGGATGTCAATGTCGTCCTTCAGGTATTTGATTTCGTCAAAATTGAGCGTGTTGCTTGACAAATCCACATTGTTTGAGCGTAATACGCCTTTTGTGGATATGGCGGCTTCATCCCCCTTTGAATAAGTCAATCCCCGTTCAAACGAACAAAGGCATCCAAGTTTCTTTATCTGCCAACCTTGTTTCATAGCATCCCGATTATTTTTCCAAGATATTTGCAACCATCTTACGCAGCTCTTCCTTGTTGGGAAGGAACAGCTCGTACTTTGAAACAAACAAGTTAGAATCCATACCGTATGTGGCATACTCCACCATTAGTTCATCTTTATAGTGCCCCATCACAATTCCAATGGGTGGATTATCACCCTCAACATTCTCTTCTTTTGCAAAATACCCCATATACATATTCATCTGACCTATATCTTTGTGCTTTATGGCACCACGTTTGATGTCTATGAGTACAAAGCATTTCAAGATTCGATGGTAGAAGACCAAATCAACATGATAATGCGTATTGTTGATTGTCAAAGCATACTGGCGACCCACAAATGCAAATCCTTTACCCAACTCCAACAAAAACTTCTGCATATTGTCAATCAATTTTTGCTCCAACTCGCTCTCTTTGTACCGTTTCTTTTCATCAATCCCAAGAAACTCCAATGTATATGTGTCTTTTACCACATCTTCCGCTGTCTGTATCTGATGCCCTTTATGGGCAAGTTTAATCACCTCGTTTTTATCCTTGCTTAAAGCCAGTCGCATGAACAGTCCACTTTCCTTCTGACGATGAAGTGCTTCTACGGTCCATCCTTCTGCGATGCATTCATTCTGATAAAATTCACGCTCCAACGGGTCTTCGATAGTAATGAGTTCGCAGATATGTGACCACGTTAATTTGTCAGACATCTGACATTTTTCAGAAGTCTGAAGAATTGAAAACTCGGATTTGTCAGACATCTGACAAATTGGGAATATGAGATAGAACTTCCGCATATTGTTCAGATTGGGACGGCTATAGCCTCGTCCCACTCTTGCCCGAAGTATTTTTGCAAGGTTTGAAAGCAGGCTTGTTCCATACTTTGCCCTTGCATTTCCTTGCTGCTCAAACTCCACAATGTGGCGACCAACATTCCAATATGTGGTTTTAATAGTTCGATTGATATTAATTGCTAACTGTCGCTTACCCTCTTCAATAACTGCAACTATTTTATCTGCAAGCTGCATCAAATCCGCATCAGGCGACTGAGGCAGTGTTTGTTTTGCTTTTATCAACGCTTTTTCCCCCATTTTTCTTATTCGCAAATGATGATTCTATCTTTCAATTTTCAAATCCCTGATGATTTCATCCAACAATCTCTGACTATCGTTTGCCAATGCCCTGATTTCGTCCGCTATCTGTTGCGGGGTGCGCTCATCCACGGCTTCCACTTTGTTCGGGTTCTTGGGCGAGAGGTCGTAGTTCTCGTTCAGGTCGGACACGCAGATGCTCCACGAATTTTCGCTGTCGGCTTTGGTCTTCTGCTTTTCCACAAAGTCGGCAAGGTCATTCTCGTTCAGCGGGTCGGTCTTGCCCAAGGTGCGGTCAAGGCTCAGTTGGTAGAACCACACTTTCTTGGTCGGCTCACCCTTCTTGAAGAACAATACGACGGTCTTCACCCCAGCTTGGAAAACGCCTGCGGGAAGGTCAAGAACAGTATGTAGGTTGCAGTCCTCCAAGAGTTTCTTGCGCAAGGCGATGGAGGCATTGTCGGTGTTGCTCAGGAAGGTGTTCTTTATGACGATGCCCGCTGAGCCGCCCGCCCTCAAATACTTGATGAAGTGCTGCAAGAACAGGTAGGCCGTTTCGCTTGTCTTGATGGGGAAATTCTGCTGCACCTCGGCACGCTCTTTGCCGCCAAACGGGGGATTGGCAAGCATGTAGTCGAAGCGGTCTTTCTCCTGCACATCGGCAAGGTTCTCGGTCAGGGTGTTGGTACGGGTGATGTTCGGGCACTCCACGCCATGCAAAATCATATTCATCATCCCGATGATATATGCCAAGCCCTTTACCTCTTTCCCATAGAAGGTCGAGGTCTGCAACAGCCGTTCATCGGCGGTCTTCTTCACGTTGCCGTGCATATAGTTGTATGCCTCGCACAGGAAGCCTGCCGAGCCGCAAGCACCGTCGTAAACGGTCTTTCCAATCTCCGGGTTCACAATCTTCACGATGGTGCGGATGAGCGGTCGGGGCGTGTAGTATTCGCCACCATTGCGCCCGGCATTGCCCATCTTGTTCAGCGAACTTTCGTACAGGTAGGTTAGCTCGTGCTTCTGCTCGGTGGTTTGGAACTTCAATTCGTCCACCTGCTCAACAATGTCGCGGAGATTGTAGCCCGACGATATACGGTTTCGTATTTCGCCAAACACCACACCGATTTTTGCCTCGATGCCTGTGTTGGTCGAACTTGTAAAACGTTTCAAGTAAGGAAACAGCTTGCCGTTGACAAACTCAATCAGGTCCTCCCCGACAAGGGCATTATGTACGTCGTAATCACCCGAGGGCGTGCGCGGCATAGCCCAGTCGTTCCAACGGTAGCCCTCGGCAATGATGGGCGTATAGTCCTTGTCCTGCAGTGCCGCCTCCACCTCGCGAGTCTTCTCGAGGTCGTCGAGATATTTGAGGAATAGAATCCACGATTTCTGTTCTATATAGTCAAGCTCGCTGCTGCACCCCTCGTCGGTACGCAGGATGTTGTCGATGTTTTTGAATGTCTGCTCGAAAGCCATATTGTCTTTTTTAACTTTACGCGTAAAGTTAATAACACCAAATATTCACTTTTATTGTGTGTAATACAATTAAAATCGGCAGATAGATTCAAACTCGAACCATGACCATTGCCAAATAGATAGATTGTTTTTGTTCAATATGGAGGAGTATAACAACATGTGGTTGTGGTAGATAAGACCACACACAACCGTAAGAATGATTGCCCCGGCAATTAACTATTCGTTATACCTACATTGCATTTCCAGGCCGTCCAAATTCGCCCGACAACTCCTGTAAAGATTTGGCATCATGTATCCAGTTCGCTACACCCACAAGACGCTTCTCTACACACTTTTTTTCAGTTTTCGATACACTCTTTTTCATTATTCTACCAATGCAATAAAGGGTCTTCTATTAATCACCCCGGTGAGGTGAGACTATTAATTAAACGGTACAAGCCGAAGGCGCAGTGCCGTGATACTCAGATATCTGAGAACTGCGTCCCGAAGGGACGCTACATACCATACAGATTTGTAGAACCCACCAAAAGAGTCCCACAAATAACCACTCCACGTAGTATTGTCGGTTTATCCCGCAAGCAAATATCCTGCCTCTGCACTCTAAATACATCACTTCAAGCACCATTATGTCTCCGTTGCACCTTCGTTTTCATTAGTGCCTTTTCTCATTTCTTAGCCATCACTTAGTTAGGGGCAGGGTTAATAAGGGATTTTGAAGAGCTTATTAAAGGCTTAATATACAGCGGAGTTGCAACGAAAATGGAAACTTGGTGGCGAGGCGTGATTGTTGATGGGTGAGTTGCTGATATTCAGGCTGTAAGTATGGGTGATTGTTAAGGAGTATGGAAGGGTAGGGAGGGGATTTGGTCTAAATTGGTTGTTGGGAAGGTGCGGGAATGGGGGTTGAGTTGGGGCGGAGGGGCTGGGAATAAGTTTTTTTTGTGTGTTTCTTTGTATGTCGGAAAAAATTCGTATTTTTGCAAATTGGCAGGATTGTCTGCCGATTGAAAATAGAAGATGGAAATGCAGAATCCAATTATACTTGCTATTGAGTCGTCGTGCGACGATACATCGGCTGCGGTGCTGCGAGGCGACCGATTGCTGAGCAATGTGATAGCGTCGCAGAAGGTGCATGAACAGTATGGGGGCGTGGTGCCGGAGTTGGCGTCGCGAGCCCATCAACAGAATATAGTGCCGGTGGTGGACGGGGCGTTGAAGAATGCGGGAGTGGAGCGAGGAGATGTGGATGCGGTGGCGTTTACGCGCGGGCCGGGATTGATGGGGTCGCTGATGGTGGGGGTGTCGTTTGCGAAGGGGTATGCCCAGGGTTTGGGAGTTCCGCTGCTGGAGGTGAATCACTTGCAGGCGCATGTGCTTTCGCATTTTATCAGGGAGAGCGACGATGCAGTGGTGCCGGAGTTCCCGTTGGTGTGTTTGCTGGTGTCGGGAGGGCATACGCAGATATTGTTGTTGCGAAGCCATTTCGACATGGAGGTGCTGGGGCAGACGATAGACGATGCGGCAGGCGAGGCGATGGACAAGGCGGCGAAGATAATGGATTTAGGTTATCCGGGCGGGCCGGTGATAGACCGGCTGGCGCAGGAGGGGGACCCGCAGGCTTTCCATTTTGCAACGCCGCATATAGCAGGGAATGATTATAGTTTTAGTGGAATAAAGACATCTTTTTTGTATTTTCTGAGAGACCGTCTTGTGGAGGAGCCTGATTTTGTGGAGCGGCACAAGGCGGACTTGTGTGCGTCGGTGCAGGAGTGCATAGTGGGTTTCTTGGTGAAGAAGCTGGAGAAAGCGGTGAAGGAGAGCGGAGTGAAGCAGGTGGCGATAGCGGGCGGGGTTTCGGCCAACAGTTTGCTGCGCCGAAGAGTGGAGGAGATGGGGCGGAGGAGACACTGGAAGGTGTTTGTGCCGCCGATGCGTTTTTGCACAGACAATGCAGCGATGGTGGGTATAGCAGGTTATTTCAAGTATTTGAGGGGTGAGTATGCGGATATTTCGCTGCCGCCCTATGCAAAGAAGGAGGGATGATGAGAGGGAGTTCGAAATGTTGGCTTCTGATAGGGATGATGGCGTGGGGCGCGTTGGCGGCCCAGGACATTCATTTCTCGCAGGTGGATGCGGACCCGGTGCTGCTGAATCCGGCATACTCGGGTTTTTATCAGGGGGCAGGACGTTTCGGACTGATATACAGGAACCAGTGGGCGAGTGTGAGTGTGCCCTACCAGACGTTTGCGGTGACGGGCGAGATGGCGTTGTGGCGCAGCAGTAACCAGAGGAACGGGCTGAGCGCGGGACTTTTGTTTTTTAACGACCATGCTGGCACGTTGGGCTACGGCACCACGTCGGGGCATGTGTCGGTGGCTTATTATACGGCGTTGAACCGAGCCGGGAGCAGTGTGCTATCGGTGGGATTGGAGGGTGCTTATGCGCAGTCGGGTTTCGACCCGTCGCGTGCCGAGATGGAAGACCCGAGCGACCTGGTGGCGACCAACCGGGTGGGGTATCCGCTGCTGGCGGTAGGCGCGGCGTGGTATTATCAGCCGACGGGCGATTTCCACACGAAGGTGGGTTTCTCGCTGCGGAATGCGAACAGGCCGAATATCTCGTACGGGGGATTGGACAATGTGTTTTTGGAACGGCGGTACAGCCTGTTTGCGCGGGCGGAATACCGCCGCTGGCAGTCGGTGTCGCTGATGCCGGTGGTGTTGGCTCAGATTCAGGGGAGGCACCGCGAACTGGTGTACGGGATGGATGTGAAATGGTATATAGAGGAGGGCGGAGCGCGCGAGGTGAGTTTGAGGTGCGGGCTGGCGTTTCGCCACGGGGACGCGGTGATAGCGAATGTGATGATGGAGTATGGGCCGATGGTGTTTACGTTTTGCTACGATGCCAATGTGTCGGGGCTGGCGGCGGCGAGCCACACGGTGGGTGCATTCGAGGGGGGAGTGGTGTACCGGATGTCGAAGGGCGCGAAGAAGCGGAAGGCTATAAAGTGCCCGGTTTATTGAGAAAGAAAAGAACTGATAAAGATATGAAAAAAGAGAACAGAAAAATGGCGAGATGCCTGACGGCGTGTTTGATGATGTTGGTGGCGGTGCTGCCGATGCGGGGTCAGGTGAGATATGATGTGACCCATGTGGGGCCGAATGTGAACACAATAGGGAGTGAGACCGGCGCGGTGCTGGTGCAGGACAGCCTGTTGCTGTACACATCGATGCAGAACCAGGAGACGAGCCGACTGTATTTGATAGATTTCAGTCCGTTGCTGACGCAGGTATTTCAGGCTCCGGTGTCGGGAGACGGGACTTTGGGAGAGGGGACTGTGAACATGTGGGGGCTGAACGGCGGAGGAATGAACACAGGCAACGTGGCGTATGACGCAAAGAACGAGATATTGTACTTTACGCGGTCGCAGACGGGCAGTGACGGAGTGAACCACATATACTATTCGAAGCGGAATGGGAAACGATGGAGCAAGGCGGTGAAGATGCAGGGCGACGTGAACCTGACGGAATACAACAGCACGCATCCGTCGGTGGGGTATTTGCCCGACGGGAAGACAATACTGTATTTCAGCAGTGACCGTCCGGGTGGAATGGGCGGAATGGATATATGGTACACCATATTGATAAAAGAGGGGATGCCGGGAAACTGCACCAATCTGGGCGGACCGGTGAATACTGCGTCGAACGAGATTACGCCGTTTTATGCAAACGAGGAAGGGTGCCTGTATTTCAGCAGCGACCGCACAGGAGGGCAAGGAGGCTTTGACGTGTACAGTGCTGAGGGGATGAGGAACAGCTGGCAGTTGCCGCACAACATGGGCAAAGAAATAAACACGAAATACGAGGATTTGTTTTTCACGCTGCAGCCTTGCCGCTGCCGGTGCCAGAGTTTGGAAGGAGAGGGAGCGGACAACGGGGAGTTTGTGGAAGCGTGCGGATTCCTTTCGTCGAACCGGCCGGGGTCGATGTACGAGACCGACAGCAACTGCTGTCACGACCTGTACCGTTGGCGCCGCATCAGGAAACCCGAGGGAAAGGAAACACCGGTTCAGCAACCGCCCTATAGCCGACAGGCGCTGGACTATCTGCCACTGAGCTTGTATTTCCACAACGACGAGCCCAATCCGCACACGCTGGACACCACCACGACGCTGGACTATGGGTTGACGTGGCGGAAGTATTTGCAGATGCGGGACGAATACAAGGGAGCGCAGTCGAACCCGATAGACAAACGGAAACGGGATTCGGTGCAGGGGGCTGTGGATTTCTTCTTCGACTACCAGGTGAAGAAAGGATATAACGATTTGATAGCCTTTATGGAGTTGCTGTACCAGGATTTGAAGCAGGGGAAGAAAGTGGTGATTACGGTGAACGGGTATGCGAGTCCGCTGTTTGAAAGCGAGTATAACGTGAACCTGTCGAAGCGGCGAATTCATTCGTTGCGCAACCAGCTGTGCCGATGGAACGGATCGGTGTTGCTGCCTTATCTGAACACTGGAAGCTTAAAAATAGAGCCTGTGGCCTACGGAGCCCCTGGGACCGACGAGGTGGCACCGGGCGACCCACGCCGCGACCCGCGCAGCATGAAGTCGGTGTACGGCATTGAGGCGGCCATGGACCGCAGGATAGACATAATAGACTACCGCTATTTTTGAGCGGTGGGAACCAGAGAAACGATTGAAGAACAAAATAGCAGAGAGATGAAAATATTATGTGTAGTGCGTAACTATGCGCCTCATGCCAGCGAGATGAAGGCAGAGGTGCCTAAGGAGCCTGTGTTTTTTATAAAGCCGGACAGTGCGCTGAATCCCAGACAGCTGCCTTTTTTCTATCCGGATTTCTCGACCGATGTGCAGCACGAGATAGAGGTGGTGGTGCGGATAGAGAAGGTGGGGAAATGCATAGAGCCGCGGTTTGCGCATAAGTACTATAATTCGGTGGCGCTGGGGATAGACCTCACAGCGCGCGACATGCAGCGGAAGGCGAAGGCGGAGGGGATGCCGTGGTTTTTGTCGAAAGGATTTGACGGGAGCGCGGTGCTGAGTGGGTTTGTGCCGCTGGAAGAACTGGGGAAAGGAGTGGACAACCTGGAATTTGCGTTGAAGAGAAACGGGGAGATGGTGCAGGCCGGGAACACAAGGGATATGATATTCAGTGTGGACAAGCTGATAGCGTATGTGTCGCGATATGTGACGTTGCGGACGGGCGACCTGATATACACAGGGACGCCTGCGGGAGTGGGACCAGTGGCGATAGGCGACCGGCTGGAGGGTATTTTGGAAGGACGGAGCGTGCTGAGACTGGATGTGAAGTGAGAACGGAGGAGGCAGAAAGACTGGCGGTATGCCCGTGAAGGAGAAGAGATGCGGAGATGTAAAATCCAGGGAAATGGATTACATAAAGGATACAAGCGTATTGGCACATGCGGGGAACGATGGACATTGGGCGGTGACGGGCCGAGGGAATAAAATTTTTTTGGGTTGATACAATAAAAGCCACCTTTTTTTGTTAATAAGGGGCATTGATGATAGAAATACAATTTTTATCACGAAAACGATACTAAAAGAAAACACGTTAAAAACATAAAAATCATGAAGAAATTGTTTTTATTAGCCCTTGCCGTTGTGATGACGATGGGCGCTGTGAAAGCACAGGAGAAACAGGAAGCTGAAGTAAAAGAGATGCACGGACCGAAGATTGTGTTTGCCGAGAGGGAGCACAACTATGGCACCATCCAGAAGGGTGGAGACGGCAACTGCGTTTTTTCCTTCACCAACACGGGTGACGAGCCCCTGATACTTAGCAACGTGAGAGCCAGCTGCGGCTGCACCACGCCGAAGTGGACCCAGAAACCCATTATGCCTGGCAAGGCCGGCGAAGTGGGTGTGCGCTACAACACCAACAATGTTGGCGGATTCACCAAGACGGTTACCATCACCTCGAACGCCGTGAACGAGCCGCGCGTTGTGGTGAAGATTAAAGGTAATGTGGTTCAGCAGAATAATTAACCCTTTATAGATTATTGTTATGCCTACCGTTTCGAAAAAAGCTTATGAGCTGCCCCAGTCGGCAATCCGCAAATTGGTGCCCTTTGCAGATGCAACCAAGGCTCACGGAATACATGTGTATCACCTGAATATTGGCCAGCCCGATATTGAGACTCCCCAGGGAGCCCTGAAGGCATTGGCTGAGACCAAGATAAAGGTGCTTGCGTATAGCCCCAGCGCCGGTATAGAGAGTTACAGACACAAGTTGTGCGAATACTATAAACGCCACAATATCGACATCACGCCGGAGCGCATACTGGTGACCACCGGCGGTAGCGAGGCGTTGCAGATGGCCTTCACGGTGTGTCTGAATCCGGGCGACGAGATTATCATCCCTGAACCGTATTACACCAACTATAACACCTTTGCCAAGCTGTGCGATGCGAAGATAGTGACGATACAGAGCGACATCAAGTCGGGATTTGCATTGCCCCATGTGGAGGAGTTTG
>JAEEGF011743103.1_pt1 | contig 16501 bp, 8 predicted proteins | sample 9134171 | NCBI WGS metagenome assembly JAEEGF01 (sample SAMN16246542, study PRJNA631951) | gut metagenome | biome: gut microbiome; feature: rumen; material: AP-attached | host: Bos | place: Iran: Karaj | collected 2018-10
TCCTGTGGAACGGCAAGACTTCCTTTGTGGAGCCCGTGGTTCCCGCCAATGACGGTCTTACCCTGGAGGCTGCTTTTACGGCCAGCGAGGCCCGTGCCTGGGTTCTGGCCAACATTACCGGCAACAACAACACCGGCGAGGCCAAATACTATGTAAAGGGCAAGATCAGCAAAATGGTCGTTAGCAAGAACGTGGAGCAGACCTATACCAACTGCGCCCAGTATGGCAACGCCAGCTTCTATATGACCGACGACGGCACTGATGGAGACAACTGGTTCGAGGCTTACCAGGTGAACTACCTGGAAGGCAATAAGTGGGAAGAAGGCCAGACCGACATTGCCGTTGGCGATGAGGTCGTTGTCTATGGCCCTCTGGCCCGCTACGGTGACACCCCCGAAACTGCCGGCAAGAGCGCGGCCTACCTGTACAGCCTGAACGGCAAAACCAAGGTAGAGGTTCCCGCCAATGACGGTCTCACCCTGAAGACTGCATTCACGGCCAGCGAAGCCCGTGAGTGGGTTCTGGCCAACATTACCGGTAACAACAACACCGGTGAGGCCAAGTACTATGTAAAGGGTAAGATCAGTAAGATGGTCGTTAGCAAGAACGTGGAGCAGACCTATACCAACTGCGCCCAGTATGGCAACGCCAGCTTCTATATGACTGACGACGGTACCGACAACGACAACTGGTTCGAAGCCTATCAGGTGAACTACCTGGAAGGCAAGAAATGGGTGGAAGGCAACACCGACGTCGCCGTGGGTGACGAAGTGGTGGTCTATGGCCCTCTGGCCCGTTACGGTGACACCCCCGAAACCCAGGGCAAGGGCGCCGCATACCTGTACAGCCTGAACGGCGTCACCGAAGTTCCCGCAACCGGCGGCGGTGACGAACCCGGCGGCGGCGACACCCCCGGTGGAGAAACCTCTGCTTTTGCATCCAATGTAACTTGGACGCTGGGCACCAAAGCCTATGACGAAAAAGCCACTGTCAATGAAGTGGCCGACGTTGCTGTCCTGAAGCTGGGAACCAGCTCTGCCATCGGCAGCGCCACCCTTACGGTTCCGCCTACCGCAACCAAGCTTACGTTCTATGCCGTGTCATGGAGCGGCAAGCAGTCCAAACTGGTCTTCAAGTCCGGTGAGACAGAGTTGGGCTCTGTGGAACCTGCCGCCAATTCCGGCCTGGCCAGTTCCTCTCCTTACACCCTCACGGTTACGGACACCGACAAATATGAGATTTCATTTACGGCAGGCGTTACAAGTATTACAGTAGAAACCACAGGCTCCAATAAGCGGGCTGCGTTGTTTGCTGTCAATGCGCAGTAATTGAACAAGAACATGTCCAGAAAACTGACCCTTATCGCCTTGTTCCTTCTGGTGGTCCTTACGGGCTGCCAGAAGGAGGACGAGGTGGCCATCCAGCTAAGGAGCGATTACCTGCCGGCTACGGCCGACGGCGTCTTCTTCGCGGTGAGGGCCAGCGGTGCGTGGACGCTTTCCATCGAATTCCCTGCCGGCTCGGAAGAGTGGGCCAGCGTGAAGCCGGAAAGCGGAACGGGCAGTATGAACAACGCCATACTCAGCTTCGACGCCAATCCCAACAAGGAGAACCGCGGCGCCACCATCGTGCTGAAGCCGGTTTCCGGCGTGCCCGCCCGGGTGAATATCACCCAGGCAGGTGTGGCCGATGGTGTCGAAGGCAACTACGGCTATGACGTGGCTCCCATGGGCTGGCTGGAACTGCCCGCCTGCGTGGAAGGCGATGGCAGGGAAGTGCTGGTTCACAGCATGGACGGCGGTAAGTACATGGGCAAGGACAAGAGCGGTACCCGCAACTGGAGCTGCTACTGGGACTACGACGACCATATGTCCCTGTGGGTGGCCTATCCGCTGAACAACAGCCTGAAGGGAAGCGGCACGGGCCGCACCGAAGCCTGGGGCTTCGACAAGCTGCTGCCCGCCGACATCCAGCCGGACCTGCGCAACGGTTCGTACGGCGGCGGCTGGACCCGCGGACACCAGATTCCTTCGGCCGACAGACAGCGGAACTATGCGGAGAATGCGTCTACCTACTTCTCTACCAATATGACGCCTCAGGCCTACTACTTCAACGGCGGCATCTGGGCCAACCTGGAAGGGAAGGTGCGCAATTATGCTTCGCTGGCCGACACCCTGTACGTGGTCACCGGCGCCCTCTTCGACAAGTCCACCAATGTGAGCGGAAATTCTTCCGGTTTCCGGGTCAAGGTTCCCACCCACTACTTCAAGGCCTTGCTGTACAAGGGGACATCGGCCTACGCCAAGGAAACGGACGGCTACCTGATGGCCGGCTTCCTCCTGCCGCACGACAACGGAATTGCCGAAGCGAACTGCCTCAGCTACCGGATGTCCATCGACGAGCTGGAGGCGCAGACGGGCATCGACTTCTTCCCCAATCTGGAGAAGCGGTCCCCGGAACTGGCCGCACAACTCGAGGCCGCTGCACCCAACGCACAATTCTGGAATTAATGAACTGACACTAAATAACCTGGATTATGAAACGAATCGTATATCTGCTCGCCGTGCTGCTGCTGGTTTCCGGATGGAACGCCGGCGCACAGGGTAAGAAGGTGAAAGGCAAATCCTATGTGATTGGCTTCTACAACCTTGAGAACCTGTTCGACACCTATCACGACGAAGGCAAGAACGACTACGAATATCTGCCGGACGGCGCCAACGAATGGACCGACGCCAAGTATGCCAAGAAGCTGCAGAACATGGCCAAGGTGATTGCCGATATGGCCAAGGATAACGGTGCCTGGCACGCCGTCCTGGGCGTTTCCGAGGTAGAGAACCGCCACGTCCTGGAGGACCTGGTGACCGAGCCCGCCATTGCGCCGGCCCACTACCAGATTGTCCACTACGACAGCCCGGACCGCCGCGGCGTGGACTGCGCCCTGTTCTTCCGCCCCGAAATCTTCAAGTACATCACCAGCGAGGCCATTCCTTTCAACTTCGACGAGAACACCCGCATCGACTGGAGCGAGTGGAGCCAGGAGGAGAAGGACGCTTTCCGCACCCGTGACGTCCTCATGGTCCGCGGCACCATCGACGGCGAAATGTTCGCCTTCTTCGTGTGCCACCTTCCGTCCCGCCTGGGCGGCAAGGGCGCCGACCTCCGCCCCCGCGGAGCCGAGATTGCCTACAACCGCGCCATGGAGCTCCAGAAGGAATTCCCCGGTATCAAGATTGTGGTGATGGGCGATATGAACGACAACCCCACGGATCCTTCCATGATGGAGTATCTGCACGGCAAGGAATTCATCTCCGAAACCACCGACCAGGACTTCTTTGATCCCTTCCTGAGCATGATCAAGGCCGGTTACAGTTCCCTGTACTACCGTGGCGAAGGCAATATCTTCGACATCGTGATGGTGAACAACGCCCTTGCCAACGCTCCCGCGGGAACCTTCCAGATCCAGCCCATCGTCAAGGGTAAGTACTACGGCCGTGTGTTCAGCAAGCCTTATATGACCAACCAGACCGGTCAGTACAAGGGAACCCCGTTCCGTACCTTCTCCAATGGTTCCTTCATCGGTGGTTTCTCGGACCACTATCCCACCTACATCGTCATCAAAAAATAAAACCCGCATATGACTAAACGAATTATTCTGGCATTTGCCGCCCTTCTCGGTGCCGTGGCCCTGTTCGCGCAGGAGCCCACCGGCGGCGTGAAGGGTACGGTGGTCAACCGCAACGGTCGCCAGCCGGTGGAAAACGCCCGCCTTCTGCTGATGCAGGGGGCTGCGGAGATTGCCTCGGTCACATCGGCTCAGGACGGTACCTTCCTGATCCCCGCCCTGCCCGACGGCTCGTACACCCTGGTCATCGAAGCACCTGAGTTCCTGGAGAGCCAGGTGCAGGTGACGGTGAACGACGGCTATGTGAAGAACATGTTCAACCTCTCCCTTACCGCCGTTTCGCAGGTGGCCGAGGTGGACGACGACTCCTTCGCAGCCTTCGACCTGGACGACAGCGGTTATTCCGACAACCCCACCATCCTGTTCGGCAGCAATGACGTGTTCAACAGCATTGCCGGATACAACTTCTCCTCCGTGCGTTTCCGCGCCCGCGGTTACAGCTCCGAGAGCCAGGAAGTGTATCTGGCCGGCGTGAAGCTGAACGACGCCATCACGGGCTACAGCCCCTTCTCCCTGTGGAGCGGCCTGAACGAGGCCATGCGCAGCAAGGAGACGGTGAACGGCTCCGAGATGAGCGACTTTGGCTTCGGCGGTTACAACGGCCTCACCAACATTTTCGGTACGGCCGGTGAGGTGCGCAAGGGCCTCCGCGGAAGCGTGCTCACCAACAGCACCCTGTACCGCCTGCGTGTGATGGCTTCCTACGCCACCGGTTTGCAGGACAACGGCTGGGCTTTCGCCGCCAACGTGAGCGCTCGTCTGGGCGGTAACGACTGGATCAAGGGCGTCTACTACCGTTCGTTCGCCTACTACCTGGCGGCCGACAAAGTGCTGAACCACGCCAACACCCTGCATTTCGCTTTCTTCGGAACGCCCGGTGAGCGCGGTGCGCAGAACGCCTCCACCCAGGAAGTGTACGACCTCATGGGAGACAACATGTACAACGACAACTGGGGTTACCAGAACGGCCGTGTACGCAACTCCCGCGTGCGCAAGACCCACGAGCCCATCGCCCTCATCAAGTGGGACTTCAAGCCCTCCGACAAGTTCGAAGGCAGCGCCACCGTGCTGTACCGCTTCGGCAAGAACGGGTATACCGCCCTTGACTGGTACGACGCCCAGGATCCCCGCCCGGACTACTACCGCAATCTGCCCAGCTATTACTACGGCACCATCGACGGCCAGTACGTAGAGGACCTGAACCGCAACAACCCGGACAAGTACCTGGCCGCCCTGAACCAGTGGCGTTATTCCGACATGTATTCCAACCTCACCCATCTGGACTGGGACCGTATGTATAACGTTAACCGTATGCAGTCCTCCGGCCGTTCCCGCTATGTGCAGGAAGAGCGCCGCGTGGACCAGCGGGACCTGAACCTGGCCTTCACCTTCAAGGCCCGTCCTTCCGACGTGGTCACCCTGAACGGCGGCCTCAGCGCCCGCATCAACCGGACGGAATATTATAAGGTACTGGCCGATCTGCTGGGCGGCGAATACTTCGTGAATGTGGACAACTTTGCCGAGCGCGACTTCTCCACCTCTCCGTACAAGACCCAGAATGACCTGAATTACTACCTGATCAACGGCTCTGCAGAGGTGCTGCATGTGGGCGACAAGTACGGCTATGACTACTATGCCCAGGTGCGCAACTACAACGCCTGGCTCAGCGCCAAGTTCGTGGCCGGTCCGTTCAGCGCCACCATCGCCGGCCGTGCGGGCCTGGAGAGCTTCTGGCGTGAAGGCCTGGTGCGCAAGGGCCTGTTCCCGGGCCTGGCTCCCAACGGCAGCAAGATGGTGGATCCGCTCACCGGTGAGACCATTGAACCCACCTATGAGGCCGACGGCAGCGTGACCACCTCCTATGGCAAGTCCAAGACGGCCCGCTTCTTCACCTATGCCGGCAAGGCCAACCTGAACCTGGTGATCGGCGGCAATATGCGCCTGTACGCCAACGTGGGCTACTTCAACGATGCGCCCAAGTTCAACCAGGTGTTCCTGAGCCCCCGTACCCGCAACTCCATGGTGAGCAACCTCACCACCACCAAGACCTTTGCCTCCGACATCAACTGGCAGTTCAGCGGCAGCGGCATCAACGTGCGCGCCACCGCCTACTGGACCAAGATCTGGGACCAGAGCAAGGTGATGAGCGCCTACGACGACCTCCAGAACGCCTTCTCCAACTTTGCTATCAGCGGTATCAACGAGCGTCACATGGGTGTGGAACTGGGCTTCAAGATTCCCACCTACATCGTTCCAAACCTGAGTCTGCAGGGCGTTCTCTCCCTGGGTGAGTACATCTACACCTCTACGCCTACGATGACCCAGACCGTGGACAACAGCGCCGAAACCGTGATGGAGAACGTCCTGGTTCCTTACTGGACCAAGACCGTGCTCGCCGACGGCACCGTGAGGCAGAAGCACTATGTGCCTTCCACGCCGCAGACGGCTGCCAGCCTGGGCCTGAGCTACAACTACAATTACTGGTTCATCGACGCCGATGTGGAGTACTTCGACCGCGCCTACCTGGATATGAACCCCCTGTACCGCACGGACTACGCCGTGGCCGGCCTGGACAACACCATCACCGACGAAGAGGTGATCTATATGACCACCCAGGAGAAGTTCAAACCCGCGTGGCTGGTGAATATTTCCGTGGGCAAGAGCTGGTACATCCAGCGCAAGTACCAGATTGGTTTCTCCCTCAACGTGAAGAACATCCTGAACAACAAGGACGTGAAGACCGGCGGTTACGAACAGACCCGTATGGTGGACAACACCGCTTCCAAGAGCCGTTACTACCGCTTCGACTCCAAGTACTTCTATATGGCAGGTACCAACTACATGCTTAACATTTACTTCAGATTCTAAGAGCCATGAAAAAGTATTTTATCGCTATCGCTGCACTGGCAGCCGTCGTTTCCTGCAAGAGTCTGAAGGAAGAATGGGATCCCGTGTTCACCGGAAAGCAGCCCGATGCCGCCTGGGCCGTTCCTTACACCGAGGAGCAGCTTCAGGAGCAACAGGGCCTGGAGGAGATTACGGCCATCGCCGACCTCAAGGCCATGTACAAGAACAAGCCCCTTCCCATCCTGGGCAATATCTGGATCAAGGGCAAGGTGATTTCTTCCGACCAGTCCGGTAACATCTACAACGAAATCTATATCCAGGACGGTAAGGACGCCAATTCCGGCGCCGCCATCTCCCTCAAGTTGGGCAAGGGCTCCCTGTACAACGAGTATCCCGTGGGTACCTGGCTGTACGTGAAGTGCACGGGCCTTACGCTGGGCGCCTACAACGGTATGATCCAGCTGGGTATGGCCGCCGATGAAACCGCCACCAACGAGTACGAGACCTCCTACATCAACCTGCAGTCCATCATCGAAAGTCATGTCTTCCGTGGCTTCCAGGACACTGCCTTCGCTCCCGTTTCCCTCACCGAGGACGCCTTGAAAAAGGCCATCACCGCCGGTGGCTCGGACAATGTCTGGGGCAAGGTGGTCTCCTTGAAGGGCTGCGTGTACGGCGACCAGATTTTCGCCCTCTTCTATCCCAACTCCAACATGGCCCACAAGAGCGGCAACCCGGAAAACCGCGTGTTCCTCTCCGACAAGGGTACCTGGGGCGTGACCACCTGGTCCTGCACCAAGGACGGCTATATCGGCTATCTGCAGGACGGTTGCTGGGACGAGGCCGAGGTAGGCAGCGGTGCCACCCGCTACGGTTCCATCCTGGGAACGCCCAACCAGTACCTGGACGCCGACACGGCGGCCAAGTTCGGCCCGGACGCCTATCTTACCTATAAGGAAATCATGATCAAGTACGCCGCCGCCAACTACATCTCGCACTACTTCAACCTGGGCTCCACCTCCATCCAGGTGCGCACCAGCGGTTATGCCAAGTTTGCTGCATCCCAGCTGGCCGCCGGCATCCTGGACCACCAGCCGGTAACCATCACGGGTATCGTTACCCTGTACAACGGTGCGGCTCAGATTTCCCTGGTAGACGATCCTTCCATTTCAGTTGTATTTGACTAATGAAAAGAACCTTTAAAATTGCCAGGCCTTTGGGCCTGGCTTTGCTTATGCTTGTAAGCGCCTGTAAGAACGAACCCAAGAATATCTTCCTGCAGGAGTGGGATACCCCTTACGGTACCGCTCCCTTCTCCCAGATCACGCTGGACCAGTATATGCCCGCTTTTAAAGCCGGCATAGAGGAAGAAAAGGCCAATATCCAGGCCATCATCGACTGCAAGGAGGCTCCCACCTTCGAAAACACCATCCTGGCCTTCGAGAAAGCCAGCCCCATCCTGGACAAGGTGCAGGGCGTTTTCTTCAACCTGGCCGAGAGCGACTCCACGCCCGAGATGCAGGCCATCGAGGAGGAAGTGACGCCTCTGCTCACCGACGCCTCCAACGAGATTATGATGAATGCCGATCTCTTCGCCCGCGTGAAAGCCGTGTATGACAACCAGGACGGCCTCACCCGCGAGCAGCAGATGGCTACCAAGAAGCTGTATCAGGCTTTCGAGCGCAACGGCGTGGGCCTGGACGAAGCCGGAAAGAAGCGTTTCGCCGAGATTTCCAACCGCCTGGCCACCCTTACGCAGCAGTTCGGCCAGAAGCTGCTGGCCGAGAACAACGCCTTCAAGGAGGCCACCGGCATCACCGTGAGCGCGTACTACGATTTCATGGCTTCCTGTGACGACCGCGCCAAGCGCGAAGAAGTGTTCAAGGCCTACTCCAGCCGCGGCAATCACGGCAATGAGAACGACACCAACGACATTGTCCTGGAGGTCCTGAAACTGCGCGCCGAAATGGCCCGCCTGCTGGGCTATCCCAACTTCGCCGCTTTCCAGCTGTCCAACAAGATGGCCGGAGACCCCGCCACCGTAGACAATTTCCTGCAGCCCATCATGGACGCCTGCATGCGCAGCGCAAAGGCCCAGATGAAGGAAATGCAGAAGATTGCCGGCCACAAGATCGAGGCCTGGGACTGGATGTACTATGCCGAGAAACTGCGTGCGCAGAAATATGCCCTGGACGAGAACGTTACCAAGCCTTATTTCCAGGCCGACAGCGTCCTCAAGGGCGTGTTTACCGCCGCCGAAAAGATTTACGGCATCTGCATCGAGGAAGCCCCGGAAGTAGAAGTGTATAACCCCGAGGTGCACGCCTACAAGCTCACCGAGCCCGACGGCAGCCTCATCGGCATCTTCTACCGTGACTACTATGTGCGTCCCACCAAGCGGGGCGGTGCCTGGATGAACAACTTCCGGGAGCAGTCCAAGGGCGTACGTCCCATCATCGTGAACGTGTGCAATTTCCCGGCTCCCGGCGCGGATCCCACCGCCGCCGAGCCCAGCCTGCTCACCATCGACAACGTGCAGACGGCCTTCCACGAGTTCGGCCACGCCCTGCACGGTTTCCTCAGCCAGTGCAACTATTCCAGCGTATCCGGTACCAACGTGGCCCGCGACTTTGTGGAGATGTTCTCCCAGTTCAACGAGAACTTCGCCTTCGTGCCGGAAATCCTGGCCGGTTATGCCAATAACTGCTATACCGGAGAGCCCATCCCGGCCGCTCTGGTAGACAAGATCCAGAAGGCTCTCAAGTTCAACCAGGGCTTCGCCGCGGGTGAAACCTGCGCCGCATCCATCCTGGATATGAAATGGCACGAACTGTCCGTGGACCAGCTGGCCGCCTTCGAAGGACCGGAGGACATCCGCCGCTTCGAGGACAAGGTTTGCCGGGAAATGGGCCTGATTGACGAGATCATCCCCCGTTACCGCACCTCCTATTTCAACCACATCATCGCCAGCGGCTACAGCGCCGGCTACTACAGCTACCTCTGGAGCGAGGTGCTGGCCGTGGATGCCTGGGAGAAGTTCAAGGAAGACGGCATCTTCAACAAGGAGACCGCCAACGCGTTCCGCAAGACCTTCCTGGAAAAGGGCGGCAGCGAAGAACCCATGGTCCTGTATCTGCAGTTCCGCGGTTCCCGCCCCAATCCCTCCGCGCTGATGCGCGCCCGTGGCCTGCAATAGCTTGACTATAAATTAATTATAAGAAAAAGGGTGCACCTGCAAGTGCACCCTTTTTTCTATAAGTGACTGATTAACAATTTCATGCGCTCCACGGGGATGAAGCAGACGTCGTCGGCGTCGGCCGGGATGAGTACCGTCTCACCCTGGCCGATGCTTATTTCTTCGCCGTCCACTTCCAGGGTGCCGTTGCCGCTCAGGCACATCACGGTGAGGAAGGAGTCCAGTTCGGAGAGGTCCTTGGCGTAGGGGAGTGTGAGGTCCAGGACGCTGGTGGTGAAGTAGGGGCAGCTTACCAGCTCTACTTCTTCGTCCTGTACGGGTTCATATTCGGTCCTGTAATTGCCGTATACCTTGTAGTCCACGGCCTGCTGCGCCTGGGGGATGTGCAGCTGGCGGGGCTTGCCGTCCAGGCCCATGCGCCCATAGTCGTAGATGCGGTAGGTGAGGTCCGATGTCTGCTGGATTTCTGCGATGAAGCAGCCGCTGCAGATGGCGTGGATGCGGCCGGCGGGCAGGAAGAAGACATCCCCGGGATGCACGTCATGGCAGGCCAGTACGTCCGTGATGGTGCCGTCGGCGGCCATCGTGGCCAGCTGTTCCGGGGTGATGGACTTGGTGAGGCCGCTGTACAGTTTGGCGCCGGGGTCGGCGGCAATCACGTACCACATCTCCGTTTTTCCGCGGGAACCGGGGTGCAACTGCGCGGCCAGGGCATCGTTAGGGTGTACCTGGATGGAGAGGTCCCGGAGGGCGTCGATGAATTTGAACAGCAGGGGGAATTCGTCTCCGGTGGCGGCGTAGACGTGCTCTCCCACCAGCTGTCCTTTATACGTTTTGACCAGTTCCGTGATGGTCTTTCCCGCCAGGGGACCGTTGGCCACCACGCTCACCAGTCCTTCCACTCCGGAGAGCTCCCAGCTCTCGCCGATATTCTTTTCTTTGGATTCAATACCCTTGTAGGGTGCGATTTTTTGCCCGCCCCAAACGAAAGGGGTCAAAAGTGGCTGAAATTTCAGAGGATACATACCACAAATATACAAAAAATCCTTGTCCAATCCGATTCTTCGTGCTAAATTTGTGTACCTTACTGAAAACCATTTACCTTTTAATACTTTATGCTGAAAAAAATACAGTCTGTCCTGCTGACAACCCTCCTGTTTCTGGGTGTCAGTGCAGTAGCCTTGGGCCAGAATGCCAGTGGCGTCGTAGTGGACGCGCAGGGGCTGGCCGTGCCGGGCGCCACTGTTGTCGTTAAGGGCGGCTCCACGGGAACCATGACGGCTTCCAACGGCTCCTTCACCCTGGAGGCTCCCGCCGGTTCCGTGCTGGTAGTTTCCTGTATCGGTTACACCACCCAGGAAGTAAAGGCGGGCGTGAACCTGCGCATCATCCTGGCCGAAGATAACCTGTTCCTGGAGGAATCCGTGGTGACGGCTATGGGCATCCGCAAGGAGAAAAAGTCCTTGGGTTATGCCGTTGAGGAAGTCGGTGCTACCGAACTGATGCTGAACAAGAATACCAACGCCATCAACTCCCTGGCGGGCAAGGTGGCCGGCGTCTCCATCACCCAGTCTTCCGGTTCGGCCGGTGCCGGCGCCCAGATCATCCTGCGCGGCGGTACCTCCCTGGAACGTGACAACCAGCCGCTGTTCGTGGTAGACGGCATCATTTACGACAACTCTTCCGGCGTTCTGGGAGATTCCGGTTTCGACGGCTCCATGAATACGGCCACCACCACCTCCAACCGCGTGATGGATATCAACCCGGAGGATATCGAGAGCATGTCCATTCTGAAAGGCCCCGCCGCATCGGCCCTGTACGGATCCCGTGCGTCGGCCGGTGTGGTCATCATCAACACCAAGAAGGGCCACGAGGGCGTAGTGGACGTGAATTTCTCCACCAAGTATTCCCTCTCCTGGGTAACGGCGCTCCCGGAAACCCAGAACAAGTATCTCCAGGGCTATGTGGAAGACATCTACGACGAAGCCAGCGGAGACTACAGCAAGACAGTCTACAACGACTTTTCCTATGCTTCCTGGGGCGCTCCCGCTCCCGCAGGAACCCAGTTCTATGACAATATCGGCTCTTTCTTCCAGAAGGGCCATTCCTGGGATAACAACCTGTCTGTTTCCGGCGGTACCAAGAACAGCAACTTCTTCCTGTCGGCCTCCCATTTCCGTCAGACTGGTGTCATTCCCACCACGGGTTATGAGAAGACTACCTTCCGTTTCAACGGAGAGCAGCGGTGGAAGTTCATCACCTTCACGGTGAATTCCGCCTATTCCCAGGCCCATACCGACAAAACCCTCACTTCGGGCGGCCTGTACGGCAATAACGGCCAGGGTACCATGCACAGCATCTACACCTGGGCCCCTTCCTCGGACATGTCCCACTACCTGAATGACGACGGCACCCGCTACAGTATGTTCGCAGACCGTCTGGATCCCTGGGAAGACAAGTCCAACCCCTACTGGGTCCTGAACAAGAACAAGATGCAGGACAAGACCTCCCGCTTCACCGGTTCCGTCAACGTGAAGGCCGATATCTTCAAGTGGTGGTGGATCGGCGCCCGCGTGGGTATCGACACCTATACCACCAGCGACAGCAACCTCCTGGCTGCCGGCGGCGTGAACAAGAAGACCTGGCAGCAGGGTATGTACAGTGAAAACGACAAGCGCTACCAGTACCTGTCCACCAACATCATGTCCAACATGAGCCACAGCCTGGGAGACTTCAACTTCAACCTCCTGCTGGGTACGGCAACGGACGACACCCGCATCGTCACCGACAAGCGCATGGCGTGGAACTTCCAGGTTCCCGGCCTGTATGCCTTTGACAATGCCGTGGATTCGGAGCGCAACTTCAGCAACTACAAGAGCACCAAGCGTCTTGTAGGCGTGTACGGAGAATTCCGGGCCGATTGGAAGAATACGGTCTTCCTCACGGTCACGGGCCGCAACGACTGGTCTTCCACCCTGCCGCTGGAGAACCGCAGCTACTTCTATCCTTCCGTGAGCGGCTCCTTCGTGTTCACCCAGCTACTGCAGGACCTGAACATCCTGGACGACGAAGTGCTGTCCTATGGTAAGCTCCGCGCTTCCTGGGCCCGTGTGGGTAAGGATTCCAGCCCGTACCTCACCAATACCAGTATCTGGCCCGTGGGCGTGTACCTGGGCAACAAGGTGGCCGTGGGCGACTACTGGGAGGCCGGTAACCCGTTCCTGATGCCGGAAATCACCCAGTCCACCGAAATCGGCCTGGAACTGAGCTTCTTCAAGAACCGCCTGCACCTGGATTTTGCCTACTATACCAACGACTCCTACAACCAGATCATGAGCCCGCGTCTTTCTAACACCGTGGGTTATATCCTGCGTTCGGTCAATGCCGGTGACGTACTCAACAAGGGTATCGAATTCTCCATCGGCGGCCGTCCCGTGGAAACCCGCGACTTCACCTGGGAAAGCACGCTGAACATGTATGGCAACCGCGGCCGCGTAGAGAACCTGCTGGAAGGCGTGGATATCCTCTATGTGACCGACGTCCAGGTGGGTAACGCCAAGGCCGCTTCCTTCAACGGCGGCAACTTCATGGCTATCTCCGGTTCCAAGTGGAACCGCACCGAAGACGGCCGCGTCATCCTGGACGCCAACTTCATGCCGGAGTCCGACGGCGAGACCTCCTACGAAATCGGCAACCGCGAACCCCTGGTGTCCGGCGGTTGGAACAACACCCTCCGCTACAAGAACTTCGTGTTCAATATGCTGTGGGACTTCCGCATCGGCGGCGACGTTTACAACGGAACGCTCTATGAGATGGTAAAGGCCGGTACCGCCAAGATGACCGGGAACCGCAGCGAACTCACCATCACCGGTGTCCGTCCCATCACGGATGAAACAGGGGAGGTGACCGGTTACGAAGATGTCTCCAAGACCTTCAGGGCCGGCGAGACCTACCCGTACAACAACAAGACCGTGAGCGGAGAATACATCATCAACAACTACTGGCAGACGTTCTATCCGCAGGAAAGCGCCAATTTCATGACCAAGGTGAACTCCCTGCGTCTGCGCAGCATTTCCCTGTCCTATTCGCTGCCGCAGCAGCTTCTCGCCAATGGAACCAAGAACTTCGTAAAGGGTTGCGTATTCACGGTCTCTGCCAACAACGTCCTGTTGTTTACCAACTATTACGGTGATCCCGAGGTGGCCGCGGCCGGCGCCGGATCCATCGGCTCCTCTTCCGTGGGCATTGACTGGTGCTGCGTACCCGCACTGGCCGGTGTGAGTTTTGGTGTCAACCTTAAGTTCTAAAGATGCGTAAGACGATGAACAGAATAGCTACATTCTTAATGGCCGCCACCCTGCTTTGCCTGGGTGCAAGTTCTTGCAACAAGTGGCTGGATGTGAACGAGAATCCCAACACCGCCACATCGGCGCAGGCTCCTTATTACCAACGCCTGCCCTGGTGCCAGTTCTATCTGGAGCACACGTGGGAAATCCCCGGCAGCAATGCCGCCTATTATACGCAGACGCTGGCTTCCAAGCACAACCAGACCAACGGTGCCATGAACTGGAATATGAACGCCGCCAATCGCGGAAGCAACGCCCAGCAGTGGTTCTTCACCGGCTGTGCCACCAACCTGCGCAGTATGTACGATGACGCTATGGCTGCCGGCGCCTACCATTATGCCGCTACGGCCAAGCTCATGCGTGCCTTCGGTTTCATGGAGATGGTAGACCTCTTCGGCGAAATCCCCTATACCGACGCCCTGGGTGCTTCGGCCGCCCCTTATTATGACACCGGCGACGTGGTGTTCCAGGGCTGCCTTAGCGAATTGGAAGAAGCCATCGAACTCTTTGGGAAAACCCAGGCCGATGGTGCCGAACCCCTGGCCACCGGCGACAGCTGGAACGGCGGCAACGTGGACAAGTGGATCAAGATGTGCTACTTGCTCAAAGCCCGCTGGCTGGTCAAGCTCAGCAAGAAACAGCCCGGCAGCTACAAGGAAGGCAAGTACGACGTAGACGAAATCCTGGCGTGCCTGGCAAAGGGCCCTCAGAGCAACTCGGACGACACCGTCATCAAGCACGTCAACGCCCTGGGCTCCACCCTGGATTTCCTCTGGAAAGAGTCTGTCAACTACTCCGGCGTCCACTCCTGCATCGGCCAGAACAACCGTCACTACTGGGTGTCCAAGGCGCTGTATGACAACCTCACCGACTTCGCCGGCAGCGGCGTGGAAGACCCCCGGGCCGATAAGATTATCCCCTGGCGCCGCGCCACCCGCAGCGCCGATTCTCCCGCCGCGCTCAAGTGGTCCGCCGACAACAAGTGGATGCGCTCCCTGGGCGTAGACCTTACTTCCAGCATCTTCAAGGATAACGGCCCCGCCCACAGTATCAGTTTTTCCAACGGCAAATGGACCGTGACGGACCCTGTCAACCGTCAGGGCGACACCGTGTACGTGGTGGGAACCGTAGGCTATTTCGGCAACTCCACCGACGAACTCCTGCGCTTCGAGGCCAACAACGACGCATCTGCCATCAGCGGCGCCTTCCATCTGCGCGCCGACTCCCCGTCGGTGATGGCTTCCTACGCCGAGGCCTGCCTGATCAAGGCCGAGGTGCTGTTCAACCGCGACGGCGCCACCACCGAAGCCTTCGAGGCTTACAAGAACGGCATCAAAGCCAATATCGAGTTCATGAACGGCTACCTCAAGATCTGGAGGGACCAGTATGGCGCCCCCACCTCCGAGTGCCCGTCCTTTACGGACATGCCCGCCGCCGACATCAACAACTTCCTGAACAACGGTATCGGCACGGCCGCAGACCTTACCCTTGGCAAGATCATGACCCAGAAGCAGATCCTGTATCTGCTCACCTTGGAAGCGTGGAACGATATGCGCCGCTACGACTATGACCCGGCGGTCTTCTTCAACTTCGCCAAGCCTTACTACTACCTGAATACGGCCGGCCTGCAGGACTACCTGCCCCTGGACAAGTATCCCCGTCGCTGGGGCCAGGCCTCCTATGAGCTCAAGTACAACACCGCCAACCTAGCTGCCATCGGCGAAAAGGTGCCCGGTGCCCTGGCGCTCCCCGGAGACGTCTGGTACACCTCCAAGCAAATCGGCACCCTGCCCGTCTGGTGGGATATCGCCGAGTAAGCACTATAACTATGAGTAACACACCTACACCCCACATCGGGGCACAATACGGACAAATTGCTCCCACGGTCATCATGGCCGGGGACCCGCTTCGCGCCAAGTTCATGGCCGACCATTACCTGGAGAATCCCGTCCAGTTCAACAATGTACGCGGTATGCTGGGATTCACGGGAACCTACAACGGCAAGCCCGTGAGCGTGATGGGGCACGGAATGGGCATCCCTTCCATTGCCATCTACACGTATGAACTGTTCAACTTCTATGGCGTGAAAACCATTATCCGCATAGGTTCTGCCGGCGCTTACCACAAGGATCTGAAGATTGGAGACCTTGTCCTGGCCATGGGTGCCTGCACGGACTCCAACTATGCGGCGCAATACCAGCTGCCGGGCACCTTCTGCCCCATCGCCGACTTCGACCTGCTGGTCAAGGCCGTGGACACCTGCAAGAAACTGGACTACCGCTACAAGGTGGGTAATGTGCTGTCTTCTGATGTGTTCTATTCCGACAACCCCCAGGGCGACAAATGGATGAAGATGGGCGTTCTGGCCGTTGAAATGGAAGCCGCCGCCCTCTACATGAACGCCGCCCGCTCCGGCAATCGCGCCATGGC
>JAEEGF011657927.1_pt1 | contig 16499 bp, 9 predicted proteins | sample 9134171 | NCBI WGS metagenome assembly JAEEGF01 (sample SAMN16246542, study PRJNA631951) | gut metagenome | biome: gut microbiome; feature: rumen; material: AP-attached | host: Bos | place: Iran: Karaj | collected 2018-10
TCCGTCCAACAGAACTCCGGATACTGCGGGTCCGTCCTAAACCGTCCATCCTGTCCCAGATATGTATGTTCTTTTATCTGCGTTCTCACTAAAGCCAGCACGTCGTTCGTCAGTTTCAATATTGGGCCGGTAAAGATTTCATCCTTTATCACATTCATCTCCGTGCCCACTTTGGCTTCAGTACCCTCATAGCGGATAACCCGTACCTGCGCCCGCTGGAAGAACCGCTGCGGATTCTTACCAAACAGCAGCACGGCAGCCCCCGTCAGCGCCTCATACTCTCGCCCACGGTAGTCCTCCTTCTTCACCACATAGCCATTCTCGCACAGATACGTCTCAGCCCCCTTTCCGTAGCCTATCACCTTCACATAATCCTCCACCAGATCCATATTCAAGAGTAGCTATCGACGGCACACAGTAGTCATATGAAGCCCTCAGCAGTTCGTTCACATGCTCCGTCTTGCCATCCACCCCCGTCAGTGTACCGTCATCCTCCACACCGATGGCTATCCTTCCACCATCCGCATTCGCGAACGCGATGATGGTAATCGCCAGTGCCTTCGCATCTATGCGGGCACTCTTCCGGTCAAACACCTGAAACTCCGTCGATTTCTAAATCTCTTCGATTGTCATATCAAATTCTCTTTCAATAGGGTATCACCATCTGTGACATCCATTTTGTCGCATCCATCAGGCTGTAAGTATTCCTTACCACCTGCCTCAATCTCCATTAGCCTTGAAACATGAACCTTTAATCATGAACCGTGAGTACTCTTACCTCTTCTCTCATACATCTGACATCTTACGCCACCGTTCATCTTGTGTCATATGTGCTTCAAAACATTAGTTTCGTTGAATTGCGTTCTATCCAAGCAAATCATCCCTCATCTTACCAAAACTCCTATGGAACTTCTTGCCAAACTCCTTTGCGAAAATATCTCGTTTCAATCCCGCCAGACTGGTGACACTGGGTATTATTCCTTTTACACCAGTGCCGCCTGTCAGCATTCTTGCCAGTTCCATGATACGGGCATCCGTATATCTTTCCTTTAAATCCAGCAAACGCAATGCCTCGCATTTGTGATAATTATATCGTTCGTTCAGATGGAACGCCATTACCTCTGCTTCATAATCTACATCCTTACTAGTGTTAAATCTCACCTCATACTCATCCATCCTGCCCTCAAAATTCAATGTTGAACTTTTCCCCTTAGCATTCAAAACCTCTATGGTTACCTTGTCCTCAAAATCATAATTCAGATTCGTTGGACTGAGTTTTCTCCTCAATCTGTCATCCTTATAAAGCAACCGCCTTCCTTTAATTTTCGGGCCATTGCATACCTGACATGATGGAACCAGGTTGAATAACGACAGTGCTAATATGGGACAGCGGCCTTTATCCAGCACATGGTCTAAGTCAAAGTGTGTCTTCTTTGTCCTGCCATATTCGTAAATATTAATATACGCCATATCGCAATAATGGCAGGTGTGAATATTAAACTTGTTTTTATCGTCAATCAGAAAACCCACGATCTTTGTTCGTTGTTCTTCATGCGCCTCTCCATTGTCATCCACGAAACGTTCATAAGCAAACAATGCCTTGGCATCCTTTATAATGGCATCCTTGGAACCCAATTTCAACTTGACAAATTGCTCATATATATCAGCCAACCCGTCAAATTCCATGACAAGTAAATCGTTCACATGTAATGGCAGCGAACTGAAGGTGGGTTCCTTCTTCAATATCTTTTTTCGTAATGTCGTCCACCTTGACTGTATCTTCGGTACTCCCTTGAATATCTTTGGGTAGTCTCGTTTCAACTGAGCAACATGGACTGCATCGCCATAGTTCATCTTAATCATGCCCCACGCTCCTTTCTGGCTTTTAGTTCACGCAACTGAGCCTCCGTTTCCTCAATCTTCCTGTCAAGTTCCTCTGTATTTAGATACCGGTCAGGCAGATACCTGCTCATTTCATCCAGCATTCTATTCACCAGCCCATGCAAATACTCGTCAGCCACCAGACTGATCACATATCTGTATCTATCCCAATTCTCAGCATGCTTTGCTATAAGTTCACTTTTATTTTTAGAATCCAAGTACTTGTTATATAGACCCATGATTTCCTCTACCTGTTCCCGAGCTAGGTCACCCACAGTATAGTCCATAAAGAAACTGTTACCCAGCATTTCATGGATATTGGCACAGAACGTCTCTTTCACCATTCTCCCATCATCGCCTATAGCCAACACGTTCGTTCGTGGCAGATCGCTCAGCACAAACGGTGAATGAGTTACCATGATGATGTTCACCCCCTCAATATGTTCTAGATGCAAGTTTTTCAGCGTAGATATCAAATGCCGCACAAAACGCCTTTGCAGGTCAGGATGGAAATATAGCTCCACTTCATCAAATACCGCATTAACATATTTGTATTTGAAGATTACAGCATCTTCACTTTCCTTGAAAGCTTTAGCATCTGGATGTGCACCAAGGTTAGTGGTATTTGCGTCATTCCATACGGAGTTGATGTTTACTAGATGATAGGCAAAGTTACTGACCACGCCAGAAATCTGTCTTTCACCTGAACTTAACCCATACATCGGTATCAGGTCTTTTTCATCATAGCTGCCGTTCTTCTTCACCTTATTCTTCTCAATTAACATCAGCGTTATATCGAAAATAGGCGGCAGCATGATTTCCCTGACATCAGGTGTCTTAGCATATAGCTCACCTTTATGAAGATAAAACAGCGGTATCGGTCTTTCTATTTCATCAGAGAATGATATGACCAAATGCCCTGTATATGGATCGACCGTAAATGATGGCAGGTCTTTTTCGTTATACCCTTCAGGAACTTTCATGGTCAGACGACCTGTTTGTTGGTCCATCTTAATATCCATGCTCTTGAAGGTTTTTATAATATCCGCATATTTGTCGTATGCTTCATAGAGTGAAATAACTTTTCTGTAATCCTCCCTAAACACCTTAAACTTCAAGAAACATAGGGTCTGACGTAACTTCAGTGTTATGTGTGTCTCATCCAACAGCATCTCAGACAGCAGATTTTCAATCTTCACCGGATTGAGTTTTTTGAAATATATAAGTTCCTGCTCCAGTCTGTTATACTTATCATATGTCTTTGCTATTTTCAGCGTCTTATATACCACATAGTCCCAAGCCAGTTTCTCATGCTCAGTCTCTTCATGGTAACTCATACAGAACAGCTTGCACCACGTTGTACAGAGTGTTTGCCTAACGTCACTAAACTGTTCTGTTAGGGAATTACTCCTAAAGTTCAATGTGTCAAATAGGTTCTCCCTACTGAAATAGGGATATTCTTTTTGACTAACCTTAATTGCCACTATTTCTAAATGTTCATTAATGGTTCTGAAAGGGAACGCCGGCTGTTTTCCATGCCCTATTTGGTGCTCATTAGTATAGAACAACATATTTAGAAGTCGCTCACTGGTCAGTTCGTTTTCTTTGGGCACGTTAATGATGCCGTTGTCCCTCATGGGATTCAGCACTATGGGTGTCTGATAACCGTCGTTCTTATGGAACAACCCTTTCAGCCAGTTTCTGTCTTGGTTATACTGGCCATCATACATCAACTGATCCTTATCACCCTTCTTGCGTTTTCTCCACCTGTCTTCCAACGTCCTTTCCTCATAGTAGTCCTTGTAGTTAAAGGCATATATCGAGTAGTTGAAAATAGCAGTATAGAAGAGGTTATAAAGCTGGAGTTTGCCTAAACCACTACCATTTATTGGAACAAATCGGTTAACTTGACCTTCCGTATCTAACAACTCATGTAACTGACTGCAAACAAGGCAATTGTTTTCCTTATCCCATTGGTAACTGGCTACCTTTACAGAACGGCCAAACACCTGAATCTGGAAATACAGCTCATTCTCTACCGCGACAATGCTCCCATATACATCTTCAATGAAGAACAAGTGTTCAGAAGATTTGTGGTTGTAGGTCTCACCTTTGGCAGCTACAGAAAGGTTGTTCAGTATGCGTATCATCAGCTCTATCGTAGAGCTTTTCCCACTTCCGTTAGGACCTACAACAGCACTGATATTTACCGAAATTGAATCAGAATCAAACAGCATCCTGTCGTTATCCACCTCTTCAGGCACCTCCAGAAAGTGACCATATAGCGGTTGTAAGTCATACTCGTCTGCTACGGCTTTGGGAATGTCTGTCAGATGATAGCCACCATAGAAATACATCCAGTCGTTGCCAAATGCTTTCTTCTGAATGCTTTTTACCCTCGCAATGGTCTCATCATCCCGCCTAATAGGCGTGATTGGCCTCACTGCTATAATTCTGAAACTTGATTTCGCCATTTCCCTGACTTCTTTAATTCACTAAATCTCTCAAGACATATCCAGTCACCGAACTCTTGGCAACCATAAAGTTCAATATCGTTCTTACTTGAGCAAGAAGTTTAGGAGTCCTCCTAATCTGCATCTTATTGGCATAGACATACGACAACATCACCAATTCAAGATACATTAACGCTGCTGTTTCCTTCAGATTCATATTGGGATATTTGTTGATTGCAGCGGCCAGCCAACCCATACCCTCTTTCTTATAATTACTGCCTACTGTAGTCAGTATTTTCACTAACCCATTGAATATAGCAGCATTCCCTTCACAATGCTCTGCCATAAAGGTGAAGAATTCAAGGTCTTTGAATCGTAATGAGTGCCATTCCTTCACTCCATCTTTCCACTCTATATTGAGCGTGTATGTTCGCAATTGTTGCTTACCCCAACCCTTAGCCATTTCTGAAACCAACGGCCTGTAAGAATTCCATATTCGCCAAAATCTGTCAGGTTTCTTATATGAATCTGCCAAGACGATTAGGTGCATCAAATAGGTATCACCAAGATAATTCTCCTTAACCAATTCATCAGTATATTGCAATGCAGAAAGGATGGTTTTGCTTCCCGTTCGCATAAACAATTCCGCAAGCGAATCCGTAACTGCAAATAATTGATGAACGGCTTCGTGGCCTTGTGCAATCAGAGAAGGGATAGACTTCAAATAATTGGCAATTATTTGCGCCACCTCTTCATCGGGGTTGTCTGGAACTAGTCCGAAGACAGTCTTCATTTCGTGTACTTCATCGATGGCTATTGTCTGCTCCGAGGTACTTTCAAGATATTTATGAAACAGACTATTCATCAAGGCCGGTTCTTTCTCCCATAAGTTGGAATGTCTAATAGCTGTTGTTGCACAATCGCTTGCACTAATATTACCATAGTCAGGAATCATCAGGCATCTTAAAAGAAGTAACGCATATTTTTCTTTTTCTTCAGGGAACAGCTCTATCAGACACGGCAATACATGAATACAGGCTGAAGTACCGTCCAACACATCATATAGCCCTTGAAAGCCTTGCAATTTATGCTCAACAACATCCCTGCACCATTCCTTGTCCTGTGGTGATAACTGGTCTTTATAGAACTTTATTAGACATGGCGCCACCCAGGGCAGGGTCTTATCATCAGTCAAGTATGGTTCTCGACCGTTCGCTAACTCCTCTTGTAGGGATTTGGCCGACTTAACAACCTTTTCAACATCATCCCCATATGCCTGATTCGGAGGTGTTTCTCCTTTCATTTTGGCTATTGCCCAGTTCATCAGCCCAAGATACTTGAACACTTCCAGTTGTTCAACTGCGGCATTTTCGCTCATTTGCTTGGCACTTTTGTTCAATTTTGTTTCAAACTGAATCTCATAACCTCCTTCAACCTTCCTTGTATCTTGAACTTTTAACCTACGCCTGTCCATCCTTGACAACATTATTTCAAGATGGTCTCGTGCTTCACCTTTACACTCTTTTAAAAGTTTCCTATGTTCATCCAAGATGCCATAAATCTTCTGCAACCTCTCATTATTCTGTTCTTCAGTAAGTCCTGGGCTTCCATAAAATTGATAATGAAGGCACACATTCTCTAAATGGGATTTCCTAAATGCCTGATTACAGGTTGCAACTCTTTCGTCAGTTACCATTGGATTTAGCGACCTGCCTCCCATTTCATAAAAACTCACCATCCCGTTCTCCAAATTTACGCGGGATAAATCCGTCTGAAAGAAAGAGACGTTATGGAATAGTATCATGGCTATCCTCCAATACTGGTGAGGATAAGCCAAAACAAGACTTGTTGCGACAGCAGAAACTGATGAACTGTGACATTCATATAGCAATCGCTTTAGTATTGCCTCGCACTGATCATATTTCTTTTCCTTTGAAAGCTCCAACAAATATGCTTCAAGTGCCATATGAACCGATTGGAGACTATAGGGCGAAACAGGAGACCCCATTCCTCTATACATACCCCACAATGTAGCTGAATGCCATTGCCAATTCACCTTTTCCCCATCATCTTTTATATCAACTTTGATAAGGTAGTCTTCATATTTAGAAGTAGCGTATGTCTCTATACACTCATTCATTAGACTAATGATAAAATCCACAGCAAGTTTTTCATTCGCAATCAGCAAAGCCATCGTGGGTGTCTGGTTAGCTCCCGGTGGAAAATACTTGAATGCCACTCGATTCTCATCCATTCCAAAGCCAGTGTTTTCCGGTCGTGAATGATGTCCGAAAGGCCATCTCTTATCTTCGCCTTCATCTTCGTGCTCTCGCCAATAGTAAAGACACAAGTCTATAACTGTTTGCGGGATAGCCCAATGAATGTTCATGGCACCAATGCTCTCTCTCAGTATAAATTCAGGCAAATCATCGCTTAATTCGTTACTCCCAATACATTTGTGCAACAGCTCGGATAGTTCCTCCTTTACCTCCCATACCACATTGTTGGCTATCTCATGTACCAACTTCTTTATTCCATCTTGGTACTTTTCCCTTTGATAAGCGTCACTCTGATAATATGAAACAAGCATTAAACCAACCTTACGAGTTGTTTCTCCGCGATTATTTCCTTTTGTCCAATCAAGCAATATAGGCAGCCACATTGAGATCTGAACCTTATCTTGGTTCTGATAAAGTAAATCAATGATGTATTTCCATCCAGAACCAATCAGAGCATATCGGGCAAAGTAATACTCTTTATAAGGAATCACCTCTTTTACATATTGCCCCCCTACCCTTAATGCCCAAACAATCTTATCTGCCAAGCCCTCTTGATTGCCTAGAATCTTTTCCTCGTATGGACTAAAGAATTGAGAAGCCCTGTCTGATAGCAGCAACGCGCACAATACTTCGTCTTTCCAAATCCAGGGGAGTTCAGAAGAGAAAGCGGCTTTTGTTATTTCTTCTATTGTTTCCGGGCTTTCAGTCGCCCTGTCTTTTAACCAAAGCCGGAAAGTTCTTCTGATTGCACGTGTATCACCCAAACTGGTCAGGAATGATGACACATTGTCTTTTTCATTCCATTTCTTGTCAACAATACGATACATACCCCATTCCTCGAAGATGTCGTGGGTTATGAATAATCCGTTGGAAGGGTCATTCGCTATTATCTCATCGTCTATTAGAGAATAGAATTCCACGCTAGTATATTTTCCTGGTGGCAGGAAAAAAGAGCCGGTTTGCATTCTCTCGGTAACAAATGCCTCAAATTCGTTTTCCCTAATATACCCTATTCGGGAATTCTTTCCTCTAATTCTTTTATCCCATATTAATTTCAAAAAAGCTTTGTCGCTTGACTGCTGGTCAATCTCGTTGTAATACAGAGTATATAAAGACAGGTAAAACAGGTTTCTGATTCTATCCAAAAGCATTGAGTCTTTTGGTAAAGAAATTCCATACGCCCGTGCCAAAGACTTTAATACATTCTCTGTTAACAGGCTCACCTCTGTTTTTTCAATAACAGAATGTGGAATCTCTGATTTTAGAAGGTTCAATAAATCTCCTGCGAAGACATTTCTCACTGTAAACACCACACACCAGCCATCATCCAACAATCCTTTGATAAGAGCAGGAACAATTGTATCTTCTTCTATATCATCCAAATGTTCAGCAGAATCTATGATGAAATACTTCCTTTCGCAGTCTTTGTATGCCTCCTTGAACTCTGTAAATGAATAGTCATCTCCTTGTCGGAAGATATCTGCCAGGCTTTTCACATTCAGTGAAGTCGCTTTCCTGTAGCAAATAGGATACTCATCTCTGTGAAAGTCATAAAACTCATGCAGGATAGCAGTCTTACCGCAGCCGCCATCACCATGAATCACATATATGGTTGATAACCTTTGTTGTTCTATTTGAGCAAAAATCTCATCACGTTTGATATGAATCTGCTTACCATTGTAGGTGCACGAGTAGTTGATACTGCCAAGAGCTATCTCGGTATGTGTCTTTTCTTCCTTAATTAGGTCCTCCAGTTTCCCACTTACATTGAAAAAGACATCGTATATCCACTTCTCTACTGCGACTTCATCGAGGATGGCTTTATCCTGTTTCCATACGAGGGTAAATCCCAACTGCTTTGCAACCGCTTCAATGGATTCTTCTGGTTGAGTGACAACAGGCACGGGGTCTGTCTTCTTTTGCCCTTTTCTACGCCTGGGGTTTCCAAAGGCAAGGTTGCAATATATATAATAATGCGTTTGCTCAGGGTGGTTTTCTTTGGCTCCTTTCATGGAGTCAATAATAACCTTGGCGTTTATACCATTGGTGAAGTACTTTGATTGGAAACCAATAACTTTTCCATCTTTTTCAATAACATCCGTTTCGTTCCCTTTGTGATTTACCCTTTGGAACAAGCCATATTTGATTCCCATCTCCTTTCGGAAAAGAGCACGGGCTAAGTCCTCAAAGGCGTCTTCTTCACGTCCTTGATACTTGTATGCAAAAGATTGCCAGTCAGGAAAGGAACGGTTTGTCATTATTCTCTTACTTTTCCTCCCAATAATACAACTTATAGTACCTCATTCCCTTCTCTTCATCATATCCCTGCTCAATCAACTGTTCGCCGCCGTGAATTCGGATGTCAAAGTTTCCATCTAACTTTACTGTTGTCAGTGTCGTGGTTTGCTTTTTCTTCACTGCTAATGGCGAAATCTTTATCTCATCATCGAGCCCAAATCCCTCATCTTCCGACTTTTTCCGAGTGTACTCCGAAAACTGACGTGCCACATCTTCATCTTTAAACACTTCCAGTGCATAGTCCTCCATATTCACTGACGAAGCTTTAACCGCCTCCATCGACCGCTGCACCATCAGTGCTTTTTCGCTTTTGTTACCGTCTTCAGGAAGATGCGACACGAACGAACGTGTCATCGCTATCAGGTTTTCCGTCTGGTTATAGCTATTATTGCATGGTCTAACCTTCAAAAAATCATCCGTCCAGTACTTAGCTTCTGTTGCTTTGTTTGTCCGGTCTATCACAGTGACCCAATAGCCATTTTCCGCCTGAGTATTAAATATGATGGCAGCCTTATCAAGTTTATTGATGTTGATACCGGTCTCCGTGAATATCTCTGTGCAGCCTCCCTTTGATACCATCTTCAAAAAGGTATCCTTATTCTCCGATTTGAAAATACCTATAGCCTCACAAGTCACACCATCAACAATTACATTCCGGAACAAAACTACACATAGCTCCCCGCTCTTAATTTTGGGATGGGAACTACAACCATAGAGGTGTTTTGCTATCAGTTTGCTCACTTCCACAAACTCCTCATTATCTTCAAAACAGCGCTTCGAGTAAGCATATAGTTCATTGAGCCCCAGTTTCGACTCGTGCCAAAACTGGTAGTACCCGTCTGTAGTCACTTGCCCCAAGATATACTTTTCCAGTATCTTGCCAGTATCTTCATCCAGGCTGATAGCAACGTCAGATAGCATAAGTCCATCATCTGCACTCTTGTTACCCACCTGATGTACAATACACGACTTTATCTTAATATACTCTGTATAAATCATATATTAACGTTTACACGACATTTAATATAAATCAGTATGGCAGCAAAAATTAAGTTCACCACAACCCATATCCAGTCGAAGCGATAGGTTCTTTCTTCAATGAAGGCTTTATAAGTACCATCCTTGTTTCTCTCGTCTGTAAATAATTCGCTCAATTCCTTATCACTCAGTAAATCTTTATAGAAAGTTCGCGTGGCATTATACTGTTTGTCAAACAGATCCACTTTCTTGTCGCGCTTCCAACGGGCGTACGCATAATAGAAACATGAAACTGCACAATACCCCAATAGCAACAATACAATGGTATCTGGCAGTATCACCTTATCCTCTATATTCTTTGCCAGCACCCTGATAATCGTTGTCGTAAAAGCAAACCCAAGAAACGAGAAAAACATCTTTTTGAAATCCTGCTCAAATTCGTCAAAAATCCCAATAATATATTTCTGGTAATCCCTCAGTTGCTTAGCTACATTGTTTCTAATCTCTATATACTGCCTAACGTTCTCTTTCTCATAGATTCGATAATTGGAGTCAATGGCATCCAAAGTGCCCTCCCGCAACGCCAACGTGCCATCTTCTACCATGTTTAGCGACACAATATTCCTTGCAATCGCTGATTTATCCGTCAGGTTGCCGCCATTATATTGCCATTTGAAGATCTCAAGATACCTACACCACGAGTCAGAATCTATTTCAGCACTATAGACGCTCTCCACATTGATGTTTCCTGTCAGTGTCTTGTATCCGTTCAATTTATAATGCAGCTGGTTTCCCGTCAAAGTCACATAGTCAAACAGAAAACACAGCGAATAGAGTAAAGCTGCTTTTTGTATCAGTGGCATGATGGGATGCTCCGCATTGTCTGTTCCTCTCAGTTCAAAATCAGTTGGTCTCAGGTGATTCTTTATCAAATCATTGCAGCAGAGGTACTTTCCCTGCTCAATGACGTCCTCATTCAAAACGGGTTTGGAGGGATAGACAGGCGAATGGCCATTGCTAACAAAGGCCATCGATGGTCCAACAAGCGATATCCCCTCTTCCTGATACTCCACACACAGTGCCCCGTCCTGTTGAATTCCATCAAACAAGTCAATCACCTCCTTCAATCCTAAGCTTTCAAGATACTTGGCAAACAAATCTGGACAATACACAGAGCGCACCCTATTAACCTTTCTCTTCGTGATGCTTAGTTTTATCTTAATTGGCTCGTCTTTATCAATGCCACTATAATATTGCTCAAAAGCATTCCATTCTCCCATAGCATCAGAGCGGAAAACACGCTCTTCAGAAGCTGTGTCACCCACAGCGTCGAAAAGACCTATTGTTAGCACATCACGTCCGTTAAGGCCATCCAAATTCAAGACGGCTGGCAAGTCTTTGTCAAACCGATGCACCTCATAATAGGCAGTCAGTTCGTCCAGATTTTCCACAGACTTTTCCATCTGCTCTACAGGAGCAGACGAAAACAATTGTGCAATCCTTGTAATGAAACTATTCATTATTCATCCTCTTCGTTACGTCTCTTAACACCTTTGGCAAATTCGTAGCCCTCTGGGCTGATAATGGTGATACCTTTTTTCTGTCCTTCTTCAAATGGCTGAATCTTCGTCTCCATCCCAGGTATATCGTGCTTAATATTCAGATATAGCTCATCCGTTAGCTTAATGATGGACTTAAGCTTATCAGTGATTGCAGTTGGGACTTTGGGGAACTGTGCATCAAACTTGTCGCTAGCCCTCAACTGGTCAACTTTTGTCTTCAGCGAGTTAACATCCAATGTATCGTCGTATGGTGTGTAACCACCAATAATCTCATCCCGATAATGATCCAAGTCAAACATACCCTCCGACCTCATATACGATATAGTACTGTTGTACAGTATCAGATAGTCTGGCTTATGGTTTTCCTTAAGCGGGTTAAGTATCTTCTTCTTTATCAGTTCGTATGCTTTTTCTGTGTTTTCCTTGTCCTGTCTGATAGCCTCCAATTCCAGGAAATCTTTTAACCAGTAGGCAGCCTGTCGTTTGGTTGAGTCAGATGCAGCAATCTGACCTATCTCGTAAGTCTGCTCATGCCACCTCATATTAAACTGACATGTCTTAAATATCTGATTCTTTACAGACAGTCCTGTACTCTGCTGTCCCGTACGCTCTGCTATAAACTCATCGTAGTCCGATTTTAGGATGATTATCTTGTAGTCACCCTCATCTGTCTGCATATCCACGTACGCTATAAGTAGCACTCCGTCGGGTATCTTTCCTTTCAGGTGTTGATTGTTGTCGTTGAACTCTTTTTCAATCGAGGCAAGGTGATTGCCTAACTCCAGCATTGCGGCTTCAAGTTCTTCCCCTTCTTTTGTCAGCAGACTGTTGATTCTATCTTTGGTTGTATGAAGGTTAGCATTGAACTTATACTTCCTTTCCACATTTGCATTGGCTGTCTGCACAAGGATATTCGTCACATAGTTCTCGATGTTACCAAGAAACTCAAAATTCGCGAACTCCGCCGTCCCAGATTGATTGGTCAGCCGCAACAATTTGTAATAGATTGTACGCATACAATATATTTCGACTACTTTTGAATTTTTATTTTGGTTTTATTTCTTGGAACGTATTCCTTGCTTGTCTCATCTTACCTCATCCTTCTAACCTCTTCCATCGCACTGGCAATATCTTCGATAGCCACTGCTCCTCCCCACATCCTGTAAACGTATAGTGGTGTAATGCCTCCAATATCCATTGAGCAAGCGCGCATTTCGCTCTCGACAAACTGCTTAAGCCTATCAATCATTGTCGTATCGGCCATAAAAACGAAGTCAGATGACAAAATAACACATTATATCCCCCACGACTGCACAAACTCACGCATTTCCTTATACTCTACGGAATTAAGGTTAGGATACCTGACCATAACAGCGACAGCATATCCGGGGCCATGTGAACCCACGTCAGGGAAGAAACTTTCAAGTTCCCCAGCTTTGACCGGAAACACACCAACAGCATTCATGGCAGTTACCAACCTTTCTACCGCTTCTTTAACCGCAGGGTCAGCAATTGAATTAATCCCTTGGTGTTTTAGTTTGTCCCATTGGTTTTCAAGAATCTGCGGTAAGTCCTTTCCTAGTTTCTTGATGTAAGGTTTAGTCATCTCTACCCACCCCCGCGCGGTAATCATCTTTTGCACTTCTCCAAGGAAGGCCTCATGTGTAAGAGTTCCGTCCGGCTGGTTCATTGCATCATAAAACGTCCGGTAATCACCTTCAATTGCTGCCCATTCCCCTCCACAATTCTCATAAACTGCCTTTACGAGCGCTTCATCATTGAAGAAATCAATATCTGGAATAATGCGGTAATCTATTCCAAGAGATTTAAATATTTTGGAAAGTGGCTTCATTCGCCCCTTTCCATTGCACAAAGTGAACAGTGCATCGCTATACGTACCCTGAGTCTCTTTGATATGACTTAACATCGCTGCGTATAGTTGGCAGTCAGAATCACTCTCACACAGAATCGTATTTGTATAGAACAATCCCTCCAATATATTCGAATGTCGCATAATGGGGTCGCCCCATACCGCATCAAGGTCTTCCTGATGAAGGTAATGAACATGGTTAATGCTTCCCTCTCTTGTCAACCTTATCAATTTCACCCTATGTGCACCCGCTGTCAGTAAACCTTTGATTAATTCTATACTATGTGTAGAAATAAAAGCTTGTCTTTCTCCTAATTGGGCAGGTAAATTCTCTCCCAACACTCTTGCCTGCGGAGGATGTAAAAACGCCTCCGGCTCATCAATAAGGAACATGGTATAATTCGGAATCATCAGGTTGAGTAACAATCCTGCCAAACTCCTTATACCATCTCCTTGTTCATGCACCTTTGGCAGTGCTTTCATCCTCCTATATAGTTCATCCGATATTTGCTGAGGTGTCATTCCTACATGATCAAACACAATATCATCGCCCATGTGCAGCGTAAGTTGTGTTGAACCTCTATCCTCGCAAAATATCTTTTTCCCAAATATTTTCTCGAAGATGTCTGACATTCTTTGACGATTGTCAGGATCTGTAACATATTGAAGCGGGTACTGATTAGGCTCTCCAGGATTCACCATCTGCTTTGGGCTGCTAGTGGTAAGTCTTTCCTCTGTCTTAATCATAGAAACGAAAAAACTCTTAATTTGCTCGTCCGTGTAGCGATTATGTCCAAAACCATTAATACTTGTACTGTGAATCTGATAATGGTATCCTCCATAAAGAAAATACTGACCACTCGGTGATTTTAAAGCATAATTTTCTAACACGTCCCGCAAATCCTGAGGCTGATGATACTCAACACCAACATCTGTCACCACCAAAATCCCATGATCAGATGATATTGAATTGTAGATATCACGCAAGGACTGGCTTTTTCCCATGTTATTTGGGCCAACGAAGACAACAATATCTTGGGGTGTCAAATCTATTGACGTCCCATCATTGAAAACCAATCTGTTTATCGTAATACCTGTCATAAAACTCACCTCTATAAATCCTTTCAGCGTTTCATTGATTCAAATGGTACTCACTGCGATTTATTATATATTGAACCCTGAACCGTTAACCTTAAATCATGAACCCTAAGTTGTCATAACCCAAAACCCTAAGCTGGACTCCGAGCCCTTGCTCGCCTGAGCACCGCTTATAATCATCTGATGCAGCGAAGAACCCGTAAGCGGTAAACTCTTAACCCCTACAGCCTCACCTCCTTATCAAAGAAATGCGTCCACACGCTATTAAAAAGAAAAGACGGCATAGAGGTATAGCCAAACTGTTGGTACTTCTTGCCGTTACGCAGGATATTGAAGAATAACTCCACACGTCTTCCAAACCAAGAGCGAGGGCTATTCGTTACTGGGGTCTTGAATATCTCATCAAATTCTTCTTTATACAATGGCTGAAGTTCAAGATAATCCATCTTGCCCTCCACCACATCTGCCAAAGCATCTGTCAACGTCAGGAACTTATCAAACTTAAACGCCTTGCATTTTGCATGGAATGCATCCCAATCCACCGACTGCCTGCGAAGTACCACCCAATCCACAATATGTCTCAATGACAAATGTCCATGCAGCAAATCGCCTAAGGCGTGCTCAATATAAAGCATCATTGTAAACATTAGGGGTGGGCATACCAAAGTAGTGTCTTCAAAATACTTCTTAGGTTCACTATCGAGCAACGAACGTAAATAACGCTCAAACTCCTTCAAGTGTTTATTTCCTCTTACCGGTGTTATATACCTATGACACTCCACGTAGACATTGTCCAGTGTAAATTCCACCTCTTTATACACCTCGTGGCCCAGCCTTATTCCTTGCCCTTCCACTAACTCACAGGCACGACCCCACTCTTCACTGATAAACATGTCCAGGTCACAACTATAACGATGAAAAGGGACGGGATAATACTGGGCTATGGAACGACCCTTCAGAATAGTAGCCTGGATACCTTCTGCAGCCCATAGCTTATCCAGCTTACACGCCACCCTCCAAGTCTGCTCATATTGCTGCCGCTGCATTTCCGAAAGTCCAATCCACTGCAAGAGTGTTGGCTGTGGGATGGTTCCCGCGGGCAGTTGTTCTATCGCCTCAAGGCAAATCCCCTGCACACCTTGTTCCGATGCCAGATTAAGGACACCCATCCAATCAACACCCTTAGGCAATTCCATTTGATAAGTATTGTCTAATGCCTTTCGGAGTAATTGCAGGAGTATTTGGTGTGTATTCGTGAAATGAGGATTCACTATTTCACAGGTTCAAAGTACGTGTCAGGTTTGTTGGGGTCGAAGATCTCGTTGCAGTACATCACCGTCACCAAATCCTCCGTCTCAGAAAGATTAATGATGTTATGCGTATATCCCGGCAACATATGCACGGCCTGAATCTTATCGCCAGAGACCTCCCACTCCAGCACTTTGCCATCAGGGTCATTCAGATTCCTCTGCTGAATCAGTCCGTGGCCTTTCACCACAATAAACTGCTCAAACTTGGTGTTGTGCCAATGCTGGCCTTTGGTAATTCCCGGCTTGGAAATATTGATGCTCACCTGACCGCTAGAAAGCGTATGTACCAACTCCGTAAAGCTTCCACGGTCATCCACATTCATTTTCAGCGGGAACGCCACCTTCGAAGCAGGCAGATAACTCAAATAGGTGCTATACAACTTCTTAGCGAATGAGCCCGCAGGAATCTCCGGTATCATCAACGTCCGCGGCTGCTCAGCAAAGCTCTTCAGCAGCTCCACAATCTCACCAAGCGTCACTTTATGAGTAATGGGTGCAGCACAATAGCGACCATCCTCTTTCATTACGGTTTCAACACCATCAAACTCACAATGGTGCTCCTTGCCCAACAAAGCGCAAATCATCTCATCCACCAAGTCATCGATGTAAAGCAATTCAAGTTCTACTGATGGATCGTTTACCGTGTAAGGTAAATCATTTGCGAACGCATTACAGAAGGTTGCAACGGCTGAATTATAATTCGGTCTGCACCATTTTCCAAACAGATTCGGGAAACGGTACACCAAAACCTTTGCTCCTGTTTCTTTGCT
>JAEEGF011145189.1_pt1 | contig 16497 bp, 11 predicted proteins | sample 9134171 | NCBI WGS metagenome assembly JAEEGF01 (sample SAMN16246542, study PRJNA631951) | gut metagenome | biome: gut microbiome; feature: rumen; material: AP-attached | host: Bos | place: Iran: Karaj | collected 2018-10
TGGACCAGATCACGCTCCCATAGTGGTAATCGTTTTTCTCGTCACGGGTAACATAGCCTTTTTCGCCGAACAGCTTCAGGCTCGTCCACCAGTATTCGGAAAGCTTGCGTTCCATGCCGACGTAGGCATTGAGCGCGGACTGCGTATAAGCATCCGTGTCCTCACGCAGAAAGGACGTACCGGCAAGGAATTTCTGGTCGGGATGCCCGAAGCACGGCTTTTCAAAATCGATCTGCATGCCGCGCTTGTCCTGGGCGAACGGGACCTTGACATCCACCTTTTCCCCCGCACCAAAAACGTTGCGGTGCTCCCATTCCCCGAGGAGCCCGATGCCGGTGTCGGTGGCGTAGCGCGCGCTTGCCGATACCGTGCGGAAGCTCGTCTCCTTGACATCTACCTGGACAGGAAGCCTCACAAGTCCATCGCCGTCACGTGACGTGACCGTGGAAGAGCTGCATGGCTTGACGTCGACCGAGCGGAACAGGCCCAGGTGCTGCAATCTCTCCCTGTATTTCGTCAGGACCTTATCATCCCACAACTGCTTGTCATCCCATGTGACCAGCTTTGCAACATACGCCGGATCGACTTTTTCCGTGCCCTGGACGATCGCCTCGCCCATCAGCGCCGCAGGTCCGGGGTCATAGACGACAACGACATTGAGATGCTTCTTCTCCCGGTCCAGCAGGTATTTCGAGGAAGCGACCTTTGCCTCAGGGTAGCCGGCCCGCTGCAGTATGGCGACGGTCGCGTCAACAGCGGCAAGGACGTTGTCGGCGACTGCCGGATCGCCTGCCTTGATGCCACGCAACGTTTCCGGGATGGGCTCCACGTCTTTCGCCATCTGCTGCGGCAGCTCATGCAATGCCGGCTCATAGGAAACGCCGATCGTGCCGATGCGATACTGCGGACCAGGCGCCAGCTTCACGGATACGCTTGCGTTCTTCTCCTTGTCCTCCGGCTCGGCGACATCGATATCGGCCATGCCGTCGTAATAACCCAGCGACCGCAGAAGCTTCACAGCCGCCTGCTTGTCGCCATGGGCCCTCCTGGACAGGCCGAGGATCCCATCGGGAAGATCGTCCTTCAGCAAAACCAGCTGGCTATGCTTCTTGAATGCGTCACAGATGCTGGCCTGCTCTTCCTCGGAGCCGCCAGACTGGACCGAGACGTCATAGGCGATGGGTTCCGTTTCAAACAGTTCTTCAGGTGCCTCTTTCTGCTCAAGACGCTCACGAAGGAGGCCGCATCCCGTCAACAGGCAGAAGCACGAGAGGATCGTTGCAAGATGCACTAGTATGCTGCTTGGCTTTCGCTTCATTTCAGATGGTACCCGGTGGACGTAATGAATGGATCTGAGTTCGAAGACGCTGATGGTTCAATCTTCCCATGCCTTGCCAAGGTCAGAGGCAATGACCGTGGGCTGGATGCTTTCCGCAAGGCATGCTTCGAGCGTTGCTTCCCCGCTCAGGACAAGGATGAAATCGATGCCGGAATTTTCCGCAAGCTTCTTGTCCGTGCTCAACCGGTCGCCAGCCATCACCATCTCCTTCCTGTCGTATTTTTCCAGGAGCGGCCTGAGTATGTTCGGATCGGGCTTGCCGAAGATGCATTGCGGTGAGCGGCCGGTAGCGACCTTATAGAGCGCCAGCATGCTGCCCACATCCGGTATCGGTCCATTCTCAGTAGGGCATACCTTGTCGGGATGCGTCGCAAGGAAAAGCATATCGGGGCAATGCTCCAGAAGCAGGGCCGACGTGGCAAGCTTCTCGTAGGTCAGCTCGGTATCGAATGCCAGGATGACGGCCTGAGGATGGTCAGCACTCTGCTTCAGCTCGGGCATGCGCCTGCGCAGGTCACCGCAAAAATCCCTGTTGCCGACGACGTAGGCAGTGCCTATGTGATTCTTACGCAGGTAATCCACCAGGGGGAGCACAGGGCTGAGGATCTGCCCCTCGCCTGCGGGTATGCCCATGCGATTCAATTTTTGTATGTAGGTGGAAGGAGATCGCGAGGTGTTGTTCGTGAGGAAGTAGAAGTCAAGCCTGTCCCAGTTTTTGATGATGAACTCCACGGCTCCTTCGATAGGTTTGTCACCCAAATAAACGGTGCCGTCCATGTCGAGGACCACACATCGCTTTTCGGAGATTTTCATAAAGGCTGCCTCCCTTATCTCCATAAAATCACAGCAGATTTAATATACTGCATTTATCTGCACTGAGCAAGACAATTATGCATTGAATCTCGGGCCGTCTCGTGTTTTAGGATGTTATGTTCCTTGACGTGCTCAGGCATACAAGGTAACTGAATGAATAAACATATCGGTTTTTCGCTCCATCCAAGGCAGGAGGCTGCAACGTGAAGCATGCGACAGTAGTCATCATCGGCGGAGGTGCCACCGGCATTGGCATTTTGCGTGATCTCAGCATGCGGGGTGTGAAAGCCATCTTGCTGGAGCAGGGGTGCATCGCTTCCGGTGCAAGCTCCCGCTACCACGGGCTCCTCCACAGCGGCGGGCGATATGCCGTCAAGGATCTTGACGCAGCACGGGAATGCATCACGGAAAACGCCATACTTCGCCGCATTGGAAAGCAATGTGTCGAAGTCTCAGAGGGCTTCTTCGTCCTCACGGATCAGGATGACCCCTCATTCGAGTCAAAATGGGTCGAGGCCTGCGCCCGTTCCGGCATCTCCGCCGAGCCCGTGAGCGTCAGGGATGCGCTCAGGATGGAGCCGAACCTTTCGCCTTCCATACGCGCGGTGTACCGCGTACCAGATTCAAGTGTCGACGGTTTCCGCCTCATATGGCACAATGCCCTTTCCGCCCGCCGATATGGCGGAGAAATGCTGACCTACCATAAAGTCGTCGGCATAGACCAGCAGGGCGGCAGGATCACCGGCGTGCACGCCTTTGACACGATGAAGAACCAGGACGTCCGCATCGCATGCGACATGGTGGTCAACGCTGCCGGTTCCTGGAGCGGGAAAGTGGCAGAACTGGTGGGGCTTGACGTCCCCGTGCAGCCGGACAGGGGCACCCTGGTCGCATTCAACCATCGCCTGACGTCCCGCATCATCAACAGGCTCCATCCCAGCTCCGACGGGGACATCTTTGTACCTCACGGATCGATAACCATCCTGGGAACGACATCGTTCCATGCAGACCGCCCGGACGCCCATGACGTTCCCACGGAAGATGTTTTAAAACTCCTGGATATCGGCGAGGTGCTCATCCCGAAGCTTAAAACATTCAGGATACTCCGGGCGTTCGCCGGGACACGCCCGCTCTATGCCGGAAAATCCGGCCCGCAGGGCAGGGAAGTGAGCCGCGGCTTCCACATCGCCGACCATTCGGAAGACGGACTGGAAGGCATGGTGTCCATTTTCGGCGGGAAATTCACGACCTACCGCCTCATGGCGGAAAAGATGGCCGACCTGATCTGCGCCAAGCTCGGCATCCACGCCGAGTGCCGGACGGCGCAGGAGCCGCTGATAGAAGATCCGTCAGCAGAAATGCTGGAAAAGGCCCGGAAATATTTTCCCGTCCACGGTGTCGAGCTGGCAGCGAACCGCCTGGGAGCCGCATTTCCCATCGTTGTCGAAAAAGCATCGGCCATGCCGTCGAACACGCTGCTGTGCGAATGCGAGATGGTCTCGCGCGCTGAGATCGAGTACGTTGCGTCCGACCCCTCCACAGTCTCCATGAACGATATCCGCATCCGTACGCGCATGGGGATGGGCACATGCCAAGGCACCTTCTGCTCCCTGCGCACGATCGGTTCCCTGGCGGAATGCAATGTCCCGTTCGCGGCTTCCGCCACGGAAAGCCTGCACCGCTTCCTCCAGGAGCGTTGGAAGGGGCTCCGCCCTGCGATATGGGGCATCCAGGCGAAGGAAATGGAACTGGGAAGATCGGTCTACGCGGCGACACTGAACATTGATGGAGCGCTCCATGAGCAGGAAAAGTGATGTCATCGTTATCGGCTCAGGTCTCGCTGGTCTAGCAGCCGCTCTCGCAGCCGCCGGATCCGGAAAAAAGGTCACTATCATGACCAGCGGCGTCGGCACCATGGCGGTCAGCAGCGGGTGCATCGACCTGCTCGGCTATGCACAGGGAAAACGCGTCCTTTCTCCCCTGGAGGAGATCACAAGCCTTCCGCCGGAGCATCCATACCGCCTTGTCGGAAAAGAGGCCGTCGCACGTTCTGTAGCGTGGCTCCAGGGCGTTTGCCAGCGATACGGTTTGAATCTGAAAGCCAATGAAGACGGCAGCAACCATGATCTGATCACCGTGATGGGCACGCTGAAGCCTAGCTATATGAGCGCGCAAAGCTTCGACACCTCCATTTTCGATGAGGTGCGCCGTGCCGTCGTCATCACCGTGGACAACATGAAGGATGTCCACCCCCGCCTGATCATCAACCAGCTCCACAGGTACGTACAGTATCGTGACATGGAGTTCATGGAAGCGACCATTTCCTGTCCCATCGCGCAGGCGCATCGCAATATCACGCCGCTCGATATCGCGCACTTCGTGGAGACCAGGGAAGGGGAGCATTGGCTGATCGAAAAGCTCACGCCCTATGCAAGGCTCTATCCCGCGATACTGGTGCCGCCTGTCCTGGGCATCCAAAACAGCCAGGCGCTCTGGGAAAGGCTGTGCGGCATCCTGCATACACGCCTGGTGGAAATGGTCTCCATCCCCCCGGGCGTCGCTGGACTGAGGGTCAGGGAAGCCATGAAAAAAGCCATGAACGACCTTTCATGCGTGGAACTGGTCGAAAATGCGACTGTATGCGATGCTGTGACCCAGGACGGCAGATGCCTTTCCGTCATGACGGACAACCACGATGGCGAACGCCGCTGGGAGGCAGACCAGTTCATCATCGCCACAGGCGGCATCCTTGGCGGCGGGCTGGAAACGATGCCCGGCAAGGCATGGGAGTCCATTTTCAAGATCCCCGTCGATGCTCCAGCCGATCCCCAGGAATGGGCGTCCATGGAAATTTTCGGGGAAAGCCTCTTTTCCAGCCTTGGCGTGAGATGCAATGCCTCTCTGCAGGCCATCGATGGCAACGGGCAGGTGCTGCTGCAGAATGTGCGTTTTGCCGGGCGCATCCTCGGCGGATATGATTATGCTGCTGAGAAAAGCGGGCATGGCGTAGCGCTGGCAACGGGCATGCAGGCAGGAATCCTAGCTTCCAAGGAGAACGCATCATGAACAAAACGAATGATACCGATAAATGCATTGCCTGTTCTACGTGCGTCGTGCAGTGCCCGGTAGCTGAAGCGACCTCCAAATTCCTGGGGCCGAGGATGCTTGGACCGGCATCAGAGCGTTTCCGGCTGCTCAATAAAGGGGAAGATGATTCCCTGTCTTACTGTTCAAACTGCAAAAACTGCGACATCTCATGCCCGCAGGGCGTTCCCGTTTCCAACATCAACATGCTCGCAAGGGCAGAATTAGCGAAAACGCACAGGCCGTCTTTCAGAGACTGGGTATTGGCCCATGGGGACGTTGAAAGCAGGCTGGCCAACTTGTTTCCGCACACGCTTGCCAATATCGGCATGGCCAATCCCGCAAGCAAGATCATTCTGGACAAGATCGGCATCAGCAAGCATGCGGACCTGCCGAAATTTCCGGCGAAAAACTTTTTCGCGATGTTCAAAAAACTCGAACAGCCGGAAAACCTTAAAAAAACCGTGGCGCTGTATCCGGGATGCTACATAAAGAACTATGTTCCCGAAGCCGGCATGGATCTTGTCTGGCTCCTTAACAGGGCAGGCTATAAAGTGGTATCCCAAGAAAAATTCAGCTGCTGCGGGACACCGCTCTATACGAATGGATTCATCGCGGAAACAAAAGAAAACGTCCTGCGCAATCATGCCATCATGGCAGGATACCGGAAGGAAGGCATCCCGGTGCTGACCATGTGCCCGAGCTGCGAACTCATGTTCAAAGCCGAGATCCCGGCGTTTTTCCCTGATCTTGAAAACGAGGGCAGGCATCTGCTCAATGCCGAGGAATTCCTCATGTCCTGCATCGAATCCGGAGAACTGGCGTTGCCTGCAGGAAAGCATGGCGCCTCCAAAAAGATAATCTACCATGCTCCCTGCCATCTGAGGGCTCTCGGCATAGGGATGCCTGGGTTGGAACTCCTGAAGAAAATGGATGCAGCCAAGATCCTGAATGCGAACGCCGGCTGCTGCGGCATATCCGGCACGTACGGATTCAAAAAGGAAAAATACGACATAGCGATGCAGATCGGGGCAAACCTGTTCAGGACGATCGATGCATCGAACGCCGACGTCGTCGCGACAGAGTGCGGCACGTGCCAGGTCCAGATAACGCATGGGACAAAGAAGCGCTGCATGCACCCGGTATCGTTGCTGCGGGCCTTTGTGGCAGGGGACTGACGCCGATCGAGCGATAAAGACAGGGAAAGCAGAAGCCTTTGGACAGAGGGTGGATGTTTTCGGCATAAAAGTTTACATAATTTACATTATGGGACAAATGTCCTGCTTTACGATCCTGTAAAAAATGGACCATGGCCCGGATCTGCCGGTTTTTCCCTGATGGGCCAAGGATCCGGCTGTTCCACGGTATCCGCTTTTCCTCTCAGGCCAGCCTGTACAGTGCCATTTTACTTTTTTTTCGCAATAGGATAAAAGCATCTTCCTTTCCCGTTCCGCTTTTTACCGTTTTTTCTCCACGCTGCCGCCATACATGAATTTCGTCACACAGTCGTTCGTCATCTTCTTTCTTTTTGCCCTTCCGCTTTGCCTTGCCACCTCCGGCAAACGGCAGTTCTACATTCCCGCGCTCATCCTGTGCAACCTTGTCTTTTATTTCAGCACGGGCATCAAAGGCATCTGCGTCCTGTTCCTTGCCGCTTTGATCGCATGGTCCGGGGGCCGGCTTCTCACGCAGCGGAAAAGCAGGATGATCCTCATCCTCTGCGTTTCCGCGCTGCTTTCCCTTCTCGGCCTTTTCAAGTACTATGAATTCTTCCTGTTCACGTTCTCTGACCTGTCCGCTCTGGCTGGACTTCAGGTCAGCCTGCTTGGCGCGCTTGGCTACAGTGATTTCTTTGTCTACATAACGGGCCTTTCCTTTTTCTCCTTCCAGGCCATCTCCTACATCGCTGACTGCTATACAGATAAGATCGAGGTGCCTTTCAGTTTTCCAGAGATCCTGGCCTACCTGTCGTTTTTTCCAACGGTATGCGCAGGACCCATCATGCGTGCCGGCGTATTTTTCGAGCAGGCCGGCAATCTGCGCATAGACGATGATTCCTTCAGCGAGGCTGCGTGCCTCATCCTGAGCGGCCTCATAAAGAAAGTCATCATCGCAAGCTATCTTTCTGAACATATCGTCCGTGAGGTCTTCGCCACGCCCGATGCGTGTTCCTCGGCGGCCATCCTTCTCGGCATCTATGGCTATGCCGCCCAGATATATTGCGATTTTTCAGGTTACAGCGACCTGGCCATGGGCATAGGAAGGCTCATGGGCTTCAACCTGCCGCAAAACTTTAAAGATCCCTACCTTGCCCTGTCTATCCAGGACTTCTGGCGCCGGTGGCACATAACGCTTTCTTCATGGCTGCGCGACTATGTTTATATCCCCCTGGGCGGCAGCCGGCGCGGCAACACCTATGTCAACCTGATGCTGACGATGATCCTCGGCGGCCTGTGGCACGGCAGTGCATGGACATTTGTCCTATGGGGCGGCCTGCATGGCGCAGGGCTTGTTGCCCACCGTGTTTTATCTAAATTTTTCAAGGAAATATCCCATGGTTTCCTGTGGCGCGCCCTCTCATGGATGCTCACCTTCCATGTCGTTGCAGCACTCTGGGTCCTCTTCCGCGCCGATGACATATCCATCGTCCTGGCTATTTTCAAACAGCTCTTTGCCTTCAGCAACGCCGGAAGCGGCTGCCCTTTGCTGGCTGTTGCGTCCGTTGCCGCCTGCTTCTTCATCCAGTGTTACGGTCATGCCTGTTCTTCGTTGTTTCTGCGCATGATCAAGCCCATGCACTGGCTGCTCCAGGCGCTCGTTGCCGGTCTGCTCGGCATGATCATCATGGCGCTGGGACCTGAAGGAACGCTTCCTTTCATTTATTTCGGATTTTAAACATGAATGCCAAAACAAACATACGCATCGTGATCCAACTGCTTATCGCCATGGGGGCATATGCTCTGTTTGACGCAGAATCCCTGGCAGAGAGCTGGAAGCAGCGGGGCGTCCCAGCACCGCTTGCGGATCCTCTGTCCTCCCTGGGCAAAAAAAGCGGGCTCGCCGGCATGCACGCGAGCATCCGCAGCCTTAAAGCCAGCTACCGGGACATCGATGTCGCTGAACACCTTACCGCCATGCGCATGGAGGATGCTGCCCCCCCCCTGAAGGATCAGCATGGCAGCCATGAAGACCTCTCTACCGGCGCGACGCCGCCCCAGGCCCCGCAGGAGGGCATGGCGGCAGAAGCAAGGCCCTGCCCTGCTCCGAGCGCTACGGGCACGGGACCGATGACGGCAACGCCTGATCATCCTTCCGGGGACCATGGCCAGGAGCATGGAGCAAAAGACCTGGTCCCGTACGGCGAAACACGGGGCAGCTCCCCGGCAGAAGGAAAAGATGACAAATCATCTGCAGCCGGCGGCTCCTCCCATGCCGCTGGTCAGCAGCTGGCCGATAACCACACCGGACCGGCGGCACAGGATGCAGGTGCCGGCACAGGCCTGCCGGAAACAGGCGTGAAATACCATGATGGAAGCCCGGAGCCCCACGAAACACTTCCCGAGCCACCGCAGGAACTGGATCCCCAAAACGGCCACGGCAGCTCCCCGGCCCCGGAAAGCGATCCGGCAGCGAAAGCGTTGCGAGAACTCATGCTCCAGCAGAAAGATCCCGGAGCCTTGCATCTCCCGCATGCTGGCGATGCCCGGGACGGACACACCGCCCCCGCTGGAGACGGAAGCACCACGTTGAAAGATGGAAGCGAAGGCGGAGATGGACCCTCTACGATCTCTGACCTGCTGAAAACGACGTATTATGCGCACATTGAAAGTCCTGCACAGGAATACAAGCGCAGGACAGAAAGCAAAGTCATGTTCGAAAAGCCGCTTTCCAAAAGCTATACCGTGCTCCTGGCCGGCGATTCCTTCATGGAAGAAATGACGCTTTCCGTTGGGCGTGGGTCCTACTACAGGAAATCAGGCATCATCTTCCATTCCATCGCCCGCTACTCGACGGGTCTCACCTCTGTGAAGGACTGGGACTGGAAGGAGAAACTGGCTGAAGGCATAGAGAAATACAGGCCTGACATCGTGCTCATCCTGCTTGGCGCCAACGACATGATGGGCATCGTTGAAGACAAGAAGATCCTGGCATATAAATCCAAGAGCTGGGAAAACAAATACCGCGAGCGCGCTGAAGCCCTTCTGGACACGGCCCTTGAAAGCAACGTGATGCCCATCTGGATCGGCCTGCCCGTGATGACGCACGAACCTTTCAAGACGGGCATACCCATTATCTCGCGCCTGCATGAAGAAGCATGTGCGAACAAGGGCGCCGTTTATGTCAGCACGCTGAAAACGCTCGCTGATGAACATGGTGAGTATCAGGCATACAGGATGGACGCCAACGGGAAAAAGCTTCGCCTGCGCAAGAAGGACAAGTGCCACATAGCTGCAGACGGCATGCTGCTTGTGCTCGACGAAGTGATGCCCTATATTCGCCAATATGTCGAATACAGGGAAACGATGGACAAACCTTCTCAACGCGAAAAAGAGGACTGAGATTTTGAAAAAATTCGTCCTCCTCTTGCTTGCTGCAATGGTGGTCGTCGTCGCGTGTTCCACGAGGCACAGGACGCCGATCGCTCCAACGGAAACGATCCTTTTCGCAGGCGATTCCATCATGGCAGGCATGGGGCCAGCCATCCAGAAGCTGATGCAGACGGGTCGGTTAAGGGCTCCGGACGGCTTTTTGCTCAGGGAACACGCCCTCCATTACCGCTATGTGCAGGAAGGAAAGGTCTCTTCGGGCCTGTGCAGGCCGGACTTCTACAACTGGCCGGCCAGGCTCCATGGTTTTACGGCAAGATACCACCCGAAACTCATTCTGATCTGCATCGGCACGAATGACACTCAGCATATCAGGACAGGGCACGGCGTCCTTGAATTCCGCTCTCATGCATGGGAAAGGGAATACAGGCGGCGCATCCTCACGCTGATCGGGATCGCCAAGGATGCGGGTGCCGAAGTGGTGTTCGTTTCCCCGCCGATCATGGGCCGCGAAAAACTCCGCACCGGCGTTGAGTATGTCAATGGCATCATACGGAAAACATGCGTGCAGGACCATGTGCTCTTCATCGATCTGTGGCATCATCTTGCAGACGGCAGCGGCAAATACCAGCGCTACTGGCATAACAGCCCGGAGATCTACCCCGTTCCCCTCCGTGCCGCGGACGGCGTCCATGTGGCACCGGAAGGTAACCGCTTGCTGGCCGAAGCGGTCGTCAAGACACTCCTGAAAAAAGGAATCCTTCCTCTAACCCTGAAAGGATCGCTATGAAACATTGCCTCTACTGGTGCTTATGCACGTTGGCTGCAGCTGTTTTTCTGGCTGCGCCGGACGATGCCGTGGCGAAGCAGGAAAAAAGACAAAACTACGTTTATCTCGAAGGAGAATCAAAAACGACATACCACACCAGCGACGTCCTCACAGGATTGGCAGCATGGTATGGCGAACGGCTCCACGGAAACAAGACATCCAGCGGAGAGCCCTTCGACTGCAACAAGCTCACGGCAGCTCATCGATCGCTCCCCTTCGGCACGGTGCTCAAGGTGACCAACCTCAGGAACAAGAAACAGGTCATGGTCCGCGTTACGGACAGGGGCCCCCTCTCCACGCGTTTTATCATCGACCTTTCCAAAGGGGCCGCCCGCGAACTCAACATGGTCCGTGCCGGGATCGCCCCTGTCTCCCTTGAGATCATCCAGCTGCCAGAATGGTACAGCCAGAAATATCCGCATCCGCAGCATCGCGAACGCGCAGCGCAGCCTCACGCGACGCATCACAGCAAGCATCGCGTCACACATCGCGTCACACATCGCGTCACGCATCGCAAGTGACCCTGCCTGTGCCGGCTGCCAGGCAAAAGAATGAAGGGCGTCCGCACCGCACTGCCCAGTTATTGTTCGCGTATCACCCATAGCATTAAAGTATAACTTTAAATATATAGATAATAGCCGTGCTGGCATGGATCCGGGAGTTTTGCATGGGCGAACGGGCGCTGCCGGATCGCCGGCCGCGTTCATGGATAAATGACAAGCATGCACATGCAAGCCGGACACCGCAAGCCCGGCCATGCTTCATGCCAGGTCTCCCCTGCCCCTCATGGTAGGAAACGCCGTTCCGTGCAGGGAGGTCCTCGATCGATGATGTCCGTGACGCCTCGGCAGCCGCAGGCGTCACAGGATGAACTGCTGAAGGTCTGCATTGCCCATCACGTCGTCGAGCCGGACCTTCACGTAATCACTGTCGACAACGACATGTTCGCCCTGCCGGTCTGGAGCATCAAAGGAGATCTCCGCAAGGATCTTTTCCAGTATGGTGTAAAGCCTGCGTGCGCCGATGTTTTCAGTGCGGCTGTTCGCCTGCTCTGCACAGGATGCGATCTCCCGGAGGCCATCCTCGGTGAAATCAAGACGGATGTTTTCCGCCCCAAGCAGGGCCTGATACTGCTTCTGCAGGGAATTGGCCGGTTCAGTGAGGATGCGGTAGAACTCGTCGCGTCCCAGGGCATGCAGTTCAACACGCAGGGGGAAGCGGCCCTGCAGTTCCGGGATGAGATCGGAAGGCTTGCTGAAATGGAATGCCCCCGCAGCGATGAACAGGATATGGTCGGTGTGCACCATGCCGTATTTCGTATTGACGACACTGCCTTCAACGATGGGAAGCAGATCGCGCTGCACGCCTTCCCGGGATATGTCGGAACTGCGCTGCTGCGCGTTGCCGCTTGCGATCTTGTCGATCTCGTCGATGAAGATGATGCCGCTCTGCTCCACCCGTTCCTTCGCCATCTCTTCGATCCGGTCCTTATCGAGCAGAGAGTCCTTGGCCTGCTGCACGAGCAGATCGAAAGCCGCCTTGGTGCTGAGGTGTTTTTTCGTGCTTTTAGGCGGCATGAACCTGTTCATCATGCTTTTCATCTGGCTGCTGAAGGCGTTGTCAGCCCCAGGCATGGCGAACATATCCATCTGCGGGGCCTGTTCCGTCACCTCGATCTCGACTTCATGGTCATCCAGATGGCCAAGCCTCCAGAGCTTGCGCAGCTTTTCTCGCGTGGCTTCGCGGCTTGAACCCTGCGATGCTCCCGGGAGCAGAAGATCCAGAAGCTTCTCCTCGGCCTGCGCTTCGGCCTGCGGCGCGACACGCTGCCCTTCTTCATCCCTGACGAGCTTTATGCCTATATCCATGAGGTCGCGTATCATGGATTCTACATCGCGGCCGACATAGCCCACTTCGGTGTACTTGGTCGCCTCCACCTTGATGAAGGGCGCCCCTGTGAGCTTAGCCAGCCGCCGAGCGATCTCTGTCTTGCCAACGCCCGTAGGTCCCATGAGGATGATATTCTTGGGGGCGATCTCATCACGCATGGCAGGTTCCAGCCTCTGCCTGCGCCAGCGGTTGCGCACTGCCACGGCCACCATCCTCTTGGCCTGTTCCTGCCCTATGATATAGCGATCCAGTTCGGCCACGATCTGCCGGGGAGTCAAAGAAAGCATCGCATTCCTCCTTGCATCGTCAAAAGATAGGCACGGGCAGGCAAAATGGAAGGCCGCAGCCTGAAAAAAGTTGCCGGTCCTGCCATCTGCCGCTGCTCCCGCTCCTGTTGCCGTGATCTCCACGTCCATGCCTGCGCGGTGCGTTCGCAACGCATGGGGACGACCGCAGTCGCAGAGGATGCATGCTAAGAAGAAAACACCTCTTCAGCGTAGCGGACAGTTTCCATAGCGTCCCGGCAGTATTTGTCAGCATGGATCATGTCGGCGTATTCCTGCGTGAGCACGGCCCCTCCGACAACGACCTTTGCCCGCGAGCCCGATTCCCGCAGCAGGCGGATCGTTTCTTCCATTGCCGGGACGGTGGTCGTCATGAGGGCGGACAGGCCGACAAGGCGTATGTCGTGCTTCAGCGCGCATTCGCATATGGTTTCCGGCGCCACGTCCTTGCCCAGGTCGAGGACCTGGAAACCGTAGTTGCTGAGAAGCACCTTGACGATGTTCTTGCCGATATCATGGATGTCGCCCTTCACCGTGGCGAGGATGACCTTCCCCTTGTCTGCCCCGCCGCCGGAAGAAGCCAGTGCGCTTTTCACGGCTTCAAACGCCATTTTTGCGGCTTCCGCACTCATCAGGAGCTGGGGCAGGAAGACGGTTTTTGCCTCAAAGCCCTGGCCGACGATATCGAGGGCCGGGATGATCTCCGCATTGACGACCTCGAGCGGAGCGCGTTCACTGACCATTGCCGCGGCCAGGGATCCCGCCTTTTCCTTGAGTCCCTTGATAATGGCGTGCATGAGCGGGCTCGTGCCCTCCTGGGAAACGCCTGCAGACGGCGGGGGCACGGCTGCCGCCTGTGCCGGTTGCGCGGGGGCAGCCTGGCTTGAGGCAAAGGCGATGTAACCTGCGCAGTTTTCATCAAGGTCCTTCAGGACGCGGTAGGCATGGACGATCTTTTGCATCTCTCCTGAAAACGGATTCATGATGGCACAGTCCAAGCCGTTTTGCAGTGCCAGCGCAAAAAACGTGGCGGTCACCATATCGCGCGCTGGCAGCCCGAAAGAAATATTGGAGACGCCCAAGCTGGTATGCACGCCAAGGGTGGATTCGATGAGTCGTATGCTGTCCAGGGTGACCAGGGCGCTCCTGGGGTCGGAGGAAACCGCCATGGCAAGCGGATCCACGATGATGTCCCGCCTCGCGATGCCCTGCGCCTCAGCCTTTGCCACGATGTCCGCAGCGATAGCCAGGCGGCCTTCCGCCGTATCGGGTATGCCCTGCTCCCCGATGGTCAGCGCGATGAGCACCCCCCCGTATTTCTTCACCAGCGGGAACATCACGGCCATGCTTTCCGGCTTGCCGTTGACGGAATTGACCATGGGCTTGCCGTTGTAGGCGCGCATGGCGCGCTCCATGGCCTCGCCGTTGACGGTGTCGAGCTGGAGGGGAAGGTCGGTCACAGCCTGCAGTTCACGGACGACGTCCTCCATCATGGAAGGCTCATCGATCTCGGGCAGCCCGACGTTGACATCGAGGATATGCGCGCCGGCGTCCTGCTGGGCGACGCCCTCGCCGAGGATGTAGTCGATGTCGCCATCCCGCAGCGCCTGCTTGAAGCGTTTCTTGCCCGTGGGATTGATCCGTTCGCCGATGAGCACCGGCGCTTCTCCCACCCGCACGGCGTGCGTATAGGAGGAAACGACCGTATGGCTTTTCTTTCTTGGGGCGTTAAAAGGCAGGCGGCTCGTTTCCTCCACCAGGCGCCGCATATAATCCGGCGTGGTCCCGCAGCAGCCGCCGACGATGGTCGCGCCGGACTTCACGATGCCGACCATCGTTTCCGCAAAATGGGACGCGCCCACACTGAACACTGTCCTGCCGCCTTCCGTCCTCGGCAGTCCGGCATTGGGGTTGACGATCACGGGAACGCTTGCTTCCGCCACGATCTGCGGCACGATATCCTTCATCTGGTCCGGTCCAAGCGAGCAGTTCATCCCAAGCGCATCCACTCCCAGCCCTTCCAGCATGGCGACCATGGCGGCCGGGTCCGCGCCTGTCATGAGCTTGCCGCGCTCGTCATAGACCGTTGTCACGAAGACGGGGAGGTCGCAGTTCTCCTTGGCCGCGATCACGGCCGCCTTGGCCTCATAGGAATCGTTCATGGTCTCGATCAGGATGAGGTCGGGATCGCAGGCGGCGGCGATCTTCACGCTTTCGGCAAAGATGCCCACGGCCTCCTCAAAAGGGAGGTCCCCCAGGGGCCTGAGCAGTTTTCCCGTGGGGCCGATATCGAAGGCGACATACCTGTCGCCTGAAAAATCGCGCATGGCACGGCGCACGTTGCGTATGCCGGCGGGGATGATCTTTTTCAGTTCATCCAGGGAATACTTGGCGAGGTTGGCGCCAAACGTATTCGTCGTTATCACATGGCAGCCTGCGGCAAGGTATCGGGCATGGATCTCGACGATGTCGTCGGCGCGCGCCACGCCCCAGCGCTCCGGCATCTCGCCGGGCCTGAGCCCACGGGCCTGCAGCAGCGTGCCCATGCCTCCGTCACAGTAGGTGATGGATGAATATATCTTCTCAAGGATGTTCATAGCTGTATCTCGCGGTAGATGCAGTGTTCCAGGCTGCATGACATGCATTTTCCCCCGCATGTTCGCGAGGATGCGCCTATGCCGATGACCGCCGTGACGGACTTGCAGGGAGTCATGAGCAGCGATCCCGAAAGGGAAACGCCGATCGTCCTCGGCAAGTCAAGGCAACGTGCAAAATCACGCTGGCACGCAAGTTCGAAATCACCGTAACCAGGGCTGAAGCGGCTGCTGTGGACCATGTCTCCGAGCAATGCCTTTTCCATGTCATCGCACCAGCACTCGATGGCAGAAGACCCCAGTGCGTCGATCACGGCCGCCCTGCTTGGGGTGAGCCGCTGATAGCGCGCCACAAGCCGTTCCACGCCGATGCCTACCGTGGCAGCGAACAACAGCGCCCTGCCGCAGCCCTGGAGATGGCGGCTCAGGGCAACGCTTTGCACCGGGCCGAAACCGACATCCACGGCATAAGGCGCCGGAAAGGCGACGGGGACTTCCAGCCAGCAGCAACGCGGCTGCAGGATGGCAAGAAGCTCCTCCGTGCATGATTCGATCAGCGCGTTGATCCCGCCGCCGGGCAGGATGCCGGCGCAGCCCATATAGCGCAGCGCTTCGCGCCGGTCAACACGGGCTTCGCCCGGGGCGGCCCTGCGCTGCTGAACGATGCCGTCCATGCCGTCAGCGTATGATGGCCGAAAGGTTGTGCAGGATCCGCCGCGCCACCTCAGGCCTGTTCATGGTATAGACATGGACGGCGCGGATGCCGTTCGCATACAGGTCGATGATCTGTTCCGTCGCATAAACGGTGCCGGCCTGGAGCATGGCTTCGGGATCATCGCCGTAGCGCTCCACGATCCGGATGAACCGCGGAGGCAGCATGGAGCCGGAAATGGCCATGATCCTGCGTATCTGCACGGCGTTCGTCACCGGCATGATCCCGGCCACCACCGGAACGTTGATGCCGGCATCCTTCGCCCGGTAAAGGAAATTGTACAGGATGTTGTTGTCAAAGAACATCTGCGTCGTGAGGAAATCGCAGCCGCTCCCGACCTTCATCCCGAGATTGCGCAGATCTTCGCTGATGCTCACGCTTTCGGGGTGCTTTTCGGGATAGCAT
>JAEEGF011987230.1_pt1 | contig 16495 bp, 14 predicted proteins | sample 9134171 | NCBI WGS metagenome assembly JAEEGF01 (sample SAMN16246542, study PRJNA631951) | gut metagenome | biome: gut microbiome; feature: rumen; material: AP-attached | host: Bos | place: Iran: Karaj | collected 2018-10
TGGTGAACGACAAACAGCCTCGGTCAGGAGAAGTAGTTGTTGGAGAAAATACTTACCACTATGAAATAGCATACGACTACAACTGTATTGGTCATGATGTTTATAACGCCTCGCTGACCATAGTTTCGCTAAAAGACAAATGGACGAATTTGCTGATGGGGTATAACAAGTTTAAAGTTGTTATGAATCATCAGAATATCAAGACCATCTATTCCGACCATGAGGACTATTTCCAACAGATAATTGACATGTTTGAGAGAGATGATTATGCAGGCCTATATACTAATCGTTCTGCATACATCAACAATCTGTTGGCACGATACATTCTTCTAAGGCTTTTGGAGTTGCATCGGCCGGATCTGCAACTGTTAGTAAGCGTCAAAACAAAAGAGGATGGAGCCATCTCAGTTCTTGCTGCAGATGCCAATCGAAATGAATGGATGATGTATGCTTTCAGTAAGCGGGAGGCTATGGAAATGGCTCACAGGCTGGATGGATGCTGCAAAAGTCTGAACATTATATACTTTTTCAATCAAGACTTTGAGAAGGATGGCAATACCATTGGCTACAATTCTGGGTGTACACGCATATTGTCTGCCAGAGCCTGGATGATGAGTTTACCGATGGAAACTATGGAGAGAAGGCTCATAGAAAAGCGTATGCTTACTCTTGTCAGCTTGCTATACAATGAACATCTCGACTGGCATTTTGATAGAATTGAGCGTGTGGCCACCAATCCCCCACTCTACGGCTCCCACATGAAAGAGCAAAAGAAAGCACTCAAAGAGAAGAGGAAAAAGAAAAACACCAATGTCAAGCAAGGACTACCTTGGTATCAGAAGATAACAAGGACACTCCTTGAGGATGCGCTTAATGTGCTTGGAGATGAGCCGAAATCACATGCTGACATATTCCATTTCCTCTGTGCTGCTAATATGGTCAATGCACATGTCAACCATTGTAATCACAGCATCAATTTCTCAATGAAACAGGTGAACCGTATGTTTCAGGCCAAACAGCAGATCTTCAAGTGTTTGATTAGATTGGCTGAAGAACGTAACCCCAACGTAACAATCTCGGTCAGTACTCTACCAGCAATACTTGTCAATATGAAGGTTGAGAGGCATGATTTCCAGATCAGTTTCCGAGGTATGACACGAGAGGTGCTGGATCGAATTGTTAGTACAGGTGTTAATTGTAACGGCCACTTTGAAGGGCATTACCTGCAGCCGATTGCCACTGCCCTCTATCAATATTCATACTTGTTAAGATGGAGAGGTTTACCTAACTATCAATCACAAAAAGCCTACTAATATGAACTCAGAAATAGCAGTAAATCTGATAGACCAAATTCTTATGGCAGGCAGAGATAATACTCCTCTTGGAGTAGATAAAGAGAAAGATTTCAAAGCATTCCATAAGAGTTTGCAGTACTTTTATCTCGAGTGGATGAGAGAAGATATCCGTGCAATTTGCCAAAAGCACAATAGACCAATAAAGTACAATATCAATGAATACCTTCTAGCAATAAGGAAGTTATCACGACATGACAAAAAGATGTATGAACTCTGGTGGCCCGCTTCAAGAAGGGCATACAGAGAACTCGTCATTCATACTATCCCTGAGATTCATATCAAGGTTGATGGTACGAGAAGGAAACCTCACATCCAAATATCTGATGGCTACGATATTATTGTCTATGATAGCTCAAATGGCAACTTATACCCTTCAGAGATTATCAAATTCTTTTTGGATATTGATAACAGGCTTAGACATCTAACAGAAGAAATCATAAAGAACAGGTTAAAGCCCTTAGTACCAGACACCCTAAAGAGCCACTTCATAAGTGGAAAATTCACTAAGGATATGGGACATAGCATTCAAGATGATGGCAGGTTTTCTATCGGTCATGAGATTCGACTAAAGATAACAGACGCTCATGATATGGTTTATGCCTATACTCCTGATTATTTTTGGCAAAATGGTGTGATGAAACGTACCTTTGAAAATGTTGAATATGGTTATCGAGCGCTAACAGATATATCGCGCAAGCTGCCAAAGGATATTGAATTCATATGTCAACATCGTAACGACTGCGGCATTTCATTGACAGATAAGCAGCATAACATTAGTAAAGATGAATTTATCAGACGAAGGGCTGTTCTTATGGCTTATAGCGATCAAGAGAACAAAAGCGCTATGAATGATAAAGATTATATGGACATTATGGAGTATTTCGGCCTTTGTGACAGGTTTCCTCTGCATGATTTTATCAACATGTGCAAGCGTGATATTGATATGCTTTTAGGCCATAAACAAGTCATATCTAGTCAACTTGGTACCAAAGCAGAAGAAATCTCTGTTGTTTTCAATGCAAGCAGTATTTCTATATTTCTCATGAAGAATCGAGAACGCAGGTGGGAAAGGGAATGCTTTCTCAAGTTCCCATATGGTTCAAATCTGTCTTTCCTCAGAGATATTCGCTTTTATCAGGACAGAGCTAATGAACTGATAGATGTGTTTGATAAGAGTTGGGATATAGAAACTACCATTGGATTAAAAAAACGAGAAGAATGAGTAAAGTGCAAGATGTCGTAGAATACCAATGCATCGAATAGTACCCGCAACCTGATAAGGGTAGTGTAGTTCTGATAATACAGAATGGAGACTGAAAGCGGAGTGAATGGTAGGTTTTCGCTTGTTACTCTTGTGCTTTATCTATGCAAAATGTTTTCCTTTTACAGCCATATTGAGTTTCTTGATATATCTAATGTAGGTTGGATTATCTGCTCCCTTTACCATGCGTAGGAAGTTGAGCTTCCCACGTACGACATTTATGTCATGCATGGTAGGTGATTCTTGATATTTGATTCTATGTATCAAGACTCTGAGATTCTTAATATACTTCCGGCTGACATTCGTCTTCTGACCGACGGTTAAGCCCGTGACTTCTTGTCTGGAACCGCGCTTCTGCAGACGGGTCTTCTTGGGATTGATGGTGAATTGGCATTCTGCGATGATACGATTCAGCTCTGCCATGAATGCACCATCTTTCTGATACACGTTATGATTACTACTGAAAGTAATGTCATCGGCATAACGGGTATATGTGAGATGGAATCTGCGAGCAAGCCCTGACAATCTGTTGTCGAGTGTCATAGCGCAAATGTTTGATATGACAGGAGATGTCGGTGCTCCTTGTGGAACAACGTTAAGGACGCGATGGTCATTAACCACAGGATAAGTACAAATAGTCGCGATATCGCGTGCCACCAATGGCGCTATTCCCAGTTTCACAAGGTTATGTTCCACCATATTTGCTGTGATGCTGGTGAAGAAATCAGAGAGGTCAAGATTGAGAACATAGTTCTGCCCAAGATGCTGATTCGCATTCTCCACAATTGACTTTCCTGGTATGAATGCCATTGCTTCTGGAGTTGGGATATAAAGCTCCAAGAGCATAAAAGCGAGCGTTAGCATGACATCCTTCAATTCACCTTCTGGGGCAGTAATAGTACGTACACCACCTGATTTCTTGGGGATATGAAACTGCCGGTATGAATCTCGCCTGACACCAACAAAGGTGTAATAATGAAGGCTAGAAATAGACATGGGATTGCTGATGGCCAGTCCTGAAACGTACGGGCCGATTTCATTAATGCTATTGCACAAACTCTCCATGGAGTCTGTTGCAATGTTACATCGCAGATATTCACGCAATTCTTCTGTCATCGTCTATTCTCAAAACATCCCATGAGTACCAGTACATCTTCTAGAAATGGATTCAAGTTTGTGAGCAACGAGCGCAGCTCCTTTGCATACCTAAAGTGAGCGTCTCGTAGAGACCGAGGTTTAGCTCACGCAAAGGACAAGCGAGTGCGAGCAAGGCGCAGAATCCAGTAACAAACTTTCTTGTTGGCCAGTCTGTCGACTGCCAACATCTGCCGATAGCAGCAGACGCAGCAAGAGATAGCTCTCGCAATTCAAGTGTACTGGTTGACTCACAGGATGTATTCATTATTGTTTTTTTATTTCAGTTACGTGACATTTATTCGTAGACGATTTCTTTTGTGTTTGTCAGAACGAGATCCTCCTCATTCTCGTCGTGATATTGGTAGATGATTTGCATACCACGGTATTCAGAGGGAACTTTCAGTACCTCAATCATATCCCACAGAGGCGGTCCGAAGTCGTACGACTCTCCGTCAAGCAGAATGCGGTTGGAGGCATAGTCGAACTGGTAGAACCCGCCGCCAAGACAATAATCACTTCTTTTCAGGAGATGCTTATGAAGGTTGACCATTCCCAACCGGAAATGCCCTTCCTTGGTGATGATGAATTTGGGATGCTTCATGTTATTCTACTATTATTTAATCAGATTAAACCATACCAGTAGCATTAAATCGGCGTTCAATCAACCTTATTACCTTATAGAATTTGTCTTTATTTCCATTATCATTATGGGGAAATACCATTTCCTGCTTTTTCTTTTTCCCTAGTCCTGACATAGGCGCATAAATCTTTCTGTCAATTCTGTTGAAAAATACTTCTTTGGATAAAGAATCAACATCACATGCAAGAAGCACGATTTCATCTCTGCTGACAGATTTGATATTCCAAAAAAGTCCACATAAGTAGTCTGATTTAAGATTCCCCCATCCGGCTCTGTTTACAGAGAGAAGATGAATCTTTTGTTTCTTAAAAACTTTCAGCATGTCGCTAACCATGTCTTGCAATAATGGTGTATAATCAGAAAAATTTAGATTGTCGATTCTAAATACAGTATATGTATAGAGAATGTCCCTCATCTTTATTTTGTAAAAGGAATAATAGCTCTCATCCTCTACCTCTTTTCTCTTCTTTCCTTCAAATGAGTATTCCCAAGTGAACTTTTCTTTTTTGATATCAAACGTACATTTGGCTTTTATAGGTTGATACGCATAAATTTTAACAATAGACAAAAGTCCATTCATATAGATCTTTGAATTGCTCACAATGTCTATAGAGTCTATCAGAAACCACTTTTTCTCCGATCCAGTCTGTGTGCAAAATATCGGATTAGGGTATTCTTTGTGGAACATGATAGTAAAAGCAGACAAAGTTTCTTTTGTATTCAAAAACAGCGTTTCGTGTGCAGTAAACAATATAGAACGAAGATGTCGGCTACTAAAAAGATCAAGCACTTCTATATCTAAACCATTCTTCCAATCAGTCAGGCTTCCTGTATTGAAATCATAGTGCAGTTTGACTCGTTTCGATTTCTCAGAAGAGTAGAGAGTCAGATCAGCACATTCGAATGAGAAAGCTGAAAACCGTTCAAAAAGGGTATTAACTTCTTCACCTTGATATGCGATTTTGATATCAAGGTGTTTTTCTAAATGTTTAACTCTCCTGTTTATTATGGCAATCATATTATTGGAGTTTTTATATTTGAATTATCATTCCATTGACGGGATAATATATAAGTTTGGCAACGACTTTTTCACCACTAAGAGAAAGAGCGTGTTCATAGCAATCAAGCTGTCCCTTGTATTTACCAGCGTAGTGCTTGTCTTCCTTAGTAGTAACAGACTCTTTCCGCCAGTTGGGATAGGTCTTGTAGTCGATGACGACACAACCCTTATCAGTCTTCCATACCAGGTCGATGGAACCTGTTGTGATCTGCCCATCGGATTCATATTTGAAAGGACGTTCATGATAAGTCACAACGGCTGGTCCAAAATGTTCTGTCATGAAACCAACGAGCCACTCCCATGCCAAAAGAATTGGCTTCGCATCTGTCAGGTGCTCTTGCATGTTATGAGCCATGATGGCTGAAGAAACATACCCTTCGTTGTGATTCTGTTCAATGGCACAGAAAATGTTATGGATGCATGTACCGACCTTTGCCATCGTGTTCTCATCACTTACTTTCTCGATGGGGATGCGCTGACGCGGCTCATCCAGAAGGATCTTTACCTCATCTGCCACAGATGTAAACATGCTGGGTTGGATGTCGCGATGTTCATAGGTCTCTTGGCTATCAACCTGCAGCGTCAAAACCTTGTCAGCGTTTCTCTGTGAAGGATAAATCAGCGACTTATTATCATCTGAGGCAGGGAAAATTTCGTTCCAAAACAAATCTTTTGTATCGAACAGGTCAGTGCGGGTAGCATCAGCAGAAGGTTCTACAGGTGACACGCCTATATTCTTAAACCATTTCATAGGATCTCCAATCTTCTTGGTCTTAATTCGAGCCATTATCAGGTGTTCGCTGGCACGAGTCATCCCTACATACAGTTTACGTTTAGCCTCACTTCTGACAGAACTGGTAAGTTCCGTCTCATTTTTCTTGTCCTCACCTTGAATGGAAGCAAGTATCTCGGCTGGAGGATTATGTGCTGCTCCAAAGATCCAAGGCAGTAAGGTGATGGTCATTGGCACATAGAGATTATCGGCAGTGGGCTTGTTCTCATGCCTTGACTGAACGCCAAAGAAGTTGTTCTTATAAAACTTGTTGTTGAAATCGTTGTTCAAAGAAGTGAGAATGACATATTTCCACTCCAGTCCCTTTGATCCGTGAATGGTATAGAGGCAGACGCCATCGCTATCACCTTCCGTCTTAAGCTCTGTAGTGTCGACGTAGTTCATATAGCCGGAGATGGTGGCGGGAAGGCCCAACTGCAGACAGTGATCCTCATATTTTCTGGCAATTTCTATGCAGGTGCGAAGGATATTGAATCCCCTCGTCGTTGTATCCCAGTGGCGGCTTTCTCCATAGAGATCCATCTCAATGATGATGCTCTCTACAAGAGAAGACACTGATTGCTGATTAAATCTGTCTCGCAATGTATTTAGTTTTTGGACAAGCGGATGGTTGGCCAAGAAGTCCTTATCAGCCAGTTTCTGATCAATCAGTTCCCCTAAAGAAGAATCAGGCGTGGTGAGATAATGTATCTGCAGCATAGCCATGCTATTGTACTTATTAACCAACAGCGACAAGAGAGCAAAGAGAAGTTGCTTCTCTTTCTCTTCAGTAACAGAGCCGTCACTTCTATGAACTGGAAGATTATACTTCCTCAATTCAGCTGCTAAGCTATTAAGACTACTATTATTGTTATTCAAAACTGCAATGTCTGAAGGCCGAATGCCTTTATTGACCATGATGGCTATTCTGCGGGCAATTTCTTGATATACAGATTCGTTCTTGTCAAAATCAAGGTTCCACAATCTGAGTGGCTCATGAATATCAGGATCTTTTGGCTTCTTGGTCTTGGGCTTCAATTTAACCATCTCTTCAGTCAGACCATCGTCTTCGAAAACAGGAATGAAAACATGATTAACCATGTTTGTTATAGCTGGCTCTGAACGATAACAAGTATCGAGAGGATCAGCAAGATGATTTTCATTCTGTCCTTTTGAGATGGTGTCAACAACGGCTTTTACCAATTCCGTATCTGTGCCACGGAAGCCATAAATGGCCTGTTTGTAGTCGCCTACCCAGTAACTTTTCTTCATGAGCTTGGACAGCTCGTCGAAAATCTGCACCTGAATGGGACTACTATCCTGGAACTCGTCGACAAACAGATATTCGTAGCTGCTACGGATATCGTCTTTTACATCGTCGCGTTTCAGCAATTTCAGCATGTATCGTTCCATGTCGTCATAGTCGAGAAGATGGTTTTGAGACTTGTATTGCTCATAGCCCTCCTTCCAGCGCTCAGCCATGTCGAAGATGGTGTTGACCAATTGTTCGTTCATGGATTTTACTATAGGACAATTCCATATATTGACCTTACCATTGAGAGCGACTGCCATAGGAGCAAGTTTAGCTACGGTTTTCCTGGATACTACTGCAGATAGGGCATCTTTGAAATCTTTAATCCAAAGGAATGATATGTTTTGTGGAACTGATTCAAATTTCCTGATGCTCTCTGCAACTGTATTACGAGTGTTTTCTGCTTTAAATGTTGCTCTTGAAATAGCATCCAACACTTCCTTTATAACTATTTTGATTTCATCTGCTGTAGGCATTGCCATATCGCCAGGATATAAACTTTTGACGAGTGCCAAAGACTTACTACGGCTCTCAGCCAAATCCATTACCCCAAACGTCTCAGAATTCTTAATGACTTTTACCAAGAGGTCTTTCCAGAAACCATAGTCAGGATAACTGCCCATGCCTGGATTTCCAGGGTCGCGCTGTTTCTCGATGCTGAACTGGTTACGGAATTGATTCATGAACTTTATCTCGTTCTCTGTGGGCAGTTCTGCCAAAGACTGACTGATATAGAAATTGACATCTTCTTCAGCAATAACTTTCTGCTGAGGGCTCAATCCAAGATAGTACCAATACTTCTGCACAAAAGAATTGGCAACAGCGTGAACGGTTCCGATGCTAGCCTGCTCAAGACGTGCAGCAGCTTCGTAAAGTGTTGGATCCTTTCGGCCTTCCTCATAGAGTACACTCTTTGCCTTTTCACGAAACTCTGCTGCAGCTTTCTTGGTATAGGTGGTGAGAATCACCTTTTCCGGCTCAACATCGCCTTTCGCGATATGTTCGGCTAACAGGTGGGTCAGTTTGTAGGTCTTGCCGCTTCCAGCTCCAGCACTGATATATGTTACTCTTTCCATATTGATTCCTTATTTCTTAAAACATTTGTAATTACTGAAGATATTTTCCTGTTTCAACTCCTCTCTAATACGAAGAGGCATAAGTCCTTTATCTGGAGTGTCTTTGACATACTGCAAATCGTCGGCATTCTTTCCTTCTCCGAGTTCAATCTTCCCATTCTGAATCTCTTCAAGGCGATACTTGTATGAATTCTTGACCTGCAGGAAGAGATCCTTGCCAATATTTTCTTCTTCCGTAATAACCGAGGTGTGCTCGCCTTGGAAAGAACATGTACTGTAGAGACAATTCTCAGGCATCAGGTAATAAGCCGTTGCTATAACCGTCTTATTGAGTTCTTTTTCTACCAATTCTTTATATAGAGCCAACTGCAGGGAACCATTTTTCTTGAGTAGATCCGGGTAGCGGCTTTTTGAGGACGTCCATTTGAGATCGAAGACATAGAAATTGCCCATCTCATCGCCCAGAAGCATGTCGACAAATCCTTTGATGTAAGGATTTCCTTCAAATTCAAGCCCTCGCAGTATCTCTTTTTCACATTTGACAACATGAAGATTATTGGATGTCAAGATGTCGAGAAGAGTGTCGATAGCATTTCTCAGACGGTCCTTCATAATCTTTATATCCACTCGATTTTCACGCAGCAGCAAGATGGCTCCCTTTTCCAGAAGGGCATTACTGAATGCTGTGTCATAATCGTTTGATACTCTCTGAAGGATTGTGGCAGGATTATTCGTTTCACCTTCCTTGTCGAACAAATTGGCAATGACGGCATGGGCAACTTCTCCTTGTGTCCTGTCCAGCTGCATCATATTGGTTACACCATCGTCGCGAATACCAATAAGGTATTGCAGTGAATAGTCGAAAGGATTCTGGATAAGGGAATCAAGGGATGTGGCGCTTTCATGGTCTCTCCACTTAAGTTTGTCGGTATTTTGAATTTCCAGATACGTAGCATCATGGAGAGAATTGTCAACAGCATTCCTTTCTTTGTAGTGCTGATCAGCAATTTGTGGCTCTTCGATAACCGTATCCAAATTAACGATACTTTGCTCGAGCAAGATCGTCAGCGGATGCTTAGGCAATACGGTACTTCCATCTCTCTCCACCAATACCAATGAGAGATGCTTAGACGTCATCATAAAAGGAATTTGCTGGAGATAAGCATTATAGCGTCTCTCATCTGCAGCATTCCATAGCGATATGCCTTCTTTAGCGAGTGCTTCCATCTCTTTTTGTGAAAGGAACGAATAGGTGGCAGGCATCATGGCCCCACCATAGAAGTCGCACCAGATGCTGTTATCTGCCTTGTCTGCCATCAGAGCAGGAGAGGAAATGACACAGCGACAATTTCGTTCAGCTTCGTACAATGGACAATCCTGTCCTTCATGCAAACTGTTAATCCATCCCTGAAGTTTGGCAAAAGGTAATTCATCTGCAGATTCCTTTTCAAGTAATAACAAAAGAGCCTCAGCCTGTTCTTTGATGATACCAAGTTGACGTTTCACGCTTTCATCGGCACTTTGGAACATTCTGCTTTTAGTCCATGTCAAAAGTAAGCGAGTAAACTTGTAAATAGCATCTTTATTGACATCGTCATTTAGGCTAAGAACATCAACCGGCTTTTTCATTGAAGGCAGGAACCTGCGAATGGCTTTACTTCTTGATGGTTTCTTCTTTTTGATGGTCTCTTGTTTCTGCTCTTCAGTTTTGTCCTCATCCCAATGGTCATATTCACCTTTTAAATAGTTGTCGATGACGTCCAGACATTTTGAATTATAATAGCCACCGGAATTAATGATTGCTTCTGCAAGTGGCCTACGCAGGTTGCTTTCCAGAGGACTGACTGGTGCATGTAGCCACTCCAACAAGAACTTGATGTTCAAGGGTTGTGGGAACAGATTCAGACCAATAAGTAATAGCTGTGAAACCTGAGGAAGAACATCTTTCATGGTAGAGCCGCTTACAGGCTGTCCGGAAAGGCGTAAGGTATTGTCGAAGTCTTTGTTGTCAGAATCTATCCATACATTGTAAGCATCAGCAGGCTGCAATGTCAACCAGTTGAGTGCTTCTTGACGCTGTTTGAACTTAAATATACGGAACGAGGTGTCGTCGGGTTGAAGTTCCAACGCTTGCTGGTTCTGACCACTTACGAGTTGCCTGACCAATGAGAGATTGGAACCGTCACTTTTCCCCTCTACAGGTTCGATAATAACTACATTGCGTTCCTGCAGAGCATCAAGTAAAGCCTTTATCGAAGGTGACAGGTAGGGTTTTGGACATCCTAACTCAATTCGAAGATCAGGAGGAAGACTACACCCATTTTTGATATGGCGGATAATACTATGAATACGCTCTCCTTTTCCTGGGCTGTCAAATTGTTTTTCTACTTCGCAGAGAACTTTCATTCTATCTGATGCCTCTGAAGCTTGCCCAGTCCATCCTGCTTCTACAAGCAAATCCCGCCAGAAAAGGCAGACCTTGGCTATACCGAGACCATCTAAGCGAAAAGAGTCCGCTAACTTGTGATTAGGATTTTCGTTTGTATAGTCAAGCATGGCAGAATAGTAATGTGCTATTCTCTGTTTATTACTCAGACATTCGACATGATGTCCGGCATATAGTTCAAGACAATCAAGTAGTCCCTCAGTATTGTCGACAGTAATGTCAAGCGCCAGATGATTATGGTTCGCTCTGAGATTGAGGTAAGTGAAACCTTGATAGGCTGGTAGATATTTTATGGTCATAATTCGTTGTTTTTAGTTGTCTTGTGCAAAAATACAACTTTTTATTTAAATAGCAATGGAAATATAGAAAAAATGTTCATAGTGAGAGGCTGCCGTACTGCCTGAAGTCTTTTTGGAAGCGGACGTTGTTGCGGAAGAGACGCTTGTCGAAGCCGCCTAAGTTGTTGGGGTCATTGGGGTTGGAATGGCGATAATGCTCACCGAAGACACTGGTAAAGATGCTCATCTTGTAGAGCAGGTCGATGGAGCCAAGTGGTGTGTCGATGTCTGTACGGATGAGAACTATGGGCTGATGGCTGGGCAGACATTTGAGGAAATTGCGACACACGTCTTCCTCACGAGGTGTAACGAGCAGAACGAGTGCGCAGTCAGACTGTAGGCGATGCTCGCTCTGGATGAAGTTTGAAAGTGCTAAGAAACGTCCGTGGCATTCATCGCGATAATCTGAGATGACGCATGAGGCCAGTCCTGCTTCGGTCATGTTACTTTCCATCTTGTGGGCTACAGGTTCTCCATAAGATCCGTACAAAACGGTAAACTGCGTGATAGTGCTGAGGTCTGGTGGTGTGGTGACTCCATCGACGCAACGATAGGTGTATTTGTCGGCAGGCTCAGACGAAAGGGTGAGCTTGCGAGAGAAGTCTGCATCGCTCGTGAAGGCTTTATATAATAAGGAAAAGTACGCGAAGGTAGCACCAATACTGATGAAACCATCGGGAACATCGAAGGGGAGCTTGAATATATAACTGTGGTCGGGGTTGACATTATTCATACGCTTAGCGATGTAAACGGCATCCTGATTCTTGACCGACTTGCTGACGAGCAGTTGCTTGGCATTTTTCAGCGTAGCATCAGAGAGGGAGTTAGCCTGGTATGGAGTCATGGCACGTCCCAGTCCGCAGTTGGTTCCGTAAAGGAGTGCTGCATAGGCTGCAGAAGAGTGGGAACCGCCATGCCCCATGGCAATGAGCGGGCGCTCGGGATCATCGAAGAAAAACTGGCGCAGGGACTCTACGTCAGCATGCTCCGCCTGTTCGATGTACTTGCGGGTTTCGGTGAGTAACTCGCTCATAAGCGGCTTCCCGTTACGAGCTTTGGGCTTCTGTTGGTTTGCTTGTTTTGATGTCATGCTACTATGATGATTATGTTTTGCGAGGGCAAATTTCGGTATTTTAATCCAAAGAAGTCCTCCAATTATACCTATAATAAAAAGTATAGATATTCGGAAAATCACTAATTTTGCCAGCGAAAACGAATAATTTTAATATGAATAAAAAGAAAGTAATCGTCTATCTACATGGCTTTGGATCAAGTGGGCAGAGTGGGACAGTGAAACATCTTAGGAAGATATTTCCAATGTATGGTGTTTTTGCTCCAGATATCCCTGTGAATCCTGCAGAGGCTCTTCCGTTCTTAAAGGACTACTGTGAAGAATGTAAACCTGACGTTATTATTGGTACAAGCATGGGGGCGATGTACGCTATGCAGATGTACCAATACAATCGTATCTGTGTAAATCCGGCATTGAGAATGTCGGAACTAACGGATATCCTTAAACCTGGAATATTTAAGTATTTCCAGCCAACACAATCAGGTGAAACTCACTTTACTGTAACGGAAGATACCATCCAGCAATTTCGGGACATGGAAGCGCATATGTTTGATGGAGTAAATAGTTCCAACCGACTGTTTTGTTGGGGATTCTTTGGGGAAGAGGATACGACCGTGAATTATCGTGAAGAGTTTGAGAAGTATTTTGCCCCAAACATAAAGACTTTTCATGGTGGACATCGTATGAACAACAAGATCCTTGATGAAGAAATACAGCCATTTGTGGAGGATCTTTTGGAATGTCAGATGAGTAAATATAAAAAGGGTGACTGGGTGAGATTCAAATCCAAAGAGCCCGATATTATTCTTAGTAGATATTCGGATGTCATAATTGATATAAAAAAGGATAAGTATATTGGTATTATAAAAGATGTTCATACTGTCTTTAAAGGGATATATAACTACACGATAATTACCATTCCTTTACAATTCATATGTTTCTTAACTTTTGAAGATGATATTATAGAGAAACTGACAAATGAACAATTAAGAAATGAGAATTTCGAATCGCCCGAAACTGATGAACTAATTATGATTTGATTAGTTTGGGGAACAGAATATTCGTGCTTTATACCCCAAATACCAAGAGGAGTTGAGAAAACGAGAGCATGAGTCTAAATTCAGAAAATCATGCGCCTTTGAAGATATTTATGGTCCTCTTATCGGTTATTCATATGATACTGTTCTCATTTTTTCTAGAGAGAAACTTATTCAGGATTGGTTTGGACTCGAAATCTATGATATGTTTGCCAAATAGTAATAATACCACCCAGTTACAATGGAAAAAGAAATTGAGAGTATCTTCAAAGTGATACGTTACGAACCGACTTTTCGGAACAAACAGAGGTTGCGGTATCCAACATTTCGAGTTTCAGGAAATAATGTAATATATTTCAGAACTTTAGAAGATGTGGAAAACTATATGCAGGAACGAGGTGGATTTTATAATAGCGTCCACAAAATGCATCCTATTGATGGTAATTACATTGATTTGTATGCTTATGTGGTCATAGAGATCCCTTTAAGGGAAGAGATAAATGTGGATGTTTTAGACCAGAATCTTTCTCTTAGAATTTATTTACCAGATGGCACTCTTTGGGGTAAAAATGATTATGGTCACTTCATGTCTAGTCAAGCGATTGGTGATGAATACAATTATTGGGGTCGCAGGAATCAGTTTTTGGGGCGCAGGCCTGAAGAGATCAAGTTTAAGCCAGGCGACATAGTGGAAATCCTAGGTTGTCCAGGCAACTTTTATTGGGGTAACGAAACTGTCGATTTAGCCATTGTCGTGAAGACACCGCCAACAATCACAGAAGTTGAGGAGATGCGAAAGCAGTATCTTGAAACTCATGCCGGATTCGATCACTGTGACCATTCATTAAGTGTTGAGTTTGATTTTAGTCTTGACACATATGAGGTTATTCCATATGCCTTAGGTGGTATAGACCATGCTCCAACAATCTGTGTTTTCAATCCGACGAAACAAGTGTCTTCTAGAAGGAGAAATACTTTAATGGAAATGTATAAGAAATATATGAATGAAAGTAAAAACAAATGAAAATTGATTTGGGATATGGCATCTATTTTGAAGATGGAGAGATTATTAGTACACTGTCCCAAGAACAAGAAGCTGAAATATGGATGTCTTGGGATGAAGGATGGAAATGGGTAATTAGTGCTCTTGAAATAATAGAAAAGGAATATGAAAAGAACAAAAAAACAGCAGCATTGTAACTTTTACAAACAACCTGTTGGCTGTAAATGAATATGTATTCGAATATGCTGAGATGGAAGGACTCGCAAAGTGATCCTGTCTATTTTAGGTATTCAATGAACTTCATGGCATCGGCTGGGAGGGTATAGTCCAACCTGCCGTTGTCGCGGAGTTCCATGAGGAGGCGACCTAAGAGATTGGGACCTACAAAGTTGTCGCCTTGTAGCTTCACGCCCCATGCATCAGGATTCTTCTTCGTGAAGCCGGATTGATCCTCAACGATGATTTTGCCCTTCGAGCGTTCCAATTCCTGGCGAAAAGCCTCGCTCTGTTCGTACTTTTGCGTCAGACAGAACTTCATCGCATCAACGATCATCTTGCCCCAGTCTTCACGACGATGGGTCTTCTCCCAATGTTTGGTAGTCATCTTGGGATTACCTTTCTTATAATATATAGCCTTGATGGGTTCCTCATCCTTGAATTTCATTAACTGGAAAAGACGTTCGCTGGTGTCGAAGGTGACACCTTCAACGACGATGGGGGTATGTCCAAAGTTGCTGAAGATGCCCCATTCCTCATCTATCTTGTGAATTCTGACACATTGATTAGCAGGATAAGATTGCATACCCCAATATTCAGGGTAGTTCTCGCGAATAAAATCTGATATGCTATAGAAACTCATAACTGATGAAGGTTAAAAACTAGGCAATAACATCGCAGTTGACCCACAATAATTAACGAATGCAGTCAGAAATGGCTGCATTTATTTATTTCCTATAAACTCTTTCAAATCTGTTATTACATCTTCAAGATTAGTAATAACATCGTGTTTAATATTGCCTACTATTGTTCTTTGAACTGTCAACATTCCATTATATCTATATACATTATATGTTCCATCATCATTTTCAACATAAAACATAATCGAAGCAGTTCCACCAATACCAACATCACCATTAATTTCAAAAGTTCGTTCTTCTAAAGTGCCGCCATAGTAATACTTTATCCACACTTCTTTTTCTAAGCCACATTGTTCTGTTATACTATCGTGTGAATAAGCAGAAGATGCTTGTATTTCTGAACGAATGTCTGTAACTGTTTTAATTAAATCAAAATTTGCCATATATCTGTATATTTGTTTGCAAAAGTAGTTATTTATTTTGAAATAGCAGATATTTATCTAAGGGGATTTCTTTCTCGGATCCTTCAATGAGCTGGAATTTCTTCGGATCAAGTTCTACTTTATCGATGCGGACAATACGAATCTTGTCGATATTGAGTACGACGCGGTTGGTCAATCCATCAGGTTTTGATTGTGCCTGCGGCCATGCAAAGTATTCAAGTCCTATCTCACTGAAGAATTTTGCTGCGGCTTTCTCGGCATCAAGGTCGGCCTTGTCGATGAGTTGTCTTGTAGTGCCAGTCTTACCCATAAGGCGATTGCCTACATATTTGCGGAAGAACTTGCCAACAGCTCTGGCTTCTTCTGGGATCTGCTCACCAAGCGCCTTCTCTGTTCGTTCGATGATTGACGAATGGACAGGTCGGACCGAGAAGAGGTGATTCTCTTCCGTCATATCAGGAATCTCTAAAGTATAGACATAGTAATCCTTGTTTTCAGGACGCTTCTTGTTGTAGGCATAATGGGCTGCTGATGTATATGACTCTGTAACATAAGTGCCGAAACCAAATTTCGCCTTACCATCGCCCTCCAAAGCATGGGCAATGTCGAACTTTTTAAATAGCACAGAAGTGCCGTGATAGAATGTTTCCATATAACAAACCATTAAAATTGTTTTAAATATACGA
>JAEEGF010022108.1_pt1 | contig 16492 bp, 12 predicted proteins | sample 9134171 | NCBI WGS metagenome assembly JAEEGF01 (sample SAMN16246542, study PRJNA631951) | gut metagenome | biome: gut microbiome; feature: rumen; material: AP-attached | host: Bos | place: Iran: Karaj | collected 2018-10
TATGACAAATGTGTAGGCAATTAGAACAATCTTATTTGGACTTAAAAATTAGTTTTCGGACAAATTCCAGAGGGCACTACATTATTAACAGTGGGTATCATAGATACCCACGGATTAGTTACTGAAAACTAATGTGTCTGGAAAACACTACAAATTACAAAATGTAATTCTTCGTAAAGCTTTATTAATAAAAGAAAAACGTCTAATAGGGTATTTTTATTGTAATGCCTTTGATGTTATTTCTATGTTATAATTATTCTGATGTATTTTTATAGGAATAATCTCATGAATAATAAGCTTATAGGTTTTTTATTAGTAAGTCTTTTTGTTTCTACCACAGCTTTTTCTGCAAATCCTGTGGGAAAATATCTTTCAGAAATAGATGTTTTCGAGGATATCGGAGGTCGCAAAGTAGAAGTTTATCAAGATGTTATTCTCAGACTAAATCCTTTGCAGGATTCAAATCCAGAATATCCAATAATCTGTGAATCTGATATTCCTGAAGAATATGTAAAAAAGTCAGAAGCTAAAAAATTTTTTAAAAAATTGAAATCTCATCCTATTTATACAGAAAACGAACTTACTTTCGAAGAGTTCATGAATGATTATTTTTACATAGTAAATGAAGATGGTTCTGAAAAATTCTCTGATTTTCCTTGTGAAATACAGGCAAGTCCTGAATTAAGCAAGCTATATCTATGCTTAGATGATAGTTACAGATATGTTTCACAATTTGAAGAATACGAACCAGATGCTCTTTCTTGTAATGAATGCCCGGAATTATGTGATAAAAATTGCAGAAAATCAAAAACAATAGTTAAAGAAAGAATAATAAGAACCAGGTATGGTTATTATACTGTATTAGACGAAAAGAATAAAAGAGAGCATTCTTTTGGACCAAACAATATTTACAAAGATTTTAGAAATAATCTTTTATCTAGGACAACCATCGAAGATGCTGATGAGTATATAGATAAGAAGAACTATATAAAAATTACTCTAAAAGACAGAGTTCCTCCAAGTATTGAAAATGGTCTTCCCAAGCTTGGCGAAAAGGATTCTCATTATGCTTGCTCTTCCTCTGATTATTATAAAACCGAAAATTTTGATATAAGAGATGATATAGAACCTGTTGTTTATGCAAAATTCAGCTTTGGCAAATTTGATGAATGCCCTAAAGAGGGTGAAAAATTGCTAGACAAGGAAGTTTGGAGCGCAGAAGAAAAAATAGTAAAAATAGACCATCGAAATGAAAACAATTCTTCTAAAAAGAATTACTTTAACGATGTAGTAAGGTTTACCGAACCTTTTGACGGTTATATCAGATATTCTGTCTTTGCAAAAGATAAAAATCCTAAAGGTGAGGGAAATGTTAATCCGAGCGTAGCTAAAATCGAATATAAGCAACCAGAAATCGGCTATGGCTATTCTGAAGCTGGCGACTTAGGAAATACTATGGATACTGCTCAAGACTGGCCTGAAAAGAATGACCTTTCTGATTATAATAAAGTTGGTTATAATACTGGATTAATAAGGGTTCGCGACAATGACAGACCTAATATAATAATTAGAATCACTAATACGCAATCAAACGAACAGATGTTTTTCCCGCCATGCTTGGGTCATAATGATATTAAAATCAGCAATTCAAGCAAGTATAAAGCCGTTTCTGGGAAGTATCAAACAAATCAGGATGATTACAACTTCTTTGTAAGTAAATTAAATGATGCTTACAACTATGAAAAAATATCAAATAATAAAGATTCAAACCCATATTTCACAATTTATTCAGTTGATGACTCAAATTTAAAGAAAAAAACTAATGGTTCTTTTGTCGACAGATTGCTTTTGAATGGAGACCCGAAATTCATAAAAGAAAATGTTAGAGTTGAAGATTACTACTATTCAGATAACGACACAGAGGGAATCAATATTCTTAACGACAACAATTCTAATATTAAAAATGGTTCTTTAGGGAAAAGCCTTGGAACATTTTCCAAAATGGCTGTGTTGTTTGAAAATTCTGGAGATTTCCAGTTTAAGACAGGTGTGGAATACAAATTAGATGTCTGGACTGATGACAACGTTAAATGGACTAATATTACTTCGGAAAACAACACTGAATATGCTGGTGAAACAAATCTTTTGGAAAGACCGATAGTTTATGAAACAGGTATTAAATCTGGTTTTATAAAGCTGGATTTTCACAATGAAAATTTAAATAAAGAAGTGAATATAGACCCCAAAAAAAGTATAAATGGCGGTATTATTTTCACTTTAGAAGATACAACGAATCGAAATCATGATATTAAGACCGTTGAAGAATTAGAGGCCAATGGGTTTCCTTCTGTTACTGTATATGCAGAAGATTATTCTGGGCTGACTAGAGAGTTGAAGCTTTTCTTAAGAGTAAACGACAAAAAGCTGAATTTGAAAACCCTAGATTAAATCTTATATCTCAAGCAAAGAAGTCTACCCATAGTCATAAACGTAGAGCTTTCAGGGCTAAGGCCCATACGCTATACTTTTTATGACAAATGTGTAGACAATTTCTTAAGTAGCAAACAATCTGCTTGTTCGACCTTATTCTCCTCCGCGGTCTCTATTAATTTCTATCTTCGAATAATCTATGTGGGAACGAGCCTTGTGCGGAGAATAAAAGGTCTCGCGTCAGATGTTTGCTATTAGTCTTCCTAGAAGCCTTCCCTCAATCTCTCAATCCCTATTTCTTCCATCTTCTATCTTTTATCTTTTATCTTCAATCTTCTATCTCAATGGGTATTGTTTTTGAAGATTTAATAATGTTAGAATAAACCTATAAAGGTAGCAGAAAAATTGAAAAAATATAATTTTATAATAGTAATAATCTTGTTTGTTTTTGCGGCAACCGCTGCTTATGCTCAGCATGATAAATATTTCTTTTATCATTTCGGCGGAAGAGCTGTTTTATCACGCACCCAAGGTTCTACCTGGCTATCATTGCAGCCTGGTCAGCCGATGGAACTTCATCCTGGCGATATCATAAATGTAGAAGGTGATGGAAAAGGTGAAATAACTTTTCCAGACGGAACATCTGTCAGAATGAAGAACAATGCTATGGTAACCCTTTCAAGGTATGGAATAAACCTTAGATTTGGTTATGTTTGGCTGAATGTTAGACGTAGTTCTGATGTATTCAAAGTTACAACACCTTTTGGAACTTGTAGCGTTTTAGGAACTTCGTTTGACGTTGATGTAGACAAATACGGGAAGGCTAGAGTAAGGGTCTTCAATGGAATTGTTGCTGTAAGAGCTTCTGAAGAAAAGAAGAATAAGCAGTTGGTCTTGCAGGCTGGTATGCATACTTTGTTGGCTGATTCAACCAAGGTTGCAGATAAACCTGAAAAATTCCAGTATCAAAGTCTTGAAGCTCAAATGAAAAGCGAGTGGGAACAGCGAAGTTTTTATGGCTTCACTCCTGGAAAGCTAAGAAACAAAACATTAGCAGAAGAAATGGTTGAAAGGAAGCAGGATACTGCTCCTGTAGTAACTACCAATTCTCTGCTTCCGTCTTTAAATAAAGAAAATCAGATGGAAATGCAATTTCGCCCAATAGAAAAACTTCTTGAAAAAGAGCCAGAAAGTTTTTCTGAAGAAAAGGGAAAAGTTAAGATTCTCGCTCGTCAGCGTTCTGAATTTGCAGAAATGTTGAGACAGCAGCAATTAGAACGAGATTCAGTCATTGGTTTCAGTATTCCTCAAAAGAAAGATATGATGAGCGATGGTCATGCAGTATCTTTTGGCGAATCATCCAGAATTCCTAAGGGAATAACAGATCATGCTTCCTTAGATCGAGAATGTGCTCAGCTTAGAAACAGATTGTTAAGGGTTCAGAGTCTGATTAGGCAGACTGAAATGGAAATCGGTGCTTTGTGCTCAAATAACGACGATTCGACTGGGAATAGGCTTAAAATCAACTATGCTCAGAGAAAACTATCTGATCTTCGTTCAGAAAATAGGGTTTTGACTTCTAAGTTATATGAACTGCAACATAAAAAGAGGTAAAAATTTTTTTACTTGTTGAAAGTGGCTTAGATAGCAGAAAACAGATGGTTTTCTGAAGAGGTTAAAATAAAAGTTAAGTTTACCCATTGACAAAGCTTGAATCTATCGTTATGATTGCAAGAGTTGAGTCCTAAACATATTTATTAAAGGGAGATTTTAAGAAGTGAAAAAAATCGAATTGGTTCGCGAAATCGCTAAAACTGCTGAAATGACTCAGGCTCAGGCTGCTAAGGCTTTGGATGCAACTCTTGCTATTATAAAGGGTGCTCTTAAGAATAAAGATGATGTTCGTCTTGTTGGTTTTGGTTCTTTCAAGGTCAGCACTAGAAAAGCTCGCACTGGTATCAATCCACAGACCAAGAAAGCTATCAAGATTCCTGCTTGCAACGTAGCTAAATTTGTTCCAGGCAAAGAACTTCGCGAAATGGTAAATACCAAGAAAAAATAATATTTAGTGAAAAAACCGTCTTCTTATAAGGAAGACGGTTTTTTTTATTTGTATAAACCAAAATAAAGCTTGTAAAGAGTTTATATTTTGGTTATTCTTTTAGAATCATGAGTATACCAAAGAAACGTTTAGGCGATATCCTAATAGATTGTAATCTTATTAACGAAGATCAGTTGAAAGAAGCTCTGGCTTTTCAACGTGAGCATGGGCTAAAACTTGGGGAAGCTCTTTCCCAAATGGGATTAGTCACAGAAGATGATATTATCTGGGCATTAGGTAACCAGCTTAATATTTCATTTATTCATTTAAGTCCCGATATAGTTAATCCCGAAGTAGTTAAGCTTGTTTCTTCTGATTTTGCACGAGATAATCGATTGATGCCTCTATACAAGGCTGGTTCTGAATTCAGCGTTTGTATGGTTGACCCATTAGATTCTAGACCAATCGAATATCTTGAAGGAAAATTCGGAGCAATAGTTTCTGTATCTATTTGTACAGCATTCGATTTCGAACAGACATTTAATGCTGTATATGGACCACTTGATGTGGGTAGCACCGGAGAAGTCGATCCAAGTGCTACAGATGCTGAAACTAAGCAAATGGAACAGGGCATTCCAAAAGGAATGGAAAGCTCTGAAAAAATTATTAACTATATCCTTGGTCAGGCTATTCTGAACAAGGTTGACCGAATTCATTTCGAACCTTCTGATAAAGGGGTTCTTATTAGATTCAGGTCTAACAATGTTTTAAATCGTAAAATTGAAATACCAGTTAAAGTTCATCATGATGTAATAACCAGATTGAAGAAGCTTTCTCAGCTATCCGAAAAGGATTTGACTCGTGAAGGCGGCGTTGTTGTCGGACATTTTAAAGTAAATGTTTCCGAAAGACAGATTAATATTCAATCTATTTTCTATCCGACAGTTAACGGGGAAATGGTTATCCTGCATTTGAATGACATAGCTGCGTTAGTTGACCAGATAGCTCGTGTGGGTAAAGAATCTATTGAAAGTGTTCTCAGAGCCGTTCAGACAACTCATGGTATACTCTACGTCAGCGGTCCTAGAGAATCTGGTCGAACTACAACTCAATACTGCATTATAAGTAGTTATGACCCCGAAAAGCATAAACTTGTTACAATAGAAGACCCGGTTGTTTCTTCTTTGGCAAATATTACACAGCTTCAAATCGGCTCAGGAGATATTTCTTCCTCTGTCGATGGATTGAGACTGTCTTTGATGCTTGATGCAGATGTTATTTATGTTGACAAAACAGATAACAAAGAGCTTTTGGAAGAAATGTGCTATGCCGCTTTAGGTGGAAAGACTATTTTAACTGGTGTTTTGGCTTATGATGCTTCAAGTAGTATAATAAAGCTTCTTGAAACAGGTGTCGATCCTGTAATCATGGCTTCTTCTCTTTGTGGTTTTGTAAATCAGCGTTTGGTAAGAATGCTTTGTCCAAACTGCAAAAAAGAAGCAGAAATTCCGGAAGAAATAAAAGAATTAATTCCAGAAGAACAGTTGAATACAAAAATATATAAGGCTTGTGGTTGTGACTCCTGCAATCATACTGGCTATGTAGGTAAAGTTCTTGTAACAGAATTTATTCCTGCTACAGCAAGATTAAGGCAGATGATAATAAACAAAGAGTCTTATCTAGACTTTTCTAACTTTGCTCGTAAACAAGGCATAAAGAGTATTGAACAAGAAACTCTGGAACTTGTTTTAAAGGGAGTTACTACCGCAGATGAATTTATGAGGCTGTTTTAATCTATGGCTGATAATTTTTTTGGAAAATTATTTGGTGGAGATGACAGCAGTAAAAAGCCTGCAGCTCCTGCTACACCTCCAAAACCTACTCAACCAGCTACTATGCCCCCAAGGCCGATAAATCCTGCTATTGCAAATTATCAGCCTCCAAAACCGACTGCTGTTAAACCAGCTTCACAGCCGGCTTCTCAAATACCGCCATCTCAGAGACCAGCTTCTGCTCCTCCAAGACCGGCGGCAGCTAGACCTATGCAACCTGGAATGGGTGGAATGGGCGGTGGTTATCCACAAACTCAGCCCTCAGCTCCTGCTCAACCTATCAGCAGTGGTCGTTCTGATGTCCAAGAAGGCGATTTGGGTATAGATGACCTTCTAAAAATGATTGTAGATAAGGCTGGGTCTGACCTTCACTTAACAGTTGGTTCACCTCCAATGTTAAGACTTCAAGGTAAGCTTTGGCCAACAGACTTGCCAGCTCTTACCCCAAAAGAAATTCGTCGTCTGGTTTATAACTTTCTTAGTAATGACCAGCGTGAAAAACTGGAACGTGACTTAGAACTTGATATTTCATACGAATTAAAAGGCGTAGCACGTTACAGATGTAATGTTTTCTTTACGAGATTAGGGTTAGGAGCCGTTTTCCGTGTTATTCCTACTCGTATTAAAACATTGGCAGAACTTAGATTGCCTATGGTTCTAGGCGATTTGGCAAGACGAAACAAAGGACTTATCCTTGTTACAGGTCCTACTGGTTCTGGTAAGTCAACAACTTTGGCAGCTATGGTTGACCAGGTTAATAATGAACGCCAAGACCATATTCTGACTATTGAAGACCCAATAGAATTTGTTCATCAGCATAAACAGTGTATAGTTAACCAGCGTGAAATAGGTCCTAATACAAAATCTTTTGCTAATGCTCTGCGTTCTGCATTGCGTGAAGACCCAGACATCATACTGGTCGGCGAAATGCGTGACTACGAAACAATTTCTTTGGCAGTAACTGCTGCTGAAACAGGTCACTTGGTCTTTGCAACATTGCACACTCCGTCTGCAGCCCAGTCTGTAGACCGTATTGTCGACGTTTTTCCAGCACACCAGCAGGCTCAGATTAGAACCCAGCTCGCAGATGCATTACAGGGGATTATAGCACAGCAGCTTATTCCTACTGTAGACGGACAACGCCGTGAATGTGCATTAGAAATAATGATTAACACACCCGCCGTTGCAAATCTTATTCGTGATAACAAGACATTCCAGCTTACATCTATCATGCAGACCAGTAAACAACAGGGTATGCAAACTATGGACCAGGCTCTTATGGACTTGGTAAAATCACGAAAAATCAGTCCACAGGAAGCTTACAGAAGAGCTTTCGATAAGAAAGCCTTTGAACAGTATAAGCCGAGAGATTATTGATTTAAGATATAAGATATAAGATATAAGATTGAAGAATTTTTTATCTTCAATCTTATATTTTAATCAGAAAAGTCTACCCATTGTCATAAACGTATAGCCTTTTCTCATCTCTCAATTCTCAATTTTCAATTCTCATTTCTCACCTCTCAATTTCTTTAAAAGCGGCCAGTTGCTTGCTCAACCTTATTCTCCTCCGCGGTCTCTGTGAATTTGTACCTTCGAATAGACTTTGAGGGAACGAGCCTTGTGCGGAGAATAGAGGTCTCGCGTCTACTGTCCGCTCACTCTCAACCTACCACCAATCACCAACCACTCACCACGCTAAGCTCTGCTTTGAGCAGTCTACCCATTGTCATAAACGTATAGCTTTCAGGGCTAAAGCCCATACGCTATACTTATTATGACGAATGTGTAGACTTCTCTTGTCTCTCAATTCTCAATTTTCAATTCTCATTTCTCACCTCTCACCTCTCAACTCTCATCTCTCAACTCTCATCTCTCAACTCTCATCTCTCAATTCTCAATTCTCATCTCTCAGTTCTCAGTTCCCTAATTGCTTCAATGATTCTAGGCAAATTAGCAGGTTCGTTCTGCTCAGTACTCACAAAATCTGGCTTTTGATCGGGGCTATCTGTTTCGAAAAGTAATCTGTCGTTAGGAACAATATCAAGAAGCTCTTTAAGCTTTTTAGGGTTTCTTAAAGCACTAGCAGACAAAGATATTTTACCTCCAAGCTTCAAGAACTCTTTTGCCATTTGAGCAGAACCACTCCAGGAATGTAAAATAAAGTCTGGCTTTTCAGGAGCTTCTTTAATTAATTCATAAGCTTTTTGCCAATGCCCTACAAGATGAATAATAATAGGCTTATTCATTTCGAAGGCAATGCTTAGCTGTTTTTTAAATAAGTGAATCTGTTTTTCTAAATTGGGAAAACGCTTATCTAAACCGCATTCTCCTATGGCATATATTTCTAATGATGAAGCTTTCAGTTTCTTAATCTCTTTTTCTATCAACTCTTCATCTTCAGCGTATTTCGGATAAATACCCCAGCATATTTTTATTTCAGAAAATTTTTGAAGTTCGTCTAGTTTTTGTGGAAAACCGCATATTCCAGGAACAACAAACTGAGTAATTCCGGCTTTTTTTGCTCTGTCGACAATATTGGAAATACTGTCGTTTATCAGGTCTAAGTGCACATGATTATCTATCATGATTTGTGCACTCTTCTTATAAACAAGAATGAAGATGGGGTTTCACTGAATTTTCTAAACCCACATCTGATAAGCAACCTCTGTGAAGCTGTATTCTCTGTTAGAGTCAATGCGTTTATTTTTTTTACTTCAGGGTATTGTTCTGCTAAATTGCATAAACTCATTACTGCTTTTGTCATATAACCCTTATGTTCGAAATCTTTGCCTAGAGAATAGCCAATTTCAATTTTCCCTGTATCATTTGTTGGTTTGCCTTTAAAGGATAAGAAACCTATTATTTTATTGTCTGTTTCTCTGATTAGAAACCAGTAGGTATACCATATCCAGTTGGGTATATTTTCTGACATTCCGAGAATAAACTGTGACTGAATGCTGTCTTTTAAGATTCCTTCTAATGGTTCTGCGCAATAGGTGCAGTTTAGTTTTTCTTCGAGTTCAGAAATATTGTTTAGCCAGAGAGAGAGCTCTTCAGAGCTTAGAGGATATAGATATAAACCGTCTTCAATGTTGATTTTCATGATTAATCAGAATTTAACAAAAGTTTAAGGCAAACGCAAATAGTTTTCCTTTTTCATTGAAAGAATATATGTCTCTTGCTCTTGAATTGTAAATGAAGTAATATATAATGAAATATTCCTTTTTGTTTGAGGGTTTCTATGTCTAAAAAAGGTCTTTGGTTTACGACCTTGTTCTATATATCTTTCTTGTTCTTATCTAATGCTTCCTATGCTTCAAAAACGACTGATCTTATGTCTGACGCTTTGAAGCAGCGCTCTAAAGGCAATATATCAGGTGCAATAAAAGGTTTTAAGCAAGCTGTTGATTCTGCTCCAACTATATTGCAAAGGAATCTGGCTCTTTTTATGTTGGGCGACTGTCAGATGGAAATAAGCAGATATTCTGAAGCTGTAACCACTTTTTCAGAACTTTCCAAAAGAGCTACTACTCCTGATGAAAGAGCAGAAGCTTTGTATAAACTAATGGAAGCTTATTCTAATCTTGGTAAGACCGAAGAATTAGATAATGCTTATTCCGAATTAAAAAAGAAATACCCCAAAAGTGCTTATCGTGAAATAGGCGATGCTTTTATGAAGGCTGAAAATATTATGGGTTCTGAATATAACGGACCTATAGATATTGAAGAACCGAAGATTACATATGAAAAGCCTGTTGAACCCAGCAAGAAAAAGCCTGAAAAACCAGAAACAAAAGTAGCTAAAACAGAGAATAAACCTGCAAAACCAGCAGAAAAACCTGCAAAAACCGAGAATAAACCGGCTCAAACTCTTGCTTCAAAACCGGCAACTCCTAAGAATACTCAAACCAAGACCACTACAGGTGGTAAGAAACTTGATGCAAAGACTACTGCTATTCTGGAAGATATTTTACGCCCTGAACCTATTTCTGATTCAGAAAGAGATGAGTTGGTAAGTAAAATACTATCTTATCAGGATAAACTTAAAGATGGTGAAAAGGGACCAGGAAAAGACAAAGTTCTGTTTGATCTAGCCGAAGCTACTTCTAAATTTGGAGAATTGCTGGAAGCTTGCAAGACTTACGATAAGATTTTGAGCTTATATCCTGCATCACCTCTGGTTGAAGATGCTTATTATCAGGCAATCAGATTAAGAGCAATTCTTGGTGTTCATCAAGCTGTTGTTGAATGGTCGAGAGCTTTTAACATTACTTTCCCAGATTCTAAATATAAACAGAATATTGCTGCATTAGTCAGCTATTCACAAGCAGGTGGTAAAGTTCAGCTTGCTGGTAAATCTTCTGGTAAAGCAGCAAATAATAAAAAAGCATCAGAAAAGCCTTCTAAGGCATCTGCTGGAACAGAAGCTGCTGATACTGCTTTAAAGGCTTCTTCCCTTTATAAGAATGCAACTCAGAAAATGAATGATGGAAAATATTCATCTGCATTAGATGATTTAAAAGTGCTTTCATCTAAATTCTCAGATTCTCCACAGTTATGGTGGGATACAACTCTAGTTTATGTTCAGTTGGAAGAATTTAAGCAGGCCGATAAAAGCATTCGTAAGCTTCTACAGTTAGACCCGAATAATTCAGATGCAAATTCGTTATTAGGCTATATTCAGTATAGACTGGAAAACTATGATGAGGCTGCTAGTGCATATGAGCAAGCCGGTGAAAGTGAAGGAGAGGGGGTTACTTTTTTTGACGCAAAAACTGCATCAGAACGTATGAAAAAGACTGCTTCTCATTAGTGTTTCATATTGTTTGTCAAAAGTAAAAGGAGAATAGTATGATTGAAAAAGCTGAATCCTTGATTAAAACCGCAGAATCAAAAAAGAATGCAAATGAATGGGGGCTCGCAAGAGCAGATTATTTGCAGGCTTATGAATTATTGAAAGAAGAAGATAAAAAAGATTCAAAAGTTCAGGAATGTTTAAAGAAAGTTGAACAAGAACTTGCTTTTGTTGATAATGAACTCGCTAAATTACAGTATCAGAAAGGCAAGACGGCTGTAGAGAACGGGATTTGGAAGCTGGCTATTGACTCCTTAGAAGAAGCAACTCGTTTAGCTAAAATTGAAGATGTGGCTTTCTTAGAAGAAATAAAAGTCTGGCTTGATAAAGCAAGAATAGGTGAACGTGATGCAGAAGTCAGAAATAACGCAGAACCCTTTATTTCCAGAGGTGATGATTTTAAGAGAAATGGCAATTATGGCGAAGCTGTTCTTGAATATCAGGCTGCTGCAAAAGTAGTTGAAAATCTGCCAGAAACCCACCCTTATTATATTCATATCAACAATCAATTGCTTGAATGTAGAAGAAGTATTGCCAGACCCTATTTAAAAAAGGCATACAGAGCTTTTCATTCCAAACACTTTATAAAGGCTTCTTCTCTATTAAAACGAGCTTTATTTATAATTGACAACAAAGATAGTATTTATCGTGAATTTATAACAAAAATCCTTGAAAATGTAGAATCAAATCTTTCAGAAAAGGAAATCAGCGATACTGAAGATTTTGAATCTCAGGAATTATGGGAAAAAACAGTTAAGGATTATGAAGAAGCTTTGAATCTTTATTCTTCTTTTACTGTTACAGACCCATTTGCACCAGCTTATACCGGTGTAAATATTTACGAAGACAAATTTGCAGAATCTAGAAGACGTTTGGGCAGACTTTATAAAATGAGAGCTGATAGACTAAAGAACAATGGTAAAGTTGAAAAAGCTATTCATAATTATAAAGAAGCAATAAAACTTCTTCCTAAAACCGACAAGCTTTTTTATGAAGCTTTTAGTGAAATGAAAAAACTAAGAGTGCAGGTAACTAATCCTGAAAGTAAAAAATAATGAGTTCTAACAATACAGAAGATATTTTTAATTCCAATGAGTTGATTAAACTGGCAAAGAAACCAGCTATTCTTGTTCCTTTATGGGAATTCTTTCTAGCAATTATTTTTGCTATAGTTTTTTCTTTGTTCTATTTTTATGGTTTCTTTAATACCGTTGAAAATGCATCTATAGATTATCGTTTTAAACAGCGCGGTAAATTACCAAGTAGCAAAGATATTGTACTTGTGAGTATTACTGATGAATGTATCGAAAAAATAGGTACTTGGCCTTGGCCTAGAGAAACTCATGGAAAGCTTTTAAATATTCTTAAAAAGGCAGGGGCTAAGTTGGCTGCTTTCGATATTATGTTTACTGAAGAATCCTTAGCTGGCCATGAAGATGACGTTAAGTTTGCTCAAGCCATCGCTAATTTTGGAAAAGTTGTTCTTCCGCAAATCGTAACTAAGAAAACTATATTAGACCCTGAAACTTTTGAAACAAAAGAAGTAATATCTCCTGATAGACCTTACCAGACATTGTTGGAAGCTAAGCCTTATGAAGGATTTATAGATCTTGAATACCAACAGCTTAATCCTGATGGGGTTATAAGAAAACTTTTGTTAACAAAGCCAGCCGGAGACTATTATAGTTATATTTTTGGTTTGTCGGCCGCAGGAGCTTATTTAGGAGTAAATCCTGAAGAAGTTCGCGGAGGAATGAAAATTGCTGACAGAGTGTTACCTTATTACACCTGCTATGAACCAGAAGCTGGTCGTATGGTCAGCTCTTATCTTATTAACTACGCTGGTGCCTATTCTCATTTCGATGAAATAAGCTATTCTGACGTAATTAATGAAAAATTTCCTAAGAATTATTTCAGTAACAGATTGGTTTTAATCGGAACAAAAGCCAAAGGTATTTCTGAAGACGTTAAATTCTGCCCCTATGGTGCTCTTTCTGGGGTTGAAATACACGCTAATCTACTGCATAATATCTTGAACAGAAGATTTTTACAGCGTTCTTCCGTTACAAATACTATTTTGCTTATATTTGTATTTGCATTGAGCTGTGCTTATCTTCTTTGGAAAAACAGAAGCTTTTCTGGTAACTTCATTTGTTTAAGTGCGGCTTTGGCTTGGGCTGCTCTTGCTTTGATTCTTTTCAATATTGATGTAATTCTGGAAGTCACCCCAATTCTGTTTATGATACCTATTCAGTGGGCTGTAACAAGACTTATACAGCAGTTTGTAAGCTTAACAGAAAAGAATTACGAATTAGGCAAAAGAGTTAGAGAATTAGCCATAATAAATGAAGTAACCAAAACTGTCAGCTTTATGGGTGATTTGGGTAAAACTCTCGATGCCATCTTAAGCCGTGGGGTTCAGGCTTTATACGCAGAACGCGGTTCTTTATTCATGCTTGACGACAGATATGAAGAATTGGTTGAGCAGTCGGTTGTTTATGGTATTGAAGGAAAAGCTGTATTTAGCGAAAATCTGATTGAATCTTTTAAAAGCGGCAAGGGTATCGCTGGTGAAGTATTTAACAGTGGTAAAGCCAAACTTATTACTAATATTAGAAAAGAAAAGGCTTTTAAAGAAAAAGAAGGCGAAGTAAATACCATAAAATCAATGATTTGTGTTCCTTTAACAATCAGAGAAACACCTATCGGAGTTATGAATATAGTTAATAAGCAATCTGGTCGTTTTAACAATGATGATTTGCAGATTGCTTTAACAATGGCTAATCAGGCCGCAGTTGTTATAGAAAAGGCTCGTCTGTATAATCTGGCTACCGTTGATGGCTTAACTGGACTCGTTGTCAGACGTCATTTCCAGTCTAAAATGGAAGAAGAATTCAGGCGTGCTAGACGTTATAATAAGCCTTTATCTTACTTGATGACAGATATTGACCACTTTAAAAAATTCAATGATACATATGGTCACCAGACTGGTGACGCAGTTTTAAGGGAAGTTGCCAAAATTGTTAGAAAATCAGTAAGAGACACAGATATTGCTGCCCGTTACGGCGGGGAAGAATTCTGCGTTATTTTGCCTGAAACAGAACCAGAAGGAGCTGTTCAGTTTGCCGAACGCTTACGACAGAGTGTTGAATCTGCAACATTTATTGGTGCTCAGGGTGAAGAACTTAAAGTAACTATAAGTATCGGAGTTTCTTCTATTCCTTATACAAATCCAGAAACTGCTGAAGACATGATAAAGCTTGCTGACGATTCGTTATATGTCTGTAAGAAAAATGGCCGCAATAGGGTTGAACTTGCTCATCCAGGCGTTGTAGTAGACACCTCGGTTCCTATTCCTAGAACTTAATAATTATGCTGGAAGAATGATTTAAGGAAACTTTATTCTTTTATCTATAAAAAGACTATTGAAAAATAAACTAAAAAGGTAGAGAATAATTGTAGTGTTGAATTATATTCTGTTAAGAGGAGAAAAAAATGGCAGTTAAATTATTTGTTGGTAACCTTCCTTTCAGCGTTGACAGTGCAAAGCTCAGCGAAGAATTCGCTAAGTTTGGCGAAGTCGTAAGTGCCAATATAGTAATAGATAAAGCTTCCAAGCGTTCAAAAGGTTTCGGCTTTATAGAATTTACAACAAAAGAAGCTGCTGAAGCTGCTATAAGTGGCATGAACGAACAAGAAATGGGAGGCAGGAAGCTTACTGTAAGCATGGCTAAGAAACAGTGAATGAAGACCTGCTGAAGAAAATAAAAATCGCCGGAGCGAAAAACTTCGATACTTATGCCCAGAAAGTATTAGAAGCTTCGGCTAATCATGGGGCTTTTGGTAAGGAAATGGTCGATATGTTGCATGACCAACTACCAAGAACTTCCTGCGATAATTGCGGAAAATGCTGTAATTCTATTTCTATGTATTCTTTGGAATATCATAGAGTCATGCGTGAAGTCATGGCAAGATGGAAACCAGAAAGAGTCTTAAGACTTATAAAATCATTGCTGCGTTTCGATCTAAGACAGGCTCAGGTTGGTAGCGAAACACGTTTAAGATGTGCTTTCAGAGATGATGAAACAAAAGTCTGTCTCGTTCACCCTGTAAGACCTTTTGCTTGCCGTATTTTTGGGCTTTTGAAAGAAAACGGTCTAAGAGAGTGCAATAATGTTAAAGATCTGTCTTTGCCTGAACAGACTGTCAGAGAAGAATATCTTATTAATCTTCAAGCTAAGATTTTAGAGAACTCTGAAAGCTTCGAACCTTTCCCTGGAAAGGGCGAAATTCACTTTTTCCCTTTTGAATTCTGGTTTTTCAGATATCTGTTTTCTCCAGAACGAGCACTTCAGATTTACCGCGAAATTCTAGTTCCTCTTTCTACGCCATTAACCAAAATGTGGGAAAATCAGGAACATTTGCCTGATTTATTACCTAGTGACTACGAATCATAAAAAGAAGGTCTTATATGAGAATTAAACTACTACTTATTACTTTATTTGCTGTATTGTCCTGCACTATTTTACAGGCTCAGCCGGCCGATGAACTCATTAGAAAGAATCTGACTAATCTTTCAATTCCTAACGAAAACATAAAAACCTTCTCTGTTGATTTGATAATCAGCTCTTCAGGCAGTAATTATGTAAGCCAAATAAGATATGACAATGGAAACATGGCTTTTAACTGTTTTGATTCAGATAAAACCCCACTGCTTGTAACCAGAAATGAAAATGTATTATTTAATGATGCTTTAAATTCTAGAGTTTGTCTTTTAAAAAAGAATATTGTTATAGCTAAAGCTGTTTGCGAAGGCGAACAAATGCAGGCATATGTTAATTTCCATCAACCTAACGATGAAGAAAAAGAGAATGCTATAAAGATAGACTTTCTGAATTTTGCTGAACAAGCCTTGAGCAATATGAGAACCTCTAAAGAAAATGGTATTATTACTATTTCTGGGGAATCAGCACAAAAATCTATTATAACTTCTGTTATAAAGCCTAATGATTTTTTCCCGTTAAAGAAATTCTCTCTTTCAAATGATGATTTTGTTATTTCCTTCGACAATATCAGAGTTAATGAAGAAATAGATAAAAATTGTTTCATTTATCCAGAAAAAGAATTAGCCAGGTCAAATATTCAATTGGACGATTTAACAGAAGAAGGTAATAGCTTATTCGGCTTTGGAATGCTTCAACAAGTAATGTATTCTATAATGGCAAGAAGTGCTTTTGAAGATAAAGAAATGCAGGAAAAGCTGGAAGAAATATTAAATCTTAAGGGAAAATTAGATTGGAGTAAGATTAAAGCCAGCGATGTCATGAAATC
>JAEEGF011516477.1_pt1 | contig 16487 bp, 15 predicted proteins | sample 9134171 | NCBI WGS metagenome assembly JAEEGF01 (sample SAMN16246542, study PRJNA631951) | gut metagenome | biome: gut microbiome; feature: rumen; material: AP-attached | host: Bos | place: Iran: Karaj | collected 2018-10
GTAGGCGGCCTTTGCATTGGGCGAGGCATTCAGTTGCTTGCCTTTCTGCACCAGTCTCAGCCCTGAAGAAGGCATTCGGTGACTGGCCATGAAGCTCTGAGCAATGTTTCTTGCCTGACTCTCGTTGATAGATTCGGCCTGTGCGGTACCGAAGACAAACGTCAGGCACAGCACTAGCAATAAAGTGTTGATTCTGTTCATTAGGTGGTATTGAGTTTAGTGAAATTGGTTTTAACAGATGGATTCTGCTGCAAAATTAGTGTTTTTTTGCCTTAAAACGTGGTTTTGTTTCGAAAAACAATTCTATGGCTTTCGAATGAATAATAAAAAAGCAAGTCCCTGACACCGAGTCAAGGACTTGTTTTAACTAATTAACCTTCTAATACCATTAACATAAACCTTAAACATTTTTGGATATCTACGGGTCTCACGACGCTCGATAGCCTAAATCTTAAAAACTAATACCATGAAAACCGATGCAAATTTAATGCCAATATTTTTTGAAAACCAAATTTCTTGACCAAAAAATCGCGACTTTTAACACAAATTAGCAGAAAATCCTCAAAAATAACCGAAATGACACCAAACCTCATATAAAAACTACATTCTGAAACCAAAAATTGAGCCCTTTCACGAGATGATCGCAACATGCGTTATGATAAAAATGGGGTTTGCTGTCAATAATATGCATCAATGATTACACTATTCATGGGGGCTTTGCTTTGGATCGGTTCATCGGTTGTTGGCTTTGTCCTTTGGCTCACATCATACTTTTTTGGTTTTAGTGAGCCAAAGTTTTCTTGTTTTTATGTAACTTTGCCGTGATGAATGAGACAAACGGCAACAATGTGCTCAAGCGTGTGCGCATCACGGCAATGCGTCAGACGGTGTACACCGATTTGATGGCACAATACGAGAATCCCATCGAGCATGCTTGCAGCATCTCGGTGGGGCAGACGTTCACATCAGTGGACGGCAAGTGTCCCGAGGGCATGTGCGAGAGTGCTTGGGAGTCGATGCGCCCCTTTGTTGAGGCTTTGGCTCGTAGTGAAGGCAATTTCTTTGATGGCTGGATGAGAAACCCTCATTCTGCCATGATTTCATGCAATGATGGCTTCAGGCCAGTCTCATTTTATTTAGAAACCATTTAGACAGTATTGAAACTCTAGATCATCTAGAAAATAAAACCAAACTATGAAAATTAAATCGGCCGAATTCAAAATCAGTAACAGTGATTATCGTAAGTGCCCTGAGACGACGTTGCCCGAGTACGCCTTCATCGGGCGCAGCAACGTGGGCAAGTCTTCGCTCATCAATATGCTCACGGGACGCAAAGCCCTGGCCAAGACCAGTGCCACCCCTGGCAAGACCATGCTCATCAACCACTTCCTCATCAATGAACAGTGGTACATAGTCGATCTTCCTGGCTACGGTTTTGCCAAGCGCAGCAAGGAGGAACGCGATAAGTTGTGGCGCATGATTCAAGGCTATGTGCTGGGACGTGAGCAGATGACCAACCTGTTTGTGCTTGTGGACAGCCGCATCAAGCCGCAGAAGATAGACTTGGAATTCATAGAGTGGCTGGGCGAGCACGGCGTGCCGTTCTCCATCGTGTTCACCAAGATGGACAAGCTCGGCAAGGTGGCTGGACCTGCCGCTGTCGAGGATTACAAGAAAGTGCTGCTCAAGACTTGGGAAGACCTTCCCCCCGTGTTCATGACCTCGAGCGAGGATGCCCGCGGCCGTGACGAGTTGCTCGGCTACATCGACGCTATTAACCAACAACTGAAACAACAATGAGAAAGATATTAACTTTGGTATCGGTGCTTGCCGCCATCACCGCAGTGGCACAAAGCCATCGCGAGTTATTCCTTAACGAGGGCTGGGAGTTCTCACGTGACTCCATCACATGGCAACCCGTGACCGTGCCCCATGATTGGGCCATCAGTGGGCCGTTTGACAAGAAATGGGACCTTCAGGTCGTCGCCATCAAGGAAAACGGCGAGAACGTCGCCACTGAGAAGTCGGGCCGCTCTGGCGCGCTGCCTTGGATTGGCAAGGGTTATTACAGGACCACGTTCACCGTGCCTGAGGAATACAAACATGCCGAATTGGTCTTTGATGGTGCTATGGCCGATGCTCATGTCTATGTCAACGGTCGCGAGGCGGGGCATTGGGCCTACGGATACAACGCCTTTATCGTCAATGTCTCCAATTTAGAGAACGATGGTACTCCGAACACTTTGGAAGTAAGCCTGGAAAATAAAGAAGAGAGCAACCGCTGGTATCCCGGTGGCGGCATTTACCGCCCCGTCAAACTAGTGATGTCGCGTGGAGAGAATGCATTGCAAACCTGGGGGCTTTTTGTGCAGACTCTTGAGACAATGGATGAGTATGGCTTTGCGCATCTGAAAGTTGAGCATGATTCATGGCCGTTAAAGGGATATGAGTGTAATTATGTATTGGAGGTTTCGCTCAAGGATGCCACTGGCCGCGAAGTGGCAAGAAACTGGTCCAAGCCTGATGGTGTTTGTCATTATGCCATGACGTTGTGTGTCGAGAATCCCCAGTTGTGGTCTCCCGAGCATCCCTATCTTTACAATATCACTGCCGTCCTGAAATGTGACGATGAGGAGATTGACCGCCAGACAAAGAAGGTGGGCATCCGTACCGTCTCGTTCAGTAAGGAGGGTGGTTTCCAGCTCAACGGCGAGCGCCGCAAGATTAAAGGCGTGTGCCTGCATCATGATTTGGGACCGCTGGGTGCTGCCATCAATAAAACCGCGCTCATCCGCCAGATCGAGATGATGAAGGAAATGGGTGCCGATGCCATCCGCACCAGTCACAACATGCCCTCGACGATGCAGATGGAAATCTGTGACAGCCTGGGCATGATGGTCATGGCCGAGAGTTTTGACGGTTGGAAGGAGCCCAAGGTGCGCAACGGCTATGGACGCTATTGGGACGAGTGGTGGCAGCAGGACATCCGCAACCTGGTGCTCAACCACCGCAACCATCCCAGCATCATCATGTGGAGTGTGGGCAACGAGATTCCCGAGCAGTGGAAGCCGGAGGGGGTAAAACGCTATAAGGACCTGATTGCCCTGTGCCACCAGTACGACCCATCGCGCATGGTGACCTGTGGCATGGATCAGGCTGACGGCGCCATCTGGTGCGGCTTTGCCCAGATGGCCGATGTGCCAGGCTATAACTACCGCTTGCACAAATATGAGGAGATGATAGAGCGCCTGCCGCAGGGCTTTATCTTGGGCAGTGAGACGGCCTCGACCGTCAGCAGCCGTGGCGTTTACCATTTCCCCGACACCTGCGCTACCAACAAGGCTTGGCCCGACGGCCAGTGTTCAGGCTATGATGTGGAATACTGCTGGTGGAGCAATCTGCCCGACGATGACTGGAAGATGCAGGACGACTTTGACTGGACGGTGGGTGAGTTCGTGTGGACGGGTTACGACTACCTGGGCGAGCCGACTCCATACGATGAATACTGGCCCTCACGCAGCAGTTACTTCGGCATCTGTGACCTCGCAGGCTTGCCCAAGGACCGCTACTACCTGTACCGCAGCCACTGGAACAAGAATGAGCACACCATCCACCTGTTGCCTCATTGGACGTGGCCCGATCGCAAGGGCAAGGTGACGCCGGTCTATTGCTACACCGACTATCCCAGCGCCGAGCTCTTTGTCAACGGCAAGAGCCAGGGACGCATCACCAAGAACGATACCACTCGCCTGGACCGTTACCGCCTGCGTTGGCGCAACGTCATCTATCAGCCCGGTGAGTTAAAAGTGGTTGTCTATGACGAAAACGGCAACAAGGCAGGGCAGCAGATTGTCCGCACCGCTGGCAAGCCCAAGCGACTGTTGCTGGAACCCGAACGCAAGACCATCAAGGCCGATGGCAACGACCTTGCCTATATCACCGTGAGCCTCGTGGACAAGAATGGCACCCTGTGCCCCAATGCCGCCAACAGGCTTGAATTCATTGTGGCGGGAGCCGGCACCTACAAGGCTGCGTGCAACGGCGATGCTACCTCGCTGGAACCCTTCACTCAACCCCAGATGAGCCTCTTCCACGGCCAGTTGGTAGTCGTCTGCCAGGCTGGCAAGAGTCCCGGCGTGATGACACTCACCGTCAAGGACTCCGCCACTGGCATGAAGTCCAGCGTCAACATTACCGTCAAGTGATACACCCGATATAAAACAAGGTGTCAACCAAGCTTATTCTGGTTGCCACCTTGTTTTATATATTTAGCTGTATTATTTCTGTTTCTCAATGAGGTCCATCAAATACATTGGGATTGTATTCTGATCAAAGTTATAGCGCTTGTAGTCCTCATAGGTTGGCATCAGCTCGGGCGTGAACAATTTGGCCCGCGGGTCATCAACCGGCAGGAACAGTTGCAGCGAGTTGGAAATACTGCCTTTCAGTCCGGTGCGAGGCAGTTCATATGGCGTTTGCTCCATGAAGGTGTTAGGCGCTTGACTGCTAGGCACTCCCACAATAGTTGCCCCCATCTTCCACAAGTAGAAGGCATAATGGAATGCTGCGCTGAAGGTGACTTCGTCTGTCAGTACATACACATGTTCGGGAGTATACACTGGTTTGCCCTTTTGTGCCATGAGTTTGTCCTTGACACTGCTCATCATTTGGGAAATTGTCATGTTGCGAATTTCGTCAGTGACTTTTGCGATGGGTTCTCCTGATTCTTCCTCGCATTGATAATCGCCATATTCGAACTTGATTGGACTGTTGGCACTCATCTGATACAGCGTTGGGAATACGATGGGCGTGAAACCGCCGTTATTGCCGCGCAGGTCAATAATCAGGTTCTTGCTGCCGTTTGCCTTCATTTGAAGCAGCATCTTTTCAAATTCACCGCTAAACGATGGAAGCATGGCGATGGCTTCATTGGGGTCGCTAGGCATTTCCTGGTCTCGATAGAATTGCCAAAACATTCCTGCGAGTTCGTTTTGATAATCCCAACCATTGTCGCGCATATACTCGACGCAGTCGCGTGCATAGATACTTCTTATTCTAAAGTACATTGTATTCTTGCCCTTGCCTACAAAATCAAATTGGAGTTGCTTGGAAGGGAAGATGTCGGTCCAGGGAATCCCACATTCTTTTTCCCACGAAATGGAATCAAATTTCATTTTGAAAGGTAGTGTCAACGCCACTGGCTTGCCTTCGGGGGTCTCAAGGTGATAGGTAATAGAGTCTTCGGGAATGTTGGGAATCACTTTATCCAGGCTCACGCAGTCCCAACACAAATTTGTCATGCGGCCAATTTCATTTTCTGCAGGAAAACACTTAGCCATACTGTTCAGGACATCTTGAACAGGCATATTCTCGATTGCCACTAACTTGCTACCTAGCAAATCCTTGTATTGTTCGGGTAGGCCACTGACATAGATGATGCCTTGGTTCATCGAGAGGAAATGAATTTGAGCATGTCTCCACCATTCATTGTCTCCCCAAAGGTTTGTATGGCGGTCGGCAAGGGGAGCTGTGAATTCCCTGATGCGGGAGGCCAATTCGTCAGCATTGGTTACAGAGTCTCGGACGAGGCCATATCTGGTTTCCATGGCGGCACGGCGGAAGAAGGGCTTGCCACCGTAGTTGGAATACGGGTCGGGGTGTGTTTCTTCCAATAGTCTGACAAATTCGTTGAAGTCAGCGACTATGGAATCGTTGGGAACTTGAGCCAGTGCTCCGTTAGTCGCCAGCATTACCATGAGTGCGATGGTTGTCATGGCCTTGGTAATAAGAGATGATGTTTTCATAATCGTTAGGTTTTTACTGTTGCTTTTTGTTGATTTGCTACAAAATTACCTGTTTCATTTTCTCTGTCAAGTGATAATTAGGGGGAATAACCTGATTGTCTAAATTTTTTACACAATAGTGTCTATTTTTTTTACACTTTTCAGCCCAAAGATTGCTACCTTTGCACGATAATGAAAGAAGTCTATCTTTTCAACCCTGAACATGATCTGGCACTGGCCCACGGTGGGCATAACTATACCGCGCCACCGTTTGCCCGGCAGTTTCGTCACGACCTGCACCTGCTGCCCGCATGGCTTGCACCTGCTGGAGCATTTATCGCTATACCTGATGGCGCCCCGATTGACGAGGACCGCCGCTGGCTCAAAGAACATGGCATTGACGTCGAGCCCATTCCCATGAGTAAAATAGCCCAACTGGGCGCCTGCAGCATCCGTCCATGGGGATGGGATGCCGCACTGCGCTATCAGCTATTGCAAGCGGGCGTTTCGTCCGATAGTCTCCCAAGCGATACTGAATTGGATTGGATAAGGCGCTTGTCTCACCGACGCATGACCATCGCTGTTCATGAGGCCTTGACGGGAACGATGGATTTGCCAGTGTGCCCTGTGGAACTGAACTCTCACCAAGATGTCATCACATTCATGCATCACCACCCGGGTTGTTACCTCAAGATGCCGTGGTCTGGCAGCGGCAAGGGCATCTACCGCGTCATTGAACCCAATCTAGATAACCATGTGCCACGCTGGATAGATGGAGCATTGAAAAGGCAAGGCTCACTCTTGTGCGAGGTGGGGTTGGATCGGGTGCAGGATTTCGCCGTCGAGTGCGAGTGTCGCGACGGCAAAACCGTCTTGACGGGCTACTCGGTCTTTGACAGCGACTTTCACAGCCAGTTTGGGACGGGTAGGGTAGCGCCGATGGAAGAATTGCATCATTTCCTGCTTAGCCGGTATCCTGACCTTGACAAAGTGGTGAACAATGTGCTAAAAGCAATTGATGGCATCATTGTTCCGCACTACAATGGCCCGCTGGGCATTGACATGATGATTTATCGCGACGATGAAGGTGGCATCGCTTTGTATCCATGTGTTGAAATCAACCTGCGCATGACAATGGGCATGGTTACCGCTGCAATGGGCAGCAGGTACAACTTGCACGGCACGTTCAGCATTAGTAGTGCCGATGGCCGTTACTTATCCTGCATGCCAGGCAGTTGACGTTTTTCATTCTTCTTTTTGTCTTTTCTTTGTGGGGCATATTGCCGTTCAAGAAAAAAGGTGTACCTTTGCGCCCGTTTTTAAAACTTGAGTTATGATTAAGATAGATCCAAAGAGAAAATTATGGCAGGAAGTCTTGGCCTATGCCCTGCTCACTGTGGGTAGTTTGCTGTTCGCCGTTGGTGACGTGATGTTTGTCAATCCTTACTTGATGGCTCCTGGCGGAACCTATGGTCTTTCTAACGTGTTCAACACGCTGTGGCCTTGGAAGATTTCGCTCTACGCCATCTGCATGGATATCCCTTTGCTGCTCATCGGCACATGGATTCTGGGTCCCAAGTTCGGTATCAAGACCATCATCTCGACAGCGTTGATTTTTTTGTTCACTTTCATCCTCGAGAGCTGGTGGGGCTACAATCCTGTTATCCTTGATGGCGCGATTACCGCCACCGTCGATCCCTCGATGGCCAAGTCGATGGTCGAGATTCCTCACCACGGCGGCTGGTTCCGTCCCGACTACTTCCTCAACACTGTCGTCGCCGGAATCATCTACGGTGTAGCCATTGGTCTGATTTTCCGTTCGGGCGCTACCAGTGGAGGCTCAGACATTATCTCGATGATTATTCACAAGTATACCAAGATTTCCTTGGGTACGCTTGTGATGATAGTTGATGGCATCATCACCCTGAGCACTCTCGTCGCCTTTGGTGACATTCGCCTGCCCATCTATTCTATCATTATTATATTTATCGAGGGCAAGGTCATTGACCTCGTGGTCGACGGTTTGAAGACCTACAAGACCATGTTCATCGTTACCGATGAGGCCGATGCAGTACGTGACTACATCATAAACGACATCAAGCGTGGTGGCACGCTCATTGCCGGCACAGGTCTCTACAAGGGAACCGAGCGCAACATGCTCTATGTTACTCTTGACCGTTCCGACATGATCAAGCTGCGCTCGGTGCTCTATCACATCGATCCGCACGCATTTGTCAACATCATGGAGAGCTCCGAGATCTTGGGTGAAGGCTTCCGCCGACTCCCTCAGGAGTAATAGTTGAGGACTGATTGTCTCACAGCTGGCGATATTTCTGACCGTGTCAACTTCGTCCAGCTTCCAGAGTTCAAGTTATCAAACTCTGTAGTAAAGTAGTCAAAGTAGGAATCATGATCCTAAAAGTGTAAAAAAATTGGACGCTTTTGTGTCCAATTTTTTTACACTTTTGAAAATAACGTGTTTTTTGTGATGTGGGTTGCTGCGTTTGGGGCTACATTTGACCAAGAGAAAAATTCACTCCCACTAACCTCAAAAAATCGATATTTATGAATAGGATTACTGCTCTTTTATTTCTTGTAATCGCCCTTGCAGCTTGCTCGGGCAGTCGGCAAGAGCAATCAATATTCGGCTCATGGCAGATGTTGGACGGGCAGAGTCATCATTATGGCCCGAGCGCTTCGACGCTCTTGACATGGACATTTAACGAAGATAGCACTTTTGCAGTGACATTCGTTACACATGATGTGGCCAGAATTTCGTCTGGTGTTGACACCATGAGCATGCCGGGTACCTATGCCATGGATGGTGATAAAATGATAATGACTTTTGACACATTAGACCTCTCTAATGACAAAAAGGAAGCTTCGATGATTGAAGGCTACATCGTTACTTTCAAGGTGAACATGAACGGTTCCGACCTTGAACTGATTGAATGCAATGGCGGAACCATGAAGTTAAAACACATATAGGCCAAATCATTGACAGCTAATAGATAGTATGTTTGAGTTTAGCAAAATTTATTATCTTTGCAAAAAATATTCTTTTTGCAAAGATAATTGATAAAGGTAATTCATCACTATGAACGTTAAACTGCATACCCCCACCACCCTAAAGGCCGGCAGTGGAATGTCTTCTGTCAAGCAGTTCTTTTTGTCTCTTATTGCCACCTCAGTGTCTATCATTCTCACCTTTGGAACCGCAGCAATCATTGACCACAACAAGAAAGAATCGGCCAAAAAGGAAATGGTGAAGATGGTTATCAGCGATTTTGATAAGACCATTAATATTTTAATGAAAACCGATACTGCATTTCGTGAGATTAGCCGCATGCAACTTGAAGTGGCAAACCATCCCGAGCGTTTTGACAGTCTGCGATTTATCGTCCCGATAACGATGTCGCGCATCGATATAGAGTATCCCGAAACCACCGAGAAGATTTTCACTTCAAGCATCGAGACATTCAGCACCATTGGCAACGCCAACTTTGTCAATGAGGTTTCATCTTTCTATATTTATCGCAACCATTACAAGAATGATGTGATGGATCACCTCAAGAAAGAACTTGAGGAAAAGGAAGCTATTGCGACGTTAAAGGGGCTGTTAAGCGTCAATTTCTCGGAGTATGTCTACGAGAATTGGGCGATGTTGAAGTCGTTAAAGATGATTCGAGACAAGTGCATGCAAATGATGAACGTGACAGAGCAAGACATGCAGGCTTTCTCAAAACAGCAACAAATCGATGAAGAGATTGGATCTGAGGATTCTGACACTTTGCAACGATTGTATGAAGAATGGCTCAAGTCCATTGACGTGATCGAACAGGCCAATGCAAAGCTCGCTGATTAACAGTGTGTTGGAATTTGTTTGAATGATGATACCGCAGTTGGTGACGATGAGGTGATTTATGAAGAAGATACTTTTATTATTAGTTTCTATTGCATTGACCTTCGTCTTCATTTCATGCGGTGACGATGACGATATCGATAAGGATGAACCCGTTACCTATGTGGAGCATGATTACGTTGACCTGGGGCTGCCCAGCGGCACGCTGTGGGCCACATGCAACGTCGGTGCAAGTGTGCCCGAGGAATATGGCGACTATTTCGCATGGGGCGAGACCAAGCCCAAGAAGGTATACAACTGGAGCACATACAAGTGGTGCACTCCAGGCACGGATAATTGGTTTGATAAACTGAAGAAGTACAACACACTTAGCGAAATCGGTACTGTTGATGACAAGTATGAGCTGGACCCTGGGGATGACGCGGCCTACGTCAATTGGGGACCATCGTGGCGCATGCCGACCAAGGCCCAGTTCGATGAGCTATACTGGAGATGTTCCAAGCATTGGACAACACTAAATGGAGTTGACGGTATGTTGGTTACAGGCCCCAATAATAACACGATATTCTTGCCCGCCACAGGCTACCGTTACGACGATATGCTCAAGGATGATGGCTTTTCAGGCTATTACTGGTCGCGGATGATTTACACCAACGTCCCGTGGTACGGCTGCAGTAAATCCTTTGATATGGAGAAGTGGTCTTGGGAAAACTACACTCGCGATTGCGGTTTTGCCGTTCGGGCCGTCCGCACCTCCCAAAATTAGCGTTTATGGGAAATAACAGTAATGCCGAGAGTGCTAATAGCTACCTTTGCAAAAAATGATTAAATCTTATGGCGATGAGAACAACGTTAATTGGAGTGATTATACTGTTACTGGGACTATTGGTTGGTTGTGATTCAATCAACAGCAACAAGAGCGCATCAGATAAGCCCATTATAATTGATAAATACCTGGCGGCTTCCTTGGGGAAAAAGCATCTTGAGGCACTTGCCCTGGATAGCGCCGATAGGCATTGTGTCGATAACGTTAATGAGTTCGCCTTCACGTTACTGCATCAGATAGCTATAGACAAGGATAGCTCCTTTGTTGTGGCCCCTTTGAGTCTGGCCAGTGCGATTGCAGTGGCAGCCAATGGTGCAGTGGGCGAAGTACGCGACAGTCTTGAGCAGGTGTTCGGGCCGATTATCAACGCCAATGCATTTTATAAGAAGTATATGGCGGCACTGCCTCACAATGACTATACTGATTGTCTAATATTGAATTACTTAGCTGCCAACACAGATGCTCCCATCTTAGACGCTTTCTCCCAAACTGTTTCCGCTAGTTACAGTGTCTGTGTCAAAAATCACGATTTTTCCAAAAAGAAAACCGTTAATAAGATCAATGACTGGTTCCACCAGCAATCACTTGATGACAAGATTAAAGTCATTGAAAAACTGGATCCTGAATCGTCACTTTGCTTGATTAACGCCCTTGAATTTAATGCGTTATGGCCCCCTTTCAAAGAAGAAAACACTCATTTAAAGGCTTTTGAAACCGCATGGGGTGAATATTTGAAGATTCCAATTATGCATAACGAAGAGGCAAATCTTCCATATGTTGACAGAGAAGAATTCCAGGCGGTCTCTATACCGTATTACGGCAGTTGCTATAGAATGCTGATTGTTTTGCCTAAAACTGAAAAACTGGCGACATTCAGTCAATCGATGACTCTTGAATCATTCCACGAAATTCTCGATTCGTTAATTGAGCCTGTTACAGTCATATTAGATCTGCCCCGTTTCAAGTGTGAAAGCAACTTGTCAATGATGAAATTGTTAAAGAAATCGCTCCCAAGTGTTTTCAACCAAGAGGACGTTTATTTTAATGCCATCGTTGATGATCCCATCAATTCTCTCAAACTTAAAGAAATCGACCACAAGACCAGTATAGAAGTCAACGAAAAAGGGACAAAAGCCTTTAGTGTAACGCAAGGTTCGTGGGTATTAATATCGATAATGCCCGAGTTTATAGCCAATCATCCGTTCTTGTACTTTGTGTATGACGAGGCAACCCGTGCCATCCTGCTGATGGGACAATTCTGCGGTGATGGTGCCATCTAAGGGGGACAATAATGCTGATGACTATCCTGAAAAATAGCAATTACACAAAGTATATCGCTTACGGAATATACCGCTCCATTAAGTGATAAAACGAAAAAAGAAGTCCACAAGGGACTTCTTTTTCATTTTGCGGAAAGGGAGGGATTAAATACTTGAAAATCTGAAATATTACCCATCTGATACACAAAAACTTACATTTTCGTAAAAGAGGGAAAATCCATGATTAGTGTCCCTATACTGTCCCTGAAAAATAGCTTATAAGCAACTTATAGACAGTTAATTAATCTTTATTTCGCGTTCGATTGTTATACGACCATTTCTGATTCTGCTTTCTCTTCAAGCGTCTTTCGGATAAAGGCATTGATGGTGAGCCCAGCTTGTTTGGCAAGCATAGCGATTCTGCGGTGGATGGCTGGTGTCAACCTCACATTCAGAGCGCCTGAATAACTCTTATCCGGTTCAATGCCCTGATTGGCGCAATAAGCGAGGTAATCATCCACGGCCTCATGAAATGCCTCGGTAAGTTCCTTGACGCTCTCGCCCTCAAAATTCACCAAACCATTGATGCCCTCCACCTTGCCGTAGAAAACACCGTCCTGCTCGCTAAAAGCGACTGAGCCTAAATAGCCCTTATAATTCATTGTATTCATAGAAATGCAAATGTAACTAAAAAATAGTTACCATCCAAATCACATTACAAAAATCTTGCCAAAAACACTAAAATTGCAGTGAAATTCAGTGTTAAGAACAGATGTTGGCAACGAAAGTGTAAAAATTTTGGACACTTTTTGGAAAAAAGTCGAGGCAAGGTCCCTTTTTATGGATAATGACTTGTTTCTCTTGTTGATACTCCTTAACTTTGCCTCAAACAATAATCAGTTAGAATTATGAAACAAATAGAATTAGAAAATCTCATCAAAGATATCAAAACTGAATTTGCTCGAAAAGTAAAATTAGGTTTTGTAATGGGTATCGTCTACGGTCTATTGTGTTTAGCAGCAATCATTGTGTATTGCTTCCTCACTGAGTGTGATTCCTCTGAAATTTTATTCTTGAGTGGCATCTTTCTGGTGATATCTTTTGAAAAGTTTCTATTCTCTGTAAAGAATAAAAATATAATGAAGGCTGAAAACGCAGAGGAATTATTGAGTAGGTATGATGCCTCCTACCCCAACAAAATTGGCAAATGCCTTCCATTTAATGTCGTTCTCGTCCTGTTCCTAATTGGATATGTGATTTACAAAATGATAACAGATATCAATGGATACGGATTCTTCTGGCTAATAGTAGCATTCCAAGTGGGGCAGACAATGATGGATATTCCAGTGAAAGGAAATGTCATTGGTCGGAATGATGTGCTTATCGAACGTCTGCGTAAACTTGTAGAAAAGGAGAAACAAGACACCTTATAGAGTTCCGATTCAAGCTCAGTAAAAAATGAAACGATTAAGACTTACATCTTAATCGTTCATTGAATTTGTGCGGAAAGGGAGGGATTCTTTCTCCGCTGCGCTGCGAAAGCGGCCTGAAGGCCGATGGCGAACCCTGTGTGTTCGAATCTGCAGCGCCTGACACGTAAAATGAAAAAAGAAGCCCACAAGGGACTTCTTTTTCATTTTGCGGAAAGGGAGGGATTCGTATCACCTACTATAACTTGCTGTGGGTAAACCATTTAACTTGCATTCCAAATTTGTCCAGTCGCAAATTGAAACATCAAATTGTACTGCAAAGATAAGCCCCCATCAGGGATCTGCAAAAGGATTTGTGTTAAAGAATACGGAATGAAAGTGGATTTTTGGGGCAGATTCACTCCATTAGCACATCCTCTAGTTGGTCCAGTAAGGGGGGCGATTAATTCTATGTGACATGAAGCCTTTTAAGTCTGACCAAAAACACCTTTTGTGGAAATGTCAGGGGGGCGAGGTTTCCTGACCTTCAGCCATAAAATTTCACCGCATACCCCTTGCCTTTGAACCTTGCTTTGCTTGCTTTGTTTTTGACTGATTATCAGCACTTTAAAATTCAAATTTTGAACAAAAAAAGACCCCTAAATCATTAAATTTTACTCCTCATTTTCATATATTATTTATAGAAATATAATTATTAAATATATGAAAAAGTTAGTAAATAAAATTATTAATTTGTGGATGAAATTGATGATGAATGATGTATTTTGGGAATTTGCTATTGAGCATGCTGTCCACATCATTGTTCATATATTAATGTAAACCAAACCGAATCACGAACAATCCCAATCAATGTGGATGTGTTCGCTATCTGGAGACTACACTTTACCCCTTGGGTGTCCAAGGCTGCAAAAAGTAGTATTTCAGGGCGAAAAAAGTTGCTCAAATCACTAACATTTTGCCCCAAATCGTTTATTCTTAGATACAAATATATTTAGAGATAATACGATGAAGAAGACCAAAAACTGGTTAGAAGTAGCTTTGTTTGTTGTAGAAGTAATCAACATCATACTACACTTGATAACCTTATTCAACTAAACACAATCACCCTCACACCAAAACCGATGTGAGGGTGTTGTTATTGTTATGAAAGACTTGCTGCCCTGATGATGCCCTGCTTTGCCCCCTCAGGGGTAGCCATTAGGGATATTTTGTTATTCAATTATACCAAGATTTTAGAAAAACTCCCTGATGTAAGATAATTAAAATTGAAATGAGCTGCAATTTCAATAAGGATCATCTTCTTCATCTTTAGGAATGTTTCTTGTATCTAATATTCCATAATTAGCTGATGTATGATAATTAAATAGTTCAGTTCGTCTAGCTAATGAATCTCCATCATAATAACCTAAAGGAGCATGACTTATTGAACTTATTTTAGGGAATTTCACTTTTGGAATAGCATATTTCATATCATCTGAATACATAAACTCGTCTTTTTTAATATATGGATATTCTATTTCAACCCATTCAAATTCAATGTCTACCGCATTGCCGTCAAATGAAAATAAAATCCCTTTATTAAAAAAATCATAACCAGAATAATACTTTATTACTTCAGGTGTTGCCAACACACATAGTATCTCTTTTTCTAGTGTATCATTATCATTAAACAACCTCATTTCCATTACGGGCACTATTCTTTTATAGAATTCCCATGATTCTGTATCATCATGAGACCTTGCAGGAAAATCAATACGATATACTAAAATATGATTATAGTCTTTGAATACTCTAAATACCCTTGCTTTCATAATTCAAATTTACGATTATGTTTTTTGTTTAGTGCAAAGGTACAAAAATGGCTCACATCATTTCCAATGCTAGCCATAAATCTTCATTCTTCATTGTCCTTTTTGTCTAACTTTTCCTTCAGTTTTTCCTTAATCTCACTCTCAAACTCACCAAGCTTTGTCCTGAAGTAAATTGACACCCCAAAGATGCCAACTGCATAGCACAAAGCCTAAGCAACATAAACAAGCACCCCTGATGCTATATTGGCGGTTATACGAATGCACCAGTCGCAGATTTGAAACGAAAATAGCCAAAAATGCGACTAAAATGGAAAAAGAAAATCCTTAACTTTCAACAAGTTAAGGATTTAACGCTCTCTCAGCGGAAAGGGAGGGATTAAATACTTGAAAATCTGAAATATTACCCATCTGATACACAATAACTTACATTTTCATAAAAGAGGGAAAATCCATGGTTAGTGTCCCTATACTGTCCCTAGAAAATAACTTATAAGCTACTTATATACAGTTAATTAATCTTTATTTCGCGTTCGATTGTTACACGACCATTTCTGATTCTGCCTTTTCTTCAAGCGTCTTTCGGATAAAGGCATTGATGGTGAGGCCAGCCTGCTTGGCAAGCATGGCAATTCTGCGGTGGATGGCTGGTGTTAGTCTTACATTCAGGGCACCCGAATAACTTTTATCCGGTTCTATACCCTCGTCGGCGCAATAGGCGAGATAATCGTCCACGGCCTCATGAAATGCCTCGGTCAGTTCCTTCACGCTCTCGCCCTCAAAGTTCACCAAGCCATTGATGCCTTCCACTTTTCCGTAGAAAACACCATCCTGTTCACTAAAAGCGACTGAGCCTAAATAGCCCTTATAATTCATTGTATTCATATCTTTCTTATTTAATAAATCCTGCTTCTTTCAATTCTTCCAATACTTGCTGCATCGCATATCGCTTGACGATGTTACCTGGATGTGGCTTGTGCAACATGATGGGCCGTTTGTCACCGTTCTTGAAAATCACTCGAGAACCAGACGTGTGACCTTTTTCACCTCGCACATAACCATAACCAGCCAAGAGTTGCTGCATCTCATCGAATGTAAAATCCGACGGCATGGACAGAAATCGCTTCCTTAGTTTTTCCTTTGTACTCATGTCCTAGTGTTTTGTCGCCGCAAATGTAACTAAAAAATAGTTACCACCCAAATACTATTACAAAAATCTTGCCAAAATCTCCAATATTACAGAGATAATGAGTGTTCAGAACAGATTTTGGTATCGAGAATGTAAAAATCTTGGACACTTTTTGGGGAAAAGGCGATGCTTAGTCGATTTTTGTGGTTAATTACTTGCATCTCTTGGTGATACTCCATACCTTTGTCGCAAACAATAAATGGATATTGTTATGAAGAAAATACTATTGTTAATAACTCTTATATTATCTTTCCCTTTCATTTCTTGTGGTGATGATAAAGATGAACCAGATAATCTTAAGGAACATGAGTGGGTTGACCTAGGCCTTCC
>JAEEGF011693372.1_pt1 | contig 16487 bp, 15 predicted proteins | sample 9134171 | NCBI WGS metagenome assembly JAEEGF01 (sample SAMN16246542, study PRJNA631951) | gut metagenome | biome: gut microbiome; feature: rumen; material: AP-attached | host: Bos | place: Iran: Karaj | collected 2018-10
GGACAGCAACAAGTCCATCTGCTTCGCATGCTCAAGAGACAGAAGAAAAGCCTTGTTTGAGGCTGCGGAGAAATACGGATGCAACAAAATAGCCTTAGGCCACCAGCTCGACGATGTGCTGGAAACGCTTTTCCTGAACATGACTTACCACGGGACATTCGGAGCCGTGCCGCCGCTGCTGAAACTGGACCACATACCGTTCAGCATCATCAGGCCGCTGTATCTCGCCAACGAGGACGACGTGGCTGCATTCGCCATGAGCAGGGGCTACAGAACGACACTCAAGGAATGTCCGCACTCGCAGGAAACAAGCAGGACAAGCGCGAAAAGGCTGATAGCCGAGTTCGAGAAACTGAACAAGAATGCCAGAGCCTCATTGCTGAAAGCCATGAGCAACATAAACCAACAATATCTACCTAAAGAAAATGGCGGCGAAAAAGAATAGCGGAAAGAAGAAAGCGAGAACCACCACGAAAAAAAGCAAAGGCGGCAAAACAGGTTGCAGCTTCGTCAGCCTGCTCGTGGCGCTTGCCATACTCGGCTCGATAACATATTTCGTGAGCAGACACAAAGGCAGAGGCGAAACCGGCATAGGCAAGGAGATAACAAGACCAAAGAACGACAAATACAAAGTCATAGGCATAGACATATCGCACCACAACGGCACAATAAAGTGGGACAAGGTGAAGGAGGACGGAGTCAAGTTCGCTTACATAAAAGCTACACAAGGCACCACGCACATAAACCGCCGCCACAAGAAGAACTACGACAAAGCCAAGAACGAAGGCATCACAAGCGGATTTTACCACTTCTTCATGTTCGAGAAAGACGGCGCGGAGCAAGCGAAATTCTTCCTGGAAAACTCAACACTCGAAGGCAAGGACCTGCCGCCGGCATTAGACGTGGAATACTCGCCGCCAAGCACAATAAGACGCACCGGGGAGAAATACATCAAGGGAAGAATAAGGGAGATAACGAGATTCGATAGCGTGATATACGAGGAGACCGGCATCCACCCCGTGATTTACACAAACAAGGAGTGCTACAAGGACCTGATAAAAGGACACTTCGACAACAACGAGATATGGATATGCGACCTCAACAGCGAGGAGAATCCAAACATAAACGAGAAATGGGTGCTGTGGCAATACTCGCACAAAGGCAAGGTGAACGGAATATCGTTCGATGTGGACATGGATGTGTTCAACGGCACCGAGGAGGACTTCAGAGCATGGATAGAAACGTATCAATAACAAAAAAGAGCCGCATCGCTGCGACTCTTTTCTTTTTCTCTGTATTGATGTTTTACTTCACATACTTGATGTTGATTACAAAGCGCTGATTCTGTCCAACGCCCTTCTTATCTGGCTTAGTCTCGTCGTCCTCGAGAGCTACGACCTTGATAAGTCCCTTGTGACCAGCCTTGTAAGAAGTCTCGCCAAGCTCGAAGAGGATAACATCGCCCACCTTTACGTCCTTAACCCAGTATGAGTCGCTGACAGAAAGCGAGTTAATCTGCTCGCCGGTAGCGGCGTCGAAGTCTATGCCTTCAACCTTCTCCATCTTAGTCTCGTTGCGTTTCTTCCAGTTCTTCAGAGCATAATAAGCGTCTGGATCGTCGCTCTTGCCCTCGAACTTGCAGTAAGGAGATGTTCCGCCGTCCTTTTCCCAGTCAATGTTCAGAGTTGGGTTGCCAGGCGAGAACAATGTGAAGAACTTAGTCTTAGAGTGGTCCACCTTGCCGTAGAACAGCATGATATCAACAGCACGAGTGTCATTAACGCCGTCTTCGAGCGCCATTGTTCTTCCGTCTATCAAAGAAACCGCGCTGCCTCTCTTCTGAGAATTACGGCCAGACTGTGCATAAATCTTTACATTCTCATAATTCACTGTCTTAAGCGCCTTAGGAGCCTTTTCCTTCTTAGCGGAGAATGCGACCGCAGGAACCATAAGAGCCAAACTCAATAAAAATGCAATTCTTTTCATTGTAGTATTATTTATTAGGTTATTACTTTTATTGCATAACGCAAATGTAATGCCAAAGATAAGGATTCTCTTTTTGGGAAAGCAACAATAATAGTTTATTTTTGCCGCCGATAAGTTAACAAAGCGAATATCATGATAGAATTAATCCCGGCAATCGACATCATAGAAGGCAAGTGCGTAAGACTCTCGCAAGGCGACTACAACCAGAAAAAAGTTTACAACGAGAACCCTGTTGAGGTGGCAAAGGAGTTTGAGGACGCAGGCGTGAGACGTCTGCACGTCGTGGACCTCGACGGCGCAAAAGCCAAGCACATAATAAACCACAAGACATTAGAGAGCATCGCCACAAAGACTAACCTGACAATAGACTTCGGCGGCGGACTGAAGACCGACGAGGATCTGAGAATCGCCTTCGAATCGGGCGCGGCGATGGTCACCGGCGGAAGCATCGCCGTGAAGGACCCAGAAGTGTTCACCGGATGGATAAGCAAATTCGGCGCGGACAGAATAATACTCGGCGCGGACGTGAAGGACGGCAAAGTGGCGATAAACGGATGGCAGGAGAACACCGACATCGACCTGTACGACTTCCTCGGCAAGTACAGAGCCAAAGGCATAAGCAAAGTAATATGCACCGACATAAAGAAGGACGGCATGTTGCAAGGTCCGTCGCTCAGCCTCTACGAGAGCATCCTAAGCAAAGACCCCGAGACATACCTGATAGCCAGCGGCGGAGTGAGCTGCGTGGACGACATCGTGGCGCTGGAGGAGAAGAACGTGCCTGCCGTGATATTCGGCAAAGCCATCTACGAAGGACGGATAAAACTCAAGGATTTCGAAAGATTCCTATAAAACAAAAAAAGACCCAATCGGGTCTTTTTTTTATGTACAGAAACAAAAATCACCGCTGAATGAATCAACGGTGATAAAAAAATGGAAAATATAATCTCAATATATCATTAAGATTCTCAACCTAAAAACATCACGTAGATAGCCACGACAAAGACAACGAGTTTCAGGAATGTATTAGACAAATAAACTCCAGTTGCTACTGATGCGCTTTTCAATGTCTCAGAAGAGCCCTTCTTATTTGTCAATTCAAACAAGAAAGCAAAAGCGAAAGGCAACAAGACAAGTCCTACGACACCAATAAGAATCAATAGTGCAGTAGAGTCGCTTTTAAACGCCAGCAACACTATCAAACCGAAGATAGAGCCTATCGTTGTTCCCCAACTTGCTCGTTTGCTATACTCATGCAGTTTCTGCAACAATTTAGCCACGACCTTTGAAACAATCATGCTCAAAACAACAAGAGCAGCAATAGCAGCTATCACTCCCCAGCCTATATGAAGTTTCAATAGAGTTTGTCCCATAATAGCTGCAATAAGAACACTGACTGGACCCGGTATCTTGTTTATAAAACATCCAAGGAAACCAGCGCCAAGCAAAATCACGGCGAGACACCACCAAAGAATTGTAATCATAATTTTTAGTTTTTAGAATTAATAATTATTTTAAAATGAACACATTAGAATTTTTTAATTAAGAGCATCAAGCACTTCTATCATTGCGCCAGCAGCTTTTGCTGCCTTTTTCGAAGTCTCAATAGCCTCATCTAAATCTTCATCGCTTCTTGATTCAGAAGATGACGCTGACGCGCTGCTTTCTTCTGGCTTTGGAGCGTGATACTCCAACAGACTGCCGACCTTGAATTGCGCAGCGCTGGCATTAAAGCCATCATCATAAATATTCACCAGAATAGTAGTGCTTTCCCCTACAGACAATGCACAAATGGCTTTCATGTCGTCAAAACAGTCGCCTGTGGTTTTCGCAATAACGCTTCCATCTGCATCCTGGAATTCATAAGTAAACTTTGCTTCAAGCTGACCATCGTCAGTTCCGACCTCCATGCCTTTTGTCCAAGGCTCAGGAAGACCTTCAGCGATACGTTTGAACTCGATTGACACCTCATAAGAATAATCTTTCTTGACCTTGTAGTCTTTTGAAACGACTTCAAAATACTCGCCCAGCGGTCCTTGCACTTTCTCTGAGACCGGCTTAATCTTGATGTCTTGAGGTTCTTCGTTCTTTTTCGAGCCGCTTCCTCCGCAAGAGACAAAAAGAAATGCGCTCGCGATGACAAATAAAAGTTTTCTCATTGTATTAAATATTACTTTCGCTTACTCACTTTATCGGCATTTCAGCTAACTCCGTTTGCTTTATTTATTCACAAAGTAACACAACTTAGATGTGCTAAAAAAAGTCCTTGTTGGTCCTTTTTCTATTTCTATTTATTATATGTGCAACGCCTATCGTCATGGATGTTTTTTCCTTATTTCAAAGGGAAAAACATCTTTTCTTTGATTAAACTAAGCAAAGAAAAAAGCATAGACTTCGAAGTCTATGCTTTTTTGTTATTTTATGCGATCTAAAATCTTGTAATATTAGTCTGGCTTTGTCTCAATCCAGAGTTTATACAGTTCAGCTATTTCCTTTCTATACATTTTATCCTTTTTATCGTATTCTTCTCTTACTTTATCATCTTTGTTTTTGTAATCGATATAAAAAGGAAGCTTATTTATTTCTTGACTTACGAACAAATATTCTTTTCCTATCCATATATCTACAGATTCTGCATATGCATAATACAGAAGCGTATGCTTTTCTATTCTTCTCATTCTATTATGCCCTTCTATCGCCAAATTATACGCACAACAGGCAAGTTCATCAGCCGCTTCCTGCTGCCATTTGAATTCACCTGCTTTTACACGTTCCCAAATACGATTTAACGATTTCCTTTTCAGTGCTTCATATTGTTCAATCTCATTTTTCTCTTCCTCGGTGAGTTTACCGTCTATTACACTCTGACGTTTTGTTATATCACTGGTATCTGTAGTATCACAGAATCTTTTTACAACCACAACTGACTCTTGCTCCTTTCGTTCACTTGGGTCTTCTATTCCATTATTTATTGCATCCTCTCTTTTTTTTGCTTTTGTCAATGTATCAACGACCAAGTCTTCACTTGAGTATTCTAACCATTTTACCTGTGACCATATTCCATTTTTACCCGCAAAAATCACGGCAATTAGCACAAGTGCAAAAACAGGAACCAGCACGAGCAAAAACTTCTTCATTTTATCAGTCTTGTCTAACGCACGTTGTATCTCGTTGGCGCTTCCATACCTCTTTTCACGGTCTTGTTCTGTACATTTTCTACACACGTTTGAATAACAAGAAGGAAACAAGTCCTTCAACAACATGCCGAACGAATATATATCACTACGGCAATCTATAGCCAACTCGCCCGACTTTTGCTCTGGCGACATATACTTCTCCGTCCCGGCTGGTTGTTTCAATATGGCATGCGAATCGGTGTCCGACAGTCCAAAATCTATCACCTTGACATGAGAACCGTTTCTTGTTATCATAACATTTTCCGGCTTCAAGTCCCGGTGTACAATTTGGAACGAATGCCAATACGACATCGCCGAAAGTATCTCGTCAAGAATCCTCCGCCTTTCCGCCTTGCTTACATTTCCTTTCAAAAAGTTTGGCAATGTCACTCCGTCCACATACTCTTTCACTATAAGATTTCCGAAACGCTCGTCATTTTCGTAAGACTCTGTCTTGCCTATATTTTTATGCTCAAGCATCACCCCCACCTCAAACTCCTTCATCAACAGACTCTCATACAACTCATTACCTCTGAATTCAGCGCGCAAGCACTTGACTATATGCCACTTGCCATATCTCTTTGCTTTATACAACAAAGAATATGCGCCTTCGTATATCAAAGACCATTCCGACAATCTGCCATCTATCATCCCTCTTTGCGACGGCACTATACCAGATGATGCAATCTCCTCCACAGACATAGCTATACTTTTTGATTTCTATTTTATTACAAACCTAAGAAAAAGAACAAAGCGACAAATCTACGCACACTAGAAAAAGGACCAACAAGGACCATATTTTTTTACAAACTTGGAATAAAAATTGCAAAATTTGTATTTACAGAATGACTCTGATTATGGAAAAGAAAAACTACAGCAAAAATTCCCCCGAAATCATACTTTTAAGAGAGCTTATACAAAAGTCTGTCGATTTCAAAATCAGGACCCCCGCCGACTTTAATTCTCTTGCAGAACTAATAAACGAAAAGACTGGAGAAATGCTGAGCCCCACTACTCTAAAACGACTATGGGGATACATTGACGGAGCCGAAACAACAAGACAATGCACGCTTAATATTCTCACGAAATATCTCGGATACAAATCCTGGGACGAGTTCATCGCCGACTGCGAAAAACATTACGAAATCCAGTCCAAGCCAATTCTGTCATACAGCATAAGTTCGGCAACGTTAAACAATGGTCAGAAACTTATTTTGGAGTGGATGCCAAACAGGCAAATCGTCATAGAGTATTTAGGCGAAAACAAATGGATTGTTACAGAATCACAAAATAGCAAAGTGCAGATTGGCGATACGTTCATATGCAATTTCTTCATTCAGAACGAGCCATTGTACGTCGAATCATTCACCCACGAGAACAACGAGCCTGTGCCATTTGTCATGGGAGCAAAATCAGGACTTACAAAGTTGGCCAAATTGTGATTTACGCACATACACAAAAAAAGAGCGAACCTCACGGCTCGCTCTTTTTATATTGTAAAAACTTGGTCTTACTTGATAAGCTTGTTCGTCTTTGTGTCGGGAAAAATGACACTTGGCTTGAACGTCTTAGCCTCCTCGGCATCCATATAAGCGTACGCCATGATGATGACCACATCGCCCGGCAGCACCTTGCGCGCCGCTGCACCGTTCAGGCAAATCTGTCCGCTGCCTCTCTCGCCGGCTATGACGTAGGTGTCGAAGCGCTCGCCGTTGTTGTTGTCAACGATGCTGACACGCTCGTTAGGTATGATGTTAGCGGCATCGAGCAAATCCTGGTCAATAGTTATACTGCCGATATACTCAAGGTTTGCCTCGGTGACCGTAACCCTGTGAATCTTGGATTTTAGAACTTGTATATACATTAAAAAACGACTTGCTTATTTAAGTCTAATATTGTCTATCAGTCTTACCTTTCCGCAGTGCACAGTGACGCATCCCACCACATAGCCAGCATCGTCCCAGCTGTTTATCTTCTGGAGAGTGTCGCCGTTCACTATCTCGTAATACTCAACTTGCAGACCATCGCAGGCATTGATGTTGCCAATGACCCACTGCGTCAAATCCGCAGGAGACTTCGAGGGCACAAAGTTAACACTTTCTTTCAAGACCCTAAATATGTTCGCCGCATTTTTGCGCTCAGCCTCCGAAAGCAACTGGTTACGGCTACTGCGTGCCAGCCCAGACTCCTCGCGGACTATAGGACATTGCACTATCTCGATATTGAAGCCCATGGTGCGCACCATGAGTTTGATGATAGCCACTTGCTGGAAGTCCTTCTCGCCGAAATAAGCTTTGTCTGGAGTTACAAACGTGAAGAGTTTGCTGACAATCTGCACCACGCCGTTGAAGTGCCCCGGACGCTGCAGTCCCTCCATCACCTTGTCCAACCCCTGAAAGTCGAAATCGAAAGTCTGCGACATCTCTTTTTCAGAGTAAACATCCTCTGGCTGCGGCGCAAACATAATGTCCACACCCAGCGATTCCAAAAGTTCCGCATCCTTCTTCTCGTCGCGCGGATAAGTCGCCAAATCTGTTTTGTTGTTGAACTGGGTCGGATTGACGAACACGCTGACAACAGCCACTTCGTTTTCCTTTCTGCACTTAGACACCAGGCTGGCATGCCCGTCGTGCAAAGCTCCCATCGTAGGAACAAGACCTACAGTCTTGCCCTGTTTCTTGAAATTCTCTATCGCAGACTTCAACACTGCAACAGAACGAATAATTTGCATTTTTGAGATTGTTTTTTTGAGTTGCTCAAACGGAGCGCAAAGAAAGCAAAAACAAATATTATTGAAAAGAAATGAAGAAGAAAAGTTTGGTATTCTTCGGAAAATTTTCTATATCTTTGCATATATAACATCTTTGCGTATGAAAGAAGCCCAGAAAATTCTGTTTATCTCCCAAGAGATTACCCCTTACCTCCCAGAAACGGACATGTCTAAAATCTGCCGAATGATGCCTCAGTATGTGCAAGAGGACGGCCGCGAGATGAGAGCATTCATGCCCCGATTCGGTTGCATAAACGAACGCCGCAACCAGCTGCACGAAGTCATACGCCTGAGCGGAATGAACCTGATAATCGACGACACAGACCACCCTCTTATCATAAAAGTCGCATCGATACAGTCTGCCAGAATGCAGGTCTATTTCATAGACAACGAGGATTATTTCCAAAGAAAATACACTGTCGCTGACGCCGACGGCAAAGAGTGCGACGACAACGACGAGAGAACAATATTCTTCTCCAGAGGCGTGCTTGAGACTGTGAAAAAGCTCAGATGGGCGCCCAACGTGGTTCACTGCCACGGATGGATGTCGGCATTGGCTCCGCTGTACATAAAGAAAGCATACAACGACGACCCATTCTTCAAGGATGCGAAAATCGTCATTTCGCTATATGACAACGAGTTCACAAGCAAATTCAAACCAGAGTTCAAGGAAAACCTGAAACTCGACGGCATAACCGACAAGGATCTGGAGATGCTGGGCAAGGACGGCGTGGACTACACACGACTGATGGAGCTCGCCATCGCCAACTGCGACGGCGTGATAATGACAACCGACAACACAAACGACGAACTGAAATCATTCATCGAGAAGTCCGGAGTCAAGAGCCTCGTTTGCACCGACAAGGAGGAATACTCAGGCAAGTACCTGGAGTTTTACGACAGTTTATTCGCATAAGCACACGCTGAAAAAAAATGATGGATATATTTAGAAAGGCAGAGCGCAAAAGCGTACTCACATTTTTCTTGATTGGATTAGCGCATTTGGTTCTGTTGAGCTCATGCTCCGACGAGGAGTTTGAGAATACAATGCAGCCTTCGAAAGACGCAATAAACATCAAAGAAGACACGTTGCAACTGGCAATCAAAGCCTTAGAGCTGAGTAATATACCATCAAAAGTAACCGACGAGGCCTTGCTCTTAGGTGTATATACCGCAGACACGATAGGAACTACGAAAGGAAGCATCCTGATGCAATTCGCATCGTCCGGCAGAATAACACTGCCGAACGAGATAAGCAACGACAGCCTATACATGCGTATAAACTTCACCGGCGGCAACTACACCGACGAAAGCCTGCTGCTGCAGTTCTCCATCAAAAAGATGAAGCAGTCGCTGAACTACCGAACCAGCTACAGCAACGACATGGACGTCAGCGCATACGTCGACGACGAGGTGGTGATAAGCAAAACCATTAAAATAGACACCACAACAAGCTATATAGACATACCTCTAAGCGGCATCAAAGCCGAGTTCCGTGACAAGATAAAGAACTCGCAAAGCACCTTCGAGAGCGACGACGAATTCCTGAAATACTTCCCTGGACTGTACATAGAGGCAGGAAACGCAAGCACTGCTCTGATAAACGTCACAAGCGCGACAATGTACTATTCGTACACATACAAGAATAACATTGGCACTGAAATCGAATACTCAACCTCGTTCCCTGCCAACAAGAACGTAAGACAAGTCAACATAATAGAGCAAACGCCGCAGTCCATTGACTTGGGAGACGATTTTCTGCTACTCTCGCCAGGAAAGAAGAGCGCTTCCATAACCGTGCCTGTGCAAGCCATAAGAGAGAAACTAGGTATAACGAGCAAGAACGGCGTGGCATACATAGAGGGGAGCAAGAAACTGGCAGTGAACAGCGCATTGCTCAAGCTGCCCGTGTCGAAGATATTCAAGACCGGCGCGCCATCATACATGTTGCTCGTCAAAAAGACAGAATACGAGAACTTCCTGGAAACAACGTCAATGCCCGACAACATAAACGAAATCCTCGGAACATTCGACTCCGACGACAGTACATATCTGTTCACTATGAAGTACTTCATCGCCGACGAGATGAAAAAGGAAAGCAACGAGGACTGCGAGTTCGTGCTGATACCAGCCGATGTGACAATGAATTCGGCGAACACAATCATTGGAGTCGTGCATGACGCCAAACTGCACGCCGTACTTATGAACAAGAAAAAAGAGAATCCTGTCACGCTGTCGGTCGTTGCCACTGGCTGGTGATAAACACAGCTCAGCAATCCACTCCATTCAAAAAAAAAAGAAACACAAACTCAGCTGTCCCTCAAAACCAGGGACAAGATTTTCCATTTGCCTTTGCCCAAGAAAAAACACATTCTATGCGGCATAACGGACTATGTTATTAAATGATTTTGTATCTTTGAAAGATTATATTTAACATAGACTAAACGCGACATATGAATATAAAACCCTCATTATCAAACGATTCGGCAAAAAGAAAACGTCTTTTTTCTGTAAACCTCATATCTGCATTAGCATTATTATGCACTTTTTGCAGCTGCGGAAGCGCCAAAAAAGTCACATACATACAGGATTTGGACTCGGGGGCGGTAAAGCAGTCGAGCGCGAATATCATCAAAGCAAAGCCTAACGACAAGCTGTCAATAATAATAAGCAGCAAAGACCCTCAGTTGGCATTGCTGTTCAATAAACCTATTGTTGTGCACAGATTAGGACAAACCGTGGAGGCATCGGCATATCAGAGCCATGATGCATCAAACTACACTGTTGATCAAAACGGAGACATAGAGTTTGCCATTATCGGAAAGATACACATAGGCGGACTGAGCAAGGAGGAAATCGAGGCGAAGATAAAGGACGAGCTGACGAGCAATAGTCTGGTAAACGACGCGCTCGTGACTGTGGAATGGATAAACCACTACGCGACTATACTGGGCGAAGTGAAGACTCCGGGACGATACAACCTCGACGGCAACAACACAAACATCTTTGAGATACTTGGACTTGCCGGCGACCTTACGATTTACGGCAAGAGAGAAAACGTGAAACTGCTGAGAACAAATCCTGACAACGGTGAAGTAACAACATATAAAGTGAATTTGTGCAATGGCGAAGAAGTGATAAACTCGCCTGCGTACAACATATTACCAAACGATGTCATATACGTAGAGCCAAACGGCTACAGAGCAAGACAAAGAACAGTGAACGGAAACGCAGTGCGCAGCACTTCTTTCTGGATATCACTGGCTTCGCTGTTAGTTTCCGTAGGCATCTTAATCTCAAGATAACATGACTGAAAAAAAGGACGATTTTATAAGAATAAAAGACATAGCGTACATCTGTGCTGCTAATTGGAAGTACTTTGCAGTTTCGCTGTTGATTGCACTCAGCGTCTCACTGCTGTATCTGCTTGTGACCCCAGCGAAATTCACGATTCAAGCGTCACTGCTGATAAAGGAAGAGTCAAAGGGAGGTGCCAAGATATCAAACGAGGCATCGCCATTCTCCGACTTCGGTTTCTTCAATGTTAACACAAACGTAAACAACGAGATAATAACCATAAAGTCTCCTGCCGTAATCTACGAGACGATAAAAAGACTCCACCTCGAGACAAGCTACAAAACAAAGCACTTGTTCAAGGACAGAACTCTGTACGGAGAGTCGCTTCCTATCTACGTTATCATAGATGGCATCGAGGACAAGGACTATTGTTCGTTCAGCATCACTCCGAACGGCGACGACGTAGAACTCGACGATATTGTGATAAACGGAGAGAAGATAGACGAGCCATGCAGTTGCAAAATAGGAGGCTGCGCGAAAGCCGGCAAAGCTTTGATTACCGTACTGAAGACCGCATTCTACGACAAGAATTTCTCGGAGACAATCCATGTGCAGAGAAAGGCGATACTGAGCGCGACAGAAGAGTGCAAGAACAAGCTGACAGTAAGGCTTGAAGATGACAAATCGTCAATCATAAATCTGAGATACGAGGATGTGAACTACCAGCGTGCGGAGGATTTCCTGAACACACTGATAGCCGTTTACAACGAGAACTGGATAAAGGACAAGAACCAGATAGCCATAAGCACATCGAAGTTCATAAACGAGCGTCTGTCAGTGATAGAGCATGAACTTGGCAATGTGGACAACGACATATCTTCGTACAAGAGCACACACCTGATACCAGACGTGGAGGCCGCCAGCAGCATGTACATGTCTCAAGCCAACCAGACCAACAACCTGCTGCTGAATCTGGAGAACCAACTCGCTATGACGAAGCACGTGCAGTCGATCGTAAACGACAACACAAACAAGGACCAGCTGCTGCCTGCCAACATAGGCGTGGGCAACGACAATATAGAAAGGCAGATAACAGAATACAACTCGCTGCAACTGCAACGCAACAGACTCGTGGCCAACAGCAGCGAGAAGAATCCGCTCGTTTCCGACTTAGACAACTCGATAAATGCCATGAGAAAGGCAATAATCACGTCGATAAACGGACAGATAAGCACGCTGCAGACACAGATAAGCTCATTCGAGAGAAGCAAGAGAAGCAATACGGAGAAAATCGCATCCAACCCTACTCAGGCAAAATATCTGCTCTCGGTAGAAAGACAGCAGAAAGTGAAAGAAGCTCTGTATCTCTATTTGCTGCAGAAAAGAGAGGAAAACGAACTGTCACAGGCCTTCACTGCTTACAACACAAGAGTGATAACTCCACCAATGGACCCAACCGCGCCAAGCTCACCAATTAAAAGGAATGTGCTCCTGGTAGCATTGGCAGCCAGTATTCTATTGCCTTTGATAATAATATTGCTAAAGGAGAATCTGAACACAACTATCCGGAGCAAGAAAGACATCGAGGGGCTGGACATTCCGTTCGTGGGCACTATACCACAGTACGGACAGAAGAAAGAACGACTGTTCGAGTGTGTGCGCAGGAAAAAAGGCAGAAAGAAGAAGGAGTCAAACATCTATGTGAAAGAAAATGGCAAGGACTACATAAACGAGGCCTTCCGCATAGTCAGAACCAACATAGAATTCATAAACAATGCCGAAAACCGGAAAGTGACGATGGTAACATCAGCCACACCGACAAACGGCAAAACGTTCATCACTCTGAACTTGGCTATAAGCTTCGCGATAAAGAAAAAACGAGTGCTTATGATAGACCTCGACCTTAGGCGTGCATCATTGAGCAAATCGGTGGGAGCACGCACGGAAGGTATGTCAGAATACTTGAACGGCAATGTCGCTGACTGGCACGAGATAATAACACAAAAGGAGATAGCAAGCAACGGCAATGTCATCGACTTGCTCCCAGTAGGAAGCATACCGCCAAATCCTGCTGAACTGTTGAACAACAACAAGCTTGAGGCATTGTTAGACACAGCAAGGACAGAATACGACATCATACTCATAGACTGTCCACCGGCAGAGTTTGTCGCCGACACTAGCATAATATCTAAAGTCGCAGACTCTACACTGTTTGTCATAAGAGCGAACTACGTTGACAAAGATGTGATTCCTGTCATCGTGTCATATTACAAAGAGAAGAAATTCAACAACATGTCTATTGTGCTCAACGGCATAAGCAAAACAAGTTCATACAGCGGATACGACAGATACGGATACAACTACGATTACTATTACACTGAGTAACAAACAACTAACGCCCCAAAAAGACACAGAGATTAAAGCTATGGATTCAACAACAAGCAACAAACGCATTGCGAGAAACACAGTGATGCTTTATGTACGCATGCTGTTGTTGATGCTAGTGACTCTGTACACATCAAGAGTTGTACTCATGGAACTCGGTGTGGAGGACTTTGGTCTGTACTCCATCGTGGGGTCAGTCGTCATATTCCTTGGATTCATAAACAACTCCATGACTGGCGCCACACAGCGTTTCCTATCCTATTACCAAGGCAAGGGAGACAAGGAGGAACTCAATGTTGTGTTCAATTCAGTATTTGCTTCACAAGCCATAATATCGCTTACAATTTTTGTGGCAGGCGAAACACTAGGACTGTTATATATATCAAATTACCTGAACATAGACCCATCGAAGACAGGAGCGGCGCACATCGTATATCAGTTCTCTCTGCTATCGTTCGTTTACAAGACGCTGACTGTGCCATACACATCAGCAATAATCTCGAACGAGAAGATGGACGTCTTCACCATAATAAGCATAGTCGAAGTGCTGCTGCAACTCGCTGTCGTACTGTCGCTTAAATTCATTCCATCCAACAAGCTCATCGCATATTCTGCCCTGCTTTTCGTGACAGTAATCATAACCCAGTCGCTGTATCAGATATACTGCAAAAGACATTTCGAGGAATGCGAGATAAAGAGAAACTGGGAGAAAAAACACATCAAGGACATATTCTCATTCTCGGGATGGAACCTGCTCGGTTCGCTGGCACAAGTGACTGTATCGCAAGGAACAAATATAATACTGAACGCATTCTTCGGTGTAGTAGTGAACGCAGCCAAAGGCATCGCAGGTCAGGTCAGCGGAGCGACGACGGCACTATCGGGAAATTTCCAGAAAGCACTGAATCCGCAAATCATAAAGAGGTATTCATCCGGTCAGTTTGAATCGATGCACAAACTTGTGATAAAAGGCACCAAACTTGGGTTTTATCTTCTGCTGATAGTGTTCGTTCCCATATTCTTCAACATGGAGCAAGTGCTGACAATATGGCTCACCACTGTGCCAGAGTATTCTGTCGGATTCTGCAAACTCATCATCATATATACGCTTATCTCTGTGCTATCGAACTCACTTATGACAAGCGCTTTAGCCACTGGCAAGATTAGACGTTACGAAATAATTATCTCACTGATAAACTTCTGCAACATACCTTTATCATTGATTGCGCTTTACATATACCCGAATCCGCTTGTGACGATGGTCGTGATGATTGTGGTCGGCATCGCGGTTTTCATAGGCAGACTTGTGCTGACAAGCAATTTGATAAGGCTGTCAAAGATGAAATTCTTCACAAACGCGATTCTGCCAATACTTCTTACTACTGTTACAACAATGATCATATGCCACTTCGCGAATATGGAATGTGCTCCAGATGAATACGTAAATTTAATTCTGAATATATCCATGCTGTTTGCGATAACGGCAATATGCATAAGTTTGATAGGACTGAGTAAAAGCGAGAAAATGTTCGCATTGAACATCATAAAAAAAAGGCTTAGATGAAACTTGCTCACACAAAAGACTGCACAGGATGTTTCGCTTGCATAGATTCATGCAAGCAAGGTGCATTATACAAAAACATTGACCAATACGGATATGTAGAAGTCAAGATAAATGCTGTCAGGTGCATAGAATGCGGACTGTGTACAAAAAACTGCCCAATATTAAACAAGAAATACTCAAAAGACAAAATCATCTCAAGAAAAGCAGAAGCATATGCTGCATGGAACACAAATCTGACTCAAAGAAACCAAAGTGCCTCAGGAGGAGCTTTCAGTGCGATTGCCTCAATATTTCTTGACGAAGGTGCTATTGTTTACGGAGCTATGATTGACGGATTTGACATTAAACATATACGAATTGAAGACAAAATAGATCTGCCGTTAATATTAGGGACCAAGTATCAACATAGCGACATGACTGGTATTTACAACCAAATACAAAAAGACTTAAAAAACGGGAAGATTGTTCTTTTCTCTGGAATGAGTTGTCAAGTTGCAGGTGTGTTATCCTTTATAAGAGATGATTACAAAAAGAATCTGTACACAATAGATACCATTTGCAGTGGAATTAGCACGCAACTTCCAATGATGCATATAAAGGAATGCGGCAAATACAAGGGTATAAAATGTTTCAGAGACAAAAGCAACGGATGGAGAAGCAAGGGGTTCAAATACTCTTTAAAAATAGAGCAAAACGATGGTAGTATAAAAGACTTTGGCGTAAACAATATTGTACTAGATACCTTTTCAACCAGACTTTTAAAAAGATCATCATGCTTAAACTGTCATTTTAATGGATTGACACGTAATTCTGATTGCACTATTGGCGATTATTGGGGAGACAATGACTTCAAAAGTGAGCATAATAATGGACTGTCTGCGATCATTGTACACAATAACAGAATAATGAGATTTATAGGGGATTCAAGTCTCGAGATGGCACCAACCGAAATAGGGAAAATCAGGAAAAACAATCCATACATTACCTGGAGCAATCAAACTCCACTGAGATATATGTGGAGCAGAAAAAAAGCATTAAAAGCCCTGAAGAATAAAGACTACGAAACAGCAGAAAAGCAGTTCTCACCTTGGAGCCATAACGGTTTGATACTGAGATTATACTTGAAATTGCACAAAGGATACGAGACTATTATTGAATATTTTGAAAAAAGAAAAAATTAACAATGACAGTATATATTCTGACCATACATAAAGAACCAAACTACGGCGCAATACTCCAAGCCTACGCATTGTACAAAAAAATCGAATCGCTTGGATACACTCCAAAGTTCATAAATCTGAAGCTCGAC
>JAEEGF011921149.1_pt1 | contig 16487 bp, 14 predicted proteins | sample 9134171 | NCBI WGS metagenome assembly JAEEGF01 (sample SAMN16246542, study PRJNA631951) | gut metagenome | biome: gut microbiome; feature: rumen; material: AP-attached | host: Bos | place: Iran: Karaj | collected 2018-10
GTTGGCATCAATTCTCAACCAGTACATGTAGGATTCGTTGGGAGAAATAGCTACATTGTTTTCCTTGATGCTGCAACCTGCCAGGTAACCGCTCTGCCAGAACATATTCAATTTGCCATCTACGATATCACGAGCCAAAACGGGATAAACGTTTTCAGTTTCAGTGATGATGGTGTTTTGCATTTCATCAACGGTAGCCGTTGAGTCGAGTGCATTGTAAGCGTCCCAATCAACTTGGAAGAGTTCGGGGAGGTATGACAGCCAGCTGATCTTGGTTTTGTCCCAAGTTTGACCGTTGTCATCAGATTTGATACCAAAGACACCTCTGAATTGATAGTTCTTTTGGCCACCTGCATCGTAGAAAGGATATTCGAGCATGCTGGTATAGATCCAATAAACTTTGCCGTCTTTTACAGCTAATTGAGGCATACTTACCATACCAGTGCCGTATTTGGCAAAGCCAAGGTTTCTGAGGTAGTATAACATGCTGTCGCCAGTCAAATCCATCATGGTCATGATAGTATATTTGTCAAGCAGGTATTGGGGATCAAGAGCAAATAAGGGACTGTCAACTCTTTCGATGGGTTCCATAGTAGAGTTCCAGTAGAGGCATGAGCCAATGCCGGGGAAGTATTTGTATTGACCATCATTAACTTTGTCGTTCATGAAACGGGTGATACCGAATGCTACGTGTACGATACCGTCGTCACCAATAGCGATAGAGCCATTGCCGTCGGTGGTGTAGGGGGTGTCGGTTACCAAAGTGGTTGATTCTTTGTAGTTTTCGATGGGGTTGTCGAAAATAACGTTCTTGGTCCAAGTAGCACCATTGTTGTTGCTGATGCAATAGAACAAGTCGGTGGGGCTGTTGCAGAAGAGAATAGCAACATTGTCGCCGTTAACAGCCATGTTATAGCCGTCGCCGCCGTATTCCAGAATACCAGCGTCTGAACCGGTACCGGGGATGATGGTGGGTTCGCCCCATTCTACGGTATTGGTAGATGCATTGTAAGTACCTTTGTAATAAACACCTTGTGCAACGGTTCCATGATATTCGCCATCAGGATCGGTGCAGCAGAAGAGGTGGATGGTATTGCCATTAGCAACCATGGTGGGCCACATCAAAGCGGTGGATGTACCGTCTGTAGTGGTTACTTCAGGACCAACGAGGGTGCTGTAGTTCCATTCGCCCGTACCTTTGGTGGCGCGGGAAGAGATGGTCAGACCTCTTACGCCATTGTGAGAGGCAACGATTTCGGCATTACCTACGGCTACCATAGAAGGCCAGCCATGTTTTGATTGTTCGATGCGGTTGGTGGTGTTGGGACCCCATTTGCTGCCATCGAAGTAGTTGTAACCGGTACCACGGGTGTCTGCATTAGCAGCAGCACCAGTCCAGCATGCGCTGACGGTTCCGTCTTGGTGAGCAATAATTCTTTGGCCGATTGACGAGTTGGATTGGCAATCGTAGAAAGTAGTACCGATGTATTTGGCTTTAGCGGCTTTTAACATCATAGGGGTGTTAATAGCGGGAGCAGTGCCAATTTCATTACCGGTAAGAACGGTCTTTTGTGCCGCATAGTTAGCGGGAACAAAAGTGGTTGCTTGTTGTGCTGAAAGGCTTACAATCAGACACATAAGCGAAAGGGTAAAGATTAATTTTTTCATATCAGCTTTTAATTTAAGTGAATATTTTATTTGTTGATTTCAGATTTTTTACCTGTTGCGTAATTGATTTTCAGGGCGTTATTCTTACGTAATTCAGCCTTGATGGTGTTTACGTATCTCATTTGTACGTCCTTGTCAACTTTTAAAGAGAATGTCAGCTTCTGCTTGTCGGCTTCCGAGCGAGATTCCTTTTCCGTACCGATAAAGTCTCTCACGTCGCGAACCAGGTCTTCTTGCTTGATGGTCTGATCGTTCAGCTGAACGGAGATTTTGCCAGGAGGAAGGGTATTCTCGTTTTTGCCGAGGGGAGCTCCGATATAGATGTTGGCAACCAGCGATTTTTTCTCCAGTTTTTGGATCTCGGTGGCCTTAGGAGGCGTGTATTTCACTTTCAGGGTGGCTTCACGCATATTGGTAATCACCATGAAGAAAAACAAGAACATGAAGATAATATCGGACATGGAGCCGGTATTGATTTCCGGAACTTCCTTTTTTTCGCCTTTTCTAAAACGTGCCATAATTATTCTGCTTTACTGTAATCAATTGGAGGAGCTTCTGAGATGTTCATGGGGATGGCCTTCTGGACAGATTTTCTCAATGCGGTGTCAAGAGCGTCATATTTCTTGCCGAAGTAAGAAACAGACACTTTGTCGCGCAGTTCGTTCACTGCCTTTTCCAGCTCATTCTGTACCTGAACATACATTTCGTAACTTGTACTCTGGTCGTTGGTAAGAGAAATTACGCCCTTCGAAACGGCAAATTCACCAATGTTGTCAATCTCTTTGATTTCCTTTTCGGGGAGGTTTGCCTGATTAGCCGGGTTTTCCAAGAATTCCTTGGCTTTCTCTTTTAGTTGAGAGATGTTCAATTCTTCACCGTTTACCCACAATGCATCGTTAAAGTTCACCAAAACGTTCAAAACGTTACGTTTGTTAATATCGGCTTTGATGTCCTTTGCATTCTCGTCTTTGGGAGGGGGTAATCTTCTCGGAATACCCTGCTCGGTATTGATAGACGAGGTGAGTAAGAAGAAGGTCAGTAGCAGGAAGGAGATGTCTGCCATTGAACCCGTGTTAATTCCTGGTGCTTTTCTTGCCATTTTATTTAGCTTTTTTAACTGCGTTCATAATAATGGTACCGACAATTGCCAGTATCGCTCCGAAAAATACGACATAGAAAGTGAACATACCGCCACCCATCCATTTCAGCTGTTGGCCAGTAACCTGCATCTTGATGGCTGAATCGGTCAGCTCGGGAGAGGAGATGGCATAGCCGATAAGGAAGATAACAACCAAAGCCACCAGTCCGAGCAATCCTTTGTACGATTCCTTGAAATTGCCGGCGATGTTCATGATAGAGAAGAACAACAGCAGACCAATGGTCAGGAAGACAATGATATAAACGAAGATGATAGCGATGTTCAAAGTGGTGGAACCTTTTGAGAACGAGCCCAGGTCATCCTGGAAGTTCTTCAGTTCGGTTTCTTTCTTGCTGGTTGATACGATATCGTTGATGGCGTTAGCTTGAGCCAAGATAGAGTTGGTCACTTTCAGGTTTTCCTTTTGTACCAGGTAGTCGTTCTTGATACCGGCATACTCTTTCTTCAACGATTCGATGTATTTCTCCAGACCTTTGAAATTCTTTACTTTGCCAAAGCCGTTGATATATTTCTCGGCATTGTCGCATTGTGCGAAAAGAACTTTTGAATAATGGTCAAAATCCTGTTGGAAGGCGGGGAAGGTCTCCTCGGTCTGTTCTTCCAGTTGGCAAATATAGGTATAGAGAATGTCCTTTTGGAGTTGAGCGGCTTTCAGTTGGGCGTTCATGGTGTCGGCCTTGGTCTGGTAAGTCGCGATTACTTGGGGAAGAGTTTCAGGGGTTGCGGATTTGAAAGCAGCCAGCATTTCGGGGTTGTTTTCTTTCAGCACGCACACCTCGTCAAACTTGTCGGATTTCTTCTGGTCGAAGCCGACCACGAACCACAAGGTCAAGAGACAGGTGATGATACCTACCGCAAAAATGACTATATTTGTTATTCTTCTCATAATCTTCTAATAATTATTGAGTTATAAACCTAAATTTGGTTTATTTTTTATTTTTGATCAGGATATCCATGAAGGAGATGGTAGCGTCTTCCATATCGTTCACGATAGAGTCGATCTTAGAGAGGATGTAGTTGTAGAATATTTGGAGAATGATAGCGGTGAACAAACCGAATACGGTAGTCAACAAGGCCACTTTCATACCACCGGCAACAATGGTCGGGGAGATATCACCTGCGCGTTCGATATCATCGAATGCCTGAACCATACCGATTACAGTACCAGCGAAACCCAACATGGGGCCCAAAGCCATGAACAAGCCGATCCAGCTGAGGTTGGTCTCCAGTTTGCTCATCTGAACACCACCGTAAGAAACAACGGCTTTTTCTACTGATTCGAGACCTTCATCGTAGCGGTCCAAACCTTGATAGAACACACCAGCCAAGGGGCCTTTGGTGTCGCGGCAGAGAGCTTTTGCTTTTTCAATACCGCCGGTTTTCAAAGCCTCTTCCAGTTTGCTCAACAGTTTGCCTGAGTTAACACTTGCCATGTTGAGGTAGAAAATTCTTTCGATAACGAATACCAAACCTGCGATCAAGCAGATGAGCACGAATGACATCCACATAGCACCACCCTGGATGAACTTCTCTTTCAAGGTGTAGTGAAGACTCTGTTCGATAACTTCGTTTTCATCTTCAATCAGTTGGGCTGTTTCAGCAGGTTGCTCGGCCTGAACTTGTTCAGTAGTGTCTGCAGGAGCAGCTTTTTGATCTTTCTTCTGTGCAAACGCAGCGTTTGCCATACCGAAGGTAAGGAAACCTATTACGGTAAATAAAGCAATGAGTTTTTTCATAATGAACTTTACTTTTGATTTAAAAAATTGTTTTATTGTTTTCTATTCTAATTTGTTTCATTGTTTGGGCGGAGAGAAAGGGATTCGAACCCTTGAAACGCTTTCGGCGTTTACACACTTTCCAGGCGTGCGCCTTCGACCACTCGGCCATCTCTCCTTGCGCTATTTTTTGAGGGTGCTAAATTACAAAAAATTTTTAACCTGCAGATTATCCCTTTATAAAATTTGTTTTTTTTACGAAAGGGTATCTTATGTTATTGTGTGATAATTGTTTATGTAAAATGTTAGTATTGAAGTGAATAAGAAACTATCGTGTGATTTTTGTCCTTTTTTTTCTGAAAAAGAAGAAAACACCACCCAAAGAGGTGTTGGTGGTCATATTATTATAATGTTGTAGGGAGGAGGGAATTGTTGAAGAGAGGAGTGTTGTAGAAGAGACGCACGGCCGTGCGTCTGTACTTTTTTCTATTTTTTGAATTTGTTCTCTGTTCTTTGTTCTTAATTATGCGTTGGTTTTCACTTTTCAGTTTTCAGTTTCTGAAAAATCCTTTGGCTGTTTTCGGTGGTGATGCGGGCGATATCTTCAAGGGGCAGGTCGCACACTTCGGCCACTTTGGCGGCGATGAGCGGGATGTACATGCTTTCGTTGCGGGTGCCTCGGTGCGGGGTGGGGGCAAGGAAGGGGGCGTCGGTCTCGAGCACGATATGTTCGGGTCCCACGGCCTTTACGATCTCCTGCAGTTTGTTGTTTTTGAAGGTGACCACGCCGCCGATGCCCAGGGCGAAGCCATGTCGGATAGCCCATTCGGCTTCCTGGATACCGCCCGAGAAGCAGTGGAGCACGCCACTCCATTGCACGTTGCCAAACTTGTTGAAGATGGCGAGCGCATCTTCGTAGCCGCTGCGGATGTGGATAGAGAGAGGCATGTTGCGTTCGCGTGCCCAAGTGAGTTGGATGTAGAACACCTCCTGTTGCTCGCTCCGTAGCGACGTGTCGTGGTAGAGGTCGATGCCGATCTCGCCGATGCCGGCCACGCGCGGGTCGGTCAGCAAGCTTTCCATCAGGGCCAGGTCTTCGCGATAGGTTTCGGTGATGTCGGTAGGGTGCAGCCCGATGAGCGGAAAGAGATGCTGCGGATACCGGTCGGCGGCTTCAAACAAACTATTGATGCTCTGCGCATTGACACAGGGCACAATGGCTTGCGTTACACCTGCCTCGATGGCCCGTGCCACCACCTCGTCGAAATCGTCGGGGTAGTATTCTCGCGACAAATGGGTATGAGTATCAACCAAATTCATATTCCGAAAATTTGGTTGCAAAAGTACAAGATTTCCATTTTTTGAGCTCAAAAAACGTTTTTTTTTGTTATAAAACCCCAAAAAATAAAAGAAAAAATAAAATCAAAACACTAATAATCAACAAGATAATAAGCGAATCCTTAAAAAAACTTAATAAAATAAAAAAAAATAACAAGGAAGCACTACATCAAAATATTTTAGTACTTTTGCACCGAAAAATCTATTTATTAACTTAAAATTCATAGACTATGAAAAAGAACATTTTAATGGCTGCTTTAATCGCAGTTTTAGCATTCGGTCTTTTCTCATGCAACAAAGACGAAGCATCTAAGAAAGATCTTTTGACCACCACTACTGGTTGGCAATTAGCTGAAGGTACCATTACCCCTGCTTATGAAATGGCATCTGGTGACATGGTTTCTGACCTGATGAACTATCTGTATGCTTGCGAACAAGATGATGAAATCTATTTCGACGCTAACGGTGCAGAACGCATCAAAACTAAAGTAAAATGCGCTGAAGGCGAAGGTCTCCAAGGTGAAGAAGTTGCTGGTTTGTGGCGTTTCGACAACGAAGAAGATCCTCAAGTTCTCTACATGCAATTACCTTTCTTCTATGATGAAACTGGTAACGCACTCGACGCAGAACAAGAAAACTGCACAATTAAAGACATCAACAAGGACGAGTTGAAACTTACCTACACTTTCCAAGTTGAAGGCACCAACTACACCTTCCAGATGACTTACAAGGCTCCCAAAAAAGTTGCCAAATAATTTTCAGACAATTCATAATTAACCAAAAACTTAAAATCTTAAAACAATGAAAAAAGTATTTTTAGTATTATTAGCAGCTGGCATGTTTGTTGCTTGTGGTAACAAAGCCGCTCAAGAAGAAGCAACTGACACTGTAGCAGTAGTTGAAGAAGAAGTTGTAGTTGAAGAAGCTCCCGTAGTTGAAGAAGCTCCCGCTGAAGAAGCTCCCGTAGCTGAAGAAACCAAAACTATCAAGAGCGCCGCTACTAAAGCCGCTATCAATGCAATTGAAAAAGGTAGTGATGCTGCTACCGATGCAACTGTAAAAGAAATCCAAACTAAGAGCAGAAGATAATTTATCTTTTAGTTTTAGTTACAAAAAAGCGGAACTTGAAAAAGTTCCGCTTTTTTTATGTTCATTTGAATCGTTACCGTGGCAGTTTAAAGACGACAGCCAGCTCATCGAGTTGTGCTTCGGTCATGCCGTCGGGGGTGAAGCCCATCATTTTGGCGTTCAGGTAGATTTGTGCCGACTTGGAGAGGGTGTCGATGACGTCGAAGCAGTCGATGACATCGTTGCCGACGGCGAGGATGCCGTGCTTTTCCCAGAGGACCACATCGTGTTGGGCCAGCTGCTTGATGGTGGCATTGGCCAGGTCCATGGTGCCAGGAATCTCGTAGGGGACAATGCCCACGCCCTTAGGCACGATGATGCGGCATTCGGGAATCATGGCCCACAAGGTGCGAGTCAGCACACCAGGTTTGAGGAAGTAAGCGCTGTGCGACATGGCCACCAGGTCGGTGGGGTGGGTGTGCAGCACCACGCGGTTGGGTTGTCCTTTCTCGCGCAGGAAGTGGTGCATCGACAGGTGTGAGGGTAGCTCGGAAGTGGGTTTCACCTCTTTGTCGGCGATAATGTCACAGGCAGTGCCATCATGGTTGATGCGTAGGATGGCGCCGTTATCCATGGGGGCGGTGGCCACATAGCGCATACGCTTGCCCGTACCAGTGATATAGAAGAAATTGTCGGCCAAAAGGGGGAAAGCTTTCGGCAGCGTAATAGTCTTCAGTGAAGGCATGTTGGCGGCATCGGCTGGCATGTAGTCGGTGATGTTGACCGAGATGTTGCCGCCGTTGTACTCGGCCCAGCCGCGTTGCCACAGATAGCCGGCCACTTCGGCAATCTTGCCGACTTCGCGAGTTAGCATTTCATTGTTGTTCAAGATAGAGTTCATGATGTTGGGTTTTTCAAAATTGGTGTTGCAAAGGTACAATATATTGTTGAAATGTTGAAGTGTTGGGATGTTGAATTGTTGAGATTATGAAGTTATGAAGATGTTAAGTGAGCAGTGAGCAGTGAGGAGAGGGAAAGTTAAGAAGTTAAGAAACTAAGGAGTTAAGAATTATTGAGTTATAGAATTATAGATATTTAATATCTAACAACTAAAAACTAACATCTAACAACTATTTTCAACATTCCATTGTTTGTCATTTTTCACTTCGTCTCTTTTTACCACCTTGAAAACCCTTACCTTTGCAAGATACTGCCGTTTTGTATTTTCATTGAAAGGAATTGTTTATGAAGTTAAAGTTGTTTCCGAAGTTTAAGGGTGATGGTGTGATATTGACGGTCATTATCTTTCTGACAGTCATCTCTTTTTTGGCTGTGTTAAGTTCCAAGCCAGACAAGGTGTTATCGCATGTTATCTACATATTCATCAGTTTGGCCATCATGTATGGCGTTTACTGCATAAAGAACTATATCGTACTGACCAAATTTGTTCGCTTGGGTGTTGCCGTTGCCGTCATCATGTTGGTTTTATCTATGTTTTCGGGTGATGCCAAGAGCGGTCGAGAATTGGAGATCTTCGGTTTCCGTTTGCAGGTTTTCTATCCGATAGGTTTTTTGGTAATCTTTTATATCTCTAAATATTTAGCGAATTTTATTTCCAATGGGCAGGAACTTTCCACCAAGAATGTGCTCTTTTTGTTTCTTGTTGTGGGGGGCTTTTGTGCTGGTATGGCCAAGAGCAACATGTCAACGGCCATCATTTTGTTTGTCACAAGCATGGTGGTGATGTTTATCGGAGATGTGCCCGTTAAGTATTTGTTGTCGTTGTTTGCTGTCATTGTCGTTATGACGGGGCTCCTCTTTGCGATAAGTCCTGATTTAGGGCGACTTGGTACTTTTGGAAACAGATTGGATTACTATATTACCCAAGACAACAGCAACGACTATGGTACGCAGATGATTTGGGCCAAGGCGGCCATTGCTCGGTCGTTGAAACCGGCGGGTCCGGGACATGGCGTTATCAAGAAGATTTTGCCCGAAAAGGAGACGGACTACGTTTATGCAACTATCTGTGAGGAGTTTGGTGTAGTCGTTGGGCTGTTCATCATCTTTCTCTATCTGGTATTGTTTGCCCGATCATGGATTGTTGCCCGTGAATGTCAGGGCTCGTTTGGTATGCTTTTGGCCATGGGCATCGGCTTTTGGATCACGTTCCAGGCGCTGGTGCATATTGGCGTGAACTGTGAGCTGTTGCCCGCCACCGGACAGACGTTGCCATTTATCAGTCGTGGCGGTTCTTCCATGATATTTTCAGGTGCCACACTGGGATTGCTGCTGAATATCAGCAAGTGCAATAATAAGGAGAAGGAAGAAAAAGGAGAACTGAAAACCAATTCATAATTCGCAATGCATAATGCATAATTAAGAACAGAGAACAAAGAACAAATTCAGAATTCAAAGAGATTCCTTCAGCGGTAGTTTCGACAAGCTCAACCACCGCCTCGGAATGACACCAACAACCCTTAGTTTCTTAGTTCCTTAACTTCTTAACTGTTCACTTCTCACTTCTTTACAGAAGTCTTACTTCTTCGTTTTCGTCTTCTTGATGCTTTCGTTGCCGAAAGAGTAGGTGATGCCTACGAGGGCGTTGATACCGAAACTCTTGAAGTTGTAGAATTTGGCGTAATGCTGGCAGGCGATATTGTCGATGGTGACAAATGCCGAGAAGTTCTTCTTAATCAGGTATTCAAATCCGATGCCGAAGTCGAGTATGGGCTTCATTTTTTGTATCTTCCAAGGTGACTCGAGGTTGTCGCGGCCCAGTGCTTTGGCGCCAAAGGCCATGTCGAAGTTGAGGCTGAAGATCATCTTTTCTTTCAGCACATATTTACCCGAGAAGGCGAGGTTAACCAGCGGCTTGTGCCAAGCCACGGCTGCAGTATCTTTGAAATGGTAGAGCCAGCAGTTGGCTTCAAAATTGAGGTAGAGGTTATTGATAACCTCCCAGTTGAGGTTCAAGGTGGCGTTGAAGCGGCCTCCATTATAGTAAACGATGTCAAACTGGTTTTTCAGTGTGCAGGTGGTGTCGATGATGAAGAATGCCATATCATTCAGGCGGGAATATCTTGCGCCTAAATGATAGTTGAGCTTTTTAACGAGATTACCTTTGATGCCGGCGTAAACGCTGTTAAAGCCGATGGGGTTGGCTGTAAAGCGAAGCGGATCGAGGCCTGGTTTAATGTAGGGATTTTCATACAACAGGTCTGAGAGCGTGTTGTATGTGATTTTGCCATCGATACCCGCGTAAACGTTCATGATACCCGGAATGACGCCCAATTGGAATTCAGCGATGGGGTAAAGGGGCACTTTGGTTTTTCCTTGGCTGTGGATGATAGGAATGCCCAATCCCACGCGGATGTGGTATTCCTTGATGGTAAACTGCATCGTAGGTTTGAGTTCGAAATGGAAGCGATGGTCTTGTGTGCGAGTTGTGTCAGAGAGCCAATCATTATTTATATAATTGAAAATCATGTCCATACGATAATTTTGGCTGCCCGATATCTTCATAAAGCGAGCATCATAGCCGAGGAATCCGTTCAAGGCGACATGATGTTCCATATCTTTATGGTTGGTGCGCAAAAAGTCATAGTTGACACGCACATCGTGTTTCAGTCGTTTTTCCTCGAGCGTGAAGTTTGAGCGGAAGCCCACTTCGGCCTTGAGGTGATGGAAGTTGTTTTTCAATTCGTTGAGATATTCCTTGCTGCGGTTATTCTCCTCGTAATCGGGGTTGTATTTGTGGAAGCCGTAAAAACGGACAGCTTCGTGATTATAGCCGACAGAGGTGTAGAGCGTGTATTTTCTGAAGAAGTGATTGAAATAGAGCTCGGTACGAGTGTCACTAAAGGGATGATACATATATTGTGACATCACCTTGCCAATGGGTTGTGCCCAGTAGGAGAAATGGTGGGCGTTAAGGCCGAAGGAGTTTTTCTTGTCGCGGGCATTGTGGATAGAGAGTTCAGCCAGCGGGGTGATGGGATAGCCGAAGCCGACTTTGACATAGTTGCGGTAGAGACGTTCCAATATGTCGGGCGTCATCTTGGCTGCCTTGATGGGCGACGGCTCAAAGTCGATGTTTAGCTTCTGCGGCGTGATATAGTAGTCGAATTTCACTTTATCCTGTACCGTATCCTTGATTTTGGCTGTTTGATTGATTTTCTGGAAGTTGAGAATGTGCGGCACATAATCCAACCGGAAGCGAGCCGTATCGATGACTTGCGCATTCAACACCAGACCGATAAACAGAAACAGGAGTGAGGTTACTATTTTTTTCATATCGTTGATTATTTTATTCTAAATCCTTGAATGACAATGTTTAAATTCTATCTTGAAAATTATTCTTCTTCTATTTGGAAGGGTTCCTGACTATTGGCCTCTTTTTCTTTGAGAGCTTTTTCCTGTTGTTCTTTTTCATCCAGCAGGCGGATTTTTTCGCGGGCCACTTCTCTCAAGTCGTCGCCTTCGTAGTTGTCCACAATGCTCTGATAGGTGTGGCGAGCTTGGAAGTAGTTGCCTTTGGCGGCATACAGATCGCCATAGAGGATGAAGGTGGAAGCGTACCAGTATTCGGAGCTGTAATCATCAGCCAGCATCTCTGAGATTTTCTTTTCGCAGGCATCCAAATTGTTGAGCTTGAATTCGATGTATGCGCACAGGTAGGCGGCCTCGGCGGCAATGTCGTTGCTGTTGCTGTGAGCCAGTGTTGACAGGTGCTTCTTGGCTTCGCTGTAGTTGCCCACTTCTATAGCCGACTTGCCGGCAATGAGGCGGGCGTCGTTCTTGAGCTCGTCGTCGGAGTTCTTTGAGTTGATGATGACTTGAGCGGCCTGCAGTGCGTCGAGATACTGTTTCAGCTCGAAGGACGAGCGCATAGCGCCGTTGTAACCGAAAATCAGGTTGATGTCGGTGGTGGCGCACTCAATCAGTTTGACAAAGTAGTTCTGTGCGGCAGCGTAGTTCTTGTCGTTGTAATAGATAGTGGCAATCTTGCGGATGGCCGTTTCGTTGTATTGTGTTTTGTATTTGGTTACCAAGGCTTCGTAGGCAGCCAGGGCTTTGTCGTAGTGCATCTGGCTATATTCGCATTCGCCCTTGTAGAAATAGACTTGAGCGGCAAAGAGGCCGTTGGGGAATTGACGCAGGTAGTCGTCAAAGCTCTTGGTGGCCGCTTCACAGTCGCCGCGGTTGTACTTGGTCTCGGCAGCCTTAAAGGCGATGGAGTCCTGACGGCCGAGCGAGATATTGACAGTGCTCTTGTTTCTGATATAGTCGAAGAATTCGCCTGTATTGCCTTCTTCCGAGTAGATGGTTTCGAGGTTGGCCAAAGCGTCCTTGGCTTCTTGAGAGCCCGGGTAGGTCTCGAAAACATACTTGAACGTCCGGATGGCCTCGTCGGTTTTCTGAGTGTTAAGATATGCTAATGCCAGCTTGTTGTATGCCTGGCGTATATATTGGCTTTTAGGATATTTTTTGATGAAGTTCTGATAAGCCACGATAGCCTGTGCGTAGTTGTTTTGGGCGTGATAGGTGGTGGCCAGATCGTATTCGGCATCATCGCAGAAAGGCGACTTTGGATAGCGTTTTACCAACTTGTCGAGGATTTCGACCTTCTTGCCGGTGTTGTTCAGATAGCCGAAGCATTTGGCCTGTTGGTAAACGGCGTAGTCGGCATTGTTGCGCTGCATATCCTCGCATTTCTCGTAGCTTTGAACGGCGCTTTTAAGGTCTTTTAACATGAAATAGCAGTCGGCGCGGCGTGCCATGGCGTCGGCTATCATATCCTCGTTCGAGATTTGGTCTTCGTAGTTGAGGAAGCTGTTGAAGCCGTTCTTGGCTTCTTCATACTTGTTGAGTTTCAGAGCCGAGTAGCCATACGAGTAGTAGGAGATGGGATAGTTGGCATCTTTATTGGCGGTGGGATATTTGTAATAGTTCTGGAAGGCGTAGTAGGCGTTTTTGTAGTTGCCGGCGCGGTATTCGGTTTCTGCTTTCCAGTAGAGGTTAGCCGTATGGATGTTTTTGTTCATCGGGTAAACCAATGATTTGTCAATCAGTTTTTTAGCTTCCGAGTAGCTGCGGTTGTTGATGAGTTCCAGTGCGCGGAAGTGGGTGCAGCGCTGGTAGGCTTTCAGCAGGTCGGGATTTTTGGAAGAAACCTTTTCCAGTGAGTTGATGGCTCCCTGATAGTTTTTGGTTGAGAGATAAATCTTTGACAGATAGGAATTTGCCTCTTCAGCGCGGGTTGAGTAAGGATAGAGGGTGGTATATTGTTCCAGCGCTTTGATGGCGCTGTTGAACGGACTGGAAGAGGTTTCATATTGCAGTTTGGCGTAGTTGTAGAGAGCATCTTCCTTCACGCCTTCATCAAAATCATACTTTGAGGCCTCATAGAAACTTTGCGAGGCGAAGTTGAGCATGCGCTGTTGCAGGTAGCAGTCGCCGATAATGTAGTAGCTGTTTTGAGCGATAAGGTCTTGTTCACCAGTGGCTTTCGACAGGTAGTTAATGGCTTCTTTGTATTTTTGGTTCTGGTAGTAGGTGTAGCCGATGGCGTAATTGTCGTTGCGGTCGATTTCGCCCTTGTTGGCGGCGAGGTAATATTCAAAATAGGGCAGAGCTTCGCTGTAGCGTCCGAGGTTGTAGTAGGAGAGTGCCAGTGTACGGTCGATTTCGGTCTTATCGGAAGCATTGGCGAGCAATGGCGGAGCGATGGCAATCAGGTCCTCGTAGCGCCCTTGGATGAAGTAGATCTGGGTGAGATAGAAAGGCACAGCCTCCTGATAGGCAGGGTCATCTTTGAGCAAAAGGAAGTCGTTCAATGCGGCTTCGTATTGTTTTTCTTCGTAGGCGATATGGGCTGCGTAGTAAATGGCTTTCTTTTTGTATTGTCCCTCATACTGGCGAGCTTCGTGGAAGTAGTACTTGGCTTCGGCATAATCTTTGGTGGCGAAGTAGGCATAGCCTTTCTTGAAGTCGTATTCGGCCATATCCTCGGGCTTGATGTTGCGCTCATCCACTTCGTTGAAGTTCTCAAGCACTTTTTTGTATTGCTTTTTCGAGAAATAGAAGCGGCCTAGATAGAAATGAGCTTGAGGCACATTGGCATGCACGGGGTAGTGTCGGATGAAATCCTTGAGCAGGAAATCGGCCTCGTCGTTGGTGAGGTTGGCGGCGCACACTCCCATATAGAAGTAGGAGTTGGCCTTGATATCCTGTTGCTTGTCGGCAATGTGCTCATACACATACTTGAAGTAGCGTTGGGCGGCTCCGTATTTCTCCTTTTGGAACAGTTCCATAGCCGTATTGTACTCATACATAGGCGAATCGTGCGTTACATTGCGCTGTGCCCATACGGGTGCGGCGAGCAAGAAAGCAACCAACAGAAGTCCCAAACGTTTTGTGAAGATATTCATAGTCATGCTAATTTATGATTCTAAAATGATGATTTTTTCTTCAATAACGGATAAAAGCCCTGGTAGCGGCAATTACCCGATATTAAACGAACAAAGATATAAAATCGGTATGTGTGAAATTTTTTGCCAGCCGATAATTTTCAACAGCCAGTTTTTAATAAACAGAGTGTTCTTTTTTTACTCATGCTCCGTTTTTCCGCTCGTAAATTCGCAATGCAGTTTGGGTAAAACATCATTTGTGATGATATGGTGGCATTGCGTTGACGACGAACGACCAATTGAGCGAGGGGTTGCACCCCACGCTGTAGTCTGAACGCCCTTATAGGGTTGTATTAGTGCCCTGATAGGGGCAAAAGATTAATAGGCAGGGGTGGCGGGAGCGAAGCGACCAAAACCCCTGCGAAGGATGGTCCCAGCGTTTTCCACGCGGCGCTGGTATATTGATGCAATGAAACAAGACGGATATGCGCCGCGGATGTCACAAAAGTATTATTGTATGGTTGAATGTTTAGCGTACAATTTGCAAAGGTTTTTGTCCATTATACGGAAACAGCTGCCATGGTCATGTGTTTTACCAAGATTCTTGCCGGATTTGTAAGAGCCAATTCGAATATCAAACATAATTAAACCTTTATCAAGTAGGTCTAGGAATTTTGCAAATGAAGGTTGTTCATATATATCCGCTTTGTTGAAGAAAAAATATTCCGTTCCTTTGGCATCTTTTTTTGTTTCAGCGTTGACGTAAAATAGATTATTCAGTTTTGTTTTAAAGATAGGTTCCAAGTCACTGTATAGGTATCCGCACGATTTGTCTAATAGCTTTTTGGTTCGGATTGAATATACTGCAATGTATATTCTTTTCGTTTTTTGGTCATTGATAAGTGAAAAAGCATATTTTCCCTTATAAGTGTTTAATTTCTTGGTAAATAAGCTTGTGTGTAAGTTTTTGATTTTTGGATTGTCCTCATAAGGAGAACCGAAATTTTCTTTTAAATAGGTATTGGCACCCAAGGGAAAAGAAGGAGATTTTGTGAATAATGTTAAGTAAGACTGGGTGTGATCGCGTTGGGATTTTATTTCAAAACCTGCAAAATCAGGTTGCTTTTTGTTGTTTTCTTTGACCCCGATAAGATCTTCAAATGTTTTACCAATACCTGTATTGTTTTTGCGGTTGCTTTTTACAAATCCACGTTTTTTAACATCGTGGAATTTTTTGATTATTAAGTCTTTATTCGTCATAATCAATAATTTTTTCAATTAAAATTTTAAGAAAATCGCTAGATGATAATTCACTTTCGGAAAGAAAAATCTTTTCGAAGGGATAATTAATGAAAGAACAGAAGGTGTATATTTGTTTAATTGTATATTTGTGCTGGAAACGAGGACTTTCAATATTACCAACTAGACCATGAGAAATACCTAAAATATCGCCCATTGCTGATTGACTAATATTGCGTTCTGTTCGTAAAGTTTTAATTTTTTGGATAATTTGTTCCTCAATTTCTGAGTTTTGTGATTTCATGTGTGCCGCATTTGAATGCAAAAATACAATTGTTGAAAAGTTTTTTACTCTCAAATTGTGAGAAAAGGATTTTTGTTGTAAACTTGCTTAAGAAATAGTGTGATATGTATAGACGAGTTGTTGATAAAAATTGGGATTTTAAAACTGCTAATACAAAGGAGTTTACACATTGTTATCATGCCTATCCTGCTATGATGATTCCTCAGGTGGCACGTACATTGATTGAGAGATTTGCTCCTTCAGGCAAGTGTGACTTGATATTTGATCCATATATGGGGAGTGGTACAACATTGGTAGAAGCTTCTTTGAAGGGAATTAACAGTATAGGTACGGATATAAATCCTTTAGCTTGCTTGATTTCAAAAGCCAAAACAACAAGATTTGACATTGATACTATAGAAAAATGTCTATCCGAAATACAACTCTTTCCGTTTGTTTTTGAAAAAGAGAAAGTCATATCCACCGATTTTTCCCGTATATCCAATTATACCTTTTGGTATTCTGAAGACAGCCTAATCAAGTTATCGTATATTTCACAAATAATCAATACTTGTGATTAAGATTTTCAACTATTCTTCCAATTT
>JAEEGF011531747.1_pt1 | contig 16485 bp, 11 predicted proteins | sample 9134171 | NCBI WGS metagenome assembly JAEEGF01 (sample SAMN16246542, study PRJNA631951) | gut metagenome | biome: gut microbiome; feature: rumen; material: AP-attached | host: Bos | place: Iran: Karaj | collected 2018-10
CTGTCAACATCTCTTTTCCCTGTCAGGTCACCGCTTAAATCAAAACACAGTATCAGGATCATGAGGATCAGCTCATACTGCATATGAAGATCAAAAAGTGCCAGGATCAGTATCACAGCGGCAAGTTCCGTGTACTTTCTGACAATGCGGCCCCTGATGATCATGGCCGCAAGCCATACAAATAAGAGCAGCGCCGGAATCAGCCCCACATCCAGAGCTGCCTGGAGATAGTCATTGTGAACGAAGCGAACATCATAGACACCGTTCTGATAAAGTGGCTGGACATAGTAATAGCCCCTGTAGCCAAGTCCCAGTGGGTGCTTTAATATGATCTTTACTGCATCCTTCATATATAGAAGTCTTCCATAGAACGTACTTCCAAGAGAGAAGGATGTGAATATCCTGCCTACGTTCTGCATATTGCCTGTTATATATGCGTACAGCCCGCTAAGGACTGCAGATACAACAACAATACTTATAAAGGGAAGCCTCATGGACTTGTGGCGGACGGATTTACAGATTCCCCATATAATAGCCATTATGAGAACGCTTCGACTTCCGGTAAGAAGAAGACCAAATATCAGGAGCAAAAGAACAATCTGTTTTAGAAAAATGCTGCTCCTGCTGCTATCCTGTTTACGGTCCTTTCCTTCATCTGATAAAAGCTGCGTTATCACAATGATTCCCAAAAGAAGATACAACGCGCAGGTGTTGGCGTATTGGAAGGTTCCGCCAAAGCGCTCTGCCATCCAGAGGCGGTCCTTACATATACCTGTGACAAATGCAGCTATACCCACTGCGGTCATTACTGCTCCGGAGTATGGGATAAATGTCATGACCCTGTCCCGTCTGATAAGCTCTGAATGACTGCCAAGCCACATCCAGATGATAAGTGGGAAAAGCCGCAAAAATCCCACCAGCGCCTGATATCTGTCGACTGCCCATATAGCTGCCGGTATCTGCCACAGTATGAATATAACCGGCATGCTGATATAATGCTGAATTCCGTTTTTTCCATGAAGTGCAAGGAAAAAAGCTACGGAAAGAAGTGCCCCCAAAACCATGGCACTGTAATCATAAAAACCTCCTGACAGCAAAAGAACAACTGCCAGTACCGCTTCTATACCGTGATCCGACAGTTGTTTGGTAAATTTATTACTTTCTATGTGATTCATCTTTGACATTCTGAATATATCTCCCCATCTGTTGTTGAGGCAAATTCACATCCCCACAGTTTTCTGAGTACTCCTGCCCCAATACAATATTCTAGTGCACAACCTCCTATCCGCCAAGGGGATCTTAATATGGTAAAAAAAGAGCTCCATACCCGGAAGTATGGAACTCTTTTCAAAATAATATTACAGATCCAAGGATTTATTTAAAGAAGCTCATCTCGCTGTTAAGCTGCTCTGCAATGTCTTTGAGCTGATTAGCAGAACCGGCCAGTGTGGTAACTGTAGCGGAAAGCTCCTGCATGGATGCGCCTGTCTCCTCAGAAGAAGCTGCGTTTTCTTCGGAAATGGCCGAAAGTGCACTCATGGTGTCAACCACCGCATTCTTGGAGTTCTCACATGTATCAGCGCCCTGGGAAATAAGCTGCACACCGCCAACTGTGCTTCCGATATCGGAGAGCATTCCGTTGACTGCACCAAGGGTCTCACCAAGTGCCAGCTGCTGATCCATATTGCCCTGGCGAACATCATCCGCCGCCTGAACTGCAGCCTTGGACTGCTCAAGAAGGATATCCATCTCTTTTCTGATGTCATCAGCCATCTTCTTGGAATCATCAGCAAGCTTGCCGATCTCCTCCGCAACGACTGCAAATCCCTTTCCGGCCTCTCCGGCTCTTGCTGCCTCTATGGAAGCATTGAGAGAAAGGAGGTTGGTCTGTGTAGCAATGGAAGCAATTCCCTCTACCTTACTGTTGATATTGGTAACCGCATCCTGTGTAGCCTGGATCGTACTTGAAATATCGTCGATCTTGGCTGTCATCTCATTTGAAGAATCCTGCAGCGATGTAAGGGACTTGCTGGATATTTCCGATGCTTCCTTCATCTTGGTAGCCAGTGTTGAAAGGTCGCCTGTTGAGCTCTGTACTTCGCCGACCGCATCACTGATCCTGCCTACATTCTCGGAGGCATTCTGGATCTCATCTGCCTGCTGGGTTGCTCCTGATGCGATCTCCTGAACTGCATTTGATACGTCCTCAGCAGTCTGGGAAATCTGGTTGGCCATATCCGAAAGGTCGTTGGAGGATGTCTCAACGTTTCTTGCAGAATCTTTGATATTTGTTACGATCTCCTCCAGCTTGTCTATTACGGCGTTGGTACTTCTTACCATTTCACCAAACTCATCCTTTTTGGTGGTGAATCTGCTGATCTTGGAGAAACGACCATCTGCCAGCTGAGCCAGTGAAGCACTGACGTCCTTGATAGGCTCTGTGAAGCTGATAGCCATCTTAAAGGATATGACAGCTGCAACAACAAGAAGGATGATACCAATTATCACGGTAAATAGTGCTGATCTCTTCGCACTGGCCATAGCATTGTTGTAATCATCTGAAACAACAACCTTAAAGCCTGTGTATGGATCAGTGGTATATGCCATGATAAGAGGCTTGTCATAAGTTTTCTTATCAACCAGAACGCCCTCATTACTTGACATGTATACTGTTCCATTCATGTCATACTCATCTTCAGCCGCGATATCAAACTGAGCATGAGCAGCCATGATACCATTTCTGTCCAGTACAAACGCGTCGTCCGTATTAGATGCAAGCAGCTCATGAAGTGCTGCAAGGTCATAGTTTCTCTGAACCTCTCCTGTGATGGATCCGTCGCTTCCCTTGATAGGAACTGCCATAGTGATCTGTCTTGCACCTGTGGAAGCACTGACAATAATATTGGATATACACTTATTGCCCTTCATGGCTTCCTGGAAGTATTCTCTCTTAGATACATCTACGCACTTCCCTGCGGATCTTACCTTCTGCATTCCGGTGGTATCTGCGATGGCCATAAGGCTTCCGTCAGCCATAATGTTGTCTGCTGACTGCATCATCTGAACCATGACATCGTCTGTGATTCCGGCTGTGCCTTCCATATAGACGATTGTTGTGGGGTTATCTGCAACAGTACTGGTGACATCAACATTTCGTCTTATCTCATCAGAGAAAGCTGTAGCAATATACTTAGCCTGCCACTGCAGTGCTTTTTCTGCATCTTCCAGCGCCTTACTTGTGGAATTCACATAGCTCACGATCAGCGATACTCCCAGGGGAACAATTACAACCAGGAGCATGACAGCTATAAGTTTGGTCTTAATACTGTTTTTGAAAGAAATGCCCGCTTTTACATTCTTTTTTTCTTTTTCATCCATGAATTTACCCTCCAGAATAATAATGACATCAGAATAAGTTTCTCACATTTTGGGCGAATATACACGTAAATATGATAATAATTATATGAATTTTTTATAAAATCGCCACACAATAAGTGTTACAATATTATTGGATTATAATGTGCATGAACATCTGAGGATATACAGACTATGAAAAAAATGCTAAGACCTGCTTTATCAGGAATTCTCATACTCGCACTGCTCATCTGTGGCTGCAGCTCATCAAAGGCCCCTGAGGCAGCGCAGGAAAATGTGGTATCGGACAGTTCCAAGGGCGCAGTTGAGCGCGTGGACGACGGCAGGACTGTTGTTGGAATCTCCATGCCCGACAGGCTTTTGGAGCGTTGGAACAGGGACGGCGCATACCTCAAGAAACAGTTTGAGAATGCGGACTGTGAAGTTATATTAAGTTATGCCAATAACCTCATAGATACGCAAATTGCAGATATCAGACAGATGATCGCAGACGGAGCAGATCTCCTTGTAATAACAGCCGTTGACGGCGCTGCCCTAACCACAGTTTTAGATGAAGCGGCATCTGTCGGCATTAAAATAATTGCCTATGACCGACTTATCATGGGTACAGACGCCGTAGACTACTACGTATCTTTTGACAATTACATGGTAGGGGTTCTGCAGGCCGAATATGTGATCACAGCTCTCAATCTCAGAAGGACTGGCAGGCACAAATACATAGAATTTGTCACAGGAGACCCTGTGGACAACAACGCAAGATATTTTTATCAGGGCGCCATGGACACTCTTAAGCCCTATCTTGAAAGCGGCAAGCTCGAAGTGCCGTCATCCCAGACAGAATTCTATGAGACCTCTACCGCCCAGTGGTCCACCGACATTGCCCAGCAGCGTCTGCAGATAATCTTAAGCTCCTACTATCCTGCCGGGACAAGACTTGATGCTGTCCTGTGTGCCAACGACTCCACAGCACTCGGCGCAACAAGGGCTCTTCAGAGCGATTACAAGGGCAAAAACAGTGTAATTGTCACAGGTCAGGACGGCGACATTGCCAATATCTACAATATTCTGGACGGGATTCAAAGCATGACAGTCTACAAGCATCTGGAACAGGAATCCGTAGTCACTGTCGCCCTTGGCAAGGATATAATAAGCGGCAATACTCCAGGCGAAGATCTCATATCTAAGTCACACTGGGATTTTGACTGCAGCTATGACACACAGCAATATAATAATGGCAACAGGGTTGTTCCGTCTTACCTTCTCAGCCCCATTGCCATTACTTTGGACAATTTAGAAAAAGAATTATTTGAATCCGGCATCTATAAGCGCAATTCATCAGGTCTTATCTATACCGGAGAATAAAACATATCCGTTCCTGCCTTTTTCCTTGGCAGCATAGAGCGCCTTGTCGGCACACTCCATAACCTTGGTCTTGTCGATGTTATCGATTGGATACATTGCACATCCCACGCTGAAGCTCAGCTTTAAGTTTCCCGACGAAGTCTTAAACGGCTTTTGGGACATTTCCATAACATCCTTGCATATCTGCTCTCCCTTTTCAGGAGTCGGATTGAAAAACAGCCCGCAGAACTCATCGCCGCCAAGTCTTGAGAATGTCAGTTCCTTATCTGACATTTCTTTTAACCTCTCTGCCACACCGATGATGATCTCATCACCGACCTTGTGTCCGAATGTGTCATTTATATCCTTAAAGTAGTCCACATCTATCATTATTATGCCATGAGGGTTGGACTGGTTTATAACAGTGCCAATATCCTCCATGAGCTTTTTCCTGTTAGGCATCTGCGTCATGAAGTCTATCCTTATCAGCTTCTTCCTTCGAATGTTGGAATTGTACAGAATAGCTATGATAGCAAACATCAAAACGGCGATTATGAGAACAAGATTGCTCAGCGCCCTGTTCTCACGATAGAACTTGGCAATATTCTCGTGCTCATTTAAAACAATCGAGCCTGAAGGGAGCTGATAATACCTGATCCCGAATCTGTCCATACACCCCTGCTCAAAGTAAGGCTGGGTAACAGCGCTCGTCACCAGAGGCATTTCATCTGCATCCCCTCCGTACAATATCTTTTTGGACAGTTCTCCCGCAATCCTTCCTGCATCAAAATATGAGTAGGATATTCCCCCGAAGACCCCATGTTCAATATCTGCGGAAGCCAGTCTGAAGATCGGCACATCCGGAGCGCAATCCGAGAGGAACTTGGCTGCATTCTGCAGTGAATAGCTGTTTTTTTCTCCATCGATCGTAAAGTCAAGAAACAGTATTATGTCATCTCCATCCAGGGAGCCAAGAAGCTCTTTCAAACCATTCTCGGTGTAATAGCCGGTATTTACGATAGTACTGGAGATTTCCGGGTGATTATCCTTGAATTTCATGAATTCCACATAGTCGCCCTGTCCCGCAACCGATGAGTCCACGATGACATACAGATGCTTCCTGGTAGGAAAAAGATCTGTCATAAGCTTGAAGTTGTTCTCAAAGTCCGGACTCTCCGCAATACCTGTGGCATCCTTCATGGCAGAAGCCGTGATCGCTTCCGCTGTGTTGTTGACTCCCATAAATACCATCGGTACTTCGGGAAAGAGTAACTCCCTGTTGTTTATGGCGTATCTAAGGGCCGGGTCATCTGCAACTACCACCAGATCATAGTTTCTTTTGGCAAAGACCTTGTACCTGAGGTATTTGTCAAAATTTTCTATATCAATACCGCCGTAGTATTTATCCGCATCCATGAACTCATAGCTGATGTCGGCATTGACACCCTCAAGTCCATTCTCAAAGCCTTCGAGCTGCGGCGGAACCGATGCATTTGAATAGGCATAGGAAGACAGAAAAAGAATGCTGTACTGCCTCGATCCGCCTTCATCGGCAAGTGACTTTACAGGTATAAGCAAAAGAGAAAGAACCAAAATATATGCAATTAGAAGTCCGGATCTTAAATACTTCATGGATATCCGCTCCCCTTCAAGGCTATGGCGCCATCAGTTCTCTTTACATTTTGTAAGAGCCACGGTTCCGGTTCTTGCAATCTCAACGATGCTGACACTTCTGAGCATCTCAATGAAAAGCTCTATCCTCTCTGAGGTGTCGCAGATCTGGATGACCATCATATTCTTGCTCATGTCCACGATCTCAGCGTTCATGATCTGACAGTTCTCCATGATGTCGCGGCGGTTCTCCCTGTTGTACTTGACCTTTATGAGCATAAGTTCCCTGTTGATGCTCATGCTCTCCTTGAAGGTCTTGACCTTGATGACATCGATCTTTTTATTGAGCTGCTTCTCTATCTGTTCTATTGTCCTCTCATCACCGGAGGACACAATGGTCATACAGGACACCGCTCTGTCGGCGGTCTCACCTACAACCAGTGAATCAATATTAAAATTCCTTCTTGAGAAGAGGCCCGCCACTTTGGAAAGCACACCTGCCCTGTTCTCTACAAGTACTGAGTATATTCTCTTCATTTATTACTCCCCGGGACAATTTATAGTCACCGCATCCAAAAGTCCCTGAATCAGAATCTGGTAAGCTCCATCGGATCAATCCTTACTTCCATAAGCGCCGAGACGTCGCTTGCAAGGAAGGCTTCAAGTTCTCCGTCTATATCGCTGTTGCCGTCAACTTTTTTGTACTCCATATCATAAGCTGCCGCAATGAGTCCAAGATCAGGATCTCCCTTGAGCTCTACCATGGAATAGTTGTCATTGTAGACATAGTGCTGATGCTCTCTCACCATTCCAAGGAATCCGTTCTTAAGTACAATGATCTTGACCGGTATCCTGTACTGCCTCATGGTGGCAAGCTCCATCATGCTCATCTGGAAAGCTCCGTCTCCGATAACCGCCACCACCTGCTTGGAAGGATCAGCCAGCTTGGCACCCATGGCCGCAGGAATCGAATATCCCATTGTTCCCATGCCTCCGGAAGTAAGGAACCTTCCGTTCTTGACGATGTGATAGGCACAAGACCATATCTGGTTCTGACCCACATCAGCCACGTAGACTGCGTCGTCCTTCATTGCTCTCGAGAGCCTTCTTATAAAGTCCCTCGGCTCCACATACGCCTCGATCGCATAGTCAGGAACTCTGTCGGAATCCATGTCTTCCTTGTATTTATTGAGGGTATCAACCCAGTCCTGATGATCATCCGCATGATCGTCCTGCTCCAAAAAGTCGTTGAAAATATGCTTTATATCTCCTACGAGCGGAATTGTGGGACCCACATTTTTGCCGATCTCAGCAGGATCCACATCTATGTGCACCATGACCTTGTTCTCCGTGATAAGGTCAGGTCTGTTGACAGCTCTGTCTGCCACTCTTGCTCCAACCATGAGAAGAAGGTCAGACTCATTCATGGCCCTGTTGGCATAGGGCTGACCGTTGTTGCCGACCATGCCAAAATAGAGCCTGTGCTCAGATGGCATTACACCTATGCCCATCATCGTTGATACAACAGGCACATCATTGAGCTCAGCAAACCTTACGATCTCACTTGTAGCACCGGAGAGATGAACTCCTCCGCCAACGCAGATAACAGGTCTTTTGGCCTTCTCAACTTCCTTGATCACCTTCTTGATCTGAACGATGTTGCCCTTTACAGTGGGCTTGTAGGATCTCATGGAGATACTCTCGGGGTAGTTTAGCTTATCCCCGAACTCCGCCAGCTGCACGTCCATGGGAATATCTATGAGAACAGGTCCCTTTCTTCCGCTTCCAGCAATGAAGAAAGCCTCTTTAAACACCCTCGGGATATCATTGACATCCCTGATAAGATAGCTGTATTTGACAAAAGACTCAACGGCTCCCGTAATATCTGCTTCCTGGAAGACGTCGCTTCCTATCATATCCGAGTTGACCTGTCCTGTGATCGCCACAAGAGGTATTGAATCAGCATAGGCAGTTGCAATGCCTGTTATGAGGTTGGTCGCACCGGGACCTGATGTCACAGCACATACTCCGACCTTGCCGCTGATCCTTGCATATCCGCTGGCACAGTGAGCCGCATTCTGCTCTGTCCTTATAAGGACTGTCTTTATCCCTGTGTCCAGAATACTGTTCCAGAAAGGATCTATGGCAACTCCCGAATAGCCGAAAATCACCTCAGTATTCTCTTTTTCAAGGCATTTGACGATTGCCTCTGCTCCTATCATACAAAAATTCCTCCAAATCCAATCCCGGGATTTCGCTTAAGGACTTCTTCCCAGGACGTTCTCCTATATCTGTAATCTGCTTTCAGCGTCTTTTCTCACGTATCCAGAAGCTTCCTCACAAGCCTGACTGCGTCAGCAGCATCTCCCGAGTATCCGTCAGCGCCTATTTCCCTGGCAAAATCTTCTGTCACCACAGCTCCGCCGATTATGATGTGAGCAGTCACACCGCAGCTCCTGGCATAGTCGATGACATTTTTCATCTCCTTCATCGTGGTGGTCATAAGTGCAGAAAGAGCTATTACCCTGGCGTTATTTGAAAGCGCAGCCTTTACTATCTCTTCCTTCGGAACGTCCTTGCCAAGATCGATGACGTTGAAGCCGTAGTTTTTGAGCATCAGGGCCACAAGGTTCTTGCCGATATCGTGTATGTCTCCCCGCACGGTAGCTATGACAACGGTGGGGAGGACTTTGCTCTCATCCCTGTCCTTCTGAAGAAGGGGCTCTAAGATCGCGATGGACATCTTCATAGTCTCAGCGCCGGATATCAGCTGCGGCAGGAAATACTTGCCCTTGTCAAAAAGTTCTCCCACCTCATTGATCGCAGGCATCAGGGCTTCATCAAGGATCTGCCTCGGATCAATACCATTCTCGATGGCTGTATTGGTATCCTTTTCTATGGAATGCCTGCTTCCCTTTAAAACATCTGTCTTTATTATACCAAGGAAATCGGTATCTTTAACAGATGTGATATTATTGTCTTTTTTTATCGCCGAATTTTCTTTAAGTTCGCTGTATCTCGCCATTCTCTCGATATAGCGTATATCGGCTCCCTCCTTGTTTCTAAGAAGGTCTGAGGCAAATGCTGCATTGACCAGCATCTCCTGGGAGGGATTGGCGATAGCCATCGTAAGCCCTCTGGAGATTGCCATGGTAAGGAAGGCGGTGTTCACATTCATTCTCTCAGGAAGGCCAAAAGAAATATTTGAAAGACCGCAGATCGTGGCAAAACCGTTCTCATAACAGTAACCTATTGTATCGAGAGTGTTAAGGGCAGCCATGCTGTCAGCTCCAACAGTTGCAACAAGGCCGTCAACCACTATGTCCTCTCTGCAAAGTCCGATCTCACAGGCCATTTTTGAGAGTTTTTCTATATTGTCTATCTTCTCTGCAGTATCCTTTGGCAGACCTTCGGGGCTAAGTGGAAGCAGTACAAACATGGCTCCGTATTTTTTGGCAAGAGGAAGAAATACCTCTGCCTTGCCCTTTTCCAGGGATATGGAATTCATCAGCGCTCTTCCGGGATAGATCCTTAAAGCTTCCTCCATTACCTCAGGGCTTGAGGTGTCGATGCACAGCGGCAGATCAGTTGTGGTTCCGACCTCAGAAATAACCTTAAGCATCATCTCTTTTTCATCAATTCCGCCCATTCCCACATTTATGTCAAGGATGGATGCGCCCTCGTTTTCCTGGCTCTCGGCAAAGCCAAGGACCATGTCGAGTCTCCCCTCCTTAAGCTCTGCCTGAAGTTTCTTTTTACCCGTCGGGTTGATCCTCTCTCCGACTATCATGAAAAGATCATCCATGCCAAAGCTTAGGGCTCTTCTCTCGGAAGAAAGATATCTTCTGCCGCTTATTTTCCTGCGGATGCCTGCGCCCTCTTCATCTTTAAGTGTATCAGGCTTGATATCTCCATATGTGTCGTGGATCAGTCTGATAAATGAGGGGTCTGTTCCACAGCAGCCACCAAGAATTGAAGCACCTGACATGATAAGTCTTTTCATCTCAGCACTAAAGGTTGCGGCATCCATGTCATAGCCTGTGTTTCCGTCTGCATCAACCTTGGGAAGACCGGCGTTTGGCTTGGCAATAATCGGGATATTGGTAACTGAAGCCATTTTCTTTATTATGGCTTCCATCCTGTCCGGGCCTGTAGAGCAGTTTGCACCTATCGCCGCAGCCCCAAGGGCCTCCAGGCATATTGCAGATGCCTCCGGGTCAGACCCAAACAGAGTCCTTCCGTCAGGTTCAAAGGTGAGTGTCACAATGACCGCAAGATCACTGACCTCTTTAGCCGCGATAAGGGCAGCCCTGCACTCCTGAAGGCTCATCATGGTCTCCACCACAAGAAGGTCACAGCCGGCGCTCTCAAGGATCCTGATCTGCTCTTTATATACATCAATGAGCTCCTCAAAATCCAGGTCTCCGATGGGCTTAAGCTGCCTTCCTGTCATGGTCAGGTCACCTGCAACAAGCGCTCTGCCGGCAGATGCTTTTTTGGCAAGGCGCACAAGCTCTGTATTTATACTCTCGATCTCTTCTGTTAGACCGTAGTCTGCAAGCTTAATTCTGTTGCCCGTAAAAGTAGGCGCATAAATAATATCCGAGCCGGCCTCAACATATTCGCTCTGAAGCTTTACTATCACATCAGGATTATCAAGTATCCATTTCTCAGGGCATACGCCCGCGGGCATTCCTGCCTTCATGAGGTTACTCCCCGTCGCCCCGTCAAGGAAGACTATCCTGCCTTTGCAAAATGCCAAAAACTCTTCTCTGTTCATACTAATTCTTAACCTCTCTAAGTTCCTCCCAAAGCGGCTTTATACAAAAGACTATAAAGCAGATAAACATTACTATAAACGGCTTCTGCAGCATGCTGTATCCGGGTATCATGCCATTCTGTGACAGAAAATCAAGAATCGCAATTATCAGCACGTGATAAAAGTAGATATTGGAAGAAGCTCTTTTGCCTAAAATGCTCAGCACCCGGCTTCTGATGTCTACAGACTCAGACAAAAAAAGTACTCCGACCACAATAAGAAGGGAACCAAAATACACCTCCTTAAAATCAATCACAAAAGCTTCAACTACACTGGATATCACCCCTGCCAGAACGAGCAGAGCTGCAGGGACTCTTAGTTTTTCAAAGTGCCGGGCGGCATAATCTTCGCCCTTACTTCTGATATTACATACATGGTCAGAAAAAAGAATGCCCATAAGCACAAAGGGAATCCCCTCAAACAGCCAGTTTCTGATCATATACGGGGTCTGGATGCTGATGTCAAAGGGTCTTATGGGATAATATGTCTGCAGCAGCTCCCCAAAAAACATTATTGACAGCAGAATAATTATAAGAGCTTTATACCAGCTTCGCAGGACCGGCGCAAATACATAGATCAGCACATATACGTAGATCAGCGCAAAGAGGTACCACAGATGATCAAACACATAGGAATAGTCAAATACAACCCTCCCGGCATTAAAAAGAAGGAATCTTACGATTTCACCGATGTTAAATCTGGATGAGAAGAACTCCGAAACCGAAGTTTTATAGATCATGTTGTTTATAACAAAAGAATAGATCAGATAAATGGAATAAACTATCGCTGTGATCTTAAGGAGCCTGCGCAGGGATACCGCCACTTTCTTCCTGATTGAAGGCACGTCCATTATGGGCATGCCGTCCTTTCCCACAAGAAGGAATCTGCCTGAAACCGCAAAGAAAAAGGGGACAGCAAAACGTGCAATGCTAAGCACGATGTCCCCAACAGTCCCGGGTATCCTGGCATGAATTGTTATGACCAAAAGACACGCTATAAACTTCAGAGCATAAATGAATCTGTTATCCTTAGTCTTCATCTGTTTCAGCGTCTTCATCAATGGTAGAGATCTCGTAGGTACTCTGGGTCTCAACAGAGATTCCCTCTCCCTCAGGAACTTCTCCGTGCAGGACCTGAAGCATGATAAGAACCCTGTCGTTGGCTCTCTGATAATACTGGGAAGCCAGCATCTCACTGTCCTCATCGAATTCGTTGTCATAGGCCATATGATAGAAATCATTGGCTTTTTCCATATATTCAGAGGCCTCAAGGGATATATCCGCTATTCCGGAAAACTCATCAGGAACCTCAATCTCTGCCATATCCTTGTAGCTTTCTTTCATCTGGTCAAGTATATCAAGAAGATCGTATTTGGCCGACTCGGAGTCTGGATCAATTGCGTTGATCTGCCTGTCATACTCCGAGAGCTTATCATAGAAAACCGTCATGCTCTCCTTGTAGGCTTCAAGCGCGGGATCCGCCTTTTTTCCGCAGCCTGTAAGGAGCACACCAAAAAGACAAAACACACCTATGCTCAGTGTGGTTATTTTTCGAAATATATTCACAATTATTTTCCTTCCCCAACTTTTTCTTTTTTAAAGCTCAGTTATTGTATTTGGAAGCCGCCTTCAGTCTCGTCAGAGCTCTTGCAAGGCCCGCCTGAGACTTCTTGAACTCCTTGATGGACTGCTTCTGCATGAGATGCTCCATGGCAAACTCATAGGCTTCCTGAGCCCTTCTCTTGTCAATATCCTCAGGTTTCTCCACCGTATTGACAATGACGACGCACTTGTTGTCAACCGTCACCTGAACCGATCCGATGCTGACAACACCGATTATCCATTCCCCTTTGGTGTTCCTGATCTTGATTATCCCCTCATAGATGGCGAGGATCATCTCCTCGTGTCCCGCAAGGATGGCAAGTTCGCCGTCGTCACAGGGCACGATTATCTCGGTGGCTTCATCGTCATAAAATATTCCGTTTACGGATATCACCTGCAGGTGAAAGGTCTTTATCCCATCTTCGCTCATATTAAGCCTCTATCTGCCTTGCTTTCTCTACTACTTCCTCGATCGTACCAACGTTAAAGAAAGCTGCTTCCGGATACTTGTCCATCTCTCCGTTTACTATCGCCTTAAATCCCCTGACAGTATCGGCTATAGGCACATATTTGCCCTTAATGCCGGTAAACTGCTCGGCCACATGGAAGGGCTGCGAGAGAAAACGCTGTATCTTACGCGCTCTGTGAACAGTCATCCTGTCTTCGTCTGAAAGCTCCTCCATACCAAGGATCGCTATGATATCCTGAAGCTCTTTATACTTCTGAAGGATCTCCTGAACCTTGATGGCAGTCTCATAGTGATCTTTGCCGACAATCTCTTCCTCAAGAATCCTGCTGGATGACTCAAGGGGATCAACAGCGGGATAAATTCCCTGTTCAACGATCTTACGTGAAAGAACCGTTGTTGCATCAAGGTGTGCAAAAGTTGTGGCAGGCGCAGGGTCTGTCAGATCATCCGCAGGCACATAAACAGCCTGTACACTGGTTACCGAACCATACCTGGTGGAAGTTATCCTCTCCTGGAGCATACCAAGATCCGTCGCAAGCGTTGGCTGATATCCAACCGCAGAGGGCATTCTTCCAAGAAGAGATGACACCTCGGATCCTGCCTGTACAAATCTGAAAATATTATCAATGAAAAGAAGTACGTCCTGATGTTCCACATCCCTGAAGTACTCAGCCATGGTAAGCCCTGTTTCAGCAACTCTCATACGGGCTCCCGGGGGCTCATTCATCTGTCCGAAGACCAGAGCAGTCTTTTCTATTACGCCGGACTCAGACATCTCGGTGTATAAGTCATTTCCCTCTCTTGAGCGCTCACCCACACCGGTAAAGATGGAGTAGCCGCCGTGCTCTGTCGCAATATTCTGTATAAGTTCCTGGATAAGAACCGTCTTACCTACACCGGCTCCGCCAAAAAGTCCAATCTTACCGCCTTTTGCATATGGGGCAAGAAGATCTATTACCTTAATTCCAGTCTCAAGGACTTCCACGACAGGGCTCTGATCGATAAGACTCGGAGGATTTCTGTGTATCTCCCACATGTCGGAAGCGTTGACCTCTCCTTTGTTGTCAATCGGCTCACCGACAACATTAAAGAGCCTTCCAAGTACTTCTTTTCCCACAGGTGTCCTGATGGTTCCCCCATGCCTTATTACTTCCATATCCTTGGCAAGTCCCTCGGAATGTGACAGCATGATGCATCTTACGGTGTCGTCGCCTATATGCTGTGCAACCTCCATAACTCTCCTGTGGCCGTGCACATAAACTTCCAGCGCATCGTTTATATAGGGAAGATCGTTATCATCAAATTTTACATCCACAACAGGTCCCATGACCTGCACAATACGTCCGTTATTCAAGTCGAAGTCCTCTCACTTTTTCTTACCTTTGCATCCTTGCTTCTCTTAAGTGCTTTGGCGCCGCTGACCACCTCTGTGATCTCTTGGGTTATCTGAGCCTGGCGCTGCCTGTTATAGTTCTTTTTGAGCTCGGATATCATCTTCTCCGCATTCTTGTTGGCCGCATCCATCGCCTGCATCCTTGAATTCTGGACGCTGCAGAAGGATTCAACAAGTGCTCCGTATATAAATCCGGTGATATAGTTGGGAACTATATTGTCCAAAATAGCCGACGGACTGGGCTCCATAAGAAACTCCTCCAGCATCATCCCCTCCGGAGGTGCCTCCGCCCTGATCTGCGCAATAAAATCAAGGGGAAGGAGCTTTTCAAATCTCGCCTCACAGGTGCCGCCGTGGATAGTTGTGTAGACAATATAGAATTCGTCTATCTTTCTGTCGTAGTAATACTCAAGGATCTCAGCCGCGATCTTTCTCGCTCTGTGAAGAGTCGGGTTTTGTGAGGTAAAAAGAAAAGACTCCTCAATGGGCATATTCCTGCTGGTAAAATGGAATCTTCCAAGTTCACCTATCACAAAGAGCTTCCACTTGTCTCCGTCTGCGCTTATATGCTCCTCAGCAAGCTTAATGACGTTGTGGTTGTAGGCGCCGGCCATGCCCTTGTCATCGGTAAAGATTATGTATCCTCTTCTTCTCTCCCTCTCCGGAATATCTGTCCTTGTCTCAAGGAATATATTCTCAGTCCCTGACGGAAGGTGTGATACGACCCGCTCGATCATAGCCTTAGTCGAAAAGAAAAAAGGCTCTGTATCAAGCAGCATCTTCTTGGCCTTCCTAAGCTTGGTCGAAGAGATCAGATACATGGCGTTAGTGATCTTCATGGTATCACTGACACTGCTTATTCTGTCTTTTATCTCTTTAATATTGGCCAAAACTTAATATCCTTCCCGCTTGTTGAACTCATCTGCGCTGTCAAGAATCTTCTTTTTGAGAACATCAGTAAGTTCTCCGTTCTTCTCAAGCTCTTCGCATATATCCTCATGCTCGGTGCTAAAGAACGAAAGAAGCTTTGCCTTGTACTCCTTTATCTTTTTGACAGGGACCTGATCCATTCTTTCAGCTCCGACAACCACCAGGATGATTACCTGTTCATGCATGGCAAGCGGGTGCTCTAAGGGCTGCTTCAAAAGCTCCATGAGGATGTCACCGTGATTGAGCTGCTTTTTGGTAGTCTCGTCAAGATCTGCGGAAAACTGCGTGAAGACTGCCATCTCCCTGTACTGGGCAAGGTCTACTCTTATACTTCCGGCAGCTTTCTTCATTGCTTTGGTCTGAGCCGCTGATCCCACACGGGATACGGAAAGACCAACGTTGACGGCCGGTCTCATTCCCTCAAAGAAAAGATCGCTCTCAAGGAAGATCTGACCATCCGTTATTGATATTACATTGGTGGGGATGTATGCAGATACATCTCCTCCCAGGGTCTCTATAATGGGAAGCGCTGTCATTGAGCCGCCTCCGAGTTCTGCTGAGAGCTTACTTGATCTCTCAAGAAGCCTTGAGTGCAGATAGAAAACATCTCCGGGATAAGCTTCACGTCCGGGTGACCTCTCAAGCAAAAGAGACAGTGCCCTGTAAGCCACGGCATGCTTGGAAAGGTCATCATATACAATGAGAACGTCCTTGCCCTTTCTCATAAAGAACTCGCCGAGTGATGTCCCCGAATATGGCGCAATGTACTGAAGGGGCGCAGTATCCGCAGCAGTTGAACTTACAACGATTGTGTAGTCCATGGCTCCTGTCTTTTTGAGCACCTGAATAAGCTTTGCCACCGTTGAAGCTTTCTGTCCTATGGCAACATATATACAGATGACATCCTTGCCTTTCTGGTTGATGATGGTATCCATGGCAATAGATG
>JAEEGF012013509.1_pt1 | contig 16485 bp, 10 predicted proteins | sample 9134171 | NCBI WGS metagenome assembly JAEEGF01 (sample SAMN16246542, study PRJNA631951) | gut metagenome | biome: gut microbiome; feature: rumen; material: AP-attached | host: Bos | place: Iran: Karaj | collected 2018-10
TCCTTCATGACCACGATGCGCGTGGCCCTCGTCATGGCCTCGACATGGTCGTGGGTGACGTCTACGCACGTGGTACCGACTCTCTGGTGGATCTTGGTGAGCTCGGTTCTCATGGCAGCTCTCAGCTTGGCGTCCAGGTTGGACAGAGGCTCGTCGAGAAGGAATACCTTCGGGTTGCGGACGATGGCTCTTCCCAGGGCGACACGCTGTTTCTGACCGCCGGACAGAGCCTTCGGCTTCCTGTCGAGCAGGTGAGTGATGTCGAGGATGCGGGCAGCCTCTTCGACTCTGCGCTTTATCTCTTCCTTCGGCGTCTTGCGGAGCTTGAGTCCGAAGGCCATGTTGTCAAATACTGACATGTGAGGATACAGAGCATAGTTCTGGAACACCATCGCTATGTCCCTGTCCTTCGGAGCCACGTCATTGACCAGACGGTCTCCGATGAAGAGCTCGCCTTCCGTGATCTCCTCAAGTCCGGCGATCATACGGAGGGTCGTCGTTTTTCCGCATCCGGAAGGACCGACGAGGATCAGGAACTCCTTATCCTTGATCTCAAGACAGAAATCACTTACGGCCGTGACGCCGCCGGGGTACTTCTTGTAAATGTGTCTCAGTGAAAGGCTTGCCATGTTTATAATCCTCCTTGGAATCGGCCGGCTGATGACAGCCAGCGCCGAAAAAAGCTGTTTTGTGATGAGGTCATAACCTTACCGATAGATTATACCAAAACCGCATGTGAAAATGAAGAGTTTTTTTGACCGAAAATTTATTTATTAGTTTGTGCAATATGTACACATTGCCGACTTTGATATATCTCCGTCAGGCTGCGGCCCCGGTCTAGAACTTCATGGTCAGTCCGATGCGCTGCCTCTTCAGATCCACGGACTTCACCATCACCTTCACCACGTCCCCGATGGAAAGGACTTCGGAGGGGTGCTTTATGTATCTGTTTGAGATCTCGCTGATGTGGACCAGGCCGTCCTGATGGACCCCGATGTCCACGAAGGCCCCGAAGTCGACGACGTTCCGGACCGTTCCCGTGAGGATCATCCCCGGGGTCAGGTCCTCCAGGGTCATGACCTTTTCCCTCAGCACCGGCGGGGGCAGGGTGTCCCTTATGTCCCTTCCGGGCTTCTCAAGTTCCTTCAGGATGTCCGAGAGGGTCATCTCGCCTATGCCGAGCTCCCCGCAGAGCTTCTTCATGCCGTAGGCCTTCACCTCGTCCCTGAGGGACAGGCCGCCTGTCACGTCTGCGGTGGTCCTGCCGAAGGTCGCGAGAAGCTTCTCCGTGGCGCCGTACGACTCGGGATGCACTCCCGTGTTGTCAAGCACCTCGCTGCCGCCGGGGATCCTGAGGAACCCGGCCGCCTGCTCGAAGGCCTTGGCTCCGAAACGGGGCACGTTCAGTATGTCCTGCCTGGTCCTGAACTCGCCGTTCTTCTCGCGGTATTTCACTATGTTCTTCGCGGAGGCGGAGTTTATCCCCGCGATGTATGACAGCAGGCTGTAGGAGGCGGTGTTCACGTCCACTCCCACGGAGTTCACGCAGTCCTCCACCACTCCCGTCAGGGCCTCGTCCAGCCTGGCGGGCTTCATGTCGTGCTGGTACTGGCCAACGCCTATGGACTTGGGGTCGATCTTCACCAGCTCCGCCAGGGGATCCTGGAGGCGGCGGGCGATGGATACGGCGCTCCTTTCGGTCACGTCGAAGTCCGGGAACTCCTCGGCTCCAAGCTCTGAAGCGGAATATACGGACGCCCCGGCTTCGGAAACGATTATGTACTTGGTCTTCCCGCCCATCTCGGCCAGAGTCTCCGCGATGAACATCTCGCTCTCGGCGGAGGCCGTGCCGTTGCCTATGGACACCACGTCCACGTCATATTTCGTCACGAGCCGCTTGACGACTCTCTTTGATTCCTCGATCCTCTCGTGGGGCTTTGTGGGATAGATGACCGCCGTGTCCAGAACGGCGCCCGTGGGGGTCACCACCGCCAGCTTGCATCCCGTCCGGTAGCCCGGGTCGTATCCCAGCACCGTCTTGCCCTTCAGGGGTGACTGCATCAGAAGGTTCCTCAGGTTCACGGCGAAGAGCTTTATGGCGTTCTCGCTGGAGGAGTCCGTGAGGTCGTTCCTTATCTCCCTTTCTATGGAGGGGGCGATGAGACGGTCATAGCTGTCAGTCACCGCGGCCGCCACGTGGGGGAAGGCGGGGCTCCTGAAGTTTGTTATGACCTCCGAGAACAGGTAGTTGAGTATTATCTCCCGGTCCACCGTCACCGAGACGGACAGGGCGTTCTCCTTCTCGCCCCTGTTCACCGCCAGGACCCGGTGGGAGGGGATCTTCGCCACGGGCTCGGAATATTCGTAGTACTGCTCGTACACGGGGGCCTCCGCCAGCTTCTTCGAGCTCAGCATGCCGTACTTGAAGGTGAGGGAGCGGATCTCCTTCCTGTATTCCGCGTTGTCCGAGACGGACTCGGCGATGATGTCCCTGGCGCCGGCGAGGGCCTCCTCGGCGCTGGCCACGCCCTTTTCCTCATCCACGTATCTGAGGGCCTCCTCCTCGACTGGCACGTCGTAGGAGGCCTGCTGCAGCATTATGTATTCCGCCAGGGGCTCCAGGCCCTTCTCCTTCGCCACCGAGGCACGGGTCTTCCGCTTCGGCCTGTAGGGACGGTATATGTCGTCGGCCTCGGTCACGGTCTCAGCCCTGTCGATGGCCTCTATGAGCTCTTCCGTGAGCTTGCCCTGGGCGTCTATCAGAGCCTTGATCTCGTCCTTCCTCTTCTCCAGGTTCCTGAGGGAGGTGAGCCTGTCCATCAGTTTTCTCAGGACGGTGTCGTCTAGGCCTCCCGTCACTTCCTTCCTGTATCTCGCGACGAAGGGCACCGTGTTCCCCGCGTCGAGGAGCTCGACGGTGGCGTCCAGCCTTGCTCTTGGGATCTGAAGCTCTTCCGATAGTCTGGCATTGATGTCCATGTTTTTCTCCTGTATGCGATATGTTTTGTTATGCGTTCTGTGATCTTGCCGCCCTGCGCAGCAGTTCCGTCTCCTCTTCGGTCAGCTCGGCGTAATCGCCCCTTCTGCCGATCCCCGAAAGGGTGAGGCCCGCGAACCCGGTCCGCTCAAGCTCCAGGATCTCGGAGCCCGCGGCCAGGAACATGCGCTTGATCTGGTGGAACTTCCCCTCGGTGAGGGTTATGGATCCGTGCTCGGGATCCTCGGCCTCGATCCTGCAGGGCTTCGTCGTGAAGTCACCGAGGTCCAGCCCCTCCTCCAGTCTCCGGATCTGCTCCCCGTCCACCGGACTGCACCTGTAGCGGTACGTCTTTTCGCAGTGGTGCCTCGGAGACAGCAGCTCGTGGGCAAGCTGCCCGTCGTTGGTGATGAGCAGCAGCCCGGTGGTGTCGATATCCAGCCGGCCGCAGGGGAAGGCCCCCGCCCGCCTGAATTCCGGGGGCACCAGATCCATGACGGACCTCTCCCCGGGATCCGTGGTGGAGACGTATCCCGCCGGCTTGTTCAGCTTCACGTATCTGAACTCGGTATACCGGAAATCCGCGCCTTCCACAGTGATCCTGTCGGCGGTCTCGTCCACCTTCCGGGAGGGGTCCCTTACGGTCTCTCCGTTCACCGCCACGAGGCCCCGCCTCACGGCTTCCCCCGCCTCCCTGCGGGTGAACTTCCCGCCCTCCGACAGGTATCTGTCAAGTCTGATCATGGCCTGCTCCAGTCCCCGTGCGCCGGGGCACGGACATGTGTTTACGTCACTCTGGATTATATCATAACCCCCGTCCTCATGCAAGCGAGAAAAGCGGGCCCGGGGCCTGCGGCAATCGGCGAAAAACCCTTGAATTTGACACGCCCTGCGGATATAATAGACAATGAGTTATTGTGGGGGAAAGGTGCCGTTTTATGAGAGGGATTCGCACAGCCGTTTCGGTGTTTGCCATATTGCTTGTCTGTCTTCTGATGTCCGCCGCCGTACTTGCGGATATGGACGCCGACGGGAAGATAGTCGTCGCCATAGACCCGGGTCACGGAGGCATAGACGGAGGCTCCGACGCGGGCACCTATCCCGAAAAGACATACAACATGAAGCTGTCCCGGTATCTGAGGGACTACCTCAACGAGGACGGCAGGTTCACGGCGGTGCTCACCCATGAGGAGGACATATACCTCCACTTCGTCCCGAGAGTCAGGGCTGCGGTGGACGCCGGCGCGGACGTGCTGATCTCCATGCACTGCAACACCTTCGAACAGGCTTCCGTTGGAGGCTGCACGGCCTTCGTGTCGAGGATAGACAGGTTCTGTGCCCGGGACCTGGCGGAGATGCTGCTGGACGCGGTCAGCTCGTCCTCAGGGATCTACAGAGGACGGGTGGACACCAGGGTGGACACGGGGGATTCCCTGGGGGTCTATTACTGGGATGAGATCCATCAGTGGGACATGCCGGGCCGTCCGGATCTGGGCATCCCCAGCGACTACTATTCCATAAACATGTTCGGCTCCAAGTTCGGGATCCCGGCCGTCATAATAGAGCACGGTTACCTTTCGAACCCGTACGATCTTGCGATCTTGGACGATGACGAAAATCTCAGAGCCATCGCCAGGGCCGAGGCCGATGCCATCATAAGCTACTATACCGGCCATGAGCACGTGTTCGGGGACTGGGAGACGGACTATCCGTCAAACTGCGTCTACGCGGGCACGGAGTCGAGACGCTGCCAGATCTGCGGCGCGAGAGCCGGGATCAGGCAGCTGGAACCGGATCCTGAGGGGCATTTCTGGAGAGCTACCTACTATTCCGCCGCCACATGCACTTCCGACGGATACGCGGAATACGTATGCCAGATCGCCTTCAACCTGAACCAGAAGGGCGCGCCCATGGACGTACACACGAAGTCCGAGGTGCTGCCGGCCACGGGCCATGACTACGAGACCCTCGAGGACAGCCAGCCCACCCACGCCAGGGACGGCCGTCTGTGGCAGAGATGCCGCAACTGCGGGGACGAGATAGTGGAGATCAGGACCGGGGAAGGCCACGATCTCGAGGAGCAGTCCTACGAGGCCCCCACCTGCACGGAACCCGGTAAACGGGTCTCGGTATGCACGGTATGCGGATTCGTGTCCGAAGAAGTGATCCCGCCCTCCGGCCATCAGTACGAGGTCATCGAGGACACGGAGGCGACCCATCTTGAAGACGGGCGGCTCGTGGAGAGATGCGCCGTGTGCGGTGACGAGAGGACAGAGGAAAGGCCGGCGGAAGGCCACACCTTCGAAGAGGCCTCGGTGACGCCTCCCACCTGCACGGAGCCCGGCGTCAGGATCATGAGATGCGCGGTCTGCGGCGAGGAGACCGAAGAGGAGATAGAGGCCCCGGGACATGTGCCCGAGGCGCGGGAGGACGGCAGCGTCGTGTGCAGCGTGTGCGGCGAGGTGCTGGAAGAGGCTCCCGATACGGAAACGGAAACCGAAACGGAAACCGATGCGCCCGGTGACACGGATACGCCGAAGGCCGGAGCTGAACCGGGAACGGCCCGGACGGAAGACACGGATGACGCCCCCGGTACCCCGGATAATACCGACCGAAGGGGAATGATCATCGGTATCGCTGCAGGCGCGGTGGCTGTGCTGGCCCTTGGGGCCGGGATAGCGATAGGCGTAAAAAAATCGCGAAAAGCGGGTTAGATATAAGATTATGGTTGATATTGTAAGCCTGCTGTCGACGGTCGGGACCCTGGCCCTGCTCCTGGTCACGGGATTCGTGGGCGGGAAGCTGAAGGTCCTCGACGAGACAGCCACGGAAAAGATCTCGGTGGTCGTACTGAAGATAGTGCAGCCCTTCCTCATCGTGAACTCCTTCCTGGGCTGCGAGTTCAGCCCGGAGAACCTGCAGACGGGTCTCTGGATCCTGCTGCTGGGGCTGGGGCTCCACGGGGGGATCGCGGTGCTGGCGTATCTTCTGGCGAAGCCCATAAGGGATCTCGATGAGAGGAAGATATCGGAGTTCGCCATGCTCTTCGGCAACTCCGCCTTCATAGGATTCCCCATCCTGGAATCCGTGTTCGGGAAGACCGGGCTGTTCTACGGGGCGTTCTTTCTGGCCAGCTTCCATCTGGTCATGTGGACCTGGGGGATAATGATCCTGTCGAGAGGCAGGGACGACATAAAGCTCACCCCGAGGAAGATATTCATAAACTACGGGACCATCCCCTGCGTCATAGGCTTCGTCCTGTTCGTCCTGGGGTTCAGGCTCCCGACGGTCATCACGTCCTTCACGGGATATCTGGCGGCCCTCGGGACCCCGCTGTCCATAATGGTGGCCGGGGCGAACATCGCCAGGGTGAAGCTGAAGAAGCTGTTCGCCAATCCCCATATATACTATGTCAGCGCCATGAAGATGATAGTGCTGCCCCTCGTGGCGGCCCTCATCATGAGACTTATGGGCCTTCCGGAATATCTCATACTGTTCGGCGGCGTCATGGCGGCCATGCCCTGCGCCTCGGTGGTGACCATGTTCGGGGAGGTATACAAGATGTCGCCCGGGTACGCGGGAGGACTGGTGGGCACTTCCACGGTCCTGTGCACCCTGACGATGATACCGGTGGTGACCCTGGTGGGGCTCATCGCGAAGATCTGAAACAAAGGTGGTTATTACGGATACGTTTACATACGACAGAAGATTCGACGTGATCGTGGTCGGCGCGGGACACGCCGGCGTGGAGGCGGCCCTGGCCTCGGCCAGGTGCGGTCTCAGGACGGCGCTGTTCACCATGTCCCTGGACTCGGTGTCCAACATGCCCTGCAACCCCTCCATAGGCGGGACGGGCAAGGGGCATCTGGTGTTCGAGATCGACGCTCTCGGCGGCGAGATGGGCGTCATGGCAGACCGTGCAACGATCCAGTCAAGGATGCTCAACGAAAGCAAGGGCGCCGCGGTGCGGTCGAAAAGAGTCCAGGCCGACCGGCGCAGATACTCGGGGCTGATGAAGCAGGCCGTGGAGTCCCAGCCCGGCCTCTGCCTGATCCAGTCGGAGGTGACGGACATCGTCACGGAGGCCGGTGAGGACGGACGGACGCGGATATGCGGCGTCGTCACGGAGCCCGCCGGGGAGTTCGGATGCTCCGCGGCAGTGATCTGCACCGGGACCTATCTCGGGGGCGTGACCCACGTGGGGGACGTGATGAGGGCCTCGGGCCCCGACAACTCCCTGCCCGCGTCGCATCTGACGGGGGCCCTCGGAAGATACGGGCTCTCCATGATGCGCTTCAAGACCGGGACCCCGCCGAGGATACACAGAAGGTCCATAGATTTCGGCAGGCTCGAGGTGCAGTACGGGGAAGAGCACATCACCCCCTTTTCGGTCCTCACGGACGAAGAGGAGCTCAACAGGATAGAACAGGTCCCCTGCCACGTGGTGTACACCAACGGCAGGACCCATCAGATCATAAGGGACAATATCGGAAGATCCCCACTGTATTCCGGCAGGATACACGGCACGGGGCCCAGATACTGCCCGTCAATTGAGGACAAGGTCATAAGGTTCGCCGACAAGGAGCGGCACCAGCTGTTCGTGGAGCCCATGGGCCTCGACACGGACGAGATATACCTGCAGGGGTTCTCCTCGTCCCTTCCCACGGACGTGCAGGAGAAGATGCTGAGGAGCCTCGAGGGCTTCGAGCACGCCGAGATAATGCGCTACGCCCATGCCATAGAATACGACTGCATAGATCCGCTGGAGCTGCTCGGGACCCTGGAGTTCAAGAAGATAAAGGGGCTCTACGGCGCGGGCCAGTTCAACGGCACGTCGGGATACGAGGAGGCGGCCGCCCAGGGGCTCCTGGCGGGGCTCAACGCGTCCCTGTATGTCCGCGGCATGGAGCAGATCACCCTCCCGAGGCACTCGTCGTATCTCGGGACCCTCATAGACGACCTGGTCACGAAGGGTACGAACGAGCCCTACAGGATAATGACCGGCAGGAGCGAGTACAGGCTCCTGATCCGCCAGGACAACGCGGAGGAAAGACTCTCGAAGTACGCCTTCGACGCGGGCCTGCTCTCAAGGGAGAGATATGAAGCCTCTCTCGAGAGGACCGCACGGGTGAAGGCCGAGGTGGAGAGGCTCAAAGGGTTCAACATCGGGCCCTCGTCAGGAATCAACGGGCTGCTCGAATCGAGAGGCACCGCGCCGCTCTCGAGCGGCACCACTCTGGCCGAGATCATACGGCGCCCCCAGCTGGACTACGATTCCACGGCGCCCTACGACGGTGACCGGCCGCCCCTTCCGGGAGGGCTGAGGGAAAGGGTCCAGACGGAGATAAAATACGAAGGATACATAAGGCACCAGCTCGAGGAAGTGAGGCGCCAGGAGAAGGCCGACAGCACCAGGCTCCCCGAAGACACGGACTACTCGCAGATCAGGGGGCTGAGGCTTGAGGCCGCCCAGAAGCTGAACAGGGTGAAGCCCCTGACGGTGGGCCAGGCCTCCAGGATCTCCGGGGTGAACCCGGCGGACATCTCGGTGCTGCTGATCTGGCTGGGCATAAGGAACAGGGAAAAGACTCCGGGAGGAGAGAAGACAGATGCAGATATCGGATAAGACCCGCCGGCTGTGCGAACAGGCGGAACTGGAACTCGCCGGCATATTCAGCGGCATAGACCGGATCTCCGGACTGAACACGGAGCACGTGCTGGACTGCTTCAGGGAGCACTGCGTCTCCGAATCCATGTTCGCGCCCTCCACCGGATACGGATACGGCGACCGGGGAAGGGACGAGACAGACAGCCTCGTCGCGGACATCTTCAGGGCGGAATCGGGATTCGTCCGGCCCTCCATACTGTCGGGCACCCATGCCCTCACGGTGGCCCTGTTCGGGGTCCTCCGGCCCGGGGACGTCATGCTGTGCATCACCGGGAAGCCCTACGACACGCTCCTGGACGTGATAGGCATCGGGGACGGCCCCGCGGGGGAGGGATCCCTCAGGGACTGGGGAGTCGGATACGACTGCCTCGAGCTTCTGGAGGACGGCAGCATCGACACGGCCGGCCTCAGGGAAAAGATCCGCCTGTATGGAAGCAGGCTCAGAATGGTATACGTCCAGAGATCGAGGGGATACTCCTCAAGGCCGAGCCTTTCGGTCAGGCAGATCACCGAAGCCGCGTATCACGCGAAGGCCTTCGCGGAGGAGAACGGGACCCCGCGCCCCGTGTTCACGGTCGACAACTGCTACGGGGAGTTCACGGAGGAATACGAGCCTAGCTTTGCCCTGCCGGGGGCTGAAAAGAGCCTCGGGGCGGACCTCATCATCGGCTCCCTCATAAAGAACCCGGGCGGCGGCATGGCCGACGTAGGGGGATATATAGCAGGCAGGGAGGAATATGTGAGACTGTGCGGGAACCGGCTCACGTGCCCCGGGGTGGGGCTGGACGTGGGCGCTTCCCTCGGGCAGACCAGGAACATACTGAAAGGCCTGTTCTACGCCCCCCATACCGTGGCCCAGGCCCTGAAGACGGCACATCTTGCCGCGTACATGTTCGGTGCCCTGGGGCTCGAAGTGAGCCCCGGATGGCGGGAAAAGAGATATGACATAGTCCAGACCGTGCGCTGCGGCAGCGGGGACGCCCTGAAGGCGTTCTGCGGCGGCATTCAGTCGGGATCCCCCATAGACGCCTATGTGACCCCGGTGCCCTGGGACATGCCGGGGTACCCCGACGAGGTCATAATGGCGGCGGGGGCCTTCACGGGAGGCTCATCCATAGAGCTTTCCGCGGACGGGCCCATGAGGCCTCCCTATACGGCATACATGCAGGGCGGCCTCACCTACGAGAGCGCCCGGCTGGCCGTGATGGCGGCGGCAGACAGGGTCGCAGAGATCCTGTGACACACATCATTCAGAACATATTTTTCCATTCGAAAGAAAAGGAGGACGAGCGGTGAAACTGAAGACGATATTCACGCCGGGCCGTACCGTGGCCCTGGGATTCGTGACGGTGATCCTTCTGGGATCCCTGCTGCTCTCCCTGCCGGCGGCCCATTCAGGCGCATGCGAGGTCACCTATCTCGACGCCCTGTTCACGTCCACCAGCTGCGTGTGCGTGACTGGACTGGCGACCCTGGAGCTGGGCACGTCGTTCTCGCTTTTCGGTCACATAGTGGCCCTGGTGCTGATACAGATAGGAGGACTTGGGATCACCACCCTGGGAGCCGGGCTCTTCGCCCTGGCGGGGGGCAGGCTGGGCATCAGGAGCAGCGGCCTCGTGAAGGAGGCGCTGAACTACCAGACCTGGCACGGAATAGGTCCCCTGATCCGGGCGGTCCTCATAATGGACTTCTCCTTCGAGGCCGCAGGCGCCCTGTTCTCGTTCTTCACCTTCAAAAGGATCTATCCGGCGGGAACTGCCGTATGGTATTCGGTGTTCCATTCCGTTTCCGCCTTCAACAACGCGGGCTTCGACATCCTGGGCAACGGCAACAGCCTGGGGGCTTTCACCGGGGACGCGTATTTCAACATAGTGACCTCGCTCCTCATCATCTTCGGGGGCCTCGGCTTCTTCGTAATAAGGGAGCTGGGCGCCAGGCGCAGGGGAGACCGGCTGTCGCTGCACACGAAGATCGTGCTGCTCATGACATCGGTCCTTCTCGCAGCCGGCACGCTCATCATAAAGCTCACCGAAGGGGAGGGGATATCCTGGCTGGGAGCCTGGTTCGCCAGCGTCTCGGCAAGGACCGCGGGATTCGCCACCTATCCCCTGTCGGGCTTTTCCGGGGCGGGCGTCGTCGTGATGTGCATCCTCATGTTCATAGGCGCGTCCCCCGGATCCACCGGCGGCGGCGTCAAGACCACCACGCTCTTCACGGTGATAAAGAACCTGGTATCCTATTCCACCGGGAGGGAGACCAGGGCGCTCAGGAGGAAGATCCCGGACGAGACCGGCAGGAAGGCCTTCGTCATAATCGGGCTGGGGCTGGTCTGGGTGGCCTTCATCATCATACTCCTTTCGGCCCTGAACCCGGGCATCCCCCTGAGGGACGTGATGTTCGAATGTTTCTCAGCCTTCGGCACCGTGGGCCTTTCCACGGGCATCACACCGGAGGTCACCGCCGTATCGAAGATCGTCATTATATTCACTATGTTCATAGGAAGGCTGGGGCCCCTTTCAATAGCATCTCTCTGGACAGCGAAAAAGAGATCCGGTCTGTCAAGGCCGGAGGAAAACTATCCTATCGGATAAGGAGACCGTCATCATGGGAAAGAAGAACGAAAAGACAAGAAGCGGGCGGGGCAGAAGGCAGCCCAGGCCCGGCGACATGCTGTTCGCCGTCATAGGCATCGGAAGGTTCGGTTCCGCCGTGGCCGGGGAGCTGGCCCGGAAGGGATACGACGTGATCGTGGTGGACAGGGACAGGCAGGCCATAGACCTGGCCTCCGAATACACGGAGAACGCATTCCTGACGGACGATCTCTCGTACGAGAACCTGAAGGAGGCCGGCATCGGCGAGGCCGACTGCGTCATAATAGGCATGGCGGGGCATCTCGAGACCAGTGTCCTTTGTGCCATGACCGTGAAGAAGCTGGGGGTGCCGCGGATAATGGCCAAGGCCAACAGCCCTGAGCACGGCGAGATCCTGAGGCTCCTTGGGGCCGAGGTGGTCTATCCGGAGCACGACATGGGCGTCAGGCTGGCTGCGAAGCTGTCCTCCCCCAACGTGATCGAATACCTGAGCCTCAGCGACGAGCTGGATCTGGTGGAGATAAACCTGACCGCTGCCGCCGACGGCAAGACGGTCCAGCAGCTGAACGTGCGCCAGACCTTCGGCCTGAACATAGTCGCCGTGTCCCACGACGGCTTCATGACCGCAGACATCAGGCCCGACACGAAGCTCCACGGATCCGATACCGTCACGGTGATAGGGAAGAAGACCGACATCAGGAGGTTCGAGGAATACCTGAGCCGGTAGCCCGGTACCGCATACCGGGAACTCAGCCGGCCGGAAAAACGTCATATATGCAGACCCGGGGAGCCTTTCCGGCAGCCGGAATGTTACAAATATATTACATTTCGGCAGTTTTGGGCCTTGGCGGGTGCAAAGTGCGTTTTTTTGTGATATAATAGGAAACTGGAATCGTGTCTGCGGGGGAAAGCGCCCTGCGGACGACTCATAAACTGAAAGAATAATCCCAAATATGATCTGAGAAAGGAACCGATACTATGAAGAAATTCCTGAAGGTATTCCTCCTCGTGCTCGCAGCAGCCGCTCTGCTCACAGTCGCAGCCGCGGCCGTTGACTATACCGTCTACGCGGACGGCACCAACCAGCACACGGTGAATGCCAGTTCCATCTACACCGGGGGAGAGCCCGCGATCTGGATCTCCACCGACACGTCTGTCGCCACCGTCAACAGCAGCGGCGTCATCACGGCAGTGGCTCCCGGCGAATGCGAGATCGTGGTCATGAAGAGCGATTACTCCGGCAAGCTGGCTGAGGCCACCGTCGAAGTGAAGAACCGCACTCTGACCGGACTCCAGGTAACCACTGAGCCCGAAAAGCTGACCTACAACAGCGGCGATTCCTTCGATCCCAAGGGAATGGTGGTCACCCTGACCTACGACAACGGAGACACCGCGGTCGCCACCACGTCCCAGTATGAGATCGAGCCCAAGGGGACCCTGAGCGCGAGAGTCAGAGAGATCACCGTCACCTCCACGAAGAACAGGACCCTCTTCGACACCGTTCCCGTAGTGGTCAACGAGCTCAAGGTCACCGAGCTGAAGCTCACGCTGGCCAAGACCGAGTTCGCAGTGGGCGATCTGCTCACCGGCATGACCATCGAGGCGAAATACAGCGACGGATCCACCGCCAACCTCACATCGGGCTACGAAGTGTTCCTCAACGAGGACAAGAAGATCGACCCCGCCACAAGGACCCTTGTCGCCACAGACAAGACCGTTGAGGTAGCCTACGGCGGAAAGAACTCCAACGCAGTGAACATCACAGTGACCGACAAGCCGTCATCCACATATACGGCCACGATCACCGGCGCGCTCATCAACAAGGTATATACCGTAGGCTCCCTGCTGAAATGGGACGGCGTCACGTCCATCGAACTGAAGGACAACGGCACCACGGTATACACGATCCCCTACAGCGAACTGTCCACCAGCGTGATCTACAGGTTCGTGAAGGCCGACGTGGGCGCGAACACCATAAAGATCGACTACAAGTACAAGAACAACAACTATCCGATCGTACTCTCCGGACTGACAATCTCCGAAAGCCTCGGAGCCCTCAATCCCTACCAGATCCTGGACATCTACCTGAAGGAAGACAGCTATCCCACGGGATACACCTTCAGCATCACCGACGTGGACCAGATCAGGTATACCGAGAGCAGGAACGGAAGCAGATACAGGATCTCCGGCGAGGAGCTGGCCCTCTATGTGGACGAGATGAGCCTTGAAGTGCTCACCAAGGAAGGCGACCGCAAGCCCAACTCCAGAAGATCCTACCGCAGCACCATCGAGAAGGAAGACGTGTTCTCAGTGGAGGGCGTGGACTTCGTCAACGTGAGGCTGTACATCAACGACGCCACCATCGACACCTCCGTCGAGGTGAAGGAGACCTCCGTGGCCATCTACTACGCGGGCCGTATGGTCAACGCCTATGACGGCATCACGGACGCGCTGCGCGACGCCATGATCCTCTCCCAGACAGACTATCTGCCCTCCGTGGGCATCACCATAGTCCTCGGCGAGGACAACAGGGTCAACAGCAGGCTGCTGTTCGAAGTCAACAGGAACGTGCAGATCGACCTGGCCGGCCACAGGCTGGAGTTCTACTCCGACACAGTGAACCCGGAGATGAACACCTCCTACAGACTCGAGATCACCAACACCACCAAGGAGCAGGGCAAATTCGTATATTACGACGAAGACCTGGAACTCAAGCTGGACCAGGAGGACTACTTCTACTTCGGCAAGGACTATGACAAGGAAGACAACCTTCCCGGCATATATACCGTCACCGTCGAGATCGGCGACAAGGGAGAGTTCACAAGCACTCCCAAGGCCGACAAGAACGACCTGATCAAGATCCCTCTCGGAAACGAGCTCACCATCACCGTGACTCCCGACAAGGGATACAGGGTAGACGAGTTCGCCGTCGACAGGAAGAGCGTCGTCGGCAAGGCCGGCTACACCAAGAACAGCGGCGTGGTCACATACAAGACCGTCATCAAGGAAGACTGCACCATCAAGATCGAGTTCGAAAAGGGCGAGGATACCGAGACCACGGATCCCGAAGTCTGGACGAACCCCTTCAACGACGTGATCGAGACAGACTCCTTCTATGACGCGGTAAGGTTCGTATACCAGAACGACCTGTTCAAGGGCGTCTCCACCACCAGGTTCTCACCCAACGGCACCATGACCAGAGCCATGTTCGTGACGGTGCTGTACCGTCTGGCCGGAAGCCCCGCCGTAATGGGAGACAGCGGCTTTACCGATGTTCCCCAGGGCGCCTGGTATGCGGACGCCGTGACCTGGGCGGCCCGGCTGGGGATCGTGCAGGGCATGGGTGACAGCACCTTCGCCCCCAACGCCGATGTGACCAGAGAGCAGATGTGCGTATTCGTCGCCCGTTTCCTCCGCTCCTTCGGCTACGAGCCTGCGCTGGGCGAAAAGGCGGACTTTGCCGACGCCGGTCAGATCGCGTCCTGGGCCATGGCGGAGGTGGAATACTGCCAGCGCGCCGGGATCATCACCGGCAAGCCGGGCGGCGTGTTCGATCCGAAAGCCAACGCCACCCGCGCCGAAAACGCCACCGTGATGAAGCGGATCGTAGAAGCGATCCTCAACAGCCTGAAATAAACGGAAAGGGAACAGGGGGCCCGGATGATCTGGGCTCCCTGTTCCGCAAGAGAGAATGAAACGATTTCTTTGTCGGCTTTTGCCTTTTGTCCTTCTGTTCGCCCTGACCTGTCCGGTCAGGGCGGCGGAGGAGCCTATCCGCATCGCTTTCATCGACAGCGGGATCTCCACCCGGCACATCGACCCCGGCCATGTGGCCGAAGGGAAAAACTATGTGTTCCCGGAAACGGACACCCAGGACCGGATCGGCCACGGGACCGCCGCGGCGGGCATGGTGCTGGGCGCGGCGGATCAGGGCGTGGCCGGAGTGTTTTCCCAGGCGGTCGCCGTCCCGCTGGTGGTGGTGGACGCCTATCCCTCCGGCGTGATCGAAAACGGCGGGCCTGCGGCCCTCTGCCGGGCGATCCGTGACGCGGTGGACGAATTCGACTGCCGGATCATCAACATCAGCCTCTCCACCCCGGAGGACTCGGAGGAGCTGCGCTCCGCAGTGGCCTATGCGGAGAGCCGGGGAACCCTGATCGTCACCTGCGCGGGCAACGACGGGGAGGATGGGCCCGTCTACTATCCCGCCGCCTATCCCACGACTGTTTCGGTGGGCTCGGCGGAGGGGGATCATCCCGCCTCCTTTTCCCAGACGGGGGCGGATCTGCTGGCCGATGGCGTTGGCCTGACGGCGGCGACGAACAAAAACAGCGCCGATCCCGCCGTTGTCAGCGGGACTTCCTATTCCTGCGCCATCGTCTCCGGCGTCAGCGCACGGCTGCTGGCACGCTATCCCTCCCTGACCCCGGAAGAGCTGCGGCAGGCTTTGTATTCCCTGGCGGCGGACATGCTGGAGCCGGGCTATGATGGACGCAGCGGCTGGGGTTATCTTCCGCCGGACGCTGTCATTCCCTTCCCCTATCTGGATGTACCAGCGGATGCATGGTATAATCCCGCGATCTGCTATGTCACGGAGCGGGGCATCATGAACGGCATGGGGAGCGGGACCTTTCAGCCGGAGAGCACCATGACAAGAGCCATGTTCGCCGCTGTGCTCTACCGCATGGCGGGGGCGCCGGAGGTCTCCTCGGGCGAGAGCCCATTTTCCGACGTGGAGACCGGCGCGTGGTATGCAGACGCGGTTTTCTGGGCAGCCGGGGAGGAGACCGTCACCGGCCGCGGCGACGGCAGCTTCGGTCCGGAGGAGCCAGCGACCAGAGAACAGTTGGTGACGATCCTCTGGCGCAGCTGCGGCAGGCCGGATGGGCTGGACAATCTCAGCGGCTACGCGGACGCGGACAACGTCAGCGGCTGGGCCATAGAGGCGTTCCGCTGGGCTGTGGGCGAAGGCGTCATCAGCGGAAAGACAGGCGGCATCCTCGACCCAAAAGCCGTTGCTACCCGGGCTGAGGTTGCGCAGGTCCTGATGAGGCATCTCGGCTATTAGAATTGAAGTGTTTTTAGGTTTCCATTTCGTTGACTTTGTGGCTTATGTTGTTCTTCGGAGCAGCATGGGCCACTATTTTGTTTCGTTTCGCTCAACGGGCTTTACCCCGAACCGAAAAACGGCGGCGGGGACCAGTCCCTGCCGCCGTTCGGCTGCTCAAGGTTTTGTTATTGGTCGCTGG
>JAEEGF012044096.1_pt1 | contig 16485 bp, 13 predicted proteins | sample 9134171 | NCBI WGS metagenome assembly JAEEGF01 (sample SAMN16246542, study PRJNA631951) | gut metagenome | biome: gut microbiome; feature: rumen; material: AP-attached | host: Bos | place: Iran: Karaj | collected 2018-10
CGCCGCAGGCGTACAAGGACATCGAGGACGTCATCGCATCCGAGCGTGACCTCGTCGAACCGCTCGTCCGCCTCGTCCCCCTCGCCTGCCTGAAGGGGTAGTGTCCTGTGTGCGGGCGTTCTCGTCCGCGCAAGAATGGAGCAGAAGATGGATGAGAAAGTGACGATCGACGGCTCGCAAGGCGAGGGCGGCGGACAGATGCTCCGCACCTCGCTCGCGCTGAGCGCCGCGTACGGCAAGCCGTTTGAGATGGTGAACATCCGCGCGAAGCGCGAGAAGCCGGGCCTCAAGCGCCAGCACCTCACGTGCGTGCGCGCGGTCGCGCAGATCTGCGGCGCGCAGGTGGAGGGCGACGAGGTCGGCTCCATGCGCCTCTTGTTCAAGCCGGGAAAGATCAGGGGCGGCGCCTACCAGTTCGACATCGGCACGGCTGGTTCCGTTACACTTGTTGCGCAGACGGTCATTCCCGTACTGCTCCGGGCGGACGCTCCTTCCACGGTCACGATCACAGGCGGCACACACGTTCCGTTCGCGCCGATCTGGGAATTCTTCGCGGAGACGTATCTGCCCGAACTGCGGAAGATGGGCGCGCGCGTGGAGGCGGAACTGGAGCAGTGCGGCTTCTACCCAGCCGCAGGCGGTGTCGTGAAGCTGCGCGTTTGGCCCTACGACGAGTTGAAGCGCCCCGAGCGTTACGAACTTACGGACATCGGTGCGTACAAAGGCGGCATCGTCGAGGGCGTCGTCTCGCATATTCCGCGTTCGATAGCCGAGGCGGAAGTCGGCATCGTCGGCAACCAGCTACGAGATCTCGCGCTCGAACGCGCTGTACGCGAAGTCAACGCCCTTGGGCCGGGAAACTACTGCTGTACCCGGCTCTGCTATGAACGTGCGACGGTTGTCATTTCAGGCATCGGCACATACAACAAGTCGCGCAAAGCCGTTGCGAACGAAGTCGTGCAGCAGATCAACAACTTCGTGAAGTCAGGCAAGGCGTGCGAGAAGCACCTCGCCGACCAGCTCCTCGTCCCGCTCCATCTTTTTATCGGGAAACATCAAGAATGGAGTGATCGTTGGCAGGATTTTATCAATGTCAATGCCTGGAATCTGGCAATCCAGAAGGAAACCAGCCACTACACCACGAACGAGATGGTGATAGCCGCGTTCACGTCTGCGGGATGAAGGGGCGGCAGAGGTGGAAGGGGCGGAAATTCTGTTTCAATGTCATCTTCTTCGTTCATGCAAACAGTATATCATATTTGCGGGACGTGTCCATTGGAAATGGTCGCCGCAGCGTCGGCGGGCTTGAAAGGACGGTGTCTTTTTGATATACTTGAAATCACAGCCGGGCACCTTGTGGCGTTCCGGCGCGGAACCAAGGAGAAATAGGCATGAAGCATCCAATAGGAGTCTGTTCCTGGTCGTATCAGAAGCCGCTGATGACTGTGGCGGAGGAGATGCGGCGCATTAACGTCAAGTGCGTGCACCTGGCGCTGCAGCCGTTTCTGGAGGGCGACGCCCGCCACGGCGCGGCCGAGGGCGCGCTTGTGCGCGGATATGTGGAGGGGCTCATCGACTCCGGCGCGTGGAAGGTGACGGCGGCGATGCTTTCGTTCTCTTACGAAGACTACACCACTCCCGTCACGATCCGCAAGACCGGCGGCATCGTGCCTGACGAGCATTGGGAGGCAAACAAGACGCTTATCCGCAACGCCGCGAAGATGGCCGCGCAGTTCAAAACTCCCTATCTCTCGCTCCACGCCGGCTATCTCGACGAGAAGAGTCCATCCGCCGTCGCGAAGTTCACCGACCGCGTCAAGTTCCTCGCCGACGAATGCGGCGCGAACGGCGTTAAGCTGCTTCTCGAGACCGGGCAGGAGACGGCCGACGACCTCGTGCGCTTCCTCGGCACAGTCAAGAACGTGTGGGTGAACTTCGACCCCGCCAACATGCTGCTCTACGGCATGGGCGACCCCGTGGCCGCCGTGGCGAAGCTCGCCCCGTGGATCCGCCATGTGCACATCAAGGACGCACTGCCTTCGAAGAAGCCCGGCCTTGAATGGGGCGAAGAGACGCCCTGGGGCGACGGCAAGGTGAACGCCCCCGCGTTCCTAGCCGCCCTCGACAAGGCCGGATACACAGGCGCGCTGGCGGTGGAGCGCGAGGGCGGCAATAGCCGCACGGCCGACATCGCCCTCGCTGTCCAGCGCCTGCGCGCCCTTTGAAGCGGTGGACAAATCGACCGTTTTTTGATAGAATAACACGAAGTTTTCTGAAAGGAAAGGATAGAATACAATGAAGAAGATACTGTTCCTGGGCGTGGCCCTCTGCGCAACGGCCGTCATGGCTGAAAAGGTAGCCATCAAGTTCGTGCTTCCTCCGCCCCACATCACTGGCACACCCAAGGAGATCAAGAGCGATAACCTTGAGCCCGACCGTGGCCAGGGCAAGCTGCGTCCGCCGATCATGGTCGAGCCCGAGTACGCCAAGAAGCTCACGAACGAGGATACAAAGGTGACCACCTCCGAAGAGCCCGTGACAGGCGATGCCGAATACGTGGTCGATGGCGACAAGACCCTCGACGCCACCGCCATGCTCCAGCTGCCCAGCGGCCTTCAGTGGGTGCAGCTCGACCTTGGCGCCGAGCACACGATCTCTGCCATCTGCGTGTGGCACGATCAGGGCGACGACCGCGTGTACAAGGACGTGATCATGCAGATCTCGAACGACGAGAAGTTCGCCGACAAGACGAAGATCACCACCGTCTTCAACAACGACCACGACCAGACCTCCAAGCTCGGCCTCGGCAAGGGCCCCGACAAGGAATACCGCGAGCGCAACGACGGCCGTCCCGTTGACGCCAAGCTCACCAAGGGCCGCTACGTGCGCGTATACTCCGCCGGTTCGTCCAGCGAGCCGACGAACAACTACATCGAGATCGAGGTCTTCGGCAAGTAAGGCCTTGGATGGCAGCAGTCGCAGACATAGCGATTGACTTCATGAGACGCGGCGGCAAGAGATTGCGGCCGCGTCTTTGCAAAGCGGTGTTCGCTGCCTGCGGCGGCACATCCCTTGCTTCGCGCTTTTTTGCACCGGCCGTCCTCTTTCTGCGTTGGCGCTTCAATGAAGCCTTCTCGCGCGGCAACATTTCAGACGTGTGCGACGCAGTGGAGTGCTTCCACAAGGCGTCGCTTGTGCACGACGACATCCAGGACGGCGACGAGACGCGCTACGGCCGTCCAACCGTGTGGAAGGAACACGGCGTTGCGGCGGCGATAGCCGTGGGCGACTGGCTAGTGGCGCACGGCTACGAGCTGATTCTCAAGAGCGGATTCCCGAACGCGCCGAAGATGCTGGCAGCCACCGTTGCAAGCCATGTGCGCCTCTGCGAGGGGCAGGGCGACGACCTCCTGATGTCCGCGGCTAATCCGCTAAAGGCGGAGAGGTTCGACGAGGCCGCCTATCTTTCCGTGTGCGAGCGCAAGACGGGTGAGGCGTTCGCCCTCGCGGCGCAGCTGGGCGCAATCGCCGCAGGAGCGGACGATGCCGAATGGCGCGAGTTAGGTCTTGCGTACGGAGTGCTGTTCCAGATCAACGACGATTTGGCTGACGGCGCGGCGCGTCCCGAGCTTGAGTCGCTGCGCGCCGAACGCTCTCGCATGCTTGCGGCTCTCCCAGCCGCGGAGCGTGTGCGCAGCCAATTTGGCATGGAGGGCGTTCTGCAGTGAAGCATCTCATGGTGATGGCGGCCGGGCTTGGCTTCGACGGGCTTGAGAGGCGCGTTCGCACACGCCTTGCCGGCATGGAGTTCCGTCCTGCTGCGAGCGTGTTCCCGGCCGTCACATGCGTGGCGCAGGCCACGTTCCGAACCGCCTCTGCGCCGCGCGAGCATGGAATGACGAGCAACGGCTTCTTCTCCCGCGAGCTGCGCAGGCCGTTCTTCTGGGAGCAGAGCGCAGCTCTCGTGAAGGGTCCGCGCGTATGGGACGCGGCGCGCGCCCGCGGCGCAACGGCGGGAATGTACTTTTGGCAGCAGTCGCTCGGCGAAAGCGTGGACTGCGTTGTCTCGCCCGCCCCCATCCACAAGCACGGCGGCGGCATGATAATGCGCAACTACGCGCAGCCGGCTGAGATGGGCGACGCCCTCGACAAGCGCTGCGGCACTTTCCCGCTTCACCGATACTGGGGGCCGCTCGCATCTGCCAAGGTGGGGCGCGCCGTGGTGGAGAACTTCCTTGAGATGGAGCGCACGCATCCCGTGGACTTCGCCTTTCTCTATCTGCCAACGCTGGACTACGAGGCGCAGCGGTGGGGTCCGGAAGGCAAACGCACGGACGCCGCGCTTGGCGAGTTCGAGGCGCAGCTAGCGCGCCTTGCAGCGTTCGCCGAGGAGAACGGCGCAGAGTTGACGGTGTGCGGCGACTACGAGATCGCGGCGGTGGACCGCCAGCCGGCGCGTCCGAACGAGACGCTTCGGGCGGCAGGCCTATTCCGGACGCGTCCCGTGGTGGGCCGAGCCTATCCAGACTTCCACACTTCCCGCGCCTTCGCGATGTGCGACCACGAGATCGCCCACGTGTACGTGCGCGACGAGGCGGATGTGCCGCATGTGGCCGACCTCTTTCGTTCCACTGGCGACTACGAGGCCGTGGAAGTGCGTGCCGATCAGGAGTGGGCAGGCGAATCTGCAGGCGAGGTGCTGCTTGTCGCCCGGAAGGGCGGATGGTGCGCGTATCCGTGGTGGAGGAAGAAGGGCGAGTCTCCAGACTGGGCCACGCACATCGACATCCACAACAAGCCAGGCTATGATCCATGCGAACTCTTCTTCGATCGGTCATTCCCGCCGAAGACGTGCCAGGACCTCTCGCGCATCAAGGGTACGCACGGACGCCGCTCGACGATCGCATGGGCCAGCACTTCGCCGCGCGTCTCCGGCGACTCGATGCAGTCGATCGCCGCTTCTTTCGCCGCTGGAATGCCATGATCGCATTGCAATGGCCTCGGCCATGGACTCGTGATGGACGCTCAACAAGGAGCTGAAATGAGAAAAACAATGATAATGGCGGCGGGTGCGCTTGCGCTGGCGCTGTATGCGCAGGCGGGCGAATGCCTCGTGAACGGCTCGTTCGAGAGGAATGACGGGCGCAGGTGCGAGGGGTGGTTCCCGTATGGAAGGCAATATGTGGTGGATGGGGAGGTTAAAAGAGACGGAAGGGCGTCCGTGCGGTGCGAGGCCGAAGAGAAGGAAAAGATGTCTGGAATCGTGCAGGACATCGTCTTTGACAAGCCTGACACGCGCCCAGTATTCTTCAGCGGCTGGAGCAGAGGCGAGAACGTGGCTGTCACGGAATACTGCATCTACCTCGACATGTGGTACGAAGGCGGCGGAAACGCATGGGCCGTCTGCGCGCACTGGAAGCAGGGAACGCATGACTGGACGAGGACGAGCGGCGTGTTCCGTCCCGCGAAGCCGGTCTCCAAAATAAAGGCGTACGTGTTTTTGAGAGGCGGAACGGGGAAGGCTTGGTTCGACGATATCCGCATTGAACGCCGTGAGGCTGGACTTGCAGTTGACGGGATGAGCCAGAGGACGCTGCGTCCATTCCGTGCGGCGAAGATGGTGGACGTCTCCTTCGAGAAGAAGCTCGACTGGAAGGCCACGTTCATGCTGAACGGCAAGAAGGAGACGCGCAGGGGAAGCGGCGCCGCGCTGCACGAGACGGTGGATGACGCATGCGATGCGGTCGAACTCGTGCTTTCCGACGGGAAGGAATCGAAGCGCGAGAGGCTGGCGCTGCCGGCCATTGCTCTTCCCAGGAACACGGTGCCGTCGGGCGAGAGCATTGTGTGGACGGAAGACTCCATGACGCTTGTGACGCCTCTCACGTTCCCGTCCGGGGCGCAGAAGAAGTCGCGCGAGATACGCCTGGAGCTTGCAAGGCACGAGCGCGAGTCGGCGCAGATCCTGGTATCCACTGCCGACGACGTGGAATGGCAGGAGGGGAATGTGATCCTGTCGACGCTCCGGATGGCTGACGGCACGCCGCTATCGGGGACTTTCTCGTGGGAACGCGAGGGATACCTCGCCCGCGAAGGCGGATACCGCGCTCACCCGTGCGCGAAGCCAGAGGAGGAGACATGGCTGCCGGATCCGCTTCTTCCGGCGGCGGCTTTCCGCGTGCCGCGCGGCGCAACACAGGGAATCTGGATCACTTGCTACGCCGCGATGGATGCGAAGCCGGGCGTCTATTCGGGCCAGGCCACCGTCTCCGAGAAGGGGCGTTGCGTGGCGCAGATTCCAGTTTCAGTGCAGGTGTTCGCCTTCAGCCAGCCCCGCACGTTCGGAATGCCAACGGCGTTCTGCGTGATGGACGGCCACATGCGCAACACGTACCCCGACCGCTTCGCGGAGATGAAGAGGCGCAGTCACGACCTGATGCTCGACGCGCGCCTGAACGCCGACGACATATCGCGCACCGAGCCGACAGCCATTGCCGACCTCCTGCGCGAGCGTGAACGTGGAATGAACCGGTTCAACATCCTGAACATCGTGCCGAAGCCCACCAATCCTAATACGCTCTGGGTGTGCTATGCGAGCCCGAAGGAGACCGAGACGCCTGAGTTCTACGAGTCGTTCAAAGCCCGCCTTGACCCATATGTCAAGGAGCTGCGCAGGCATGATCTCATGAAATACGCCTACATCTATGGATTCGACGAGCGCACGAGCGAATACTACAGGGGGATAGACGAATTCTGGAAGAAGATACGGAGGGATTTTCCGGATCTGCCGGTAATGACGACGGCGATGATGTACCGCGACATGACGAGGAAGCTCGAGAACGCCTATCTCGACACAACTGACTGGTTCTGCCCGCTTACGCCCGTCTATTCTCCCAAGCTGAACGCAAAGCTGCGCGCTGAGGGCAAGCAGGTGTGGTGGTACGTGTGCTGCGGCCCCACATACCCTTACGCCAACTTCGCCTCATACGAGTATCCCTTGATAGAGGGGCGGCTGCTCGGATGGATGACGCATCTGTACAGGTCCGACGGCCTCCTCTACTGGCATGTCAATTTTTGGACCAAAATGCGCCTCGACGAACGTGAATGCTACTTTCCGCAGTGGAAGACCGGCAACCATCTGCGCATGCCGGGCGACGGCATACTGCTCTATCCCGGCGAGAAGTGCGTGCTGCCTTCGATACGCCTCGCCCAGATACGCGACGGCGTGGAGGACTACGAGTGGCTGCAGCAGGCAGCGGCGAGCGGCGAGGCCCGGGCTGATGCCGTAAGCCGCACCCTGGTGAGGAGCATGACGGATTTCTCCAGATCTCCGTCCGAACTTCGCAAGGCAAGGCATAAACTGGCCGAAATCATCATTTTTTCGCCTTGAATCTTTCCCCCTTGCGAAAACCCGAATAATTTAGTATACTATTACACGTTCCAACCCAAAGGAGAATTAAAAAATGGCAGGTAAGCTTGAAGATCGCGTCAAAGAGATTATCGTGGACCAGCTTGGCGTCAACGCCGAGCAGGTTAACCTTGAAGCGTCGTTTATAGACGATCTGGGCGCGGACTCCCTCGACTCTGTTGAGTTGATTATGGCATTTGAAGAAGAGTTTGGCGCGGCGATTCCCGAAGAGGACGCCGAGAAGCTGACGCATGTGGGCAAGGTCATTGAGTACCTCAAGAGCAAGGGCTACGGCGACGACGGCACCGCTCCCGCACAGTGATTCTATAGCCATATAAAGGGATGAATGGGACAGGCCCTTGGCTTGTCCCGTTCTTGCTAATGCGAAAAGACCGTCCAAGCGACGAACTCAACAAAAGGAACGCGACCTTTGACAACAGGTTGCGTCCGGGACGGTTCTCAGATTTCGTGGGCCAGCAGAAGATCCGCGACCGCCTTGAACTGGCCGTAAGGGCGGCGAAGGACCGCGGCGAGACGCTGGACCACGTGTTGTTCTCGGGTCCGCCCGGACTCGGCAAGACCACGCTATCGTACATTCTTGGCGATGCGATGGGCGTGCACGTGAAGACCACGAGCGGCCCAGTGCTCAACAAACCCGCCGACCTTGCCGGACTTCTCACGTCCCTTGAGGCCGGCGACATTGTGTTCATCGATGAAATCCACCGCATGGCGAAGACGGTGGAGGAGTATCTGTACTCCGCGATGGAGGACTTCGCAATAGACATTCTCATCGACCAGGGCCCGAACGCGCGCAGCGTCCGTCTTGAACTGCCTCGCTTCACCCTAGTTGGCGCAACGACGCGCATCGGCCTGATTGCGGCTCCTCTCAGGGCCCGCTTCGGCCTCGTCAACCGCCTGAGCTTCTACGAGCCCGCCGAACTCGCCGAGATAGTGAAGCGCTCCGCTGCGAAGCTGGGCGTGGACATCGAGCCAGACGGCGCTCTTGAGATTGCCGCGCGTTCCCGCGGCACCCCGCGAATAGCCAACAACCTCCTCAGGCGCGTGCGCGACTACGCGCAGGTGAAAGCAAATAATCTCATCACGCGCCAGGTGGCGGTGGACTCCCTCACGCTGCTCGAAATAGACCCTCACGGCCTCGACGAGATGGACATACGCATTCTCGAGACCATCTGCTCGAAGTTCAACGGCGGGCCGGTGGGCCTTTCCACCATTGCCGTTAGCGTGGGCGAGGAGCCGGACACCATCGAGGAGGCGTACGAGCCGTTCCTCATAATGGAAGGCTATCTGGACCGCACGCCCAAGGGACGCGTGGCGACAGAGCTTGCATGGAAGAAACTGGGATTGTCGTCACCCGGCGGCAGACAGATGTCGCTTCTCTGACGGCGCAAGCACAAGGAGGACTCATGATTTGTTCCGTTCTCAAGGCGATTCCCGCGGCGGCGTTCGCGGGAGTGCTTTCTCTTTCAGCCGCCGAGCCTTCATGGCCGACGGTCACGAAGGAGATGCGTCCGTGGGCCTACAACTGGTGGATGGGCTGCGCCGTCGACAGGGCGGGCCTTGAACTCCAGGCGAAGGAGTTCGCCGAGGCCGGCATGGGTGGCTATCACGTGATTCCGATCTACGAGGCCAAGGAGGAGAAGCATTCGAAGGTCGCGTTCCTCTCGGAGGAATGGACGCGCCTCTTCAACACGGCGGACGAAACGGCTCGTGCGCAGGGCCTTGGCGTCGATCTCTCGATGGGATGCGGCTGGTGTTTCGGCGGTCCTTGGGTCTCGAATGAAAATGGCGGCTGGCATCTTGCGCGCATGTGGGACGGCGAGAAACCCAATAAGGCCGGTGCACGCCTCCTGTGGGAGGGGAAGAACGGTAATGGCAGGCGCATGGCCCTATACTCCGTGCCGACAGGCATGAAGGTGAAGCGTCCGCCCGAATCCGGCAAGGGGCTGATGATCGACCCGTTCTCGCCCGACGCCATGCGCGAGCACCTGAAGCCGTTCGCCGTTGCGCTCGACCGTCCCGGCGCCGTTGCCCCGCGCGCGTTCTACCACGACTCGTATGAATACTACGGCGCTTCCTGGACGCCCGCCCTGTTCGAGGCATTCAAGGCGAAGCGCGGCTACGACCTGCGCGACTACCTGTCCGCGTTCGCTGGCGCGAGCGGCACGAAGGACGAACAGCTCCGCCTCCGCCACGACTACCGCGAGACGCTTTCCGACCTTATTCTCGACACGTTCACGGTGTGGTCCGACTGGTGTCGCAAGCGCGGCATCACCACCCGCAACGAGGCCCACGGTTCGCCCTCCAACTGGCTCGACTTCTACGCGCTCTCCGACATTCCTGAGACCGAGATGTTCAACAAGGATCGTAACATCCTCGTTTCGAAATTCGCGTCTTCGGCGGCCCACGTGAAGGGCACGCGCCTTGTCGCCAGCGAAAGCTGCACGTGGATCAACGAACACTTCAACGCCACGCTCGAGGAGGTGAAGGTGTTCCTCGACAGGCTCTTCCTCTCCGGCGTCAACCACATGTACTACCATGGCTGCTGCTATTCGCCCGCCGACGCCGCGTGGCCGGGTTGGTGCTTCTACGCCTCGCTCGAGATGAACCCGCGCAACCCGATCTGGCGCGACGCATCCATCCTGAACGCCTGGATTACGCGCGTTCAGTCGCTCGCGCAGACATCCGTGCCTGACGAGGACGCGCTCATCTATTGGACGCTTCACGACTACTGGCGCAACCAGCCTGAACTGACATACGGACTGGACGGCATCGGCATGTCCGGCAAGGGGTGGTTCGCGAAGACGGCAATAGGTACGACGGCGCGGCGGCTTTACGCGGAGGGCGCGGCGTTCGACTTCATCTCTGATCGTCAGCTCGCCGCGCTTGCCAAGCAGCCGAAGAGAAAATGGAACGCGATCGTCGTGCCGGACTGCGAGACGATGCCGGTGGAGACGGCGCAGAGCCTCGCGGCCCTCTCGAAGGCGGGGTACAAGATCGTGTTCGACGGGCGGCGTCCTGCGGATGTGCCGGGATTTAAGGACGTGGAGTCCAGACGCGCCGCGCTCGCAAAGGTTCTTGCGGAAATCAGATCCGAGGATGTGAAGAGCGCTGTGAGGCGCGAGCCGTTCATTGAGGCGCGTGGTCTTGCGTACACGCGCTTCCGTCGCGGCGAGGATACGCTCTACTACGTGGTCAACCTTTCGGACGGCAAGGTGAGCGGCGAGTTTCGTCCCACGGCGAAGACAGGCGGCGCGTGGATTCTTGATCCTATGACAGGTGCCATAAGGGAAGTGGCGGCGAAGAACGGAGAAGTCGCGATCTCGCTTGAGAAGGGCGGCAGCGTGTGGCTGTGGTGCAGCCCGGAAAAGAGGGACATGCCGGCTGCTGCCGACGCGTCCGCATCTTCGCGCGAGGTTTGCAGAATAGAAGGCCCGTGGCTTCTCACGCCTGTCTGCGGTGGACCAGACATGGAGAGCGGCTGGCCGCGCACGATGAAGGCGCTCACGTCGTGGGCGCGCAATGAGGATGGCTCGGAGAATCCGTTCTGCGGCACTGTGCGCTATCGGACGACATTCGTTGTCGATGGAGCGCATGCGGTGAAAGGAGCGACGTTGGACCTTGGAAAGGTGTACGACTCTGCGCGAGTGCGCGTGAACGGCGTTGAAGTGGGCGCGTGCATCATGTCGCCGTATCGTGTGGAGATCCCGTCAGGCGCGCTCAAGAATGGCGAGAACGTGCTCGAGGTGGAGGTGACGAACGTTGGCGCTAACCGAGTGCGCGACCTTGACAAACGCAAGGTGCAGTGGAAGATGTTCAACGACATCAACATCGTTGGTTGCGACTATCGTCCGTTCGACGCGGCGAAGTGGCCGCTTCGCGACGCGGGGCTCATGGGACCCGTACGGCTGCTGTCGAATTAGCGGCGTGCAAAAAGCGGCTTGACGCCTTGAAAAACATGTCGCCGCACATTTTTTTCGCTTGTAAACATTATGCACTTGCAAATGCAGAAAAAAATAGTATCATATTGTGTAAGCAAGCGGTGACTGCGCCGTCGTACGGTGCGCCGTGAGCGAACAAAAAAAAAGGACAGACACATGGCTACCACCAAGAAGGCTCCTGCGAAGAAGGCCGCCCCTGCTAAGAAGGCTCCCGCCAAGAAGTGCGGCTGCTGCTGCGCTACGAAGAAGGCTGCGCCTGCGAAGAAGGCCGCGCCCGCCAAGAAGGCCGCGCCTGCGAAGAAGGCGGCTCCCGCCAAGAAGGCGGCTCCTGCGAAGAAGGCTCCGGCCAAGAAGGCCCCTGCCAAGAAGGCGGCGAAGAAGTAAGTTCCTCCCCCGAGAGCAGTTCCCAAAACTGCCGGAGCTTGCCCGTGCCGATCGGCGGGCAAGCTCTTTTTTAACGGGGGAAACGGCGCAGACAGGCGAGCGTGGACTATGGGCGAGATTCTGCATCAGTACCGCTTTGTGGCGGTGGTGGCACTGCTTGGAATCGCTGCGGTGCTTGCGATGGAGAAGGGCAGGCTGCCTCTTGCGCTGCGTGGAATCAGGAAGGTGATGGGCCGCGACGCCGGATCGGGCGAGACTCCGCGCGGCGAGGAGCGCAGAGGAGTGCCGGCGTGGAGACGCGCGCTTGCGTTTGCGCTTGTGCTGGCGGCGTTCGCAATCGCGGTTCTGTGACCGAGCGATATGAAATGCGATTTGAGTTGATGCACCATGAGGAATGCAATGCAAGAGTGGAAGTTCAGGCGCAGCGAGTTCAGGCGGCCACCGGCCCAGCTTGAGCACGTTGACGCGACGATAAGGTTCTTCGAGGACCGAGTGGAGGCGGAGGGCGTGCTGCACCTCGTGGCGCGCGAGACCATCGGCGAGATGCCGCTCGACTGCGACGGCGCGAAGGTGCCGTACGCTCTCGACCGCGAGTACGCGCCGGGCGAGCGCTTCACGGTGAAGGTGAGCCATGTGTCGCATCCAGACGGCGTGCGCCTCGAGGGCATCTACCGCGACGTAACGCCGGGCGGCGCGCCGCAGCAGTACATGAGCCAGTGCCAGCAGTTCGGCTTCCAGCGCATACTTCCGATCGTCGACGACTGCACGGCGAAGTGCACGTTTCGCACCACGCTAGAAGGCGACGAGCGATACACGCATCTCATCTCCAACGGCGACCTCGTGGAGAAGAGGTCCGCAGGACCAGGCCGCATGGCGTGGACCTACGAGAACCGGAAGCCGATGGCGCCGTATCTCTTCATCGCGTGCGCAGGCACGTGGGACGTCCTATCCGACAGCGTGACGTATCCCGACATCGGCAAGACGGTGAAGCTTGAGTACCTCGTTCCGCCGGGCCACGTTGACGGCGCGCGCGTTCCGATGGAGATTCTCAAGAAGTCGATCATCTTCCAGCACGAGCTCACGGGCTTCGTGTATCCATACGAGACGTACCGCACCATCTGCATGGAGAAGTCGCTCTACGGCGGCATGGAGAACACGGGCAACACCACGATCGTCACGCAGGCCGCGCTCATCGACTCGTCGATATCCGACGCGCGGCTCGTCTATGCGCACGGCGTGATCCCGCACGAGTACGAGCACAGCCACTGCGGCAGCGGCGTGACGATGGAGACGCCGTTCGACATGTGGCTCAACGAGGCGTACACCGTGAACGTGGAGCGCGCGTTCCTCGCGCGCGAGTTCGGCGCCGCTTTCACGCGCGCGATGGACGTGGCGGGGCTGCGCATGGACGGCGGCGCGCTCGCCGAGGACGAAAGCGGCTCAGCGCCCGCGATCGTGCGCGAGGGCGTGAACGATCCCGACGACGTGGTGGACGCCATCACGTACGACAAGGCGCCGGAAGTGCTCAACACGCTGCGCAGCCTCATCGGCGCAGAGGCCTACGACAAGGCGTGGCGCGAATACTTCCGCCGCTTCGACGGAGGGAACGCCAACACCGAGGATTTCCTGAAGGTGTTCTCTGAGACGACGGGGCGCGACATCGGCGCGCTGATGCGTCCGTGGCTCTTCTCGAGCGGACACCCCACCGTGCGCGCGAGCTGGACATGGGCGGCGGGAGAGCTCACGGTGACGCTCGCGCGCGAAGGCGACTACGTGGTGCCCGTGCCGTACGCGCTCGTGAAGGACGGGCGCGACGTCGCCTCGGGCGCGTTCGTCCTGGACGGCGCGATGCAGCAGTTCCGCACGAAGTGTCCTAAGCCCGACTTCATCTCGTGGAACCGCGGCTGCGGATTCTACGGCGTACTCGAAGTGGAGGCGCCGGAGGAAGAGCTCGTGTGCCAGGTGCGCACGGACCCCGACGCGTTCAACCGCGCGGAGGCGATGAAGATGCTGCGCGACCGCGGCGCCGTGAAGGCGTGGCTCGAGCTCTACAAGGAGATCTTCGCCGACGAGTCGCTCGACCTCGGCGCGAAGGAGGCGATGCTCTCCGTGGGCGTTCATTCGCTCGACCGCAGGCGGCGCGCGTTCGTGCGCGAGAATGCCGCCGAGATGCACGCACTGCGCAAGGCCGCCGCGGAGGCGATCGGAGAGGCCGCGCTCGTCGCGTCGCTCGGCGGAGAGAACGCGAACGGAATCGACGCCGCGTCGATAGTACGCCGCGCGTGGGACAAGGTGGTGCTCGACATGCTCGCCGAGCTGAACACGCCTGGCGCGTGGGCGGCGATCGAAGGCTACCTCGGTCGCGCCGAGAACATCACCGCGCGCCTCAACGCGCTATCAGCGCTCGTGCGCGGGGAGAGTCCGCGCAGGAAGGAAGTTCTTGAGGCCGAAGGCGAGAAGCTGCGCAGCACCACGAACGGCTATTCGAGCTATCTGCGCATCGTCGCATGCGATCCGCACGAGGACGTGTTCGCGGCGATCGACGCGGAGGAGCGCCGCGAAGGATGGAGCATGTCGCATCCCGCTCTCTCCCGCGCGCTATACTGCGGCTTCACCGCGAACGCCGACAGGCTCTGGACGGACGAGGGCCTCGCGTGGATCGAGCGCACGATCGTCAAGTACGCGCAGTGCGGCGAGTACAACGCGCTGCGCCTCCTCTCGCCGTTCCTAACGTGGCGCTGGTTCGAGCCTGGCCTGCGCGCCGAGGTGAAGGCGCTCCTGGAGCGCCTCGCCGCCGCGCTGCCTCGCGAGAAGTATCCGTCTCTTGGCGGACGCATCGCCGATCTGCTCGCGTAGCGGCTACGCGCATTTCAAGGTTTTCAAATTTTCCGGAACATCAAAACGAAAGAGAACATCAGATGAACGAAGAAGCATTCAAGAAGGTGCAGGCCGCCGTGGAGGCGGCCAAGGGCACGACGATCAAGCAGCTTTTCGCGGCGGATCCAGAACGCGCGGCGAAGTACACGCTCACGGCGGCGGGCTGGACGCTCGACTACTCGAAGAACCGCGTTGACAAGAACGTGATGCGGGCGCTCCTCAAGCTCGCCGAGGCGTCCAACCTCAAGGCCGAGATCGAGAAGATGTTCACCGGCCGCAAGATCAACGAGACCGAGAACCGCGCCGTGCTGCACACCGCGCTCAGGAACTGCGACCCGAAGGCGAAGGTGAAGGTTGACGGCAAGGACGTGATGCCGCAGGTGCGCCGCGTTCTGAAGCAGATGGGCGCCTTCGCCGACTCCGTGCGCTCCGGCGCGCACAAGGGCTATACGGGCAAGCGCATCAAGTACGTGGTCAACATCGGAATCGGCGGCAGCGATCTCGGCCCCGTAATGGCCACCATCGCGCTCGCGCCGTTTTCCAAGCGCTACATCCGCAGCTACTTCGTCTCGAACGTTGACGCCACCCATCTCGCCGAGGTGCTGCGCGAGGTCAAGGCAGAGCAGACGCTCTTCATCGTCGCGTCTAAGACGTTCACCACGCAGGAGACGATGACGAACGCGCAGTCCGCGCGCGAATGGCTGCTCTCCAAGATCAAGGGCAAGGCGAACGACGTGGTGGCGAAGCACTTCGTGGCGCTCTCCACGAACGAGGCCGAGGTGGTGAAGTTCGGCATCGACCCGAAGAACATGTTCGCGTTCTGGGACTGGGTGGGCGGCCGCTACTCGCTTCCGAGCGCCATCGGCCTTTCGCTCATGATCTCCATCGGTCCGCGCAACTTCCAGCGCCTTCTCAAGGGCTACTGGAAGATGGACCGCCACTTCCGCACCGCGTCCCTCGCGCGCAACATGCCCGTGGTGATGGCGCTTCTCGGCATCCTCTACTCCAACGTGTACGGCGCCGAGAGCTACTGCGTGCTTCCGTACGACCAGTACCTCAGCCGCCTGCCCGCCTATCTCCAGCAGCTCGACATGGAGTCGAACGGCAAGAGCGTGGCGAAGGACGGCACGCGCGTGACGTACTCCACCGGTCCCATCGAGTGGGGCGAGCCCGGCACTAACGGCCAGCACAGCTTCTACCAGCTCATCCACCAGGGCACGCATCTCATCCCGTGCGACTTCATCGGATTCTGCAAGACGCACAACCCCATCGGCGACCATCACGACAAGCTCATGGCCAACCTCTTCGCGCAGACCGAGGCGCTCGCGTTTGGCCTTGACCACGACCAGGCCGTGGAGTGGTGCCGCAAGGAGGGCGTGGACGAGAAGCTCGCCCCGTACCGCACGTTCGAGGGCAACCGCCCCACGAACACTCTCCTCGCCGACTCCCTCACCCCCGAGACGCTCGGCTCGCTCATCGCGCTTTACGAGCACAAGGTGTTCACGCAGGGCGTGATCTGGAACATCTACTCGTTCGACCAGTGGGGAGTGCAGCTTGGCAAGGTGCTCGCGAAGAACGTGCTCGCCGACCTCACGGCGAAGAAGAAGCCCGTCCTGAAGCACGACTCCTCCACCAACGCCCTCATCGCGCGCTACCGCAAGGCCAAGGGCCTCGCGTAATTCGCAGGCAGGAAGATGAACGCAAAGGCGTGGAGGCTCTACGGAGCGAAGGACGCGAGGCTCGAGGACGTCGAGCTCGAGAACGCAGGCGATGACGGCGTCGTGGTGGAGATCGTCACGAACACGATCTGCCTGAGCGACTACAAGGCCGTCGCACTCGGCACGGGCCACAAGCGCG
>JAEEGF011584722.1_pt1 | contig 16481 bp, 11 predicted proteins | sample 9134171 | NCBI WGS metagenome assembly JAEEGF01 (sample SAMN16246542, study PRJNA631951) | gut metagenome | biome: gut microbiome; feature: rumen; material: AP-attached | host: Bos | place: Iran: Karaj | collected 2018-10
TCTTCTTCTATATTAAGTATGTTTGCGACCGCTATGGCTGCCAGTGCGTTGTAAACGTTGTGGATGCCGGGAACCGCGAGCTTTATCTTAAGCTCTTTTCCTCCCGGAAGATGAGCTGTGAAGGAAGGGTTACCCTGTCCGTCATATTCGACGTCGGTGGGATAGTAGTCAAAAGAATCCGATGCGCCGTAAGTTATGATGCTGCACTTAAGGCCGTCTGTGATCTCTGAAATGTTCTCGATGTCGCCGCTTATTACCAGGGTTCCGTCGTCGGGAAGGAGCTGAGCAAACTTCCTGAAGGAGTGCCTGATGTCATCCAGGTCCTTAAAGAAATCCAGATGGTCCGCGTCGATATTGGAGATTACGCTGATCTTTGGGAAGAAGCTCAAAAACGAGTTGGTGTACTCGCAGGCCTCTGTCACAAAGTATTCTGAGTGGCCGACTCTTATGTTGCCTCCGATGTCCTTGAAGATACCGCCAATGGAAAGTGTGGGATCGGTGTCAGCTTCAAGAAGGATCTTGGACAGCATGGAAGTTGTGGTGGTCTTTCCGTGGGTTCCGCTTATGGCCACGGGAAGCTCGTACTCCTTCATGATCTGGCCGAGAAGTTCAGCTCTTGTCAGCATCGGAATTCCGGCATCCCTGGCTGCGGCAAATTCCGGATTGTCGGGATGAACCGCTGCTGTGTAGACTACGACGTCGATCGGATCTGAATCTGTGATGTTCTCAGTCCGCTGACCGTAAGCGATCTTTACGCCAAGTCCCTCAAGGCTCCTTGTGATCTCGGACTCCTTTGAGTCTGAGCCTGATATCTTAAAGCCCTCCTGAATGAGGATCTGAGCCAGGCCGCTCATGGAGATTCCGCCTATTCCTATAAAGTAAACATGTACCGGTTTCTGGAAATCTATTTTATACATTTGCAATTGCCTCCAAACGTCTTTATTCTAACACTATTTTGTTCAAAGTCAAAAATCAGACAATTCAAAAACGTTTGATGAAATTATGTAATATATTTAGTCTTTTTTATATTTTTTTAAGTCACTGCTTGTGATATACTTTTATATAGGAAAAAATCGGTTTTCTGTTATATGCTTGAACGCATATTTGGTGAATCAACAGTTTAATTTTCAACGAGGTGTAGCATGATAAAAAAAGAAATGATCGCCATGCTTCTGGCAGGTGGCCAGGGCAGCAGATTAGGAGTTCTGACGGCCAAAATGGCCAAACCCGCAGTTTCTTTTGGCGGAAAGTACAGGATCATCGACTTCCCCTTAAGTAACTGCATCAATTCCGGAGTGGACACTGTGGGAGTCCTTACACAGTATCGTCCCCTGAGACTTAATTCCCATATCGGAATCGGAATACCGTGGGATCTGGACCGTAACTTCGGCGGAGTTACAGTTCTTCCTCCATATGAGAAGAGCGCCAACAGCGAGTGGTACACAGGTACCGCCAATGCGATCTATCAGAATATGGAGTACATGGAGAACTATAACCCGGATTACGTGCTCATCCTGTCCGGAGACCACATCTACAAGATGGACTATGAGACCATGCTTGACTTCCACAAATCAAGCGGCGCCGACGCAACGATCGCGGTTATGCCCGTGCCTTTGGAGGAAGCCAGCAGATTCGGTATCATGATAACCGATGAGAACAAGAGGATCATCGACTTTGAAGAAAAGCCCGAGCATCCCCGTTCAAACCTTGCCTCCATGGGTATCTACATCTTCTCCTGGAAGGTACTTAGGGACGCTCTCATCAAGAATAAGGATCAGGCAGGTCTCGACTTTGGTAAGCACATCATTCCTTACTGCAAGGAGAAGGGCCAGTCGCTGTACGCCTACGAGTTTGACGGATATTGGAAGGACGTTGGAACACTGACCTCCTATTGGGAAGCCAACATGGAGCTCATCGACATCGTTCCCGAGTTCAACCTCTACGAGGAGTACTGGAAGATCTACACAGCCAGCGACGTTCAGCCGCCTCAGTACCTTGGTCCCGAAAGCGCCATTGAGCGCAGTATCGTGGGCGAGGGCTGCGAGATCGAGGGCAAGGTTTACAACTCGGTGATAGGTCCCGGTGTAAAGATCGGAAAGGACACCGTTGTGAGCCACTCCATCATTATGAACGTATCGGAGATCGGCTCAGGCTGCCACATTGAGAAGTCAATAATCGCTGAGAGAGCCAAGATCGGCTCAGGCGTTACTTTAGGAGCCTTTGAGGAAAAAGAAAACGAGACCAAGCCCGGAATCTATTGCGAGGGCCTGTGCACTATCGGTGAGAGATCAGTCATTCCCGACAATGTTCAGATCGGAAAGAACACAATGATCTCAGGCATAACAACTGCCGAGGACTATCCGGGAGGAATCCTCGAGAGCGGCAGAACATTAGATAAGGCAGGTGATTGAGTATGAGGGCGATCGGTATTATTTTAGCGGGCGGCAGCAGCAGCAGAATGCAGGATCTCTCCAAGAGGAGAGCGGTTTGTGCAATGCCGGTGGCAGGTTTTTACAGAAGTATTGACTTTGCGCTCAGCAACATGACCAACTCCCATATTCAGACCGTTGCCGTATTTACACAGTACAATGCAGGAAGTCTAAACACACACTTAAGTTCCTCAAAGTGGTGGGACTTCGGACGTAAGCAGGGTGGTCTCTATGTATTCACACCTGCTGTAAAGGCTTCCGGAAACCTCTGGTACAGAGGAACTGCGGATGCCATCGCACAGAACCTGGATTTCCTTAGGAGCTGCCACGAGCCCTACGTTATCATCACTTCCGGTGACTGCGTATACAAGATGGACTACGGCAAGCTTCTTGAGTATCACATCCAGAAGCAGGCTGACATCACAGTGGTGTGCAAGGACATGCCCGCCACCATTGACACCGAGAGATTCGGCACGATCCGCATGAACGAGGAGAGCCGCATCGAGGAGTTTGAAGAAAAGCCAGTCGTATCCAAATCCAACACCATCTCCTGCGGTATCTATGTCATCCGCCGACGCCAGCTCATTGAACTCATCGAGAGGGCAGAGGAAGAGGAGAGATACGACTTCGTAAGAGACATCCTTGTAAGATACAAGGATATGAAGAGGATATACGGCTACAAGATCAAGGACTACTGGAGCAACATCGCATCCGTTGAGGACTATTACAGGACCAATATGGATTTCCTTCGTCCCGAGATCAGACACTACTTCTTCAGGGAGTATCCGGGAATTTACACCAAGGTTACGGATCTTCCGCCCGCCAAGTACAACGTTGGCGTCAGTGTCAGGAACGGCCTCATATCCAGCGGCTGTATCATAAACGGAACCATTGAGGACTCGGTGATCTTCAAGGGTGCGTTTATCGGCAACAACTGTTATATCAAGAACTCCATCATTCTCAATGACGTTTACATCGGAGACAATTCCCACATTGAGAACTGCATTGTGGAGAGCCACGGAACCATTCAGGCCAACTCTTATTATAAGGAAGAGAACGGCATCAAGGTGGTTGTGGAGAACAATGAACGTTACGTGCTTTGACGGACATAAAATAATCGCAGAGGGGGAAGCAACATGAAGATCACAGACATTCGTGTAAGAAAAGTTACCAAGCAGGGCAAGATGAGAGCAGTGGTTTCCGTTACCTTTGACGATGAGTTTGTAGTTCACGACATCAAGGTCATTGAAGGCGAGAGAGGGTTATTTATCGCAATGCCCAGTAAGAAGTCCTCAGACGGTGAATACCGTGACATAGCCCATCCCATCAATTCGGAAATGAGAGGCGTCTTGCAGACAGCCATCCTGGAGGCCTACGACAAGGCTGCAGAGGCAGAGGAAGAACCTGCCCCGGAGGCTTGACAAGTACAGTGACAAAGTGAATAATTGGTTTAAAAACAGGGGACTTACCAGTTAAGCCCCCTTGTTTTATGGTATGGGAGAGTATTGCCGGGGTATGAAGATTTTTGAAAAGCTTAGAGCTCTTTTTAATGGAAAAGAAAATGAGGAAGACGGAAATATGTTTGTGATAGTGGGGCTTGGTAACCCCGAGAAGAAGTATTTTCATACCAGGCACAATGTGGGCTTCGACACCATAGACGCCCTCTCGGATAAGTACAACATCGGTCTTACCGAGACCAAGTTTAAGGCCGTGTACGGCAAGGGCAGGATCGGAAACGAGAGAGTTATACTTGTAAAGCCACTGACTTATATGAATCTCAGCGGAGAAGCGGTGGCACCTATCTGCAACTACTTCAAAGTGGATACAAAAGAGAATCTGATCGTTATATCTGATGACGTGGAGCTGGATGCAGGTAAGATAAGAGTGAGGCCTAAGGGCAGCAGCGGCGGCCACAACGGGCTGAAGAATATCATAGCTCTTTTGGGTCACCAGGAGTTTCCCAGGATCAGGATCGGCGTAGGAAGAAAGCCTAAGGAGTGGGACATGGTCGACTGGGTCCTTGGACACTTTGAGGGAGAGGACGCTACAGCCATAAAGGACGGTATCGATAAGGCCTGCGGAGCGGTCCTTGAGATAATGGAAAACGGAACCGACAGCGCAATGAACAAGTTTAACGGTAAATAATAAATGAGAGCGATTACAAATCCCTTAAAGGATCTTAAGGAATTTAATGAGATAAACGAGTACCTGGAAAAGCCCTTTGCCTGCGCAGAGGTCACGGGCTGCATAGACTCCCAGAAGCTTCACTTCATAAGTGCTCTGGGAGAGGATTTCAAGTACAGGATTATTGTCACTTACTCAGATCTTCGGGCAAAAGAGATTTTTGAGGACTACAAGTTCTATGACAAGAACGTCACGGTCTATCCCGCCAAGGATCTGATCTTTTATCAGGCAGACGTCAACAGCAACGAGATCGCAAGGCAGAGGATCCGATGCATGAGAAGGCTCATCGAGGGAAGACCTGTCACTGTGATCACAACCTTCGCGGCCCTGATGGCGCCTCAGATTAAGCCTGAAGTCATCAAGTCACACATTCTTTCCATAGACAGGCACAAGAGAATAGATACGACGGCCATCAGCAAAGAGCTGACAACCATGGGCTACACCCGCAACTACCAGGTGGAGGCGCCCGGCGAGTTCTCGATCCGCGGCGACATTGTGGATGTGTTTGACCTGACAGAAGAGAACCCCTTCAGGATAGAACTGTGGGGAGATGATATAGAGGCCATCAGGAGTTTTGACATTCTGTCCCAGCGCTCACTTGAGAAGCTGGAGTCCATCGACATCTATCCCGCTTCCGAGATCATCCTTGAGGAGGAGGACCTCGAGAGGGGTATGGAGCGGATCCAGGACGACACCGACAGGATAGTGGAGGCGATGCGGTCACAGTTCAAGACCAAGGAGGCCCATGAGCTCAAGAAAAGAACCGATGAGCTAAGAGAGCAGCTCTTTGAGTTCAAGTGCGCTGTGAACCTCGAGAGCTATATCAGATATTTCTACGACGACACAGTGACCATACAGGAGATGTTCCCCAAGGGAAAGAGCTGCATCTTTATCGATGAGCCTGCAAGAGTCCTTGAACACGCATCGGCGGTGGAATTTGAGTTCAGGGAGAGCATGAGCCACAGAGCTGAGAAGGGCTATGTTCTTCCCGGGCAGATGGATCTTCTCTATTCAACAGACAACTGTATTGCAAGGATGGGCAACGGCAGGAGGGTTCTCATATCTGCGCTGCCGATGTCGAAGGAGCGGAATCTCTTTTCACCGGAAAAGAGCTGGGAGATAAAGGCCAGGAGTATAGCGGCCTATAACAACAGCTTTGGCTCACTTGTTGAGGATCTTAAGAACTATCAGAAGAAGGGCTACAGGGTGCTGATCCTCTCCGGATCAAGAACGAGGGCCAAGAGGATCGTTGAGGATCTTCGGGACAACCTTGTAACAGCGTTCTACAGCGAGGATCCCGGCCGAAGACTGCATGCCGGCGAGATCATGACCTACTACGGGAGGATACTTAAAGGTTTTGAGTATCCGGACATAGGCTTTGCGGTCATTGCCGAGAGCGACATCTTTACTGAGCACGCCAAGAAGAAAAAGAAAAAGAGCAAGTACAAGGGTGAGAAGATCTCTGACTTTGCGGACCTTAAAGTCGGGGATTACGTGGTCCATGAAGATCACGGCCTTGGAATTTACAGAGGAATAGAAAAACTTGAGACCACCGACCACGTCATCAAGGACTACATCAAGATAGAGTATGCCGGTGGCAGCAATTTATACGTACACGCCACGGGGCTTTCGGTCATTCAGAAGTATGCCTCGGGATCAGACGACGAGAACGCAAGAAAGCCCAAGCTCAACAAGCTGGGAGGCAGCGAGTGGCATAACACCAAGACCAAGGTAAAGGCCGCGGTGGAGGAGGTCGCAAAAGACCTGGTTGAGCTCTATGCACAGAGACAGCAGGCCGTGGGCTTCGAGTTCGGAAGAGACACGGTCTGGCAGCAGGAGTTTGAGGACGCTTTCCCTTATCAGGAGACTGAAGATCAGCTCACTGCCATAGAAGAGACCAAGAGCGACATGGAGTCCCAGAGGACAATGGACAGACTCCTCTGTGGAGACGTGGGCTTTGGAAAGACGGAGGTTGCCATAAGAGCGGCCTTTAAGGCGATACAGGACAACAAGCAGGTAGCTGTTTTAGTACCTACGACCATCCTGGCGCAGCAGCACTACAACACCTTCGTGGAGAGAATGAGAGCTTTCCCTGTCAGGGTGGATCTCATGTCCAGGTTCAGGACAGCCTCGGAGCAGAAGAAGACGGTAAAAGACTTAAAGAAGGGCCTGGTGGACATCGTCATCGGAACTCACAGACTCCTGTCCAAGGATGTGGAGTACAAGGACTTAGGTCTCCTTATCGTGGATGAAGAGCAGCGCTTTGGCGTTAACCACAAGGAAAAGATCAAGTCCATGAAGAAGAATGTTGACGTTCTTACCTTGTCGGCCACACCAATACCAAGGACGCTGCACATGTCCCTGGTGGGAATAAGGGACATGAGTGTTTTGGAGGAGGCACCAAACGACAGGCTTCCGATCCAGACCTATGTCTGCGAGTACAACGAGGAGCTGGTGAGGGAAGCCATTGTCAGAGAGCTTTCAAGAAAAGGCCAGGTTTATTACGTATATAACAGAGTTAACACCATAGCTGATACAGCGGCTGCAATACAGAAACTGGTTCCGGAGGCCAATGTTGCCTTTGCCCACGGGCAGATGAAGGAGTCTGAACTGGAGAAGATCATGTACGACTTTATCGATGGAACGATAGATGTACTGGTTTCCACCACGATCATTGAGACGGGGCTGGATATCCCCAACGTTAACACTATGATCATCCACGACTCGGACAAGATGGGGCTTTCCCAGCTCTATCAGCTAAGGGGCAGAGTCGGCAGATCCAACAAGACAGCCTACGCCTTCCTGATGTACAAGCGCGACAAGCTGCTTAAGGAAGTTGCGGAACAGAGACTTGCCGCCATCAAGGAATTTACAGATCTGGGCAGCGGCTTTAAGATCGCCATGCGAGATCTTGAGATAAGAGGAGCAGGAACACTCCTTGGCAAGAAACAGAGCGGACATATGCAGGCCGTGGGCTACGACATGTACTGCAAGATGCTGGGAGAAGCGATCAGACTTAAAAAGGGAGAGATGGGAGAAGAGATCAACGTTTCGGGAGCTCTCATCGATCTTGACGTTGACGCATACATTCCGGGAGAGTATATTCTCAATGAGGAGCAAAAGCTTGAGATCTACAAGAGGATAGCGACTCTTGAGAACGCTCAGGAGTGCGATGACATGAAGGACGAGCTTCTGGACAGGTTCGGCAAAGTGCCGGAGACAGTAGAGAATCTGCTCAGGATATCTCTTTTGCGCACAAGAGCGGGAGCTCTTTATATAGTAGAGATAAAGGGCGGTTCTTCTGAGATTGAGATAAAGGTAAGTCCCGAAGCCAGATTTGACCCGGATAAGATACCTGAATTTCTTCTTGGCTACAACGGCAACATGTCTTTTCACAAGGGCCAGACCCCTGTGTTTGTCTATAAATATAAAAAAGATTCAAACCCCGCCAAGGCCGCAAAGCAGCTTCTTAAGGACGCTGAGGACCTGGTGGAGAGCATGAAGATGCTTTTGAAAAAAGCTGAAGGAGGAGAGCAATGTTAAACGAAACGTACAAGTCAATGTTGGGAGCAAAATCGGTTATCCGTGAGCTTTCGGAATACGCAACCGCGAGGGGAAAAGAGATCGGATACGAGAACGTCTTTGACTTCAGCCTTGGAAATCCCAGCGTTGAAGTTCCAAAGGAGTTTACTGATGAGATGATAAGGCTTCTTAAGGAGGAGGACACCATGACCCTTCATGGTTACACCCCAAGTCTTGGAAATCCCATGTTTAAGGTGGAGATCGCAAAGTCACTGAACGAGCGCTTTGGCATGAATTACGGTCCGGAGCACATCTTCCCCACAACGGGAGCGGCCGGAGCCATATCCCACGCAGTAAGAGCTGTCACAAAGCCCGGGGATGAGGTAATTGCTTTTGCTCCTTATTTCCCTGAGTATGGCCCCTACATCACCGGAGCAGGCCTTGAGCTTAAGGTCGTTCCTGCGGACACCTCTTCTTTCCAGATAAATTTCGATGCTTTTCTCGAGATGATAAATGAAAAGGTTATGGCGGTCCTTGTAAACACCCCCAATAATCCTTCCGGAATAGCTTATAATACACAGACTCTTGAGAGACTATCTTCTATATTAAAAGAGAAGTCGGCTGAGTATGGTCATACCATCTTCCTTCTCTCCGACGAACCCTACAGGGAGATCGTGTTTAAGGGAGCTGACTCACCTTACGTATCTAAGTTCTATGACAATACGCTGAGCTGCTACTCTTTCTCAAAGTCACTCTCACTTCCCGGAGAGCGAATCGGATATGTGGCAGTTAACCCCGCCTGCGAAGGAGCAGAATTCATCGTTCCCATGTGCGGACAGATCTCAAGAGGCACCGGCCATAACTGCCCGCCTTCGATCATCCAGCAGGCAGTGGCTAAGGTCTGCGGCCTGACTGCTGACCTCTCGGTATACGAGACCAACATGAACATCATCTACGATACGCTGATGGATCTTGGATTCACGGTTGTAAAACCCGGCGGAACCTTCTACATCATGCCCAAGGCTCTGGAGGAGAGTTCAATTGAATTCTGCAAAAAAGCCAAAGACTACGATCTGATCTTTGTGCCTGCTGACGGCTTCGGTGCTCCCGGATATTTCAGAGTTGCCTACTGCATAGAGACCGAGAAGGTCGAGAGGGCTATGGTCAGACTCAGGCAGTTCGTGCAGGAGGTGTACCGCTGATATGAACAACAGGAAATATATAAAGCCGTTAGTGCTTTTTGCAGCGACACTTGTATTTTCGCTTCTGACCTACTTTGTTGACAGAAAGCCCATAGGCCTTGAGGGGACGAGCGTCGGCTTTGCCACAATAAACGGATTTTTCAGGGATCTGATCGGATACCGCGAACGAATGGATATTATATCTGATGTGGTCATGTACCTGTGTTTCGTGGTGGTTCTGATCTTCGCGGTTTATGGAGCGATGCAGCTTATAAGGGAAAAGAGCCTTTTAAAGGTGAACAAGGTCATTCTGGGACTGGGAATCCTGTATGTGGCCGTGGCTGTTATCTATGTGGCCTTTGGCAAAATACCTGTAAACTACAGACCTATAATGGCTCCGGGGGAGACTGAGCTTGAGACTTCCTTCCCGTCCACCCACGTACTGGTCATCTGCTCGGTGCTGGGGAGTGCCTCTATTGCAGCAGACAAGCTCATGTCAGACTTTAAGAAGGTTGAAACACTGGTGTTCTGTGCCTATGCGCTGATGGGCTTCGGAGTAGTGGCAAGAATGCTGGCCGGAGTCCACTGGCTCACCGACATTATTGCAGGAATGCTGTTCTCCGCCACCCTGGTGAGTCTGTATGTCGCTTGGAGTGCGGATTAAATGAGATTTTTTGCATAAAGTTTCGTTGACAATGAAAAATTTCGGGTGTAAACTCTATTTCGTAATCACTTTACTGTTTTAACGGGATGCATAAATCATTCATGATTTTGAGGAGGAAAAACAAGACATGGCTGAGATCAAAAAGACAGATGCAGCTGCAAAGCCTACAGCAACAGTCAAGGCTGCAGCAGAAGTTAAGAAACCTGAAGTAAAGGCTGAGGCTAAGACAGAGGTTAAGGCTGAGGCTAAGGCAGCAGCTCCTAAGAAAGCAGCAGCTCCCAAGAAGGCAGCAGCTCCTAAGAAGGCAGCAGCTCCCAAGAAGGCAGCAGCAGCTAAGAAGGAAGAAGCTCCTAAGAAGGCAGAGGCTAAGAAGGCAGCAGCACCTAAGAAGGCAGCAACTCCCAAGAAGGCAACAGCAGCTAAGAAGCCCGCAGCCAAGAAGGCAGCTGAGGATGTTAAGGTTAACATCGTTCTTCAGTATGGCGACAAGAGCGTTACCTATGATACAATCATCCAGAACTCAAAGGCTAATTACCAGTACGATATGGGCGGCGTAGAGGAAGTTAAGAAGCTCAGCGTATACGTTAAGCCTGAAGAGGATGCAGCATACTACGTAGTTAATGACAAGGTTCAGGGAAGAATCGGACTTTGATCGGTTAATCGCAGTTTGACGACTATTTAAGGGTCTGACCTGAGGGTCAGGCCCTTTTTTTCAACTTCAGTATTATTGAAATTAACAGACGGGACAGGGAAAGCGCAGGATGACTGACAAGCACACTGGTATTGGCGACCGCATAAAACGCTACGGCGGCGACATAATAAAAACAGAAGAGTTTAAGCGCATGTTTTCACAGCGTCACCACCTTAAGGATTCTCTAGGCAGGCACACTGTTTCTACAGCCCGGATGGGGCTTACTATATGCGACTTTTTAAAGCGCCGCGGTATATCGGTGGATGAAGAAAAGGTTGTGCGGACAGCTCTTTTGCATGACCTGGGTATGCTTGATCGCGGTAAGCGATACAAAAATAACTTCGAATGCGGCCGCTTTCATCCGGGCAACTCTGCCATTGAAGCAAAAAAGCTCTGGCCTGACATTGACGATAAGAGCCTTGACGCCATAAAAAGCCACATGTGGCCGCTGTCACTTTCGATGCCAAAAACGAAAGAAGCGTTCATACTTTGTCTTGCAGATAAGTTGGCAACCATGAAGGATATAGTATAATAGTAATTGACACAATTACGCAAACCTCTGCTTTTAAAAATGGGAGAAAACTGTGGAAGACATCAGGATTGAGCGTTTGGTGATATCTATCATCACGCTGTCAGTAATAATCTGTATATTTCAGAACTATTTCGGAGAATGGGAATTTTGGGTGCCATGGGTATTATCCATGGGATGCATGGCCCTCTGGTGGATGCATATAACCCAGACGCTGGGAACAAATACCAGAACCATTCTCTATTTTGTTTTCTCTTGCTTTCTGGTGTTTTATCATGGCATTCAGGTCACGAGCCTATATGATATCTCTGTGTCTATCGCTCTTTTTATGGCAGTCTTTTCAATAACAGACAGCATTGCTTTTTTGAATTTCATATTTACGGAATTCATCATGCTGATGGGTATCCAGTTTTATTTTCTTCACAGGGACGGAGTGCTGCCCATGGATCCTTTCAGTGCCATGAGGACTGCATTCCATATCGGCGGAGTGGTCATTCTGTATATATTCACCCGAATCACAATAAACCACAGAATTCAGGAAAAGGAGAAAATCTCCAGATGGAGGGAGTCCTTAGAAGCAAATAACTGGGACATGGAGGACTTTTTGTCCAATATCTCCCATGAACTCAGGACGCCCCTCAATGTCGTAAGCGGTATGACGACAATCCTGCAAAAGACAAATGACAGCAGTGAGCTTGTATCCATCCGGGAGGCGGGCCTTCGGATGGCGAAGCAGGTGGATGACATCCAGGACTACACCGAGATCAAGAGAGGCGAGCTGGTACTGGAAGAAGAGAACTACATGTGTGATTCTCTGGTAAACGATGTGATGACCGCATATAACACAATTTTCAGGGACAGCGGGATCGAATTAAAGATAGATCTTGACCCGGAGACCCCGGCGGTGCTGTATGGAGATATAAAGAAGCTTCACAAGATCTTCAGACACCTCGTAGGCAACGCCTTGAAATTCACAAGGCAGGGCGGAGTCCATGTAAGGATATTCCCAATGCCACGTGATTACGGCATAAATCTGATAATAGAAGTTACGGATACAGGAATCGGTATGGCCAGAGCAGAAATGGCCAGAATGTCCAGGGGACTGTATCAGGCAAATAAAAAGAGAACCCGCAGCACCGGCGGTATCGGCATAGGACTTCCCATCGTCTATGGCTTTGTACATAAGATGGGCGGCTTTGTTATGGTGAACAGCGAAAAGGGAAGGGGAACAACAGTCAGACTCTCGATTCCTCAGAAGGTCATCGATCCCAGGCCATGCCATACAGCTGAAGAGGCAGTTATGGAGCCGGAATCTTTTGAGGGTGAAAAGCCTTTATTTACCGGAGTCAGGGCACTTATTGTTGATGATGAACCAATGAACCTGGTGGTGGCATCGGGCCTGTTCAAAGAATATAAAATGGTTACCGACACCGCCGAGAGCGGTATGGAGGCATTGGAGAAATATAATAAGGAAGACTACGACGTCATTTTCATGGATCACATGATGCCTGAGATGGACGGAGTAGAAGCAATGAAGAGGCTCCGCGAGCAGGCAAGACGCAAGGGAAAGACTCCTGTTTTTGTTGCGCTTACAGCCAATGCACTTAGCGGTGCCAGAGAGATGTTCATGAAGGAAGGCTTTGACGGATTCATTGCAAAGCCCATTGATACAGGAGTGTTTGAGAGGGTTATGAAGAATGTCCTGCCCGGGGATATGATACATTTCGAGGGGAGGGATGAAGCATGAATATACTGCGCCGCATTCAGAAATCCTTTACAAATTATGTTTATGATTCCTCCAGAGATGTGAAGGACAGGACGTTTGTGCTGTTCTCCGCTTATTTTATTATGGCAATTGTAACTGCCATGATCGTGGGAATACTGCTGAAGGAACCTGCTTCTTCAACTCTTTTTTCCTTTATCATGGCGGTGATCTGTATTCTGCTGATGCTGTATGTGGTGAAGAATCACAGGGAAAAGGGTGCCAAGATAGTGGTGGCGGTTCTTCTGGTGGTAGTTTTTCAACCTCTGCAGTTTTTAACAAAGGGCGGAGTCTCTGCCGGTGATCCGTTCACGCTTCTTCTGGGAACTTACTACATTGTGCTGATCCTGGAGGGAGGCTTAAGGGTTGTCATGTGCATCATAGACCTCATCGTGCTCATGTCCTGCTGGATCCTTGCTTATGTAAAACCGGAACTGATAACTCAGTACAGCAGGGAGTCAGACCTTATCTATTCCTTTTGCAAGTACATCATAACGATGATCGTGCTTTCGGCGGTCATAATATTTCAGACCAGGATCTATCGAAAGGAGGTCCGCAATTCAGAGAAAAAGACCAAGGAGCTGGAGGAACTCAACCGCTCACAGAACAGGTTCTTTTCCAGCATGAGCCATGAGATCAGAACTCCCATCAACACCGTACTTGGCCTCAACGAAGTCATACTCCGCCAGGAGGATGCATCGGAGGAGATAAAGAAGGATGCAAGAAGCATTCAGGGCGCAGGAAAGATGCTGCTGGCCCTCATCAATGACATCCTGGATATAAGCAGGATCGAAGCGGGCAGGATGGAGATCGTGCCGGTGAACTACAGCGTGGCATCCCTTCTTTCCGAAATTGTAAACATGTTCTGGTTAAAGACAAAGGAGAAGGGCATAGCCTTCAACGTGGATATAGACCCAGAAGTGCCTGAGACTCTTTTCGGCGATGAAGTAAGACTTAAACAGATTCTTATAAATCTTTTGAACAACGCCGTAAAGTACACCAATGAAGGCTCAGTAACCCTCCATATGGAGTGCGAATTCCCGGACACAGGATATGTCCTCCTTAAGATAAGCGTTTCCGACACCGGCATAGGTATTAAGCCTGAGGCGCTGCCCACACTGTTTGATGCTTTTCAAAGACATGAAGAGGATAAGAACCGCTACATAGAAGGTACAGGTCTTGGACTTTCCATCGTTAAGCAGCTGGTGGAACTCATGGGCGGAGAGATCACGGTAAACAGCGTGTATTCAAGAGGTACTGACTTCACGGTCACCTTAAGACAGGGCATATCCTCTGAAAAGCGTATAGGAGAACTCAGCATATCCGGCGGCGGAAGCGTTGTGGGAAGTGAGAGGTTTGAGCACAGCTTTACGGCGCCTGCCGCAAGAATCCTTATCGTAGACGACAACGATATGAACCTGCAGGTGGAAAAGAAACTTCTCGAGGGAACAGAAATGACCATCGACCTGGCGCGCTCCGGGCAGGAAGCTCTTTTCTACACCTTAAAGACCCACTACGACACAATTTTCATGGATCACCTGATGCCCGACATGGACGGAATCGAGTGCTTTGAAAAGATCCGTGCCCAGAAGGACGGCCTGAATGTGATAACGCCTGTCATCGTGCTGACAGCAAACGCCGGCAGTGACAATATTGAACTTTACAACAATGCAGGATTTGACGGATACCTGTTAAAACCGGTATCCGGAGCGCAGCTGGAGGATAAGCTGATCTCGCATCTTCCCCCTGAAAAAGTCATGGGTCTCGAAGAAAACGAAAATGCCGGATCGGCCCTTAATACAGCCAGTGGCTATCTGAGGAAAAGGGCAGTGGCTATAGCCTGCGGAAGTATGAACGATCTGCCTCTGCATGTAATAAACGAACTGCAGATAAGCACAATTCCCAGTCAGGTGGTAACGGACAAAGGAATATTTGCCGACAACATAGACCTTGATTCTGAAGAGCTCTTCAGATACATGGGAGATGACCTGCGACCTGTCGAAACACTGCCTCCAAAGGAGGAGGATTATGTAAACTTCTTTGCTTCAGTGCTCAGGAAGGCTCATCATCTGATATTCATAACCCTGACTTCCAGCAGCAGCGGAGAGTACGAAAACGCCACAAAAGCTGCCAAGGCCTTTGACAACGTGACTATAGTCAATTCCGAGATGCTTTCAAGCTCCATGGGATTTCTTGCTGTGATCGCTGCGAAGCTGGCAAAACAGAATCTCCCTCTCGACAAGATTCTGTCGGAACTTGAAATTGCCAAGAAACACCTGAACTGCAGTTTCATCATCAAGACTACTGATGTCATGGCAAGGCGGAACAAGATCGGTCCCGTTATGAATGTAATTCTGACAACCCTGTGGCTGAGGCCCATTCTGAGGGTAAGAAACGACAGGATGGAAGTGGGTAAATTCCTGTTCGGCAGTGAGATAAAGTGTTATGAGAAATACATAAAGTACGCCCTGCCTTATCGCATCGTTCCTGATACTTCCATGATCTTTGTCACCTATGCAGGTCTCGAAGAAGAAGACCTTCTGTGGATTGAAAAGAAACTCCTCGAGAGGGTAAACTTTGATCGCGTCATATTTCAAAAAGCCTCTGCGGGCATCGCCTCCAACTGCGGCGCCGGCTCTTTTGGCCTCTTGTATATGACTAAGGCGGATCATGATTACAACCTTGGACCTCTGTTTGATTCCAGGGATGGTCTGGATTTCTATCAGGAAGATATGATGGGAAAAGAGCATGAGGAGGAGCCCGAATCTGTTCCGGAGCCCAAGTGGTATGAGAATCTCAAGGGAATAGATCCTGGATCCGGCATAAAGAACAGCGGAACGGAAGCTACCTTCAGATCTGTCCTTCAGATGTTCTACGAGTCCTACGGCGCCAGAGCTGAGGAGCTTGAGAACTATTTTGGCGATCGCGACTGGAAGAACTACACCATAAAGGTACATGCCTTAAAGAGCAGCGCCAGACTGGTAGGCGCCCTCGACCTTTCCGAGGAAGCCTTTGCGCTTGAGAAGGCGGGCAAGGGCTCTGACATTGACTATATTCTTGCAAATCATCCGCAGCTGATGACTGAGTATAAGATTCTTGTAGACGGCCTTGCGTCGGAGTTCGGAACGACTGAAGATCTTCCTGACATTCCACAGGACGTACTGATAGATGCATACGCAGGACTATATGAGTTTGCTCAGGCCAAAGACTTTGAGCTGGCAAGGATGGTCCTTGGATCCGTTAAGGAATACAAGCTTCCTGCTGAAGATGCGGCGCGCTTTGAAAAGATTCAGAATTGCCTGTCAGGAATGGATTGGGATGGTATTATGGATTTACTAGAGAAAAGAGCTAATGGAGGACCTTAAGTATGGACAAGAAAGTTCTCATTGTAGCAGCTTCCGAAGGTTTCATCATAAAGGGCATTGAGCTTAAGCTCAAGGGCCTTGGCCTTTCGCCTGCCTTCATGGCCCAGACGGAAAAATCTCCAAAAGATATATGCGAAGGCGCGGATCTCATAGT
>JAEEGF011596975.1_pt1 | contig 16477 bp, 7 predicted proteins | sample 9134171 | NCBI WGS metagenome assembly JAEEGF01 (sample SAMN16246542, study PRJNA631951) | gut metagenome | biome: gut microbiome; feature: rumen; material: AP-attached | host: Bos | place: Iran: Karaj | collected 2018-10
CCATAGGTCATCGTCTGGTTGTCGGCAGTAATAGTAATTTCGGCTTCAGCAGAAGGACCGTAATAAGTCAGACGGGCATTGTCAAAGACAGTCCAATCTTCACCCACCTGTGAGGTACGCTTTACGCCGATTTTCAATGGTGTTCCTTTAGAGACGGTTACCTTGCCTGTGGTGTTGCCAGTGTACTCACCATTGGCAATGTTGTCAAGTGCCGTCCCGCAGTTGGTGGCTCGCGTCGTGTTCACGAAGGCCTTCTCGGTATCGTTGGCATAGATATAGGTCGTACCATTGGTGCCGTAGCCGGCAATGGTGAACTCATAGACACCCTCAGGCAGGTTCTCAATGGTCTGGTGAATATCGAATGTGTTGTTCCAATATTCGCATCCGTAGGAAGTGCGATTTGCGTTAGGACCGCCAACGGTGTCGTTGCCACCGCTCTTCGTACGCTCCCAGGCATTGTTGCGCAGGTCGTTGCGGTTGAAGTTTGCACCCTTAATGAGGAATGTTGCATCAACGGGATTTTCGGCTGTCGCTGCATTGAGCGTAGCCAAATTGGCAGCGTCACGGTCTGCAGCAGGAACCACGATCCAATAGTTATCTTCATATTTATATGAAACATATGTCACCTTGTCATCTTCACCAACCGAGAGGTATAAGTGGACTATAGCTTCCTCCTCATTCTCGAATTTATAACTAATCATGAACCGATCTTCAGTAAAAAATTCGAAATCCCATTTAAATTCGCTACCGTCAGTCCAAGGCCCGTCTTCAGAGGAGCCGTTCAGGTAGTAATTTCCGTCCCAATTCGACACTTGGGAATCGAGTATGTACCTGATGTACGTATCATCATCATTTTTAAAAAGAGTGCGTGTGATTGAAAAGTCAAGACCGGTATCATTGACCACAGCATGAGTACCCCAGTCAGCACCTGCCGCCAGATACTTTCCTGTTCCTACATTCTTAATATAGTAGGTGCCTGTTTCAGTTATCTTGGAAAAACATCCCCAGCATTCGTCAAAATCGTATTTAAACAAGGAGCCTTTAGGAACAATGAGCCAAGCCCCGTAGTTTGTGAACACATCTTTCGAAATTTTAAGGGGATCTTCGACTTCTACAATGACAGTCTGCAGGTGGGAGCAACCATAAAAAGCCATAGACTGTATGCTCGTCACGCTGTTAGGGATCGTAATAGAGGTCAGGTGGGAGCAGTTCTGGAAAGCGCCAACACCTATGCTCGTCACACTGTTAGGTATAGTGACAGAGGTTAAGCCTGTGCAATTATAGAAAACACTGGATTCTATTCTCGTCACACTGTTAGGTATAGTGACAGAGGTTAAGCCTGTGCAGCCACTGAAAACACTGGATTCTATTCTCGTCACGCTGTTAGGTATAGTGACAGAGGTTAAGCCTGTGCAGCCAGCGAAAGCACGACTTCCGATACTTGTCACGCTGTTATGTATAGTGACAGAGGTTAAGCCAGAGCAGCCATCGAAAGTTTTACTTCCGATACTTGTTACGCTGTTTGGGATAACCAAATCCATTATCTCTACCCCATTCAGGATAAGATGATGGGCATAATAAAGTGGGTTTGAAGCCCCATCACTAAAAGCTATGTTACACCAAGACTCTAAGTCCGAAATAGAAACAGCTTTTAAGCCAGTGCAGCCAGCGAAAGCACTAATTCCGATACTTGTCACGCTGTTGGGAATCGAGATGGAGTTCAAGCCAGTGCAGCCAGCGAAAGCTGATTCTCCAATACCTGTCACCTTATAGCCCTTTGACACTTTGTCATCGATGGCAATGCTCGGAATCACAACCTTTCCCGAATATGTCACATATCCGCTAACATAAGTCACTGAAACACTCTTGCCATCCGAATTGATGTTGTAATAGATACCATTCTTTTCGAAGTCGTAGGCCCACGACAGGGAGGAAAGGCAAAGTAAAACTGCGACAGAAAGAAGTCGCTTGAGTCGTAATAATGTTCTCATAATTGTGATTTGCATTTAAATAATTTACTAATAATGTGCAAATTTATCGTTTTCCTTTCAGTCGTGCTTCGTCCATTCCGTCCATTTCCCATCCATTTCGTCCATTTGGCGTTTCTTAGTATAAAAAGCCGAAAGCCCAAAGGGGAATTTAGCTGAGGTAGGCCTGACGTAGGATTGTCATCTGCCATGTATTCTGCAATCCCTATGATACCTCCGCAGTGAAATGACGACATCTCTGCAGTGAGATGGCGACGCCTCCGCAGTGAGATGATGACATCTCCGCAGTGAGATGACGACACCTCTGCACTGGAATGATGACATCGTTTCAATGAAACGCTGTTAGTGTTTAACTGAAACGCTCATAGGATTTGATGCACCCCCTTACTCTATTTCCTCCATTTCGCCCAATTAGCGGAAAAGTTCAGTTGCGCAGTTGTTCCAGCAGTTCAAGGTGCTGCAGGTTGCACTCGTCGGCCACCTTTTCCCAGACGATGTGGGTGGTGTCGCTTTGGGACATGGAGAAGCGGTAGACCCCAATGAAGGTGAAGAGCGAGTCGGGGCGAAGGCCCTTCATGAAGGTCAGGCGGATGTCGTTGTTGCGCCGACCGTTGTAGAACAACTCACTTCCTCGCATGGCAATAAGCTCTGGAGTGGCGCTGTCTGGTGCCCATCGTTCCGTAATAGTGGGCATGAGTCGTGCGCTGTCGCCATCGTTGTGCCAGTTGGGATGGTGATACTGTGGCCCCCACAGCACAAGCCATCCAAGATGGGGATGAATCTGGAAATAGGGATATTCTTTCACGTCTTTCAGCCCAAAGAGGGAGAGATAGTCATCGTAGGCGGTAAAAGTCTGTCCGCTATGCAAGATGTACTTCTTTTCCTGGACACACTGAAGCGAGTCCTGTAATTGCGCAACCTGCTGGCGAACGGAACGGACATAGAAGCCGGCACCGCTCAAGACAGAGACAAACAGGGCAATAAAGGCCAAAAAACGGAAAGACTTTCTGAAAGAAGAGCGCTGCTCAGGCTCTTGAAAAGTAGGGGCTTCAAGCTGAGGGGCTTGGGCTACGTCGTGAGAGGAGGCGACTGCTTTTTGCTCTTCAAGCGGTGGGGGGGGTAATTTCGGGAAGAGGCAACAAACGTTTCCCAGTCATCAAAGCCTGCGTACTGGGCAAGGATGTTCAGTGTGGAAAGTCGCGGTGTGGCTCCTTCTTCGAGGTGACCCCAGAGGCGTTTCAGCGTGTTCACACCAACGGTCTGATGGGTTCGCTCAAAGATAGCATCTGAAAGAAACACAAAGTCCTTGTGTGTCTGCATCCGGCATCCCGCCGTTTGTTCCACTGCCTCGCGTAACTGTTCTATCTGTTTGTCTGTCATCGTGCTACAACTGTCATAGTCGGCAAACCATATACAAAGATAAACGTTTTTCCTGAATCAGCCAAGAAAAGTTCCTTTTAATATCGGTATGATCTAAAAAAATAACTGGGAGACGTTTTGCGCCCCCCAGATATTGGTTCTGTTACAGTTTCTGTTCCACTTCAATCTCGGTGAACGTTTCAATCATGTCGCCCACCTGGATGTCGTTGAAGTTGACGAGTGAGATACCGCACTCCAGACCCGTTGCCACTTCCTTGGCATCGTCCTTATAGCGTTTGAGCGCATCGATGTTGGCGGTGTGAACCACAATACCGTCGCGGATGACGCGGGCCTTGTCCTTATTGTGCACCTTACCCTCGGTGACAAGACCACCGGCAACGGTACCCACCTTCGAAATCTTGAACACCTGCTTCACCTCGATCATACCCGAAACGATTTCCTTCTTCACCTTGTCGAGCATGCCCTGCATGGTGCTCTTCACCTCGTCGATGGCATCGTAGATGATAGAGTAGGTGTTGATCTCCACGCCTTCACGTTCGGCCAATCGGCGTGCCTCGCCAGAGGGACGCACCTGGAAGCCTACGATGATGGCCTGTGAGGCACTTGCCAGCATGACATCGTTCTCTGAAATCTGGCCCACAGCCTTTGCTATGACGTTCACCTGTACTTTCTCGGTAGAGAGTTTGATGAACGAGTCGGAGAGTGCCTCGATAGAGCCGTCGGTATCACCCTTGACAATGATGTTCAGTTCGTGGAACTCGCCCAGTGCGATGCGGTGCGACAGTTCGTCGAGTCCCAGCTTGGTAGTGGTACGCAGACTCTGTTCGCGCTGCAACTGCACGCGCTTGTTAGCGATGTCGCGTGCCTCCTGCTCCGTCTCCATCACGTGGAACGAGTCGCCAGCGGTAGGTGCTCCGTTCAGACCCAGGATGATGGCGGGCTCAGCTGGTCCGGCAGCCTCGATGCGCTGGTTGCGCTCGTTGAACATGGCCTTGATCTTGCCCCATGCCGTTCCTGCGATGACCACGTCGCCTACCTTCAGTGTACCGTTGCTGACGAGCACGGTTGACACATAGCCGCGACCCTTGTCGAGCGATGACTCGATGATGCTACCTGTGGCCTTGCGGTTCGGGTTGGCCTTCAGATCGAGCATCTCGGCTTCGAGTAGCACCTTCTCCAGGAGCTCATCGACTCCTACGCCTTTCTTGGCAGAAATCTCCTGACACTGGTACTTGCCGCCCCATTCCTCTACGAGCAGGTTCATGTTGGCGAGGTCCTCGCGAATCTTGTCGGGGTTGGCGCCGGGCTTGTCAATCTTGTTGATGGCAAACACCATTGGCACATTGGCAGCCTGGGCATGGGCGATGGCCTCACGCGTGGTGGGCATCACGGAGTCGTCGGCAGCAATGATGATGATGGCTATATCGGTGACCTGTGCACCACGGGCACGCATGGCGGTGAACGCCTCGTGACCAGGAGTGTCGAGGAAGGTGATCTGTCGGCCGTCCTTCAGTTTCACGTTGTAGGCACCGATGTGCTGGGTGATGCCGCCTGCCTCACCAGCAATCACGTTGGTGTTGCGGATGAAGTCGAGCAGTGAGGTCTTACCATGATCTACGTGACCCATGACGGTCACGATGGGAGCTCGTGTGAGCAGATCGCTCTCGTCGTCAACCTCCTCGGTGATGGCCTCCTGCACTTCAGCAGAGACGTATTCTGTGGTAAAGCCGAACTCCTCGGCCACCAGGTTGATGGTCTCGGCGTTCAGGCGCTGGTTGATGCTGACCATGATGCCTACCGACATACAGGTGCCGATGACCTTCACCACGGGAACATCCATCATGGTGGCCAATTCGCTCACGGTGACGAACTCGGTGAGCTTGAGCACCTTGCTCTCGGCTGCCTGCGATGCCATCTCTTCCTGCATGCGCTCGGCCACAGCGTCGCGCTTCTCTTTGCGGTATTTGGCACCTTTCTTGTTCTGGGTGGTCTTCGAGGTGAGACGGGCCAGTGTCTCCTTGACCTGGCGTGCTACGTCTTCTTCGCTCACCTCAACAGGCTTCACTGGCTGGCGGTTCTTGTTCTTCTTCTTGCCGCCGCCCTGAGCTGGCTGATCGTAGAAGCCGTCCTTTGAGCGCTGTTCGTCAGGGCGTCCGTTCTTGCCTTTGTTCTTGTTCTTGCCACCGCCCTGGCCTTGCTGCTTGGCAGCTGCCTCAATGTCGATCTTGTCGGTACGAATGCGCTCGCGCTTGCGCTTCTCGCCGCCCTGCGCGTTTCCGCCGTGCATCTGGGCTGCCTTCTCTTCACGCTGCTTGCGCTTCTCCTCCTTCGACTTTTTCTTCGGGCGGGTGCTCTGGTTGATGCTGTCGAGGTCTATCTTGCCCAGTACGTTCACCTTTGGTGCCAGCTTGGCTTCGCTCTTCAGTGTATAGATGGCGGGCTCGTCATTGGCCTTCTGCGCCTCCGTTTGAACTTGTTGTGGCTGTTCGGCCTTGGGCTGTTCAGCAGGCTTGGTGCTTTTTTGAACTTCTGTCTCTGGTGCTTTCTTTGCCTCGGTCGTTTTCGGCTTGACGGGTGCAGGCTCAGTCTGAGCCACCGTCTTCACTTCGGGAGCTTTCTCCTGAACCGTCACTTCCTGGGGGGCCTCAGTCTTTTGGGGCTCGGGCGTGACAATGGGCTTTTCCTCAGCCGCTACTTTCGCCTGAGGGCTTTCGGCAGCAGCCTTCGGCTCATGGTGAGACTCCGTTTTCTTGGCAGAAGGAGCAGCAGCGGTCTGCTGGGCAGGTTTTGGCTTGCCCACACTGTCCAGGTCTATCTTGCCGAGTGGCGTAAACTGCTGTCGCTGTGGTTTCTGTTCCTCGGTCTTGACCGGCTCTGGCTTCTTTTCCTTTTTCTTGGGGAAGAGGTTAGCTGCCTGTGTCTTCACTGCTTTGTCGGTGCTGAACTCGTTGACCAAGGCCTCATACTGTTTGTCGGAGATCTTGGTGTTCGAGGTGGCATCGTCGCGAATGTCGCCCAGGCTCTTCTTGTTTTTTAGGAAATCAACTGCCGTTTGAAGTCCTATGTTCAGTTCTGTTAATACTTTGTTTAGTCTTATTCCCATTATAACCCACCCCCAACCCCTCCCGAGGAGAGGGGAGCTTGGTTTGTTCTGGGGGTTCCAAGCTGTTTCATTAATCTTCTGTGTTGACTCCACCTTTATGTCTGCATTCAGACTCCCCTTCCCTCGGGAGGGGCTGGGGGTGGGTTCCCTATTCGAATTCTGCCTTGAGCACTTCAATCAAGTGGTCAACGGTCTCTTCCTCCAGGTCGGCCTTCTCGATGAGCATCTCACGCGGAGCGTTGAGCACGGCCTTGGCGGTGTCGAGCCCAATGGCCTTGATGCTGTCGATGACCCACTGGTCGATTTCGTCGCTGAACTCGTCGAGGTAGATGTCCTCGTCGTCGGCCTCGGCTTCGCTTACTACGCGGAACACGTCGATGGTGTGCTCTGTCAGCATAGAGGCCAGCTTGATGTTGATACCGCCCTTACCGATGGCCAGGCTCACCTCCTCAGGCTGCAGATAGACCTCAGCCTTGTGGTTCTCCTCGTCGAGCTTGATGCTGGTGACCTTGGCAGGTGAGAGGGCGCGCTGAATGAAGAGCTGGGTGTTGTTGGAGAAGTTGATTACGTCGATGTTCTCGTTCTGCAGCTCGCGCACGATACCGTGTACGCGTGAACCTTTTACACCTACGCATGCGCCTACGGGGTCGATGCGGTCGTCGAAGCTCTCAACGGCCACCTTGGCACGCTCGCCTGGCATGCGGGCCACGCGGCGAATGGCGATGAGGCCGTCGTTGATCTCGGGCACCTCGGCCTCCAGCAGTCGCTTGAGGAACTCGGGGCTGGTGCGGCTCAGTATGATGCGCGGATTGTTGTTCTCGTTCTGCACCTCCTTCACAATGGCGCGAATGGTCTCGCCCTTGCGGTAGCTGTCGGCAGGAATCTGTTCCTGCTTGGGCAGGTGCAGCTCGTTGCCCTCGTCGTCCATGAGGAGCACTTCGCGCTTCCACATCTGATAGACCTCGCCGCTGACGATGGTGCCCACCTTGTCCTTGTACTTCTGGTAGAGGGCATCGTGGTCGAGCTCCAGGATCTTGCTGGCCAGTGTCTGGCGCAGGTTCAGGATGGCACGGCGGCCAAACTTCTGGAAATCGACCTCCTCGCTCACTTCTTCGCCCACCTCATAGTCGGGCTCAATCTTCTGTGCCTCGGTCAGCGATATCTCCTTGTTTTCATCCTTCACGTTGTTGTCTTCTACCACCACACGGTTGCGGTGAATCTCGAAGTCGCCTTTGTCAGGATTCACAATCACGTCGAAGTTCTCGTCAGAGCCAAACATCTTGGCCAGTACGTTGCGGAAGCTCTCCTCAAGCACGCTCACCAGTGTGGTGCGGTCAATGTTCTTTGTCTCCTTGAACTCCTGAAAGGTCTCAAACATGCTGGGACCTTTAGCCTCTTTCTTTGTTGCCATATAGTACCCACCCCCACCCCCTCCCTAGGGGAGGGGCGCTTGGTTAGTGTTGGGGGTTCCAAGCTATCTTTTTTGTTTATATTTGTATGAATAAGTACTACCACATGTCTATATAGACTCCCCTTCCCTTGGGAGGGGTTGGGGGTGGGTTCCCTATTTGAAATTCAATACATACTTCGTCGATTTCACTTCGTCCATGGAGTATTCCTTGTCCACTTCTACAAGCACGGGTCGCTTCTTGCCTTCAGGCACCTGTTTCTCCTTGGCGGTCACCACAAACTGGCGGCCCTCCACCGACTTCAGCACTCCGGTAATCTTCTTGCCGTCCTGCTGTAGCACCTCCACCTCGTCGCCGATGTGGTTCTGGTACTGTTGTTCCACCTTGAAAGGCTGTCCGATGCCCGCCGAGCCCACCTCGAGCTCATAGTCGCCCAGTTCGTCGCCCACCTGCTCCTGCAGATAGCGGCTCAGCTCGGCGCAGTCTTCTATCCACACGCCGTCGGCCTGGTCAATCTCGATCGCTATTCGATCGGCATCCATTTCAATGTCTACCAGGAAGTAATTGCTCTGCTTGAGCCACTCTTCCACCAGTGTTTTGATTGTGTCCTTACTTATCATCCGATAATGAGTTTAAAAAGAAATGAGGAGCTTTTGTCAAGCCCCTCATTCCACTGAACGCTGCAAAGGTACGACATTTTCTTCGATTTAGCAAATATTTAGCTAATTTTTATGTAATTACTCTTATTTATTCAAGTTTCCCATCCTTTTTTATTTATCAAGAATTAGAGAATTGAAGAATTTCTCCTTTTGTAATTTGGTAGAATTATTAGGAATTTGAGAAGAAATGGCCAGCCATTTCCGTTTCAATCCGCAGGATTCCAGTCGCTTGCGACGGGTAATTCAAAGAAAATTCTCTTTTTGCAAAAATAATTCTCAAAATCTCAAATTCTTGATAAATAGAGACTTAACGTTCATTATTGGGATGGGAAACTTCAGTTATTTATTAGTGTTTTAGCATTGTAACTGTTTTGTTTGCCTTTCGGTTTGTCTAAATAAGAGGGGCTAAAAACTGATCGCAAAAATGGCCAAAGTAGGTTTTTTTAACACTCTTTTGGCCCCTTCAGAGGCATTGTGTATGGTGAATTTGGATAATAATTATTCATTGTTGCCACCGAAGACTGGTTTCGACCGCTGTTTTTTGCTCCTATTTCGCTCCTTTTGTCACTAATTGGCATCTGTTACATGTCCCTTTGATGCTCATTTTGCGCTCTCTTTGCGCCAAAATCACGTTGCGATTTAGGGCAAGTCACGTCGCGATTTAGGCTATATCGCTTGGTCATCTAACCTAAATCGTGTTGTGATCTGTCCTAAACCACGTCGTGAAAGTGCCTAAATCATCGGAACTGCCTGTGTCAGAGCCGCTTATCATTTTGTTAATTCTGTATTCCGTTGAAAATCAGCGAGATACAAAGTGCCTCAAAACTCGCAAATTTCAACCCTTTCGGGCATTTCCTGAATTCGGCGCGAGTTTTGGCGAGGCATTTGTCTAAATAAGCATCCAGCTAAACTTTCGCGTAAAAACGCTAAAAACTTGAGAAAGTTGAGCATTTTTTTCGCAAAAATTTGGAAATTTCGCAAATAGTATGTACCTTTGCAGCAGAATTACGGGCTTTTAGCTCAGTTGGTTAGAGCAACAGACTCATAATCTGGAGGTCCTAGGTTCAAGCCCTAGATGGCCCACATCCACTACAAGTGCGATGAAATGCAAACAGTCGGGAACACTTTCCGGCTGTTTTTTATTTGTTTGTACGCTGCCTTCCCACGATTTCCAAAAGTTCGTTGTAGTTTGCAAAACTATCGTCTGAAACCCCTGGACTCCTACAAATTGAGAAGACAGTTTATGAACGTTTGTAGAAACGCATACTTCTATAAAAGATGTTAAGATTTTTAAAAATAAACAATCCAATTGCTACGCGTACATAAATAAAAGCTAATTTTGTAGCACTTTTAAACCAATTGAAATCATTCAATCCAAATTACGACAAGCTAAAGAGAAGTGATTTCTCAATGTGTATTATGAAGAAGAGCTATTACGTCAAAGGAATGGCAGCATTGGCAGTAGTCCTTGCTGCAGTAGGTTGTGCCAAGAAAGACCTCTATGATGCTGAAGCAAAGAAGCAGGAGAGTGCTACCAACTTCGTGAACAACGTGATGGGAGGCCGTAGCGTGGACGGCAACCAGACGTGGAGCACGGCCACCGCCACCACGCTGAACGTCAGTTCGGAGATTGCAGAGGGCACGCTGAAGGTCTATGCGTCTAATCCTGTAGGACAAAGTGTAGCACCCATCTACACCACTACGATTGCAAAAGGAGAGCAGAAGACGTTCACTGTGGCACGCCCCAGTGACGTTCAGCGCCTGTATGTCGTGGTCTATGACAGTCAGAACTACATGCGCTACCAGCCGGTAAACGTGACGGGCAACAACCTTAGCGTGAAGTTCGTGGGCTCAGAGGCTGAGCAAGCATCCAGCCGTGTCATGAAAGCACCAGGCCGCACCTTCACGAATAGCCATGAGTTTGCCACTGCACCTGCCGACGGTGACTTTGCAACCGAACTGCCTGCCACATACGTGACCGATGCCAATGCCAATGGTGGCGGACAAGGAGTGAACGTGGTCATTCAGAGTCCCATCATAGGCTATCTGAACCTGTGGAATGCTGGCAGCAACGTCTATTTCCCCGCAGGCAACTGGACGGTGAACGGACAATATGTCGGCCAGAACTCCAAGGTCTATCTGTTGCCTGGCGCTCACGTCACCTTCAACGGCGAATATAACCTGAACTCAGAGCATGCAGCTTTGTACATAGCCAGTGGAGCCACCCTCACTGCCACCAATATCAGCTACAACTTCAAGCTCTATAACCGTGGCACCATCTATACAGGAAACATGAGCCAGTATGCCAACGGATGGGTCTATAACGAAGGCGAGATCTATGCCACCGGCCAAGTGGCTCCGAAGAACAACTTCAGCGAGTTTGTCAACGCCAACAAGCTGGAGGCACAATCCATGACCGTTGAGGGTTCCGGCCATGTGCTCAACATGGGTTCTGTCACCATACACGGCGACGTATCCGTCAACAGCAACAACTGCTCATGGGTGAACGACGGCACCTTCCACTGCAAGAACTTCAAATACACAGCAGGCAGCTGGAACGTCATCAATAACTGCAAACTCATCTGCGACGAGCAGTTCTATATCACACTGGGCGACGGACAGGGCGAGTTCAAGCTCGACGGCAGCGTGGAGTGCAACACCTTCTTCCACGGCACCGGCATCACCCGCATGGCTGGCAAGTCTATCATCAAGGTTGCTGAGACACTCACCTGCCACGCCGATGCCGACGGTCGCTACTACGGCTTCTACGGTCCGGAGAGCAACAACAACGGCTATGCCGTAGTACAGGCTAAGAAAATCACGGCCAGCAGCCTCACCCAGCGCCGTTCCATCTCCTATCGCAACTATCTCATCGTGGCCACCGACGACCACTGGGAGCAGTGCGACCAGAGCGACGGCAACTATCCCTACTGGGATCAGGGCAACAACGTGAAGATGTCGCTCAAGAACAAGAATGACATCACTGAGACCATCACACCTACCGATTGCAACGCAGGCATCGACGGAGGTCCCATCATTATCGATGAGCCCACGATGTACTACTACTATGCTTTCGAGGACCTGGGCACCACCAACGACTTCGACTTCAACGATGTCATCGTGCGCGTGTCGGCTCCCGTCAACGGACAGTCATCTGCACAAATCGTTGCGGCAGGAGGTACGCTGGAGACCTACGTCACCTACGGCACTCAGGAGAATCCTACCCAGTTGGGCGGCGAGGTGCATGCCACTATGGGCAGCAACACCACCAGTGTCATGATTAACACCACAAGTGTTGACACCAGCAAGTTTGCCAACATAGGCACCATCGATGTTTCCGGAAAGGAAATGGACAACCTGCCACTGGGTATCAAGGTCAAGGGCAACAACGGCGAGGTGGTCAAGGTGGTGAAGAGCGTAGAGGGCAACGGAAAGGCACCGCTCGTCATCGTGGTCACAGGCAACGACCAGGGCAAGTGGTTCTGGGCCACCGAGCGCACCAACATCACCGTGGCCTACAGTCAGTTCGGCGACTGGGGTGCCAACGTAGGTACGAACCTCAATTGGTTCAGAACACCTACGGGAGCAGTGGTGAACTACTAAGCAGATTTATAGTGTAGAGTGGAAAGTGTAGAGTGTAGAGTGGAAAGTGTAGAGTGTAGAGTGTAGAGTTTGCTACCGCGCCAGAAAAAGCAGAAAAAAGAAAAAGAAAGTACTGCGGAGCGGTAGCAAACTCTACACTTTCCACTTTCCACTTTCCACTTTTCAAAAAAGAAAGTACTGCGGAGCGGTAGCAAACTCTACACTCTACACTCTAAACTCTACACTAAAAACTTTCCACTCTACACTAAAAACTTTCCACTCTTTTTGTGTTAAAATCACACTTTTTTTGCCTCGTACCGAAAAAAACCGTGAAAAATGATTTGCGTTATTAAATTTTTGCTTATATTTGCACCCGATATAGTGCCTTGTCATGAATAGACACGTACAAAAATATTTATTATATACCTATTTTATTTATTACTAACTTTAAAGATTCAAGGCTTATGAAATTTTCAAGACTACTTGTTTTGAGTGCACTCTGTCTCACTACGACAGGTGCAATGGCCGACATTGTGAATGGTGTGCGTCAGCGCCCCGCAGCCACAGCTGAGACAGAGTGGCAGATGGAGACGACCTACTACCTTTACAACGTTCAGGCTCGCCAATTCTTCGTGGGAGGCAACGACTGGAACACACGTGCCAGCGTCTCTCCCAAAGGTTACAAAGTGAAGTTCCACGACCCTCTTGATGCAGCTCCTATTCCAGAAACTGTTGAGATTCAGGACTCTGTAGAGACCAAAAATTCGTGGTTGTGCGTATTCTCCACTAACGACGGTGGTGCCATCTGGGTCGATAACAGCACTGAAACCTATCGTTTCTGGACCATCGAGAACCTGCAGAATGGCGTATTCCGCATCAGCAACCAGCACTTGGCAGAAGTGGCAGAGGCCATACAAGGTAAGTACCTGGGATGGAACGGCAATGAGGGTGACACACGCCTCTACTTCATTGATCCCGCAACCGAGGGCGCTGGTATTGACTGGCAGTTCGTGAGCGAAGCAAATTACCAGAACTACCAGAACACATGGGAAGCCATGAAGGACCAGTTCGAGAAGGCCGCTGAGCTGAAGACTTTCCTGGATCAGGCTAAGGAGATGAAAATTGACGTGGCTGATGAAGAAGCTGTTTATCTGAACGAGGATGCTACCGTTGATCAACTTGCAGCTGCCATCACCGCTGTGCAGACCAAGATCAACAACGCCCAGGCTGGCAATGCATCGGTTAACAATCCTTCCGATATGACGGGCAGCATTCTGAACCCGAACTTCGACAACGCCAGCTACGATGGATGGAAGGGCACGGCTCCTAACATGACAGGTAGCGGTGCACACGGTCCCGCCAACGTGGCCGAGCACTTCAACAAGAACTTCGACACCTATCAGGACCTGAACGCCATGCCGAAGGGTGTCTATAAGTTGGAGGCCAGCACTGCACTCCGCACTACTTGGGAAGACCACGCTAACCACACCAACTATGTGGCTAACCTCTATGCCAAGGTGGATGGCGACACGCTGACTTCTCCCATGCAGAACTTCTGGGATGCCATGAACATCGAGCCTATGGCTGGTCCTACCGCTTGGGGCGTTGAGGCTGCCGAGGAACAGGGTACACACGACGGCGTGACCTACTACATCCCGAACGATCCTTCTGCAGGTCGTCTCTACTTTGAGGCTGGCTACTACCACAACCTGCTGTTCTTCGCTCTCGACGGCAACGATCCCATCCGTTTAGGCGTGATGAAGAACAAGAGTGTCACAGGTTCTGACTGGGTGCTCTTCGATAACTTCAAGCTGACCTTCTACGGCAATGGTGCCGATGCTTTCCAGTACTGGGTGAACCAGACCCCGAAGATTGAGATCGGTGAGGGCGCAAGAGTCTCTCAGCAGTACCTCGATGCTTACAATGAAGCCTTCGAGCAGACTGCTACCAACAAGGCCGAGGCCATTGCTGCCGTGAAGAACATCAAGGCCGCCGAGGACTCCGTCGTGAAGAATATGTCGCTCTGGAACGAGCTGGCTAAGGAGTTCGAGAACGCAAAGCTATACACCATTGGTCAGTACGCTGGCCTGATTTCTGCCGATGATCTGGGCGACTATCTCATGGACGTTGAGGACGAATATATCAACGTTGACGATTTCACTCGGTCGAATGCCGAGCTGGAGGCTGTCATCGCCAAGCTGAAAGAAATGGTGAATACTGTTGAAGCTGAATACAAGAACCAAGTACAGCCTGGTACCGATATGACCGAATACCTGAAGTCGCCTGGCTTCGAGGACGGCAAAGGCGGTGCCACTTCTGCTGGCTGGACCGTAGAGTCTAAGGGCGGCGGCAACGTGCAGCTGGGCGGCAACGCAAACAACCACTGCTACGAGGCATGGCACAGCACCAACTTCGACGTTTGGCAGGAAGTAACCGATCTGCCCATCGGCGTGTATGAGATTGAGGTACAGGGCTACGTGCGCTATCTGGATGGCCAGGAAGCTATTAACAATAAGGATATGCAGCCTACCGATGTTCCCATCTACGTCTATATGAACGACTCGAAGACCAGATTCGTCAACTGGTTCTCTTATCCTAAGTCTGAGGAGTTCTATACAGCAGTCAGCGGTGCCACCTATCTGACCGATGGCGACGGCTGGTGCTATCCCGACAACATGATTGCTGCTTCGGCTGCATTTGCTGATGGCGGCTACAAGCAGAGCGCCAAAGGTCTGGTAGCTAATAGTGGCGATGTGCTCCGCATCGGTGTGAAGGGTAATCCCGAAGCTAAGTTCTGGCCCATCTTCGACAACTTCAAACTGACCTACCTGGGCTTTGACGCATCTGTTGTGAGACCCGAACTGGAGAAAAAGATTGCCGAGGCTGTTGCACTGAGCACTGTGCCCACAACGAAGACGGCTAAGGGACAGTTCGATGCTGTTTACGCTGATGCACTCAACAAGCTCACCAGCGAGGATGGTACTGAAATGTTCAAAGCACTCGCTGCTCTGACGAAGGCTTGCAACGCCGTTGAAGATGGTGCTGCTCTCTGCAAGGAACTGGCTGCCAAGATTGAGGAAATGATGACTATTGCCCAGGAGGCAGTATCATCTCATGCTTCTGATGCTTTGACATACGGTGGTCAGCTGCAGGGTCAGCTGGAGGCTTGCGAGCTTGAAGCTGAAGATATTGAGGCTGCCAAGGAGACCATCAGAGGCTATATACTGCTGATGCAGTTGCCCGACAACTATAAGGAAGGCTCTGCCGAAGGTGTTGACGTAACTGCCTTCATCCAGACTCCCGACTTCCAGAAGACCGTTGAAGGTGTTGAGACCAACTCTATCGAAGGATGGGAAGGCACAACAGGCTACAACTTCGGTAACGACGCCACGCAGAGAAGTGCACTCGCACTGGAGTTCTACGAGAAGAAGTTCGACATGTATCAGGATATCCAGGGTGCAGGCGATGTAGTGCTGCCCAACGGTAACTACATCGTGAGCGTGAACGCCTTCGAGCGCGTCAGCTCCGACACTCCCGCATTCTTCTATGCTAACGACCAGGTGGTTGAGCTCATTAAGCTGGAGGACGGTGTTGACACCGGTGCTGGCGAGGTTGCTCCCAACAACATGGTATCAGCAGTTGAGGCATTCAACGAGGGCAAGTACCTGAGAAAGCTTGGTGTGAACGTCACCGACAACAAGCTGCGCATCGGCATCAAGCACGAGAACAGCAACGGAGGCGACTGGGTGATCATGGACAACTTCAAACTGATCTTCTTCGGCAACAACCCAATTCCCGATAATTCAGCCGATTCAGTTGACATGCTGACTGCAAACAGCAACAAGACCATGAAGGTTGAGTTCTACACCCTTGACGGTCGTCGCGTCAGCGGTCTGCAGAAGGGCATCACCATCCGTAAGGCCATCATGGAAGACGGTAATGTGATTGTGAAGAAGATTCGCAAGTAAGCAGTGAAGTTAAAACACGATAAACTGATTTATCTCTAACCGAAAAGGGACTGGGGACGGCTAAAAATAACCGTCTCCGGTTCCTTCGTTTAATAAAACAAGTCTCATAAGACCCATAGGCCCCATAAGGCCAATAGGCTCAAAAAAGCCACCCCGCCAGTTTTTCTGGCCACCAAAGAAGACAATACATAGCCCCTGCAAAGGAGCAACTACATACATAAAAAATAACTAACAACAAATATTAAAAATCAAAACTATGAAGCGAACAACTATCTTAAAGCAAGGACGACAGATGGCTATTGCTGCCTGCTCGCTGATGATAGGAGCCAGTGCGCTACACTCGTCCAAGGCCGTTGACTAGGTGGCGCTCACTGGGGCGCCTGACTGG